>ERZ1034719.1491-NODE-1491-length-10808-cov-7.593044_pt1 | contig 10808 bp, 9 predicted proteins | sample MGYA00520703_ERZ1034719 | MGnify/ENA primary metagenome ERZ1034719 (study PRJEB33766, sample SAMN09781716) | gut metagenome | biome: gut microbiome | host: Homo sapiens | place: Madagascar | study: EMG produced TPA metagenomics assembly of the PRJNA485056 data...
CTGTCTATGTTTACCAAAACAGGGATACCTCAATTTATGGAGAGGGGGTGGCCGAAAGGCCGGGGGTGAGGTCAGAGCCCATTCCCCCCTCGCAAAATCAATAACGCCCGCGCCGCGGGCGTCCATTATTCTCACAGGCCAAAGACGACCCCGGCGACGGCCGAGAATAAGATGAACCATATCGCATGGAGTTTCTTGACCTTGGGGATCCAACGCGTCGCTACGAGGATGATGGCGGCTAAGACGAGGTGACGCCAATCGATGGCGACATTGGCATCGATATCGAGCACCGACGATATTCCGCAAAAGCTCATCAAGACGATGCTCAATCCGGCGGCGGCGATCATGCCTACCGATGCCGGGCGCAAACCATAAAACGCCGCCTCGACGTATCGATTCTTGCGAAATTTCTCTAATACGCGTGCCACGATCAATATGACGATTATCGACGGCGTGATGAGACCAAGGCTAGCGATGATCCCGCCCAATACTCCCCATAACGGTGCCCCTCCCTGCGCCAATCCAACGCTATAACCGACATACGTCGCCATATTGACGCCAAATGCCCCTGGCGTACTCTCAGCAACGGCGATGATATCGGCGAGTTGTGCGGGCGTAAACCAATCAAAACTCGTCCCCATGTTTTGTATAAAGGGAACTGTCGCCATCCCTCCGCCAACCGAAAACAAGCCCGTCTTGAAAAATTCCCAATATAAACGCAGATATATCATCATTTTACACCACCCAACGAACTCGCATTTTTTTCTTTTTTTACCGCCAAAATATTACTGTTTTAAGCCATTCCAATATATACGAAAAAATGACCATCCTCGACCGATTCCATATCATCAACCGACGATGATTTCTTCCCCTGTATCACTTCCTGCGGGGATGGGTATGAGGCGATTAGGCCGCAGGTGGCTTTGAACGCTCAAATACAAAACGATGTAACAATATACCTGCTATCCCTGCCACGACGACATATATCACTGGCGATATGCTTAAAAATATCGATGCCACAAAAACTGCCATAAAGAATAGACAAGTGATCGCATCTTTGACCGACGATTTCCACAAACGCAATATGGCATTAAATATAAATATACATACGCATATTCGGATCCCCGAGAACGCATGTTGAACTGCTGCAATATGTGAAAACTCGCTCAATAGAGCCGCCAATAGCGTAATGATCAAAAGCGACGGAAACACGACGCCAAGCGTCGCAATGATTCCCCCCAAGCGTCCGCCCAACTTCTCGCCGATAAACGTCGCCACATTGACGATGATAACCCCGGGCGTGCACTGACTGATGGCGTAATAATCCATGATCTCCGCATCGTCGACCCACTTCTTGTTATCGACGACTTCGCGCTCTAAGATGGGCAACATCGCATACCCACCGCCAAACGTCATCACACCGACTTTCGCAAATGTCCAAAACAACGACCAATACACCGATATCTCCTCGAATCGCGACGATATCTCAAGCCACCTAACGACTACGTGCGACGTGCAACAAACATGCGACAATCGACCACATCATGCGACAAGCCCGAACGATCGGACGATGCACATCGCCGCCTGCGCTATACGATTTATCGACGCAACGCGCAATAAGGCTTTCGATGGCAAGCGCGATTCACGCGCGGAGCGCGGTGCGCGGCGTATGCGCGCAAGGGCGGCACGCCCGAGCACATAGCCGCCACCCCAAAGGGCGTATGCGCGCAAGGGCGGCACGCCCGAGCACATAGCCGCCACCCAAAAGGGCGTATGCGCGCAAGGGCGGCACGCCCGAGCACATAGCCCGCCCCAAAAAGGGCGTATGCGCGCAAGGGCGGCACGCCCGAGCACATAGCCCGCCCCATCCCAAAAAACAAAAAGCCATCAAAAAAAACAATTGTGTTTGACGCAAGCCGATCGATTCGCTAAGATTGCTTTCGTGTTATCGGTTCTAAAATTCGAGCGCGTCGAAATCGTTGTGATTTTGGCGTAGCGTTGACTCTCACGACTTGGAGATTGTGATGAAACCTGTTACTCGTTTATCGATTCTGTGTGCGTGTCTTTCTGCCTCGTTGCCGCTGATGGGGTGCTTCGAAACCGATACTTCGGTGCCGTGCCGAAGCGATCGCGACTGCGACTCACCGCGCCAATACTGCCAGCCCTACACGCTCGTTTGCGCCAATAACCCCAACTACACGCCGCCCGGGGGGAGTGTGACGCCGCAGCAGCCCGCTTGCCGTAGCGTTTCCGAATGCCCCGATAGCGTCAATTACGACTGCACATCTTATGGTTGCGTTGCCAAAAAGTGCCGCAACGATACCGAATGCCGCACGCGAAACGGCCAAGGTTGGGTTTGCCAACAAAGCGTTTGCGTGGCGACTCCCCCAGAGCCCGAGCCACAAGTCGAATTTACGCTCATGCTCAATTCCGAAACGGCCAATCAATTGTCGAGTTTGTGGCGCGCCTACCTCGATCCGAGCAAAAACGCGTTCGAAAAATCCCTCATTCTGCTCCTTTGCGCCCCCGACGACGCCACCTGCACCAATCCCGTTGTCAAACGCGAGCTCTCGCAAAGCGACGGCTACACGCAGGCGCTGCAGACGTCCTATGGGCCGAAGATTCAACTGCGCGACCTCCCCACGGGGTCTTATAAAATGATGATCGTCGCCGACTCCAATGTCTCGGTCAAAAACGGCGAATCGTGGCAGCAGCCCGCTTCGTACGCCTCGGGATGGGGCGGCGTCGTCAGCGATACCGACCTCATGCTCGCCAATGGCAACGACACCAACGCCCCGGCCGCCGTCGATATCACCATCGAAAACGGCAGAAAACTCGATCTCGGCACGCTCAAACTCGGCTACTTCTACCAACACGATATTTCGCCACATCCCGACCCCGAAAACGGCATCATCGCCGTCGCCACCGGATCGGGGATGCGACTCATCGACCTCAATACATACGCGCTCATTCCCGCTCAAGAGGGCACGAAAAAGTACGACTTCATCCCCGTCGACGAAAAAGATTACCCCATCACATCGAAGATATGTACGCTCACAAAAGGTTACGACAATTCGGGCAATCCAAACGTCGTTTGGGTCATCACGTGCGACGGCAAAGCGTATCCATTTAATATACGCACGCACAAACAAATCGGGCGCAAATACGTCAACGTCGGGTCTCCCAAACCCGATATGGCCCTGGCGCACTATAGCAACGGCAACAACTTCCTCTTCGTCCAACGCTACTCGGGCCCCGAAAACGGCGGGCTCAACGGGCAAAACTATCAAAACCTCTGGAGCGGACGCGTCAACGACGTTCTCAAAGGCCTCCAAAACGTCGATCTCAAAGACAATAAGGAAACGATTGCCCACGACGACGGGCTATTGGCTAAATACGGCGCCTACAAACTCCTAGCCTATCACAACGTCTTGTTCGTCCAAATCTACCACACCGATAGGCTCAAAAACGACCCCGCGCTGAAATGCGGCGAAGACCACGTCTGCGTCTATACCTATTATATCGATGGCGAAACGGGGCTTTTGCGCGCGTTCGTCGCCGAGGGCGGCCGCGACCAATACGGCAACGTCGACCACGTCGACGCCGGGCCGCGACTCTCAAACATCACGAGCGACCACGGCGAGCAAGTCAAATGCACGCCGACCACAAAGACGATGCAACCCAAAATCGGACTCGGCGAATACGGCGATAACGCCTATTTATTCGTCCCGCGTTGCCTCGATACGCGCATCTACAAAATCAACAAAGAACGCGCTAAACAAACCCATACGCTCAGCAACGAGTGCGACAAAGATATGTACAAATGCCGAATCCCCAACGGTTCGCCATTCGGTAGCAACCCCAACTACGAAGTCTTCGTTGTCGACACGCCAACGGCAAAAGAGCCCCTCCAAAACCACGTCTTCGGGCAAATGCTCGCCGGATTCTACCCCGCCCCCGATGGCAAAACGCTCTGGGCTGTTCCCAACGACAAATCGCCGCTCATGCTACACGCCCACCTCAACGACTCCGACACGCGCGTCACGCACAACCGCCTAGCCGCGTTCCCCATCGACATGACAAGCGCAATCCCGCAAATCGCCGACGGCTGGGACACGACAAACGTCGACAATTTCGCAGGCATGGTCCAAAAAGACCCACTCAGCAAATACCTCACGCCCGCCGAAGACCCAGGCCTCGACCTCACCGCCTTCTACATGAAACAACACGTCCTCAACTACTACCCAAGCGCAAACGGCGCACTCTCCAGCCTCGTCTTCAACGGCGCAAAAGTCGCCGTCGCCAACAACACGCTCTGGCTCATCGGTCACGCACACGCCGACGCCAAATCATCCGTCGGCGTCTTCGGCGACATCGCCATGTACGACATCAAGAGCCAAAAAGCCGTCCTCAACCCACAATCCCCCTCCGACGGCTTCTACAAAGTCTTCTCGTACGGCGGCGGCGCCGAGCAAACGTTCGGCTACCACCTCTCCGAAACGCAATCCATCACCGCCCTCGAAATCGAATACTTCGACCTCGACAAACTCGAAGGCGTCACCGACGACCTCGAAGTACCTCAACAATTCCCCATCTATTAAATCTACCTCGCCCGGTGGGCTCGATACGCCTACGTTAGCGCCCTATTTCGCTACCGCTCAATACGGGCGATTTTTCGCCCTATTTCGCTATCGCTCAATACGGGCTTTTTTTCGCCCTATCGCCCGTTGGGCGATACGGGCTCTTGGGCGTGCTATTTCGCTATCGCTCAATACACACGCTTGGCGCCCTATTTCGCCCGTTGGGCTCAATACGGGCTTTCTTTTTTGCCAGTTTGCGCATCTACTGCGTCAGCGTCGCCCCTCTGGCGTCGGGAACGTACCGTAGTACGCCCCCTAGCCATCGGACTAGCTTCCTTGTATCTGCATCAAACTGACAAAAAATCGTTTTGGCGTGCTATTTCGCTATCGCTCAATACACACGCCTGGCGCCCTATTTCGCTACCGCTCAATACGGGCGCTTTGTGGCCATGCCATGGAGCTTCTTCATCAACGACGATATGGCATACTTTTTCCCAATATTTGCACAGCTCGTCCACGTATAAGCATCGTATGGGAACTCTTGGGTTGGCGTCGTCGATATGACGGTATCGATCGCCAATGGCAATGCGTCGCGCTTCGCATGCGATATATATGCTCTATCGAGTCTAACAATCATATGTATATGTGTAAATATATGCTCGACGTTTTGTGGCAATGATTCAATGTTTATATCATCTATCATCGATATATATCCAAAGTATTCAAACAATCGATGCCGGGCCAAATGGATATCGGTATCATGAGCGGATTCTGCACAAGCGCGTATATCGCTCGCTTTTGTTCGAGCAACGCGAGCCATTGGGAATTGCCACAATCCCCCCAATAATGCACCCGACGATCGGCGAGCCATCAGGCAATTTTCGCCATCGGTGAGCATGAGTGCGATATAATATTCGCCAGTTTTTTCGATCCGTTTCGATTTCTGTGGCAACGATTCCGTTTTGCCATATATCTGTGCATGACAACGATCGGCGAGCGGGCAAAGATTGCATTGTGCGACGCGACTGCAAAGCGATGCCCCCAAATCCATCACGGCTTGATTGATATTTGCTGCATCGCCCAGTTTTGCGACGTGATCGGCCAATTCGACGAGCCGCTTGCGCGATGCCCCGCGCGTCATATCGCCTTCGATCCCAAAAAAGCGAGAAAACACGCGCTCGGCATTCCCATCGATTGCCGGCACATTTTGACCAAATGCAAACGAGGCAATCGCACCACTCGTGTAATCGCCGACACCGGGTATCTTGCGCAATGCCTCGATCGTCGACGGAAATACCCCGCCGCATTGCGATGCGATGTATTGAGCCCCTGCATGGAGATATCGCGCACGGCGATAATACCCGAGCCCTGCCCATGCCCCGAGTACGTCGTCGATGTCGCTCGATGCAAGCGCATGAATATCGGGGAATCGCTTCATCCATCGCTCGTAATATGGCAAAACCGTCGAAACTTGCGTTTGTTGTAACATGAGTTCCGACACCCATACTTCATAGGGCGATGGCGCATTGCGCCAAGGCAAATCGCGTTTGCATACGGCAAACCAATCGCCTAAATTCGACCAAAAATATCGGCAATTCTCGTCGTCGTTTTGTATATCTCGCCTATCCATCGATGATTTATGATATATCATGATATATCGTTTTCTGCCCCACTGTCTATATCACGCCTGGCTCATGTGGCGGGGGTTTTTGGATTACTCCGCCATTGCCATTGCATCTTTCGCAATGACGCGCCAATATTGCGTCGTTTCGCCCGTTTCTTCGATGAGAAACCCCGCAACGGGTTCGATGTCGACATGGCGATAACGTTGTGCAAACATCGATTCGATCATCGTTCGCGATTGGCGATAACGCATCCATTCGTCGAAAAAGACGACTTGACGAGCATTTTTACCAGGGCAATCGTCGCCAAATCGCTCGAAACATCCCAAGAACATGCCGCCGGGCTTCGTCGTTCGGTAAAACTCTTCGACTGTTGCGCGGATATCGGCAATGTATTCGAGGCATCCGAGGGCAACGACGGCATCGAATCGCGACGATGCGAATGGCAATGGATCGCGCAAATCGTGTTGGAGATACATGATATTCTCGGACCTCTCGGCGGCATGGAAACACATTTCTCCCGATATATCGATGCCAATCGGGCACGCGCCTTGTTCGGCAAACCAACGCGTACACTCGCCCGTGCCACAGCCCGCATCTAATATCTCCATTCCTCGCAAATCGACACCATCAAAAGCAGCTTCGATATGAGTAAATGGATTCCAAGCGAGCTCTTTGCGCATCGTTTCGTAGCCCAAGGCGAGTGCGTCGAATAGGGTATCGGGTGACTGTTTTGATTTCATCGATGGAGCACTCCAAATGGCGGCGCCTTTCGCCCAGCGCCTATGTGATTGAACTCTGTATGTTATATGAAATTGAATTTGCCGATTTATGTATGATGATTATATGTAAGCCATATATAAAGCATACATAAAGCATACATAAACAATATTACTTTATGACATTGCCATCAAAAATACAATCGTTTCGTGTTTTCGTCGAGTATTCGTTCGGTTTCGCGAATCGAGAGTTCTTTGATTTTTGCAATGGCTTCGAGAGCAATGGCGACGTTGGCGGGCTCGTTGCGCGTGCTGCCATCGGGTCCCAAATATGGCGAATCCGTTTCGAGTAATAGCTGCGAAATGGGCACCTGGCGAGCCATTTTCACTTTTTGACTCGATCGAACGATATTGGGCGGAATGGAGAAGAAAAACCCAGCATCGATACCCGCTTGAATCGTCATATACTTGGCTTCGAAGGCATGGAGTTGAACGCGTTTGCAACCGCTTGCCATGAGGAGTTCGATGGCGCGTTTCCCGCAATTGCGAGCATGGACGTTGACGGGGCGGTCCATCCGTTTGGCCACCGAAAGTACGTGGTTAAACCCCTTTTCGGCATACGCTTGCCCCGCTTCATCTTTGATACTCCAAGTATCGATGCCAACCTCTCCAAAAGCTATCCAATCTTGGTTGGCATAAGCGTCGAATTCATCGATGTCTTCGTCGCCAAATGACCCCGGATACAGCCCAAGACATGGCAAAGCCCACCCATCTGTAAGCGCACAAATTCGCCGTATTTCTTCGCTATTGCGCGGCAACTCCCCGGGAATGATGCAGTGCACGACGCCCGCTGCGCGAGCGCGTTGGGCTACCTCGAGCAAATCTTGCGAAAAACGTTCATCGTAAAGATGGGCATGTGTATCGATCATCGCTACGCCAAAAGAAACAAATCATCGAACGACTGCACCCGCTTGTCGCCAAAGGGGCGCAAATCGCGCCCTATCTAGTGCAATCACCCCGAAAGTTCAATCATTATCGGGTGATCCTGTACAAAAAAGTTGACACACTTTAAGCAAGGATTTTGCTATACAGGCAAAGCCTTAGGAGGGAGTGTATAAGTAAGAGAAAATGCTATGATCATGAGTGATCCTGTACAGAAAAAGTTGACACACTTTAAGTGATCCTGTACAGAAAAAGTTGACACACTTTAAGCAAGGATTTTGCTATACAGGCAAAGCCTTGGGAGGGAGTGTATGAGTAAGAGAAAATGCCTATGATCATGAGTTCAAAGTTCAAGCAGTCAAACTGGCGCTTGAGATTGGCCAAGCCAAAACCTGCAATGAACTGAAATTGCCTGAAAACACGCTTTATGGCTGGGTGCATGCTTATCGTCATGGACGGCTTGATCTCGGTCCAGGAACGCAGACACCAGCACGTGCCTTGACGATGAATGAAGAACTGGTTGAGCTTCGAAAACAGGTGAGAGAGTTGTCAAAAGAAGTTAGGCGTCTAGAAGAAGAGATGGTGGTGTTATGATTGATCTTCCAGCATCTACCTACATCCATAAGCGAATGCCCAAAGAGGCGTTCTACAAGCGATTACCGCTGACGACTGCGCTCAAAGACAAGTTTGTCTCTGATGTGGAGAGTATTTTCATTGAGAACAGCCTCACCATGGATAACCTTCGGCTCACAAAGGAATCGGAGGTCAAAGAAATTCTGCTTGTCGTGGTTACCTTGAAGAACCAGGAATTTGACTGCAAGGTTATAGAGGCGATTGCACGTCAGAACCCGCATAAACTCGTGTTCCTGCTGATTTACGAGGATGAACGGCAACTCGCGTTGTATCACGGGAAACTCTACCGCACATCGTGGTTGCCTGAGACTGAGATTAAACTCTCGGCAAACGGATTCTCTTTAGGAGAAATCTGGGGTGGGTTTATTGAGCAATTTGCACTGTATTACGGAGCTCAGATCATCGTTTCTCTGTCCAAGAAACTGACTGCCCAGTACGGCAGTGGTTTTGACAAGCGAACGCTTTACCGTTATGTCCAGTTTTATCAGATGTTCCCAGAAATTGTGGCCGCAGTGCGGCCACAATCTTCGGTAGATGACAAATCAGAGATTGTGGCCGCAGTGCGGCCACAATCTCGAATGCTGTCTTGGTCACATTATAGAATCCTGCTACAAGTCTCTGACAGCGATGCACGACAGTGGTATGCCAAAGAAGCATACGACGAAGTCTGGAGTTCTCGAACATTACAGAGAAATGTGTCCTCGCAGTACTATTATCGTATGCTGAAAACACAAGATCCGTCTGGTGTGCGGACGGAAATGCAGGAGCTCACATCACCCTACCAGAATAAGCTCGAATTCATCCGAAATCCCGTTATTGCTGAATTTCTGGGAGTGGAACAGGATAAAAAATACCATGAGTCTGATTTAGAACAGACAATCATCAATAATCTTCAAAAGTTTATGATGGAACTAGGAAAGGGGTATGCATTCGTTGCTAGACAACAGCATATCCATACGGAAAAAGACGATTATTACATAGACCTTGTGTTTTATAATTACATTCTCAAGTGTTTTGTATTGATCGACTTGAAAACTAGCAAAATCACCCATCAGGATGTTGGGCAGATGGATATGTATATCCGTATGTATGATGATCTCAAAAAAAGAGACGATGACAATCCAACGCTTGGATTTGTGCTTTGTACGGATACGGATGAGGACATCGCCAAATACTCCATACTTCACGGCAACGAACAGCTTTTCGCATCCAAATACAAGCTGTATCTACCCACAGACGAGGAACTACGTGCGGAAATTGAAACACAGAAACAGTTCTTCCTGATGCAACAGGCTGAAAGCGAAAGTGAGGAATGACAATGTCTAAGCAATTCATAACTTATAATTCATAATGCATAATTGTCTTCGCACCACAAAGGACATACTCATGGATAAACTCAAAATGCACACTCCCAACCTCGCCGACGAGAACTTCAAAAAACTCGCCGCATTATTCCCCAACGCCGTCACGGAAACCATCACAGGATATGACGAAAAAGGCAAAGCGATCATCGAGCGAGCGATTTGACCTCACCCCCAGCCTGTCGGCCACCCCCTCTCCATAAATGGCGAGGGGGGAAGACGCCCGCGGCGCGGGCGTTATTGATTTGGCGAGGTGGTAGCCTGTAGCACATTTGCTAGCATAACACTGTTTGTCGATGCAGTTTCCGCTTTTCCAACCCGATATTTTTGTGCAATCGTTCGTATGCGTGCCGCAGTGATTCAAGTCGTCTGGTTCGCATCGACCAGCGAAGAGATGCTCTGTATTGCGGCATTTGATTTCAGGTTGGTCAAGTTGTGTACATTTGCCGATTTTGGCATTGCACGTTGAATTTGCATCGCATGTTTGTTTGAGAATCCAATCGCCCGCTTCGCATTTCGAAAGCGCATTACCGTCGCATTTCCAGGTGCCATCAGTGCAATTGGAGTTTCCCTTTGGATCGCATCTGACTGTTTGTTCGTTGCATTGTGTGGTGTCATCGCACGTTTTGATCTTACGCCATTTCCCAGCTATGCATTTGAAAAGCACATTGTCGTCGCATTTCCAAGTGCCAATGTTGCATGCCGTCGTGCTAGACGGATTCGATGGCACGTCTTGCGACGAGCTCGAATCGTCGCAACCTGAGGCGAGGAGCATCGCCGTAGTGAGCGAGAGCCAATACAATTTGCAATTTTTCATGAAGTAACCCCTCCATTATTATACAATAATACACAAACGATGTGTGCTAAAAACATGAAACACTACAACCGTCAATTATATAGCGTTAGAGTTCGTCATGATTTACAGCCTAGAAGTGGCTATAAATCCAATGT
>ERZ1034719.1493-NODE-1493-length-10805-cov-7.002791_pt1 | contig 10805 bp, 11 predicted proteins | sample MGYA00520703_ERZ1034719 | MGnify/ENA primary metagenome ERZ1034719 (study PRJEB33766, sample SAMN09781716) | gut metagenome | biome: gut microbiome | host: Homo sapiens | place: Madagascar | study: EMG produced TPA metagenomics assembly of the PRJNA485056 data...
CAAGCTACTCTAGTATAAGCTGTCTATGTTTACCAAAACAGGGATACCTCAGGGGGCACGGGGGTGAGGTCGAGGGCTAAAAAGTAAAGGCTAAAAACTAACGCCCGACCAAACGGCTAGCGCGACTCTGTCGGCACACGCGAACGGTCAACTCCGCCTTATCGCCATCGTCGAACACGATGCGAACATTCTCGCCATTGACCTTCGTAAAACGCCCAGGATAGTTCTTATTGTTATAGGGCCAGCGACACTCGACGATATCGCCCGCTTGCCAATCGAGCTTGTTGACGCGCTCCGAATCGACTGTCGCCTTGTCGCCATCGTCGAATTCGATCGTCAAAACGTTACCATCGACCGCCACAACCGTCCCAGGGTACCAATACGCATCTTCCCAAAGCGCCAACACGCGATCGCCCTTGTCGTATGCAAAAGCAAGCGTCGACATCATCATGAGAATACCCAATAGGCCTGCAAAACTGATAAAGCGTTTCATATATCACTCCTATGCGGAAATTTGATGATTACAGTCACGGCGATTTGCACCTGCAAGCGACATCCGCCTGCGGCAATTGCTCCGCCGCTCTGCGGGGACGCTGTGCCCCACAAAGACGGCCGTTCGCCTATCATGCACAACGCGTGCCAAATCTCTGCTACTTCTCGATCCCGGGGCCGAGTACCCGACATCCATCGTCGGTAATGACGACGTCGTCTTCGATACGTATACCGCGCATGTCGTTGTATTTGGCAACTTTTTCGTAACAAATAAATTGCTCAAGGTGGTGTTCCGATCGCCATTTCTCGATGAGCGCAGGGATAAAATAACACCCAGGCTCGACCGTCACGACATAACCGGGCTTGAGTTGACGCGCAAATCGCAACGCATTGAGCCCGAATTGCGTCGATCGCCGTGCACCGTTTTCATAGCCCACTACGTCGCCAAAGTTTTCCATATCGTGCGCATCGAGCCCCAATGCATGCCCAATGCCATGCGGCATGAAGAGCGCATGAGCCCCGGCTCGCAACGATTCTTCGACATCGCCTTTCATCAACCCCAGCGCCTGCAAGCTCTCGGTGAGCACGCGGCACGCCGCCATGTGCACATCGTATTGTGAAGCCCCTTTCTCGCCCGCCTTGGCAATCCCCGCCAACTGCATCTTGAGAACGACGTCGTAAATTTCTCGCTTTGCACTATCCCAAGCGCCAATCGAAAACGTGCGAGTGATATCGGCACAGTAGCCGAGTTCCGACTCCGCACCGCAATCGACGAGAAGAATATCTTGTGATTTCAATACGTTGCGATACGACGTGCTGTGCAACGTTTCGCCATGCGTCGTCACAATGGGCTCAAACGATTGGGCGCGCTCTGCGGCAATCGCCGGGCGCAACAATGCCGCTAAAACGTCCGATTCTAGCCTTCCGGCGACCATTTCGGTCTGCGCCAAAGCGAGCATTTCTTTCGTCAACGCAATCGCCGACTCCATTTCGGCAATCTCTTCAGCCGACTTCACAAGCCTCTGGTTGGCAATCGCCCGGCACAATTCGGGCTCGTCGTGATCGCACACCGCCTGCGCCGATACCCCAAGCCACCGCGCCAATCGCTCGCGCAAATGCGCATCATACGGCGTAAACCAAGCCATCCGCGCATCGAACGAACGCTCGATCGTCTCGTAATCGCCGACGTTTTCGATCCCCGATCGCGCCGCCAAAACATCGGGCGAATCGACCGCCCCCGTCCATATATAATCGTCGGCGTCGGGCTGCGTGACGAACAACGTCTCGCGCCCATCGGCCGATAAAATGATCGCGGCATCGGAAATGTTCAAACCCGTATAATAGCGAAACGTCGCATCCTGATGAAACGGGTACACATTCGCCGCGTAATTGCGCGGCACATTCGTCGCCGACAAAATGAGAATATCGCGACCTGCGAAATTCTCGCGCAACGTCTTTCTTCGTTGTCGATAATCGATTGCCATGAAAAGCACCTCCAAACTCGGGCGGCGCTTGCACCATTGCACGCATTACCGCCCATCTATCGCGATCCTAATAGGCGGTTGAGATCGCCGATTAAAGTGAAAATTCGACGTCGGCCCCTTGTTTGAGACCTTTCGGATTGGCGCTAGCCGGCACGAGCGCCTTGCATGACGTCGGGAAACACTGCGTCATCTCGATCTTAATACTCGTACCGACGATCTTGCCAATCGCCCCCGTCTCGACGCCCTTATTCTTGCCTGCATTGCGAATCGTCACCTCTGCCGAACCATCCGATTTCGGCGTAATGAGCGATATAAAGCCCTTCACCGTCTTGCCCGTCGCCACTGGCGCCGGCTTCTCGGCCTTCTTCTTCGGCGCGGGCTCATCGTCGTCATCCTGCTTCTTCGCCTTCTTCTTCTTCGACCCCTTGTGCGTCGTCTTCTTCACAACTGGCACTTCTTCTTCCTCGTCGTCGTCAAACGTCTCGTTCTGAGCCACCACAACGGGCGCCGCAACCGTCGGCGTAAAGCTCGTCGCTATCGTGTAAATCGACTTACCCGCCGTCGCATAAACCTGGAAGTAATAAATCCCTCGCTTGACTGGGAAATTCGAAAACTCGTAATAACCCTCGGTCTTGCTAAACGACTGGCGATGCAACACGCGCCCCTCCGAATCGATGATATTCCAACCTCCATCGATCTTCTGCGGCTGGTCGACGTTTATCGTCACCGACATCACACCCTGCTCCGCCACAATGATATAGCGCCAATCCTCGCGGTCACCCCCAGGATAATCGAGTCGGTCATCGATTTGCGGCATGCCAAAAATCAGCCCCAACGCACTCTCCTTCGTCGCATCCGGGTCGATAAACGTCTCCGTCTGCGTCTCCACCGTCGCATTTGCGCCACTCTCCGACGCATCAATGACACACGCATTCAACGCAAATAACGCCCAACCAGCGAGCAGCAACGATAACCTCTTCATGACGACTCCTTTCTACTCAGTCTCAAGAAAGACACAAACCCCGCCAAAACATACTTTAATCGCACACTTTAAGTCAACAAACAGATATTGCGCCACTTCAGCAGCAACGACAAACACCGACTCCCCCTCCCCCATGCACCGATAATGGCTCATTCATCGCCCTATTGCTCACGCAATACGGGCTCTTGTCGCCCTATTTCGCCCTGTGGGCTCAATACGGGCTCTCGGGCGCCCTATTTCGCTTGCGCTCAATACGGGCTTTGGACGCCATATCGCCGTTGGCGATACGGGCTTTTGAGCGCCCTATTTCGCTTGCGCTCAATACGGGCTTTGGACGCCCTATCGCCGTTGGCGATACGGGCTCTTGGTCACCCGGGGTTGCGCTGTGCTTACCCCGGGCTGTATTCTGGCGCCCCTTCAGGGCGCTCTATTCCCCCTCGCCCAATTGCTCACATCTGCCACAGGCAGATGTCCACTTCCCATCGTCCAATTGCTCACATCTGCCACAGGCAGATGTCCATTCCCCCTCGCCATTTAGCGAAGAAACAGGCAATTTATGGAGTGAGGATTTTGCTAATCTCTTGAATACCATGAACGTTCTGAAACAAGAACTCGAAGGTAGCCATGACACGCCATTGCGCGCAGCTCTTATGAGCTTATTCAGTGCCGAATATGATGCAATCCTCAATGAAGCCATAGAACAAAACAAAAGCACCAAAGGAAAACTCGCCAAAGCTGAAGAATACACCTTGATTAATCGGCTAAGGCGACACAAGGATAATCACTTGCTATTTGCAACGCGTGCAGATGTTCCGTTCACAAACAATATGTCCGAACGGGATTTGAGGAAGTGCAAAAATCGACAGAAATCCTCGGGAGGCTTCAGAACTGCCAAAGGCAAAGAAATTTACTGCAAGATACTAAGCATTATTGAGACTTGCAGGCGCAAGGGTAAGAGCTTCATTGAGCAAATTCAAAAAATACTAAATCCGATCCCAGCCCTGGCGATGATGTGAGCACTTTGGGGATAAAATATGCTCTATTTTAAGGCATGCTAAATCCCTGGCGGATAGATGTGCCGTCAAGGCGGAAGTAAATGTGAGCTGGATGTTTACCAGAGGTACAACAACACTCGTTGTGTGTTCTCAAGGGGGTGCGCTCTTTTTGGAGCACACGTGGATGATGAACAGGTACCTAAGATAAGCTCTGAAATAAGTCCCCACATCAATGACAAACAGCCAGGTCGGCTGAATAGTTACAATGCGCCATCGTGGGCAATGGGGGGATCTCATCGAGCGATGGCGTTTGTGAGCCCATTCGATGCGATAAGCCGGCAAGCGCGATATGGCCCATCCGCCCCAAAGAGCACGGTGTATTGGGCGCCAGCCCAATAGCCGTGCAGCGGTGCGTATTGGGCGCAAGCCCAATAGCAGCCGCCCCCAAAGAGCACGGTGTATTGGGCACCAGCCCAATAGCCGTGCGGCGGTGCGTATTGGGCGCAAGCCCAATAGCAGCCGCCAAAAAAAGACAAAACGATTCGACAATGTGTCGAATAGTCGTTATTCTTGGGCGATTTCGTCGATGCACACAAGAGACATTGCCGATAGCTTGAAAAAAAAGTTATTCGGTTCATTTTGTTTGCAACGGCAGAATATCTGCAAATCTTGTGCACAATATGAATTTTGTGCACATTTTCCTGCCACCATATAAATTTTATGCACGAGGCGAGCGATGAACGTAGCCAAGAAAGAGAGAGCGTGTCGGGCGTGTGTGCGTTGCGCAAAGGCGATGCGGCGGCGTTGTGTCGTGGCAATGGCGTTGTTGGTGCTCATGTCGTCGTGCCGTGACGAAGTGGCAGAAGTGGCGGTCGTGCCCGTGGTGGTGCATTTTGCTGACCTCGACGAAGCGACGCAAGCGCGATTGCGATCCGAGATCGAAGCCGACGTGCGAGCGAAAATCGAGGCCGAAGTGCGAGCCGAATGCGAGTCAAAGTGGCTGGCGGTAGGCGCACCCGACGATGACGAGAGCGCGGTTGGCGTGGCGTATGGTGGCGATGCCCTTGGAACCGATGTGCCCGATGGCGGCGATGACGATATCGATTCGGGGATGGTCGAGGGCGAACGCGATGGCGAAGGCTTGAGGATTATGCGGTTGCTGTTGGCGGCCGATGTCGTGCGGCGGTTGCCGGTCGATGCGCGCGACACGTTTACGATAGAGGACGGCAGTGTTTTTTGTTATGCCGAAATTTCGGCACCAAAAGACGATTCGCGCACGATTACGCTGCGATTTACGCATGCGACGGGGCTGACGCAATCGTATGCGTTGCCCGTCAACCAGAGCCCAGCGTGGCGGACGTGGTCGAAACTCAACTTGACGCGTTCGATGACGGGGCATTGGCTGTGCGAAATCTTCAACGAAGACGGCGTGCGGCTGGCGCATCGTGCGTTCGAAGTCGTCGGGAGTGACTAGTTTTGCGGCTTTGCCGCTACGAGTTGGCAAAAATGCCTAGATCGCCCAAAAAACGATCGGATCGGCTCAAAAAAGTCGCCAAAATTGCCCACGAAAAACGATCGGATCAGCTCAAAAAACCGCCCGAATTGGCTCAGAAAAACGACCCGTGAAGTCGCAAAACTGCGCCCGAAGCCGGGGGGCGGCTGTAGTGGTTGGTGCGTGCCAAAATGCAGATCGCACCCGAGGCACGGGAGTTTTGCGCCATTTGTTGCCGTTTCGTGCTCAAAAGGTTGGTGGGCGCTGATGCGTACCGACCCAATTTTAGATGAGATGAAAAGGATGGATTTTAGTTTTTCGTTCCCTTATAATGTTTGAGCCATTTTGGCATGTTCGTAGGTGGGTGTTAGGGCATCCATCGCCGTACATGTCAGTTATGCTCCGACGTCGTTTCGCAGACGCGTCGGAATCAATCGATCAGCGGCATCGTGATGGGTCTGTAGCATGGCGCCACATGGCTCAGTGATCGCCCTGATTCAGAAAGGAGAAGATGTAATGCTTGAGAAACCAAAAACGATCGAATCTGTCAAGACAAAAAATGGGCAGGCGCTAAAATGGAGCATCGGCGAATGCGTTGTCTATCCGAGCCAAGGCGTCGGAGAGATTGTCGCGATCGAATCCAATGATTTGTTTGGCCCCGGTGCTCAAGTCTATGTGCTCGAATTGATACAGCAGCCGCGTCGGGTGACGATTGCCACCGAGAAAGCTGAAAAAGGCGCATTGCGGCAAGTCGTTTCGCCCGAAGAAGCGAATACGATTATTGCGTCCCTTAAAGAGGCTCCGCCCGCTTCGAAAGCCGTTCCGTGGACGAAGCGACAGCGGATTTTGAACGATAAATTGGCGAGCAGTTGCTTGCAAGATGTCGCCGACGTCGTTCGCGAACTCTACCATCTCAAGAGCGTCAAAGACTTGAGCTTTAGCCAGCGTCGCCTCTTCGACACGGGCATCGGGCTACTCGTTCAGGAACTGTCGATTTCGCTCAAACGACCGGCCTCCGATATCGAAGCCGAAATTCGTGCCATGTTTGCTTGATCGACACTTAAAATAACCATATATCCTTGACAAATCGCCGCCAATGCTCTATTGGCGGCGTCGCTTTGTGGCGCGGTAGGTTTTTTGCGCACAAAGCTTTTTCGCTGTGATGCGTTTCCCCCACGGCTCTCGCTTGGGAATAAACGCATTAGGACATGCCGATGCGTGCCGTCTCGAGTCTTTGGCACAAGTCGATGTAGCGGTGAGCGCCGCAAAAGGGTTTGAACTCGCACATTTTTTTGTGCAACTGTACGGAAAAGGAACAGACAATGAGTCGTTACACAGGACCACGCGTCAAAATTCTTCGTCGCTTCGGCATGGTACTTCCCGGCCTCACGACGAAAACGATCCCCGAAAAAAAATCTTATGCTCCCGGTGAACATGGCCCCACGCACCGCCATAAAGCGAGCGAATACCGCGAGCACCTCGACGAAAAACAGAAAGTTCGTTTGAACTATGGCTTGAGCGAACGCCAATTCGTCAACTACATGAAAGCCGCTATCGGTAGCAAAATCGATACGGGTTTGCGTTTGGTCCAACTCCTCGAAGGTCGTCTCGACAACGTCGTTTTCCGTGCCGGTTATGCCCGCACGATTCCCGCCGCTCGCCAGCTCGTCAACCACGGTCATATCCTCGTCAACGGCCGCAAAGTCGACATCCCCAGCTTCCAAGTCCGCCCCGAAGATGTCATCTCGTTGCGCGAACGTAGCAAGAAGATCGATGCCATCGTCACGTCGTTGGCCAATCCTTCGCTCCAAATCCCCAGCTACCTCGAAGTCGATGCCGAAAAACAAACGGCTAAGATGACCGGACTCCCTGCGCGCGAAGATATGCCCATCACCGACCTCAAAGACAACCTCATCATCGAGTTCTATAGCCGCAAAGTTTAATACTTTAGCTTTGTCGCAAAAAGCGCATGCCGTAGCGGTCATGCGCTTTTTTTTTGCCATTTTCTTCTGACTAGATACCGATCTTTGCATCTTATTCATGCCTAGATGCCGATCTTTGCATACTATTCACGGAGCTTCCATGCCATCGATCAAACCCGGCATTCCAAAGGGAACGCGCGATTTTTTACCTCAACAAATGAAACAACGACTGGGCGTGATGAAAGTCATCCGCGAAGTCTACGAAAAACACGGCTTCTTGCCGATCGAAACCCCAGCTATCGAAAACATCGAAACGCTCATGGGCAAATACGGCGAAGAAGGCGACCAACTCTTGTTCAAAATCCTCATGCGCGGCGCAAAAGCTGCCTCGGGGCAATGCGATTTGGGCTTGCGATACGACCTCACCGTGCCGCTGTCGCGATTCGTCGCCATGCACCAAAACGAAATCGGGCGCATCTTTAAGCGATATCAAATGCAACCCGTCTATCGCGCCGATCGCCCCGGACACGGGCGCTTCCGCGAATTCTATCAGTGCGATATCGATATGATCGGCGCACCGGCTCCCATCCCCGAAATCGAACTCCTACACGCCGTCAGCGACGTCTTCAAAACGCTAAACTTCGACAAACTCGCCATTCACATCAACGATCGACGCATCTTGCGAGCCATGATCGCCGTCGCGGGGATCGACGAAGCCCTCGAAACGACGGCCATTACCGCCATCGATAAACTCGACAAAATTGGAAACGATGGCGTTCTCAAAGAACTCGCTCAACGCGGCATCGCACCCGAAAGTGCACAAAAGCTCCTGAGTCTTCTCGAAGTCAAAGAAGATAATTCGGCAACGCTTGCCAATATGGAATCGATCTTTGCAAATCACGAAGATGCAATGAATGCCATTCGTGAACTTCGCATCATCGTCGAAGCATCTTCGGCATTCGACGACGGCGTCAAAGTCCGCGTCAGCCCAGAACTCGCACGCGGTCTCAACTACTACACCGGCGCCATCTTCGAAATTCAAGCCGAAGGACTCAATTCGAGCATCGCCGGCGGCGGTCGCTACGATCACCTCATCGGCATGTTTAGCGGCCGCGATATCCCTGCCGTCGGGATTAGCCTCGGATTCGAACGCATTTGCGTCATCATGCAAGAACGCGGCATGTTCCAAGATGTCGAAAGCTCGGTCGACGTCGTCGTCGCACCCGCTTGCACAGCCGCACTCAATGCCGCCTTCGAATTCTCTTCGATCGCCCGAAACCTCGGATACTCCGCAGAAGTCTACCCCGGATTCGATAAACTCGCCAAACAGTTCAAATACGCCAATGAACGAAAAGCGACTTTCGTCGCCGTCTTCGGCGAAGACGAACTCGCGCAAAATGTCGTCACCATCAAAAACATGACGACTGGCGATCAAAAGACGATGAAAATCGACGAAGTCGAGTCGTTCATGAAGCGCGATTCATAACCGCGCAGGCATCTATAAACCCCTTCCCCTCGCCATTCATGGAGAGGGGGCTAGGGGGTGAGGTCAAACGACAGGGCAGAAGTCATAAAAATGAAAATACTGCTTTTTATCTCTAAAAATCGCGAGATTTCGTAGTAGAATGTAAAAAGGTTTTCGTCGATAATCTCTGGACCATTGGCGAAATAGTCGTGGTTCACGAAAGGACATATTTGGGATGCTGGCAATGTTTGGAAAATGGATGGAACGAGTGAAACGCAACGGTAAAAACTCCGCAGACGCCGGATTACTCGGTCAATACCTCGATGCCGTATGCGCCAAATACGTCGATCGCTATAAAGAGATGATCGGGCTCGACGACAAGCGCCCCGGCACATACGATTCGGCGCTCGACGTCGACGCACTCGACGTTCTGGCACAACTCGTCATGGCCGAAATGGGCATTCCAAACGCCGACCTCGCCGCCGCTCGTGCCTACTTGTCGATTCTCATCGAAAACGAACATCTCCCGCTACAAAATCAGCTCAACGCCGACGAACTCGGCGCCCTGCGCGACCTCTTGTTTAGCTATTTCGGCGGCAGCGACGCCGTCAACGACCGCGGCGCCGAAGTCCTCGAACTCATCGAGCAAAAATTTACGAGCGGATGCTTCTCGCAGGCTAAAATCCTGCTCCAAATCTTCGAAACAAACCACGAAACGCGACAAAACAACGAGCGCAACCTCTACTACGAAGAGATGATCATGCGCATCGACGGCGTCCGTTCTGCCAATGTCAGCGGCATTTCGAAAGAACTCGTCGATGCCGCATGCGCCGACGACGCCCCCGACGAAGCCATCCTCGCCGCTTTCGACGCGTGCGCATCGAGCGCCAACATCCATTTCGACCTCTTCTTGCGCGACCTCAACGAAGAAGCGCGCTGGAAAGACGCCATCGCGCCGCTGTCGCAAAACGTCCAAAACTACATCCTCGAATACGTCCCCGTCGTGCGGTGGCGCCAACTCGGCACGCTCAAAGAGCCCATCATCAACCAAATCAACCGCCACATGGTCTTCGAATCGCTGCGCCGATACGTCCAGCAAAAGTTGCGCATGTGCTACTTCATCCTACTGGCAAGCGGCATCACGGGCTATGAATGGTTCATCTACGCCTTCACGAACTGGAGCCGCGACATCTTCAACGTCGACGTGCGAGAAATCTTCCCCGTCTTGCACCGCCTAGCCCTCGTCGACGGCATGTGCCTGCAAGAAGTCCTCGACGTCACGCTCGAACGCTACTACGGGCCCGCCATGAACGACATCGTCCTCGACGCCTACGAGCTCGACAAAGCCTTCCGCGAATCCGTCCGATTCATCCTCCAAACCGACATGTCGATGTTCCCCATGGGGTACTACAATTTTGGCGACTTCCTACTCGACCGCATCCTCCCATTCCCATACGAAGACCCATACTTCGCCTGTCGCCTCCATTTGCTCATGTAATTATGTTCAAAAAACTCTCTCTCATCGCCATCTTCATTGTCGCCATCTTCTCGACATCGGGCTGCCGACTCATCTTCGAACCCGACGTCGACGCCGTCACCCGCCTCTTCGCCAGCATGCCCACCGGCGAAAACCGCGTCGTGCGCGAACTCTGCGACGGCGAAGAAGTATGCCGACAACTCAACTCACTCTACGGACTCGTCAAATCCGAGTGGTACAACGCTCAAAAGGGATTCTACAACATCAAACGCGTCGAAATCGCCGAAGATACCGGCTACTCATACGTCTACGTCGACATCAAACTGCGCGACTCCGCCTCGGGACGCGAAAACTTCCTCCCACTCGTCTTCGAAATGGAACGCATTCAACTCCGCTGGCACATCTACTCCGTCGACGGACTCCCCGAATTCCTACGACGCGCCGAACGCGAACGCGGCATCCTATAATCGCCACGTCCTAAACGATCGACCGCTTC
>ERZ1034719.1494-NODE-1494-length-10804-cov-32.186436_pt1 | contig 10804 bp, 6 predicted proteins | sample MGYA00520703_ERZ1034719 | MGnify/ENA primary metagenome ERZ1034719 (study PRJEB33766, sample SAMN09781716) | gut metagenome | biome: gut microbiome | host: Homo sapiens | place: Madagascar | study: EMG produced TPA metagenomics assembly of the PRJNA485056 data...
CCGGAGCAACCTTTTGGTTGTGAGGATTTAAATTATCGAAGTCCAACGCCGCAGAATTGTCATTTCTTTGTTACGTAATTTCATAAAATGGTCAGATGCAAGGCGGACAAGAAATTTAAACCGGAGCAACCTTTTGGTTGTGAGGATTTAAATTATCGAAGTCCAACGCCGCAGATGGCCGTTTTATGGAATTACGATATCATTATAGGCATAATAATACCGCAAAGCTTCTCCCTCTCCGCCTCATTCTCCCCCGGCTGAATCAGCGCAGCCCGCTTATCATCCAAGAATCTCATCTCAAGTTCGCCACAGCTGAAATTAGAGAGGATCTCAATCAAGAACGGAGACTTGAACCCGATGGTGAGAGGCGCACCCTCGTAGTCGCAGGCAATCTTCTCGTGGGCTGCAATCGAGAATCCGAGATCCTGGGCGGAAACCTCTATGGCTCCCTCCGAGAGGTCGAACTTCACGTGGTTGGACGCCCTGTTAGCGCAGACTGACACACGTCTGATGGTGTTGAGGAACTGCACTCTGTCAATCTTGAGCACGTTTGAGTTGTTCTGCGGGATGACCTCGCGGTATTTCGGGTATTTCCCGACAATCAGACGGCAGATGACTATGGTCTGTCCGAACTTGAATTCGGCATTCTTCGCGTCAAAAGAGATTTCAACCTCGTCCACGTCCTTACCGATAATGGTCTTGAGGATGGACGCAGGTTTCTTGTGGAGAATGAACGAGGCCTTCTCCGATGCCTTGACATCCTTTGCTGTGTAGCAGATGAGCTTGTGCGCGTCTGATGCCACGAGTGTGGTGGATGCGGTGTCGATGTCGAAGAATATGCCGTTCATAGCGGGACGGATTTCATCATCGGCCGTGGCGTAGATTGTATTTGTGATACCTTCCACGAGCGACTGCGCCGAAAATGTCAGTTTCACGGCAGTCTCGTCCGTGCCCGTAATCTGAGGGTAGTCGTCGGCAGGTCTGTAGGGGAGAGTAGATGCACCGCTTGCCCAACTGCACTCGAATGCGCTGTCTCCTACGGTCTTGATTGTCAGAGGCTGATCCGGAAGTTCCTTGAGCAAGTCCATAAGGTGTTTTGCCGGCACTGTCATCCGTCCTGTCTCAGCTATGCTTTCTGGTTCAACTTCCGTTCTCAGAGTGAGTTCGGAGTCGGAGGCCGTAATCCGCAGGACTTTGGAGTCGAGTTCGAAGAGGAAGTCCTCGAGGATTGGTAGAGCCGATTTCGTTGGAATTGCCTTTGAAACGGCCATGACTGCCTTCTGCAGGTCAGAACTTGATATGATGAAATCCATGTCGTTAAAAATTTGTTTGTCGTTTTAATGTCCATGTGCTGTCACGGTGTCAATCAGTGTGGAACGTGCAAGGCACATATAACTGACAAATATAGCCAAAAAACTTCAGAAAAATCCATTTTGACTGACAAAATGAAAGAAAATGGCCAAAAGGAACTTCACTTTGTACGATTATTGTAGTGTGTGACGATGTGCAGGCGCTACGGCGCAAGACTCCGTTGTGCCCTGATGTACGGAAATATAAAATATAACAATATGAAAAAAGGAATATTATATGCCATTATTTCTGCCCTGTGTGGGGCTGTGGCGGCCTTTATCGTCGTAAAATGCAGTGGAAATTCAGAGGAACCGGCCCAGCAGGCGACTGTAGCCGAGTCTGATGTCAAGTTCAGGACTGTGGATCTCTCGAACGACAATTGGCCGGATTTTACATTCGCGGCCGAGACTTGTGTTGATGCCGTGGTCTATGTCAGGGTTACAGCCACCCAGCAGGTCGTGAGCAACGCCGGTCCGCTATTCCGCTTCTTCTTCGGCTATGAGGGCATCCCTCATTCCCGTGAGGTCCAGGGCAGCGGCTCCGGAGTCATCATCCGAGAGGACGGCTACATCGTGACGAACAACCATGTGATTGCCGGCGCCAAGTCGATTGAAGTCACGTTGAATGACAATCACACCTATCCTGCGAAACTCATCGGCACCGACCCGGCCACGGATGTCGCCCTCATCAAGATTGAAGAGCACGGACTCCCTGTCATCCCTCTTGCGGATTCAGACAAGCTCCGTCTCGGGGAGTGGGTGATTGCGATAGGCAGTCCGTATGACCTCCGTTCGACCATCACGGCCGGAATTGTCAGCGCCAAGGGACGCACGATGCCTAACTATTCTGGCGAGTTCAAGATTGAATCTTTCATCCAGACAGATGCTGCAGTGAATCCCGGAAATAGTGGCGGTGCGCTCGTAAACAAGGAAGGACAGCTTGTGGGCGTGAATACTGCAATCATTTCACAGACAGGATCATACGCGGGATATTCTTTCGCAGTTCCTTCCAATATCGTCAAGCGTATCACAGATGACCTTATGAGCTACGGAACGGTTCATCGTGCCATGCTCGGCATTTCAATGGCCCCGGTGGATGAGGAAATTGCAAAGAATTTGAAACTTTCGTCGGTAAACGGCGTATATATAGCAGATGTGGTGAAAGGCAGTGCTGCGGAGAATGCCGGCTTGAAGGTGGGCGACGTTCTCGTTGAAATCGGCAATGTGAAGATTACGGGCTCCGCTTCGGTTCAGGAAGCTGTGAATAGTTTCCATCCGGGCGAGAAGACTGCTGTCAAGGTTATCCGTGACGGCTCAGAACTGTCTTTCGATGTGGTGTTTAAATAATCGTAACAGATGAGACAGCTAAAGATTACAAAATCAATTACTAACCGAGAGTCGGCCTCGCTCGACAAGTACCTCCAGGAGATCGGTAAGGAAGATTTGATTACAGTAGAGGAGGAGGTTGAACTTGCGCAGCGAATCAGGAAAGGCGACCAGGCAGCCCTTGAAAAACTTACGCGCGCGAACCTGAGGTTCGTCGTTTCAGTGGCAAAGCAGTACCAGAATCAGGGTCTCAGTCTCCCGGACCTTATCAACGAGGGTAACCTCGGGCTTATCAAGGCGGCAGAGAAATTCGATGAGACAAGAGGCTTCAAGTTCATTTCATACGCCGTATGGTGGATTCGTCAGTCAATTCTCCAGGCTCTTGCCGAGCAGTCGAGAATTGTGCGCCTTCCGCTCAATCAGGTTGGCTCTCTGAACAAGATCAACAAGGCTCTCCAGAAGTTCGAGCAGGAGAACGAGCGCCAGCCGTCCAACGAGGAACTTGCGGAGATGATAGATGTGCCAAAGGACAAGATTGCCGATACGATGCGTGTGTCCGGTCGTCATGTCTCCGTTGACGCTCCGTTCGTCGAGGGCGAGGACAATAGCCTGCTTGACGTGCTTATTAACCCGGATTCCCCGAATGCCGACCGTGGACTTGTGAACGAGTCGCTCAACAAGGAAATCGAGCGTGCGCTTTCTACTCTTGCACCGCGTGAGCGTGAAATCATCAAGTCTTTCTTCGGTATAGGATGCCAGGAGATGACCCTTGAGGAAATCGGCGAGCGCTTTGGCCTTACACGCGAGCGTGTGCGCCAGATTAAGGAAAAGGCCATTCGCAAGCTCAAGAACAATTCCCGCAGCAAGCTTTTGAAAGGCTATCTCGGATAATTTTGAATATTTCTCACTTCGTTCAATGGGCGGACTGCAGTTCGGCTTTATGGATGGGGTGAGTTTGTTTTGTAAATAATATACTGATATAATGATTTTGACACCGGAAAAACTTATCGCCGGCAGCGCGGCTGAGGCGGTTAGGCAGTTGTGGGGCGCTGAGGTTGATGCATCGCTCCTGCAGGTGCAGATTACGAGAAAGGAGTTTGACGGAGACTACACTCTTGTTGTGTTTCCGCTTTTGAAAATGTCTCACCTTGCGCCGGAGGCTACCGGCAATGCGATTGGGCAGTGGATGCTCGAAAATGTTCCCGAAGTCGGTGGATACAACACCGTGAAGGGGTTTCTGAATATTTCGCTTTCAAACGTTTATTGGAACGAGGTGTTTACCGAGGCGTTCAGGACTGAGGATTTTGGCCAGCTTCCGGCAACCGGAAAGACCATTATGGTCGAATTCTCGTCACCGAACACCAACAAGCCTCTTCACCTCGGTCATGTGCGCAACAATCTTCTCGGATGGTCCGTTTCCCGCCTTCTTGAGGCGAACGGTCATAAGGTTCTGAAGGTCAATCTTGTGAACGACAGAGGAATACACATCTGCAAGTCAATGCTTGCATGGCTAAAGACCGCAAACGGCGAGACTCCAGAGACTTCCGGCAAGAAGGGAGACCACCTCGTGGGCGACTGCTATGTGGCGTTCAACGACATCTATAAGAGAGAGGTGGATGAACTTGTCGCCGGCGGAATGCCGAAGGAAGAGGCCGAAAAGAATGCTCCGAGCCTTAAGGAGGCTCAAGAAATGCTGCTCAAATGGGAGCAGGGAGACCCGGAGGTTCGCGCTCTTTGGGAGAAGATGAATTCTTGGGTGTATGACGGCTTCAACAAGACCTACGCCGACCTCGGAATCTCTTTTGACAGAATCTATTACGAGTCTCAGACCTATTTGCTCGGCAAGGCTCTGGTGCAGAAAGGACTGGAGATGGGCGTTTTCGAAAGACACGAAGACGGTTCAGTCTGGTGTGACCTCACTGCCGACGGACTCGACCAGAAACTTCTTCTGCGTAGCGACGGCACTTCGGTTTATATGACCCAGGACCTCGGCACGGCAGAGCGTCGTTTCGAGGAATACAGTCTTGACGAACTCATCTATGTGGTCGGCAACGAGCAGAACTATCATTTCCAGGTGCTCAAACTCATACTCAAGAAACTCGGTTTCGACTGGTCTGACAGCATCTATCATCTTTCTTACGGAATGGTGGAACTCCCGGAAGGCAAGATGAAATCCCGCGAGGGAACAGTTGTCGATGCGGACGACCTTCTCGAGAAGATGTACAATACTGCGAAGGAGACCTCCCTCGAACTTGGAAAACTTGACGATATGTCAGAGGCGGAGCAGGACGAACTTTTCAGAATGCTTTCTCTCGGAGCGCTCAAGTACTTCATAATCAAGGTTGACCCTCGCAAGACAATGCTTTTCGACCCTAAGGAGAGCATCGACTTCAACGGCAACACTGGTCCGTTCATTCAATATACCCACGCGAGGATCAAGTCCATTCTCCGCAAGGCGGCAGCCCAGGGCATCGACTATGCGACAAATTCAGACGCAGGAGTCGAACTCAGTCCGAAGGAAGTACGTATTGTCAAGATACTCAACAACTTCCCGAACAAAATCGCGGAAGCCGGCGAGGCTCACTCTCCTGCAATCGTGGCGAACTACGCCTACGAGCTTGCCAAGGAGTTCAACCAGTACTACCACGACACGCCGATTCTGCGTGAGGAAAACAAGGCTGTCATTGCCTTCCGCCTCCAGCTTATCGAACTGATTGCGCGTGTCCTCACAAAGGCCATGGATATTCTGGGCATCAAACTTCCGGAGAGGATGTAGTCGTTCCTCCTTTCTCAGCTGATAGAGCAAAGGGCTGGTAAAGGATTTCTTTGCCAGCCCTTATTATGAAACCTTCAAAAAATAACCTGCCTCATCTTTCTCATTCTTTTTGGTCTATATTTCGATTTCATCGCCCTTTTCTACGTTCGGCATAGCCCAAGCAAGCTTGGCTCTGCTCTCACTTATCGAAAAGATTCTTTTCTCATCAGTCGTGTACATCCAGTACACTCCTTCTTCCAAAAGAAATCTATACTCGAAAATAATTGACAAATCTGAAGCAGTTTATTTTTTTCATGTTTCTATGTCCTCTTGTAATGACTACAGATAGTCGTCGAAGTAGGTCGTCACTTTGTCCATCAGATGGATGCGGTTGCGCCCGAAGACATTGTGTTTGGCCGTAGGATAGGGGAAGTAGTCGACAGGGATTTCGAGGTCGATGCAGCGTTGGATGAAGCTGAGGCTGTGTTCCCAGACCACTGTGTCGTCGATTGCCCCCTGACAGATTAGCAGTTTGCCCTTGAGATTAGCCGCTTTTGTAATCAGACTTGTGCTTTCGTAACCTTCCGGATTATCGGCAGGATTGTCCATATATCTTTCACCATACATCACCTCATACCATTTCCAGTCAATCACAGGTCCTCCTGCGACACCGACTTTAAATACTTCGGGATATGTCGTCATCAGCGATATGGTCATAAATCCACCGTAACTCCAGCCGTGCACGCCGATTCGCTCGCCGTCGACATAGGGGAGGCTTTTCAGCATATTGATTCCTTCCATCTGGTCTGCCATCTCCGCTTTTCCGCAGTTTCTCCAGATTGCTTTTTCAAACTCCGCTCCCCGGTAGGACGTGCCGCGATTGTCTTGAACATAAACAAGATAGCCTTTCTGAGCCATCAGCATTTCCCAGTAGCGCAGCTCCCCGAGCCAAGAGTTGTTGACCATCTGGGAGTGAGGGCCGCCATAGACATAGACAATCACCGGGTATTTTTTCGTCGGGTCAAAATCCTTGGGTTTCAGAAGCCTGTAGTAGTTGTCGAACTGTCCGTCCGCGCTTTTTACTGTGCCGAGGTCTATTTCACAGAATCCGAATGGCTTGGTGCTGTCTTCGGCGCGGAAAAGCACTTCCTTATCCCCGCTGAATCTGCCGTCTTTCCCGATTTTGCCCGTCGTAGAGCATTTCTGAACCGTATATGGAACGTTGAGACTGCTGTACATTTCGTAAAATGCGCTGCAATCCTGCTCCATCTTCAAAATCCTGTGCCAACCAGGCTCGGATGTAAGTCTCTCGCCTACAAACTTTTGGGGCAATCTGAATTCTCCCTTGGGGCTTCTTAGAACTGCGGTCCTGAAGATGTGTTTCTCAATCGGGCTGACTTCGTAGGAATAGTAGTAAACCCATTTCCCGTCGTTGGCGATATACTCGACGTCTGCATCAACTTTTGTCAGACGCTCCACTTTGCCCCCGAGGTCGCAGAGGTAGAGATTGCGGAATCCGTCGCGGTTGTTTGTGCGGTAGATAAATTGGGTGGAGGAGTGTCCCAGGGGAGCCTTGCTGTCCTTTATGAAAAAGACCGGGTCTGAAGGCTCTACATATTTTTCGTCTGTTTCGCTGAAAATTGTCCCGAGAAATTCTCCGCTTGAGGCGTCGTAGCGGTTGAAGTGCATTTCTTTCTGGCTTCTGGAGAGCACTTGAATCAATATGCTCCCGGAATCAGGAGTCCAGCAGATGTTTGTCAAGTAGCGTTCAGGGCTGAAATCCGTGACTTTCATATAGACGGTCTCGCCGCTGCAAAGGTCATATACTCCGAGACTTATCTTTTCCGAGCTCATTCCCGCCATAGGATATTTTATGCTCGTGAGCGTTCCTGTCCTGGTGGTGATGTCCAGAAGAGGGAAGTCGGTGACCGCAGTTTCGTCCTTGCGGTAAAAAGCGAGTTTCAGACTGTCCGGCGACCAGAAAAGCCCGCCGTCGATTCCGAATTCGTTGCGGCTGACAGTCTCTCCATAGACAATCCCCGGATTCTCTGCCCGAACAATCACTTTCCCATCCAAACGAATCTGTGAAATCCCGTCAACTCGCTCACTGACAGCGCGTTCCGTCTTATTTCCGCCTGCCATCCATTCAAATCGCGGAAACCTGGTCCGCAAACCTTTCCCCAGCACGGCCTCCTCCATCGTAAGGTCCCGTCCCGATTGTGCCTCCCGCACCGCAAAAAACCCCGGTTGAGCGCTCAGACCCAAGCCGAGACAAAGGCTGAGAAGCATAGATGTTATAACTTTTTTCATAATACTATTTTTCATCGATTTTATCCATTATTGGTGAACTGGATTTGTTTTGCAAATAAAACTCTATGCAAAAGAAACAGGTGTTATCAATGATGATGGCGACCTTTTCGGGCCGCCATAAATGTTTTCACAACGGAATAATCCTTATTGTGAATTGCTTCAAATTCAAGGGCAAATTTATCAATTATTTTTGAATAGTCAATATTTCAGACCATTTTCTTCAAAAAAATGACATTTATTGGGAATTGCGGGCATATATTCATAAATTTTGATTAAGTTTGAAGTCTATATGACTGATAACCAAATAACATTCGTTTAATGAAAAAGGTACTTGGACTTGATCTTGGAACGACTTCCATCGGTTGGGCGTTGGTGAATGAAGCCGAATCTTCGGAGGAAAAGTCGTTGATAATTAAACTTGGAGTTAGAGTAAATCCGCTGACAACTGATGAACAATCTGATTTTCAGAAGGGTAAGCCTATTTCGACAAATGCGGATAGGACGCTCAAACGTGGAATGAGGCGCAATCTTCAGCGCTATAAACTGCGCCGGGAAAACCTTATTGAATTGATGACGGATTTAGGTTGGATTGATGAATCGTCTGTGCTTGCCGAACAAGGTCCCAAGACTACATTCGAGACCTTGAGACTTCGGGCCAAATCTGCCAATGAAGAGGTTTCGTTACTTGAACTGGCAAGGATTCTTCTCAGTATCAACCGCAAGCGTGGTTATAAAAGCAGTCGTAAGGCGAAGAATGATGATGAGGGAGCACTGATTGACGGAATGTCCATTGCAAAGAAATTGTATGACGAGGGACTCACTCCAGGACAGTTTGTATATAATAGGATGAGCGAAGGAAAATATTCGGTTCCTGACTTTTACCGTTCCGACCTTGTGGCTGAGTTTGACAGGATTTGGTGCGAACAGAAGAAGTACTATCCGGCTTTGCTTACTGACGAATTAAGGGAGAATCTCAGAGGGAAGAATAAAGGACAGGTTTGGAAGATTTGCGAGTCTGCTTGGAGTATTGTTGGTAAAAAGCGGGACAAGAAAGGGCACGAACTATCGCTTGAGAATTATCAGTGGCGTACCCAAGCGCTTTCCGCTGAATTACCTCTTGAGGATTTGACTTGTGTTCTTCAAGAGATTTCTTCTCAAATCAATTCATCAAGCGGATATCTTGGCAAAATCAGCGACCGCAGTAAGGAATTGTTTTTTGGGAAGGAAACCGTCGGTCAGTATCTGATGCGTCATTTTGATGAAAACCCTCATTTCAGTTCAAAGAATGTCGTTTTCTATCGGCAGGATTATCTTGATGAATTTGAGCGTATTTGGGAGACTCAAACGAAATTTCATCCGGAGCTCACTCCTGAACTCAAGCACGAATTCCGCGATATCATCATTTTTTATCAGCGTCCGTTAAAGAGTCAAAAATCACTTGTAAGTATCTGTGAATTTGAACATAAGGAAGTGAAGGTTTTTGTGGATGGCGTAGCAAAGACAAAAGTTGTCGGACCGCGTGTTTGTCCGAAATCGTCTCCTTTATTTCAAGAATTCAAAATCTGGCAAATTCTCAACAATCTAAAGGTTAACGGCGAACGGATTCCAAAGGACAAAAGGGATATTCTCTTTGAGGAATTGAGTTGGAAAGGAGGAATGAAAAAGTCGGGAGTTTTGAAACTTCTGTATGGAACAGCCAGTCGTGACCTTGACCTGAATTACAAGGAAGTGGAAGGAAACAATACGCTTTCTTCTTTCGTGAAGACTTGGCTTAATATGTTGGAAACCACCGGTCTTGACATTACGGGGTACGAAAAACTGCCTGCTGTAAAGTTGATTCCTTTGTTGCGTCAGCAATTTTTGCAACAGGGTTGGGATGCCGGCCTGCTTGAAAACAACATCTTGGCATTGGGAGACAAATTTGAACATCATCCGCTATATCGCCTATGGCATTTGCTATATTCGTATGAGGGAGACAAATCTAAAACGGGTAATGCCTCTTTGATTAAAAAGCTTCAGGAGGGATTCGGTTTTGATGAAGACAGTGCAAGGATTCTTGCAGGCATATCCTTTACTCCGGATTATGGAAGTCTGAGTGCTAAGGCCATCCGAAAGATACTTCCATTTATGGAGAATGATGGACAAGAATATAGTGAGGCTTGTGCTTCTGCGGGTTATCGTCATTCTGCAAAATCCCTCACAAAGGAAGAAATTGCAAACAGAGTCTTGAAGGAGAGGGTTGAACTTCTTCCGAAAAATAGCCTTCGCAATCCGGTAGTCGAAAAGATTCTGAATCAGATGATTAATGTCGTCAATGCTGTCATTGATGAATATGGCAAACCGGACGAAATACGCATTGAACTTGCCCGTGAGCTCAAAAAATCTGCGAAAGAGCGCGAGCAAATGACTTCGGCAATTGCGAAATCGACAAAAGAGTATGAAGAGTTGGCTGAAAAACTGCGTTCAGAATTCGGTATCCTCAATGTGAGCCGTAATGATATAATCCGTTATCGATTATGGAAAGAATTGGAGAACAATGGTTACAAGAGTTTATATTCGAATAAATACATTCCTAAAGAGAAACTGTTTTCCAAGGATGTTGAAATTGAGCATATAATTCCTCAAGCCCGTCTGTTTGATGATTCTTTTGCGAACAAAACTCCCGAGTACAACGATGTTAATAGAGAAAAAGGTAATTCGACGGCAATGGATTATGTTCACAACAAATATGGAGCGGAAGAAGCGGAAACCTATCGGCAGAGAGTGCAGAAACTCTATAATGATGGCTTTATCGGGAAAACAAAGAAAGAGCATCTTTTGATGCTGGAGTCTGAGATTCCGGACGGATTCATCAATAGGGATTTGCGTGAAACACAGTATATTGCAAAGAAAGCAAAGGAGATATTGGAAGAACTTGTTCCTTATGTGGTCTCAACAACCGGCTCAATTACTGACAGACTTCGTGAAGACTGGCAACTCGTAAATGTGATGCAAGAGTTGAACTGGGATAAGTGGTTCTTCCGCAATTTAGTTGAAGCATAGGTCGCTGAAGACCATTTTTCGT
>ERZ1034719.1495-NODE-1495-length-10804-cov-5.556982_pt1 | contig 10804 bp, 10 predicted proteins | sample MGYA00520703_ERZ1034719 | MGnify/ENA primary metagenome ERZ1034719 (study PRJEB33766, sample SAMN09781716) | gut metagenome | biome: gut microbiome | host: Homo sapiens | place: Madagascar | study: EMG produced TPA metagenomics assembly of the PRJNA485056 data...
CGGGAAACAAATCCACTGACGGTTGAGGTCAGAATGGAAGTGGAAACCGGCGAGGGCAAGCGCGTCAATTACACCGGAAAAGCATAAGAGAACAAAAGAAAAACCGCCGTCGGACTCACATGGGGTCCGGCAGCGGTTTTCTATTCGCTTCGTGTGATGTCATGCACCCATTTGCCGCCGTGGATGCGCCAAAGGCCGACGGGGGTCTTTGCCAGATGCTCGATGGCGATGCACAGGCAGAACACCTCGTTCGGCACCTTAAGGACAAGGCCGAGCAGGCACATCAGCGGCAGCTCCACGCACCAGAGAGGGAAGTTGTCGATGAGCAGCGAGGCGCGCACGTCGCCGCCACCGCGCAGCACACCCACGACCATTGTGGACGAAAAGCCGTGGAGGGGCATCACGCCCGCGTAGCAGTACACCATGACCGCGCACATCGCCGCCGCGCCCGCCGAGAGGGAGAAGAGCGGCAGCACATACGGCCGGAGCAGCGTGAGAAAGGCCAGAAACTCTACGCCGCCAAGGGCGAGCGCGAAGAGAAAAGCCGTGAAGCACACGGCCTTGCCGATGCGCACGACGCTCTCGCGGCTGCTGCCGATGCCGATCTCCTTGCCGACGATGACGGCGGCTGCGTTGGCGATGCCGTAGATGCCGGCGGTGGAGAGCTTGTCAATGCTGCCCGCCACGGTGTAGGCGGCGATGAGGTCGCCGCTCGCGGCCATGTGGCCCATGATGACGGTGATGAGCGAGTAGCCCACGCCCCAGAGCGTTTCGTTCGCCAGCACCGGCGCGCTGTAGTGGATGAAGCGGCGCAGCATCTCGCGGCCCGGGCGGAGAAGGGCGCTCCATTGGAGCGGCACGGTGCGGCAGCGCAGGGCGTAGCCGAAGGCGAGCGCAAATTCCACCACGCGCGAGAGCAGCGTGGCGGCCGCCGCGCCGGTGACGCCGAGCGCGGGGAAGCCGAGCTTGCCGAAGATGAGCACATAATTGCCCACGGTATTGCAGAGCATGGACGCGCCGAACACCAGCATACCGAAGCGCGGATTTTCGATGCTGCGCTGCATCCCGATGTAGATGGACGAGAGGGAATTGAGGATATACGAGAAGCCGACGATGCGGATATACGGCGTGCCGATCGCGACGAGACGGAGATTGTCCGTCACCAGCAGCAGAACGCCCTCGGGAAAGAAGGCCATGATGAGCGCGAAGAGCGTCGAGACGCTACCGGCAATGCACAAGCCAATGCCGATGACGCGGTTGATGCTCTCGCGGTCGCCGCGGCCCCAGTATTGGCTGATGAGCACGCTTGACCCGCTCTGCAATCCGAAGACGATGAGCTGGATGATGAAGATAGGCACATTCGCCACCGTGACGGCGGACATCTGCTCGCTGCCGAGCAGACCGACCATGAAGGTATCGAGAAAGCCGAGCGAGGTGGTGATGAGATTCTGCACGATGATGGGCAGGGCAAGCAGAAAAAGCCGCCGGTAAAAGCCCCCGGGCTGACGAAGATAGGAGAACATGAGCGACCTCGAACGGAAGAATTACAGCATGGGAAAGCGCGTTTCCCTGTGCCTGCGGAGGGCGGAAACGAGCGCGTCGACGTCCGCTTTGGTCGTTTCGGGCGCGAAGCTGACGCGCAGAACGCCTGCGGCGGTCTTTTTGTCGAGCTTCATCGCGGCGTAGACGTGGCTGAGCTTGCCGCGGTGGCAGGCCGAGCCGGCGGAGATGCAGATGCCCTGCGCGCCGAGCTCGGTGACAACGTTCGCGCTCGGATAGCCGACGAGCGAGACGGAGAGGATATGCGGGGCGTCGCCGTTCCCGATGCGCACCACGCCGTCGATGGTGAGGAGCTGCTCGAGCGCGTACTGCTTGAGCTGCGCCATGCGGGCGAGCTTTTCCTCATAGCCCGCCAGCCGCAGCTCCACCGCCTTGGCGAAGCCCGCGATCTGCGCCGTGGCTTCGGTGCCTGAGCGCAGGCCGCGCTCCTGTCCGCCGCCCGCGAGCAGCGGACGCACCGCGCGGCAGCGCGGACCGATGTAAAGCGCGCCGACGCCCTTGGGGGCGTTGAGCTTGTGTCCGCTGACGGAAATGAGGTCCGCGCCCAGCGTATCCGCGCGGAACGGGAGCTTCAAAAACGCCTGCACCGCGTCGGTGTGCAGCAGCGCCCTGGAGCCGCGCTCGCGCAGGAGCCGCGCGATCTCGCCGACGGGGAACACACAGCCGGTCTCGTTGTTCACGAGCATCACGGAGACGAGCGCCGTGTCCTCACGCAGCGCGTCCGCGACCTGCTGCGCGGTGATATTCCCCTGACGGTCGGGCGCGAGATAGGTGACGGCATAGCCCTCCTGCTCCAGCTGACGGCAAGGCTCGAGCACGGCGCTGTGCTCCACGGCGGTGGTGATGATGTGCTTTCCGACGCGGCGGTTCTGGTGGGCGGCAAGGCGGATGGCCCAGTTGTCGCTCTCCGTGCCGCAGGAGGTGAAGTACAGCTCGTCCGGCTTGCAGCCGAGCGCGGCGGCGATGACCGCGCGGTCCGCCTCCAGACGCTTTTTCGCGGCGGCGCCGTAGGGATACTGCGAGCTGGGGTTGCCGCTGCCGTTTAGTAAAACATCGTACATCGTATCCGCCACCTCGCGCACGACGGGCGTGGTGGCGGCATGGTCGAGATAGATCATAGCAAAGCATTCCTTTCTTTGCACTTGCAATCAAGCGAAAACATGGTATGATTATATGCGGAAAATCCACGAAAAGCAAGGAGAAAGCATGAAGATCGGTATTTACACCCTGGGCTGCAAGGTGAATCAATACGAGACGCAGGCGATGGAGCAGGAGCTGACCGCCCGCGGGCACGAGCTGGTGGATTTTGAGTCTCCCGCCGATGCCTACATCATCAACACCTGCTCGGTCACGGCGGTGAGCGACAAGAAGTCGCGCCAGATGATCCGCCGCGCGAAGAAGAACAGTCCCGACGCGGTGGTCGCCGCCTGCGGCTGCTACGTCCAGACGCACGAGGAGGAGGCGAAGAGCCTCGGCATCGACCTTTTGATGGGCACGAACGACCGCGCGCGATTCCTTGACCGGCTGGAGGAGGCCGTGAAAACGCGCGAGACGGTCGCGGACATCGACGACGCGCTGCGCCGCCGCACGTTCGAGGTGCTGCCGGCGGGCGGCATGGCAAACCGCACCCGCGCGATGCTCAAGGTCGAGGACGGCTGCGTGAACTTCTGCACCTACTGCATCATTCCCTACGCGCGCGGCCCCGTGCGCTCGCTGCCGATGGACAAGGCGGCGGAGCAGGTGCGCGCCCTGCGCTCACAGGGCTACCGTGAGCTCGTGGTCACGGGCATCGAAATTTCCTCCTACGGCTACGATTTTAAGAACGGCACAAGCCTTATCGACCTCTTAGAGCTGATCGCCCGCGAGGGCGGAGACATGCGCATCCGGCTCGGCTCGCTCGAGCCGCGCACGGTGACGCGGGAATTCTGCGAGCGGGCGAAAAAGCTCCCGACCCTCTGCCCGCACTTCCATCTCTCGATGCAGTCCGGCTGCGACGCGACGCTCAGGCGCATGAATCGCCGGTACGACACCGCGCGGTATTATGAGTCTGTGGAGCTGCTGCGCGAATATTTCGACGACCCCGCCATCACCACCGACCTCATCACCGGCTTTCCGGAGGAGACGGAGGAGGAGTTCGGCGAGACGCTTGCCTTCATTGAAAAGTGCGGCTTCGCCGCCATGCACATCTTCCCCTATTCCGTCCGCCCCGGCACGAAGGCTGCGGCGATGGCGCAGGTGGACATGAGCGTGCGCGAGGAGCGCGCGGCGCGCGCCGCCGCCGTCGCGGAGCGGATGCACCAAGGCTATCTCGCCCGCTGCGTGGGAAAGACCTTTCCCGTGCTTTTCGAGCAGGACAGGGGCGAGGGCAGCGTCGGCCACGCGCCGAACTATATGCCCGTCACGGTGGGGATGAAAGGGTTACATAACACCGTACAAAACGTGCGCATCACCGCCGTCAACGGCGACGGCCTGCGCGGGGAACCGGAGGAGACATGAAAAGCCACTTTTTTGCCTACATCGCGCGGATGCGCTACATCACACGCTGGGCGCTCATGCGCAACACCTTTTCCGAAAACGTGCAGGAGCACAGCCACATGGTCGCGGTGCTCGCGCACGCGCTCGCGGTGATCCGAAACCGCGTGTACGGCGGGCAGATCGACGCGGGACAGGTCGCCGCGGTCGCGCTCTACCATGACGCGAGCGAGATCATCACCGGCGATATGCCGACGCCCATCAAGTATTACGCGCCCGAGATCCGCGACGCCTACAAGAAGGTCGAGGCGGTCGCCTGCGGACGGCTCCTTGCCATGCTGCCCGACGAGCTCAGACCCGACTACGACGACGTGCTCGACTGCGCGGACGGCGAGGTGCTCGAGCTGGTCAAGGCGGCGGACAAGCTATCCGCCTATATCAAGTGCGTCGAGGAGCTCAAGGCGGGCAACGCGGAGTTTCGCCGCGCCGCCGAGCAGACCCGCGCCGCGCTCGACGCGATGCATCTGCCCGAGCTGGATTACTTTATGGAGCACTGCGCGGAGAGCTTTTCCATGACGCTCGACGAGCTGGAATAACAGGGAGGAAGAAACCATGATCAAAATTCGGACGCTGTATATCGTTCTGCCGCTTACGATCCTGATGGCGGTGGGCTGCTACCTCAAGGGCTGGACGGCGGGCATCGCCCTGTGGGCGCTCCTTGCGCTCGTGTGCGTGGGTCGCATCCTGCGCGAGCGGAAGGAGAAGAACGGCGCGGAGGACGCACAGAAAAAGGAATAACGCGCCGTGCGCGCAAAAAGCGGGGGAGCTTCCATCCGGAAGCTCCCCCGCCCTGCTGTCGTTTCCTCTGCCTCAATGCCGCGCGGGGTCCACCGTGTCAACGTATTCCAGCGCGGCGGGCCTGCCGTCCTCGTCGGAGACGAGCCGCCAGACCGTGTGCGCGCTGCTCCACGGCGCGCAGGCGTAGAGATAGGCCCCGTCGGTCGTGTAGTCGTAGAGCTCCCGCGTGAGGTCCGTGCGGTCGACGGTGAGGAGCCATTCCTCGCCGGTCGCGATGTCATGGCAACCGACGCCGACGTACCGCTGTTCGGCAAGCTGCCATTCGTACTGGTCGTAGAAAACGAACCCGTCTGCCGCGGCGACGTAGCTGCGTGTGTTCGGGCAGCGCAGCGTTGTGACCGAGCCGTCCGCACCGAGGCAGAGCATATTGTGTGTCAGCTTTCCGCCTCTCACACACTCGACCAGAGCGTATTGGCCGCCGCGGAGCACGAAGAAGCCCTGATCGAACAGCGTCCCCTCGGGTGTCACGTCCTCGCTGTCGCGGAGAAGCCGGTAGAGGGCGACCCCGTCCGCCCGCTGACCGCTCGGCACGAGGGTAAATTCGTACCCGCCGAACGTGAGGTGCGTGTTTTCATAGAACTGCTCGAAGCCCGCGCCGGAGGATGCGTACTCCTGCCGGACCTCCAGCAGCTCGCCGGTCCTGCCGTCGAGCAGGCATTCGCTCCAGACGATGGTGTCATTATAGCTCCGGGACGGTACATTGGGCTCTGTGTCGGTTGGGACTTTGTCCTGATGAATGGTATAGCTGTTGAAGCGGAGCCGGACGTCGATGCGCCCGTCGCCGAGCAGCGAGAAGAAAAGCCGCGTGCAGTCCTGCGGTGCGGTGTAGAGCTTTATCCGCTCGCCCGTCTCGTGTACCTGCACATAGAGCGTTTCGCCCCGAAGGTAGTAAATGCCGTAGCCGTTCACTGCGTAGCCATCGTACCAGAAGGTACTGAGCACCCGCTCGCTCGTGCCCATAGCGGGATCGTAGCACCAGACGCCGCTGTGGCGGACGTGGTAATAATAGCGGCCGTCCGCGATCGTGCCGGGGCTGGAGGCGCAGCCCGCGCCGAGCGAGTAGTCGAAACGTCCGGCGACGTAGATGCCGCTGAAAAGCACCAGTGCGATGCACGCGGCCTTGATCAGCGCCGTCCGCCATGAGCGCTTCGGCCTCTGCCGCCGCGCGCCGCACTCCGCCAGCAGCTCGTCGCCAAGATAGCTGAGGGAAGCGCTGAGCTGTTCGTTCGTCATACCGTAAAGCCCTCCTGTTCCAGATGTGCGCGCAGACCCTGCCGCGTACGGTAGAGGAGGCTTTTGACCGCGCCGATGCTCGTGCCGTACTGCCGCGCGACGTCGGCAAGCGGATCGACGTAGAAATAGCGGGCGAGGAAGACGCCGCGCTCGCGCGGCGAGAGCGTGCGCAGGTAGCGCTCGATGCTCTCGGCGAGCAGCCTCGCGTCCAGCGCTTCGTCCGCCTCGCCGCCGACCGCGTCGCCCAGCTCTTCAAGGGAGAGAAGATATTCCCGCGCGCCGCGCTTCTGCGCGCCGTCGCGGCGATAGCGGTCGATGGCGCCCTGCCGCGTCAAACGGCTGAGAAAAGCCGGAAACACCGGCGGGCGCTGCGGAGGAATGGCGTTCCACGTTTTCAGATAGGTGTCCGAGCGCACCTCCTCGCAGGCAAACTGGTCGAGGAGAATGCGCTGCGCGAGCTGCAGGAGCCGCGCTCCGTATTTTTTGTCGGTCTCGCCGATGGCATCCTCATTGCGCGCAAAATACAGCGCGATGATCTGCTCGTCCTTCATTTGGCCCCGCCTCCTTTCACTCTATTTACCGCAAACGCGACGCGAAGGTCGCGCGGAACACGCAAAAAATTTTTTCTTCCTCTATCTTATCCGATGGCGGGGTGAAAGTAAATGCCGCGATTTGTGCGTTCCGCAGCTTGCATTTTGCAGCGAAGCCTTTATAATGATGACATTCTTTTTCGCAGGGAGGAAGGACTCATGGAACAGCGAAGGGCGCGTGGGATGCTTGCGGCCGCAGCCGTTATCTTCGGTACGCTTGCGCCGTTCGTGCGCGGCATTTCCGTTTCCTCGGGCGAGCTGGCGCTTTACCGCGCGGTGATGGCGGCGCTGCTCGTCGGCGGCTATCTGCTCGTGAGCGGACAGAAGCTCGCGCTGCGCGCGAATCGGCGTGAGGCCGCGCTGCTGCTCCTCTCCGGCATGGCGATGGGCGTGAACTGGATCTTGCTTTTCGAGGCCTACCGCTACACCACCGTGTCCGTCGCGACGCTGAGCTACTATTTTGCGCCCGTGCTCGTCACCGCTGCCTGCCCGCTGCTCTTTCACGAAAGGCTGACGGGAAAGCAGATCGTCTGCTTCGTGATGTCCACGCTGGGACTGGTGCTGGTCATCGGCGTCGGGGGGCTTCGCGGCGGCGCAGATGTGCGGGGCGTGCTCTTCGGCCTCGGCGCGGCGGCGTTCTACGCCGCGGTCATTCTGCTCAATAAGTTCATCCGAAGCGTCGCGGGCATCCAGCGGACCTTTTTGCAGTTTTTAGCCGCCATCGTCATTCTCATTCCCTACGTCGCCGCGACCGGCGGCGTATCGCTGGGGACGCTCGACGCGCGCGGCTGGGTCTGCCTGCTCATCGTGGGCTTCTTCCACACGGGCGTGACCTACTGCCTGTATTTTTCCGCCCTGCGCGAGCTGCCGGGGCAGGAGGTCGCTCTGCTGAGCTACATGGATCCGCTCGTGGCGGTCATCGTCTCGGTGACGGTGCTCGGCGAGCCGGTCACGGCGCCGCAGCTTGTCGGCGGTGCGCTGATCCTCGGCTTCACGCTCTGGAACGAGTTGCCGGAGAAAAAATAAAAAGGGAGACGGTTTGCAAAACCGTTTCCCTTTTTTCATTCAGCGAAGCGGATGGTGATGGGGCAGATCTCAGCTCTGGTCGCCACGCGCATATTCGGCCCGAAGAGACCGACGCCCGAGGTCACGATGCTGTGCATCGACCCCACGCGGAGATAGCCGCAGGCATTTTCCCACAAAAGGCGGACGGTAAGGTTGCCGGGGAACATCTGCCCGTCGTGCGTGTGCCCGCAGAGATCGACGTCCACGCCCGCCTCGGCCAGCGCCTCCAGCTCGCGCGGCTGGTGGTCAAGGACCAGAATGGGCTTGTCCGCGTCCAGTCCCTCGACGAGCTCCGCAGGCGTTTTGCGCACCTCGACGCCGCGCCCCGGGCGCTGCGCGTCGGGGCGGCCGTAAAGATAAACCTCGCCGCCGAGCAGCACGGCCTCGTCGCGCAGGAGACGGATGTTCGCGGACGCGAGAAAGGCGTCCATCTCGGGGCTGCTCTGCTTTTTCCCGTCGCTTCGGAAGGTGAAGCCCGCTAAGATTGGCTCTTCAATGTCGTGGTTGCCGTAGACGGCGTAGACGCCGTACCTCGACCGGATGCCGCGCAGCACCGCGGCGATCTGCTCCGGCTCCTCCACGGCCTCCCAGGCGTTATCAAAAATGTCGCCCGCAATGACGACAACATCGGCGTCCTGCTCGTTCACGCGCGCGACCATGCGTTCCATCTGCGCAAGGCCCACGTTGTAGCCGAGGTGGAGATCGGCGAGCAGCACGACCTTCATGCTCTCCATGCTGCCGGCGGACTTGTTTACGGTGACCTCGTAGGGCGTGACGCGCACGACGCGGGCGTTGATCACGCCGCCGACGGAGGTCACAAGAATGGCCGCCGCACACAGACAGCCCGCGATGCGGTGCATCCGCGCCGAGCGCAGAGAACGGAGCTTCAGACCGTGGACGAGCAGCAGCCGCAGTCCGTCCGCGAGCAGGACTGCCAGCAGCAGATAGAGCAGCACGCCGAGCCAATAATTCCCGATGAGCATGAGCGCGCGCTTCAGCCGTCCGGCAGGCAGCGGAAAGGCCAGAACAAAGGAGAGCGCAAAGAAGGCGTACAGCGCGGCGGGCACGGCCCAATGCTTCCGCTTGCGGAACCATGGGAACCACGCCCGCACCCAGCCCATGATGCGGCGGAACAGATAGAGATTAAAAAGCAGGTAAAACGGTGCGAGGAGGAAGGCAAGCATGGCGCGTTCCGCGCTCCTTTCCGAAAGGGGAGACACCCTTTGTTTTCGGCGCTATTCTACTCCCTTTACGCCCTTGGCGCAAGAGAAAAGATGCGGCGCGAGGCGCACACTTTTTTTGGACAAAAGTGACATTGACAACCCTTTCCTACAAATTTATAATCACAATCTCGTATGAAAGACATCAAAATACACCGTGGTAAAAGGTGAGGCTTATGAATCATCAGTCGTCGTTTTCGCTCCGTTCGTTCTTTCAGCCCGTGGACCTCACGCAGGGAACGTGCTGGAAGACGCTGCTCGTGTTCGCGTTCCCCATTATCGTTTCCTACCTGCTCCAGCAGGTCTATTCCATCAGCGACGCCGCCATTGTCGGTCAGACGCTGACGGCGAGCGAGGTCGCCGGTGTGAACGACACCACCTCGCTCGCAATGATCTTCCTGCAGTTCGCCTTCGGCGCAAGCGCGGGCTTCTGCACCGTGACATCGTGCTTTGTCGGTGCGCGCGACAGCGCGGGCGTCCGCCGCTCCATGGCGACGCAGATCGTCCTCTCCGCGGCGCTGACCGCCGTGCTCACGGCGCTGGCGCTGGCGCTGCTCGACCCCATGCTCGCGTGGATCAACGTCACGCCCGCGAGCGGGGAGGTCTACCGCGCGGCCTATACCTACTGCGCCATCCTCTTCGGCGGCATCGGCGCGCAGCTTTTCTATAACTTCATCTGCTCGTTCCTGCGCAGCATGGGCGACAGCGCCACGCCGCTCGCGTTCCTGCTTTTCTCGACGATCCTCAACGTGGGGCTGGATCTGCTCTTCATCCTCTCGTTCCACTGGGGCGTCGCGGGCGCAGCCATCGCCACCGTTGCGGCGCAGCTCATCAGCACGCTCGGCTGCTTTCTCTACGCCTTTTTGAAGTATCCCGAGCTGCGATTGCACCGCGAGGACTGGCGCATCACAAGGCGCGACGTTACGCGCCATCTCATTCAGGGCATCCCGCTCGGCTTGCAGTTCTCTGTCCTTGCCATCGGCATCATCGTGATGCAGAGCGTCATCGTGCAGTTCGATACGCTTGGCGGCGAAATGGTCTCCAACGCGGCGCAGAACGGCTTCGGTGCGGCGAACAAGCTCAACAATCTTCTTATGACGCCGCTCAACGGCCTCGGCGCGGCGATGACCAGCTTCACCGCGCAGAACCTCGGTGCGGGCGACCACGCGCGTATCAGGAAAGGAACGGTGCAGGCGCTCATCATTGTCTGGACGATGTGCCTCATCTCCATCGCAGCTGGCCTGCTGCTCTCGCGCGGCGGCGGGTATCTCTATATCTTCCTCTCACCCGATAAGGTCACGGCGGAGACGATGCGCTACGGCAACACCTATCTCTATGTCGACCTGTCGCTCTACCTCTTCCTCGGCTTCATCTTCGTCGTGCGCAACTGTGTGCAGGGCATCGGCAAGCCGCAGTTCGTGCTCGGCGCGGGCGCGGCCGAGCTGGCCGCACGCGTGAGCGTGTGCCTGCTGCTGCCGCCGCTGATCGCAGGCGGTCCGGTCAATTCCGATGCGCCGCGCGCGGCGGTCTATGCCCTCTGCTTCGCCGATCCCTTTGCCTGGATGGCGGCGGACGCCGTACTGCTCGTGCCCTTCCTGCGCAATATCATGAAAATGGACTACCGTTACCTGAAAGGAACAATGTAGGAAGAAACAAAAAGTTTTTGTCGCTTTTTTAAAAAAACTTGAAAATAAGGCTTGCAATTTGCGCCGGGATATGCTATCTTATTTAGGCTGAGTTCAGCAAAACAGCATATCCGGGTGTGGCGAAGTTTGGTATCGCGCTTGAATGGGGTTCAAGAGGCCG
>ERZ1034719.1499-NODE-1499-length-10764-cov-21.143337_pt1 | contig 10764 bp, 7 predicted proteins | sample MGYA00520703_ERZ1034719 | MGnify/ENA primary metagenome ERZ1034719 (study PRJEB33766, sample SAMN09781716) | gut metagenome | biome: gut microbiome | host: Homo sapiens | place: Madagascar | study: EMG produced TPA metagenomics assembly of the PRJNA485056 data...
GAGTGCAAAAGTACTAACTATTTTCCATTCCACCAAATCTTTTCGCAAAAAAGTTGCTTTTTTAGTGCACTTTTAACACTTCTAAAGATTTAAAAGTGGCTATTTTCGATGTATACCTTATTATATATATACGCACGCCTGCATGCGTGCGCCCAGGTGTGCGCGCATGCGTAATTTAATAAGGTGTAACTGAAAAAAGGTATTATTATGGGGGAAATAATACCTGTTTTCTGGCACATATACCTTCGTTGGCCAATGAAAGTACTTACGATGACCAACGAAAGTACTTTCAATGGCCATTGAAACAGGCTTCATATTTCAGACAAGATTCTGAATTTAAAACGCAAAATACGTAAACGGATGTTAACAAACCTATACAAGGTGTCCATTTGCCCACCAAATGGACACCTATTTTGTAGCAACTGGACACCTAGTGGGGGCAACTGGACACCTTGTTTCAAAAAAAATCACTATATTTGCACCATGATTACGAAAAGAATCAAACTGATTAATACGATTTAGGTAAGAAGATTGTTTCAGGATAGAGTAATAGATGCGGAAACATAAAGTTTGTTTTAACGGGTTGCCTCTGGCCCAGACCGAAGTCTGGAACCAGGGGCTTCCTTACTTTAAACAATATGTATGGTAAAACTATGCATTTTTTGTCCTGATGCTTTTGTTTTTTCACATATTTATATTACTTTTGCAGCAGAATCACATAAGAATCATTAAAACAAAAACAAGCATCATGAAAAGATTTACGATTATCATTTCTTTCATTATGCTCACCTTCATGCCGCTCATGGCACAGGTGAAGCAGACCGTTGCCGTTCTCGGTGACTCGTATTCCACTTTCGAGGGGTTCATTCCTAAGGGTTATGCAACCTGGTACTCCCCTACTACTCCGGCAAAAACTACAGATGTTAACAAGGTAGAGCAAACCTGGTGGTGGCAAGTAATCAAAGAAGGAGGCTATAAGATGGGAAATATCAATTCCTATTCTGGTGCTACCATCTGCAACACTGGCTATAATGATGCTGATTATACCGACCGTTCTTTCATCACCCGCAGTTCTCTTCTTGGCAATCCGGATATCATCCTGATTTGCGGTGCTACGAATGACAACTGGGCTAATGCCCCGCTCGGCAACTATCAGTATAGCGACTGGAAGCGCGCAGATTTATATTGTTTCCGCCCTGCCATGGCCAAGTTGCTTTCCGATATCCGCCAGCATTATCCAAATGTAGAGGTATATTTCATTTTAAATTCTGAACTCAAGGATGTTATCAATGAGTCGGTTAAAAAGATTTGCAAGACCTATCAGGTTCCTGTCATTGCCCTTCATGATATTGACAAGAAAAACGGTCATCCTACTATCAAGGGAATGAAGAGTATTGCAGAACAGGTTCTGAAGGTTATCAAAAAGTAAAAAAATAAGAAGGTTTAAATAGATAAATGATAGATTCAATACAAAACATTTTAGTTCAGGTTAGCGATTTCCTTTGGTCGTATATCATCATCACCGTCTTGATATGCTGTGCCCTGTTTTTCACTTGGCGTACCCGTTTTGTCCAGTTCCGCCTTATCAGAGAGATGATCAGGCTGCTGCTTCATCCCGACAAGGTACAACCGGAAGAAATAGGACACGATGAACTGTCGATGGAGGTGAAAGTAGATGGAGAAATGAAACACATCTCTTCCTTCCAGGCATTTGTGGTAGCATTGGCTAGCCGTATTGGAACCGGTAATCTTGCTGGTGTGGCTACTGCTATCAGCATCGGTGGACCTGGAGCCGTATTCTGGATGTGGATGCTGGCTTTGCTGGGCTCAGCATCAGCTTTCATAGAATCAACTCTCGCCCAACTTTACAAGCGAAAAGGCAAAACATCTTTCTATGGCGGACCGGCCTATTATATGAAGTATGGTTTGGGAAAAGGATGGATGGGTATTCTTTTTGCCGTGCTGATGATCATTACCTTCGGCTTTGCCTATAATTCTGTGCAGAGCAATACTATCTGTCTGGCATGGCAGAAAGCTTTTGGCATCGAACCTGCCACCATGGGAATTGCCCTCACTGTACTCACCCTGCTCATCATCTTCGGTGGCATCCATAGAGTGGCTAAGTTCTCTTCTACCGTGGTTCCTGTGATGGCTGTCGTTTATCTTCTGATAGCTGTAGGTGTTGTTATTTGGAATATCACCAGTCTGCCAACGGTTCTGCTTACCATTGTAGAGAATGCTTTCGGATTCAATCAGGCTGCTGGCGGAGTTCTTGGCGTTACAGTGATACAGGGTATCAAGCGAGGTCTGTTCAGTAATGAAGCAGGAGAAGGTAGTGCACCGAATGCAGCTGCGGTAGCTACAGTCAGTCATCCTGTAAAACAGGGATTGATACAGGCTTTGGGCGTTTTTACAGATACGCTGGTGGTATGTTCCTGCACTGCTTTCATTATTCTAGTGAGCGGTGTGGATCTTACTGCTTCAAATGGTATTCAACTCACCCAGGATGCCCTGACCCACGAAATCGGAAGCATCGGCAATCCGTTTGTTGCGGTGATGATATGGCTGTTTGCCTTTAGCAGCATCATCGGCAATTATTATTATGGAGAAACCAACGTGAGATATATCAGGGACTCCAAGCTGGGTGTATTTATCTATCGTCTTGCAGTAGCAGCAATGGTGATGGTTGGAGCGGTAGTATCTCTGGATTTTGCATGGAGTTTTGCAGATATCACGATGGCTCTTCTCACCCTCTGCAATCTCGCAGCCATCGTCCTGCTTTCCCGCCAGGCCGTCTTCCTGTTGAAAGACTATCGCCAACAGAAGAAGGAAGGCAAGAATCCTGTATTCACAAAGAACAAGATGCCAGAGATTGCTGATAAACTGGAGGCATGGTAAATAACAATGATGGATTTTCATTTCGCGAAAATCTATCCTTCATACAAGTCATCAACAAAATTCCCCGATACGAATCCTGCAGGAATACTGAGGATTCATATCGGGGAATATTTTTATGTACTAAACTATTTTATTTCTTATAGTAATCGTACAGGAAAGCATCAAGATATGCACCACGCATGTTGGTCTTATAGAAATTGCCATTCTTATCTAGGATGAGACAGGCAGGAATACCATTGATGCCATACTCGCCCATCACCATACCGCCAAAACCTTCAGGATTGCGAACCTGTGTCCAGGTCATTCCTTCCTTGGCCATTGCCTTTTTCCAGTCGGCATCTCTCTCATCTACAGAAATACTGATGATGTTGAAATCCTTGTATTTCTCGTGTACCTTCTTGAGATGTGGAATCTCCTGACGGCATGGACGGCACCAGGAAGCCCAGAACTCCAACATGGTATATTCACCCTTCCTGATAAGTGAAGAAAGCTTCACCTGCTTGCCTTCAGGAGTGACAACGGTACCATCGATATAATGGTTGCCGATAGCTGTATGCTTTGCCATCTCTGCCTGCATCTGCAGCATCGGATATTGGGCAGAAGAACTCCAGTCGTTCTTCAACCAGCCCATCATCTCGTCAATCTGCTGAGAGGTATATGGGGTTGGTAAAGAAGAGAAACTCTCGAGAAGCAAGTCGAAGGCTACCAGAGAAGTGGTATGCTGCTGAATAAACAGACTGGTCTGATGGCGCATTTCCTCCTGCAACTTGATGGCTTCCTTGGCAAGGGATACACGCTGTGCCAAATCGGTAGTCTGGTTGATACTATCATCCATCTTATGCATCTTGTCCTGAATAGGTGACATCAGTTCAAGATAAGCCTGATAAATATCCTGGGTGGTAGAACCCTTTACTACAGGCTCTATCATACTCATGTCACGCTCTGCAGGGAAACCGGTAAGATCTACATCGTAGGTCATCGGCTTATTCTCTACATAGACTCTTGTTGAGAATATTTTCTGATAGTCAGGCTCAGCTGTACCAGGTTTGTTCATATCAATAACCATCTGATACTGCTCAGGCTGGTTAACTACCCCCTTGAGGGTGAACTCACCATTCTTGATTGTAACGCTATCCAGATTGGTAACACCTTCCAATCCATACTTCTGCAACATGACAGAACAGCCGTCCACGTTACCTTTAACCTTACCTTTCATCACAAAATTCTGCGCACTGGCAGCCATTGCAAGTACAAGACCGGCAAGTGTCATCATACAAGTTTTCATTTTCATCTTATTCATTTTTTCTCGATATTATTTATTATATAATGTTTATTGATTCACATATTCCGGATTCTGAACCAGAAGACTGTTGGCTCCCATAGATGCCTTTGGTATAGGAAGAAGATACCGACGGAAGCTAGGAAGTTCTGCTTTCTCATCTTCTGTCCAACTCTCGAAACCACCCTTACGGTTGTAACGGCAAAGATCGAACCATTCTTCCAGATTTTCGTTACTCATATCACACAACTTATGCTTGAGGATTTCACCCAGAAGATCACTGTCGGAAATCGCATTGACATCATCTTCAGTATAACCGGCACGACTGATGACGGTTGCCAGTAAGGTACGTGCCTTCTCATACTCACCCTGACGAGCCTCTGCTTCGGCTGCGATATAATAGACTTCTGCCAAGCGCATGAAATAATAGGAATCTTCGAACATAAACTCAGGAGTCAACTTGCTGTACTTGGCAATTCCAGTCATGCCTTCACCCTTGTATGCCCAAGTATAAAGAAGATCGTAGGAAGCTGCATCATCTTCACCTGGAGGGAATGGGAAATCGCCACCACCACCAGGGATAACGATACCGCCATCATCTCCATCGCCAGGCAATACGACATCACCGCCTTCACCTGGATTAGGAACAACAACGTCCCCACCCTCTCCCGGATCTGGAACAACGATATCACCACCTGTTTCATCATCAGGAACTAAATCATCTGCCACCTTCTTGAGGAGTGAACCTGGAGAGAAGGCAAACCAAGAAGCATCCATCAATTCATTCGGATTAGCAGTATAAGGGGCGAAAAGCATCTCCTTGGAATTGAACTGTTCTGTAAAGATATTAGCATAGTCGCTCTCCAGTTCATATCCTGCTGCTTCAGCCTCATTAATCACTTCTTCAGATAATCTTGCTGCCTCCGGATAGTTATCCTGAGCAAAATACATCTTTGCCTTCAAAGCCTTGGCAAAAAGACTGCTCATGTGATAATGATCTGCCGGATGCTGTTCACAATGGGCGATGGCATAATCGAGATCTTCAGAAATCAGCTTGTAAGTATCAGTTACAGATGAACGCTGACGAACCTGGTTATCTCTTACCAACTCATCCTTGAAGAGGCAGACTCCGTATTGGGAATCCTGTTTCCAATACTCTCCAAAACATTTCAAGAGAGTAAGATAAGCCAATGCACGCTGGCAACGAGCCTCTGCAATCATCTCGGTACGTTTTTCTTCTGTCATGCCTGGTATCTGCTTATTGATGTGAACCAGGAAGGTGTTGGCGGTATTGATGACATTGTAGTAGGCTGTATAGGCAGTCTCCACATTACTGTTGTTGGTCTGGATATTTTCTGCCGCAAACTCATCTACCCCCATCACCATCGCCTGAGTCTGGGTATGCGCCATAGAGGCGATACCATATCTCAAGTAAGATACACCTGTACTGCGCCAGGAAGCGTAAACACCATTGAGAGCAGTCTGAGCAGATGTGGCATCGGTAATATAATTCAAATCGGTTACCACATAGTCTGGTTCCATATCATCGATGCTGCCTATCAAGTCGCACGATGTGAATGTGAGCGCTGATACTGACAGTAACGCCAGAAATTGATATCTTATATGTTTCATAATCTTCGTTTCTTTGAATTAGAATTGCAATTTGAGACCGAATGAGAACGAACGGCTCATTGGATATACATCCTTGGTCTCGGTTGTCTTGGTAAAGGCATTTGTGGCTGCCATATCTGGATCCAAACCTGGCCAATCGGTAATGGTAAAGAGGTTGGTAGCGGTAAAGAACACCGATGCACCACTCACATGCAAGCGCTCTAACCATGCTGGCTCAAAGGTATAAGAGAGCGTGATGTTGCGCAAACGGAAGTATGAGTTGGAATATACATAGCGGTCGTTGGCCTGTGTGTTGGTATAGGCACTAGGCATCCACATCAACTTAGCATACTTGGCATCGGTGCGATCCGGTGTCCAGGTGTTGCCATACATCTCGCGCAAGATACTCATACCGAGGGCTCCACTAGCAGATTCCTGCATCGTGCTGTAGTAGGCATCACCACCTAACTGATACTGGAAGAGCATAGAGAGCGTGAAGTTCTTATATGACAATGTATTTGACCATCCACCGAATACCTTTGGCTCTGGGTTGGCAATCGCCGTACGGTCGGCCTCTGAAATATAGCCATCACCATTGGTATCTACAAACATGTAGTCACCTACAGCAGCTCCATCCTGATAGAAATCAAATCCCTTGGCCATAGCCTGTTCATTCAACTTACTAATCTGATCCTGACTCTGATAGATACCTGCCACTTTATATCCCTTCACGGTTCCCATGGCATGACCTTCCATATAGAGATCCTGATGCATCATATCGAGGGTTGAACCATTGAGCTTTGTAATCTTATTCCTATTGGATGAGATACTGAGCATAGTGTTATAGGTGAAATCCTTGGTACGAACTACATCACCACCGATAGAGAATTCAAAACCATTGTTGGTAAGATCAAGAATATTGCTGTAATAGGTGCCGATACCAAACTCCAGGGCGATAGGAGCAGGAGCAAGCGCACCATCAGTCTTACGGTGATAGATATCAAAGCTACCAGTCAGACGACCATTGAATAAAGTAAAGTCGACACCAGCATTATACTCGGTTGTCATCTCCCACTTGATGTCCCTGTTTGGATAAGTAGAAGCAAGGGTGAGTCCGCTCTGTCCGCCATACAGATTACCATTGAAATACTGGATATAAGAAAAGTCTGATACGTTGGTGGAACCTGTCTTACCCCAACTCAAACGGAACTTCAGATCATCAATATCTCTTACAGATTCCAGGAAAGGCTCTTGATTGATGCGCCAGGCCAGAGAAACTGCAGGGAAAGTACCACGCTTGTTACCCGGTCCAAATTTTGATGACTCATCGGAACGAAGACTGAAATCAAGCAGATAACGTGAGAGGAAATCATAGCTCAAACGACCATAGATAGAATTAAGACCACTCTTGGAATAAGTCTCGGTTGGTTTATTGACGGTGGTTGCAGAACTGGCATTGTTCAATACATCATCGTTAGGGAAACCACTATAAGCCTGGTCGTGTTCCTTGCTCCAATACCTGTCGGCACTATAACCAGCCATCACGTCAAAACGATGAGCTTCGGTAAGCGTGAACTTGTAGTCGGCACGGAAATTGATAGAAGTATTGGTGTTGCGATAGTTGCTCTCAGCCAAGGTTGATGTTGGCTCCATACCCAACTGTTCCGGGAGTGTAATCTTCGGCGAGAAATAACTGTTGCTGAAGATGAATCTGGATATATTGGCATCAGCATGAAGGGTCAATCCCTTGACAGGCTTAATATCAATATAAGCATTGCCAGAGAACTGATCATTTTCATACTTCGTCTTGCGCTGGAGTTTAGCTACCGCATTGGCATCATTATAGGTATCGGTATAAAGACCGAACTTATCTACACGCTGGAAATTGCCATCCGCATCGCGTACAGCCAAATCCGGACGGGTCATCCATCCGTCATTATCATATCCCAAGGCAGGATCGTTGCTTCCACTCTTGCGTGAAGAATAGGTATAATCGAGCACACCTCCCACGGTGATGTATTTGTTGATTTCAGAATCTATAGAGAGTCTTGCACCATATCGCTCCATACGGTCATTGAGTAACAGACCTTCCTGGTTCATTCCGTTGAAAGAGAAAGAATAGTTGGTTTTGTTGCTTCCACCTCTGACAGCCACATTATACTGATGTGTAGGTGCATTCTTGTTGATTACTTCATCTGCCCAGTTGACATTATCCTTGCCATAAAGACTCTCATTAAGACCATTATAGGTATAAAGACCCGTTTCTTCATTGAGCGAAACATTTCCATACTGGTTAAGAATATAATCAAAACCATACATACCTACCATTGAACTGCCGTCATTCATGCCGTCTACAGTATTACGCAGAATCTCGTCCTGCACATTCTTGTATTCAGAAATGTTCAATGGCTTATAGTTTTTGATAGGATTACTGAACGAGAATGTGTAGCCGAAATCTACCTTGGTCTTCTCATTGCGCTTTCCGTTCTTGGTCTTGACAATAACGACACCATTGGCTCCACGTGATCCATAGATCGCAGTAGCTGCGGCATCTTTCAGCACATCGATACTCTCAATATCGTTTGGTGAGATATTGATGAGCGGGTTGATGCCGGTATCCTCCATAAAGGTAGGAACACCATCAATGACATAAAGAGGCTGGTTGTTGTTACCCTTACCCGATTTAGGATAAGGAGATGTAATACCGCGGATGTTTAACTTGAGAGATGAACCAGGCTCACCATTTGCGGTAGTAGCCAATACGCCCTTTACAGTACCCTGAAGAAGACCATCGAGGGTTGGTGTGGTAGCAGCCAATTTGCTTATCTGTTCCTGACTCACGGTAGAGATAGCCGTGGTCACATTCTTGCGGCTCTTACTTCCGTATCCGATGACTACGAGATCATCCAGCGCTACATGATCCAACTCGAGCATCATGTTTTGCTCTTTTACGCCACGAAATTCAATACTCTTCGATTTGTAACCGATGCTGGAAAATACAATTTTAGGATGCGCCATAGATGGAAATTCCAGTATGTAGTTACCATCAGCATCAGTGATAACACCATAGCTTGTGCCTTCGATCTGCACCGTGACACCTACCAGAGGATTTCCATCGGAATCAATCACTCTTCCTTTTATAAAGGTATGACCTTTTTCTTGCACATTTTCAATACCAGCCGCAAAACTGGTATGAACTGGAAGGGCTGCCTGCACAAAGCTGGCTGAAGTTGCTGCCAAGAAAAGCAACAAGCTTTTTTTCTTCTTCATAATAACTGAATGTTAGTTAAACTTCATGTTTATTGCGCAAAAGTATAAAAAATATCTAAAACTATAGCATAATGTTATGCAATTAACTTATTTTTCACACATATTCCTACTTTTTCTGCTATTTTACTTGCATTTTCCTTGTTTTTAAGTCTTTTTCTATAAAAAATGCTATCAGTAAACGTTCTAACCAAACAAAGTGTATCCTGCTCTCCTTAATTATTATTATAAAGAGGATTCCATAGCTTTGTGTTATGGAATCCTCCCCTACTCTACTTAGAGCTTCATTTCTTCATATTCCAGTCCGAAGACATCCGCTACGGCCTTGAATACTACCTTTCCATTTACGATATTCAAACCTCTATACAAGGCTTTATCCTCCTTACATGCCTTTCGCCAACCCTTGTCAGCAAGTGCCAATGCATATTTCAGCGTAGCATTTGTCAAGGCTGTAGTAGAGGTATTTGGCACAGCACCAGGAATATTAGCTACTGCATAATGCACGATTCCATCGACCATATATATCGGATTAGAATGTGTGGTTGGATGCGATGTTTCAAAACAGCCGCCCTGATCGATTGCTACATCAACAAGTACAGTTCCCGGCTCCATCAATTTCAACATATCTTTCGTAATAAGATGCGGTGCCTTATCACCTGGTACGAGCACACTACCCACAACGATATCCACATCATGCAATTCTCTACGGATATTATGCTCGTTGGAATAGAGCGTGTGTACATTGACAGGCAGCTCCATCTCTAACTGACGAAGACGGAGCAAACTGATATCTGTAATCCATACATCAGCTCCCATTCCTGCAGCCATTCTTGCTGCAGCTTCTCCTACGGTTCCACCTCCCAATACCAAAACCTTGACGCGGTTCACACCAGGCACACCACTCATCAGTTTCCCTTTTCCTCCCTTAGTTTTCTGCAGATAAAAAGCACCATTAACAATGGCCATTCTTCCTGCTACTTCACTCATCGGAATGAGTAAAGGCAAATGGTGGTTGTCTGTTTCTACCGTCTCGTAAGCCAGACAGACGGCTCCACTCTTGAGCATGGCATCGGTAAGTTCCTTGTCACAGGCAAAATGGAAATAAGTGAATACAAGCTGGTCCTGATGGATAAGTGGATATTCCTCGGCGATAGGTTCTTTCACTTTTACAATCATTTCCGCCTCACGATATACACTCTGGATGTCGGGTAAGATTCTGGCCCCTACCTTTTCATACGCTTCATCAGCAAATCCGCTGTTTACACCAGCTGTATGCTGAACCATCACTTCATGACCATGTCGAATGAACTCTGCTACACCTGCCGGTGTCATTCCAACACGGTTCTCATTATTCTTAATCTCTTTTGGAATACCTATTTTCATGATGTTATAGTTTTAAAGGTTTGACATCAGTTATTTTTAATTCTGTAAAGTTATTGAAAATATCTATAGGTTGTATACTTTGATGTTAATATTTAACAAATCTTATATTGGTTACATACTCATATCAATATTTTAGTTTATTCTAATTGACAGCAATTATTTTATTAGTTTATCAGTTTATTAGTTTATCCGTATATTCTATTTATTCGACAATTAGTATATTCTAATTTTAGATTATAAGAATATTAGAAAATTAGAATATTATTCATGTAGATTGTTAAAAAAGTATAAAAAACTAGTTTTCTTTAGAAATAAAAAAGAATAAA
>ERZ1034719.1507-NODE-1507-length-10715-cov-10.514165_pt1 | contig 10715 bp, 9 predicted proteins | sample MGYA00520703_ERZ1034719 | MGnify/ENA primary metagenome ERZ1034719 (study PRJEB33766, sample SAMN09781716) | gut metagenome | biome: gut microbiome | host: Homo sapiens | place: Madagascar | study: EMG produced TPA metagenomics assembly of the PRJNA485056 data...
ATTTCGATTTCTGGTTTCGGATGTTTGCCTTCCTTAATGAGTTCGGCAGCTGCGTTCAAAACGGCCTTAATCTGCATTTCGGGGGGTTCGGGGTTCGTAATGGCCATATGGACAGAACGGTGACCGAGCATCGGGTTCTCTTCCTGTTTCAGGCCGCTGTTGTGCGGGAAGAATTCGTGGAGCGGAGCGTCGAGCAAGCGGATCGTCACGCCGTAACCATCCATGACTTCCATGGAGTGTTTGAAGTCGGCTTTGGAGAATTCGTAGATCTTCTGGAGTGCTTCTTTAGCTTTTGCCTTGTCGTTACCGAAGAGGACGGCTTGGATGTAGGGCAAGCGGTCGCCCAAGAACATGTGTTCGGTGCGGAAGAGGCCGACGCCGCGAGCGCCCTTGTTGTAGGCGGGAAGTGTTTCGGCTGCTTCGGCGTTGGCGCGGACGTCGAGGGACTTGATTTCCTGGCACCAGTCGAGGATCGCCTGAGCGGATTCTTCGAGCTTGGAAGGAACGGTCATGGGGACTTTGCCGAGATAGACTTCGCCGGTCGTGCCGGTAATCGTGATGTAGTCACCACGTTTCACAGTGTGGCCGTTGCAGCTGAAGGTACCAGCGGCTTTGTCGATCGTGATTTCGGAAGCACTGACGACGGCAGGAATACCCCATGCGGTGGCCATAATGGCGGCGTGGGAAACCTTCGTACCGGTGGTGGTCAGAATACCAGTGGCCTTGAGTTCATCATAAATGGCATGGAAAGCAGGATCTTCGTGATCGCGAAGGGCTTCGATCGGGAGGGAGTTACGGATATAGTGGTATTATTTATGGTGGGTCGTGCTATTTCACCTGCGGCTCAATACGCACGGCGTTCAGCGCTATGCCCTTCGGGCATACGCGCCTTTGCGCCCGGCTATGTGCTCGACCGCTGCGCGGTCTGCGCGCATACGCCGGGCGAGTTTATTCACCGTTATCTTTTACTTTGACTTGTTGTGGTATAAATTCGTTATAATCGTTTATAATCATGTCAAAAAGAGCGATATCTGGATGTTTTTGACAATATTTTATCAGTTCATTTCTATCATTACTAACAATACCATTTCCAAAGATAATTTTGAATGTTTTTTCGAAACAATTATCCTTAAATGTTTTTTTGAAATCAATTAAAATACATTCAAATTCTGGCGTGTCGTCTCTCAGAGGCATCCCTTTAACCGAACAGTCATATGAATAATTATTCTGGATAATTGCCCCATCAGTATCTAAGAAACATTTGAACCTATCTACCAAAATTTTTTCACAAGAATAATCTTTCAAATCTTCGTTTAATGAAATAGGTCTCTTAAACTTTTTGGTCAAAAGACGTATATCGCAACCTTTATCATAAAGTCTTTTGATTAAATTTTTATCCAAAATAATTCGCCACTCTCTTTCGTGAGACCAACAAGTTAGTTTGTGTGTCATAATATATTTATTAAAAAAAAGAACTATTAAACGACCATGCTCTATCATCATCTTTGGATCGTTTGAAGTCATTAATAAAATCTTGATGTTCTTTTCGGTAGTATACAGGAAATAAAGCATCTTGCCATTCAGCCCCCCATGATGAAGGATCATACACCATACAACAACCACGATGTTCTTTTGCATAGTGATCCCACATTTGCGATGTCTCAACCATATTTTTAGTTTCTTCTATATCTTCACGATACTCATTAAAGCAGACAATGTATCCAGAGTTTCTTAGTTCCATATTCACACTTTTTACTACATTATTAAGGCTTGGATCATCTTTAACAGATTGAAGTAAAGAATCAAAGGAATCATTCAATGTTCTTATATCTCTAAAACAAAGCTCTCCATCAATTTCCGATTGTCGAAATTTTAACTCGTTATCATTTTCAATGGGGCGAAAACGTAGTAAACTTTTCGGAAGATGGTTTCGCTTAAATTCCATCAATTCGTTCCATCTTTCTTTTAGCTCCTGAACATTTAGATTCCCTCCCTTTGCCAATTCAAATAAACCCGTATGAAAATCATCTGGCCATTTTTTTAATTCCATTTCTTCCTCCTGATCCTTTAGCTGTTGTTGTTCGCCTCGCACAGACCGCATGTCGAGCACATAGCGAGGCGACAAAAGGCCGTATCGTCCAAAGGGCGATACACCGACGCGCAAGGCGTATCGGCGCAGCCGATAGCCCGCGCACATAAAAACCAAGCCACTACTCCTCCACATCCACCACATCTTGTGCAACATCTTTCGCCGTCTTTTTCGCAGACTTACGCTGTTTGAGTGCAATTTTCTTAGACTGGATGCGCGTATTCATTTCGGCGATGAGGGATTCGAGTTCGTCCGACGGGGTGACGATGGCGAGGCCGTTGATGAGGTCACAAAGCGGTTTCCAGGCGGTGACGAGGGTTTGTCGGGCGTTTTTGACCGCACCAGGCTGAACGGCGGCACGTTCGGCATCATAAAACTTCATCATCGACATAAATGCGTCGTAACGGGTGCGGAGTGCGGGCAACCATGCGGCGACGGTTGCTTTGACAGGGATTATCGGATCTATTGCTTCAAGTGTTTCGAGCATACGGGCAACGATTGCATATTCTTCCTGAAAGTTTAGCTGTGTCGGGGAACCATATTGATCGATCGCGTTCCAAATCTGACGAGCAGCTTCGCGCGTATCATCGTCTGGATAACCGAGTAAAGCCTGAAGATGCATCCGAAGGCCAGTAATAGCTTGATCAACTGCAGCGTCAGCCTGAACGAGGTCTTTATAAGTCAGCGTCTTTTCCAGATCGAGTGCGGATGCATAGGCAGGAATGGCGTCAAGAAATGCTTTGCCCTGTGCGCTGTCTGCAACGCTTTTGACATTTTTGAGTTTCTCGGCAATTTCGAGGCTCATGCCGAGGATTTCTTCGTTGCGGAGCGTTGAAAGCGTAAATGCGGTTACCTTACTCATCGTATTTTTCCTTTGCCGCTTCGGCGATAAAGACCATGACAGCACCGTCATGATCGAGTGAAACATGCAACATTCTACCATGAATGGCGGTTGAATTGTGGAAAATGTACCCCAAGCGATTCAACTCGGCATCCGTGGCTGTCGGATATGAACTCCAAGCAGTTTAAGTCGCCATCCATGGTGCTCGGATTTGAACTCCAAGCGATTCAACTCGGCATCCGTGGTTGTCGGATATGAACTCCAAGCAGTTTAAGTCGCCATCCATGGTGCTCGGATTTGAACTCCAAGCGGTTTAAGTCGGCATCCGTGGGTGTTGAATGTGAGCTACAAGCGGTTTGAACTCACAACGTTGAGGAAAGAATCATTCATCATCCTCACCAAAGCCCCCCACACATTATATGCATCCACCTTCTGCTACATGATACATTCTTCCACGACCTTCAAATAGAAATCTGGATGCTTTTTGATTTCGTTGCCCCAAAAACGAATCACCGTCCAGCTGAGGTCATTCAGCAGCCGATCAACCTCATTGTCGCGAGCCATGTTGCGCTCAATCTTCTTTTGCCAGAAATCCCCTCGCTTGCCACGCCCTACATGCTCCCGCTCACCTGATTCCCAGTTTTTACCATGAAAGAATTCACCATCACAGAAAATAGCAATCTTGTGCTTTGTTATGGCAATATCTGGTGTTCCAGGTAATTGCGCGTAATTCTTACGGTATCGGTACCCCTCATGCCATAGCAGTTTGCGCAAAGACACCTCAATCGAGGTGTCTTTTGAACGAATGCGGCTCATGCATTTGGAGCGTTGGGCTGGTGTTAGAGAATCGGGCATACTAATTCTTATCTATATCTTGATTAATTGTAGTATTTTTTAGAAATCCGATCGTTTTATACAAATATCGAAGAGACGTGCTGAATAAGAGAAAACCACAAATAAAAGTCAATGTCTCTGCAAAAAGTAAACACATCGATTTTGACTCCAACCGATAAACACTGATGTAAGCTATTAGTATTGAGATAATATAGCAACCGATACCAAAAAATGCTGAACGATATAGATTGTCAAGATAATTATAATTCCATAAACGCCTAATAACATCGCTATTCATTGAAGCCAGCATGATGCTTACACCAGTAAATAAAAAACCAGCTATAACAGAAGATGTCGCTATAATGCTATATTGTAAATCATTACCAAGTAAGGCGACCCGATTAACATCAATTAGATTAAAAAAGAAAAGGCAGAAGGTCGCCAGAATAGAAGCGAGGAAGAGAACTAAAAGCTCTAACATATTCTTTCTCTTAATCATATCAACCTCCACTATTAAAGAGTCTATCATCTTGTGTAGGCAACGATTTCGTCTTTTAACCCCTCATAGGTATCGTACAAAGTCTTAAAAAAATCTTCCGATTGATATAACTCTAAATCCTCTTTGTTGAAATTAATAGTTTTAGAAAACCTTTCAACCATCAGACTATAACTATGTGTGGTCTCATCATTATTTCTAGCACTAACATTTAGTTTTCGCAGGTTGTCCCCTTTTTTAAGACTAGATAGAAGATTATTAAAAAAGTCGAGACAGCTGTTTCCTTTTGCAAATAAACTATTGTTTCTCTTTGCTGATATTTGAAGGGTGATATTTTGTGTTTTAATATTTTTGAGAGCTGCAAATTTCTCAATCGGCAATCCAAACTCTTGACTGAGAATTCTATCACATGGTGTTGCAATTTTAATCGTAAAATTGCTAACAATATCTTTACTAACAATTTTTCTAAGAACATCCTTCGGAACTATCGGAACAAGACTTGCAATGATTCTGCAATCGATATCAGAGAACAAGTCTCTTAGCGCGCTAATACTTGTCATACCATTTAAACATATATAGGTAATTATATCTGTTTCGAAATCTAATAAACAATAAGTAAATAGCTCAAGTATTTGACCATCCTTAATTGGTAACCTCTCTGATACTAAAGAATCTGTATTGCGCAAATTCATAGTGTTTGGTAAATTTTCCACACCTATAGTCATAAATGCTTTATGATTATCATAGCTAATCACTTCAACAATATACTTTTCATCTTTTCCGGTTTTAATCACCCCATTGCCGCTGGGAGTCTTATTCATCTTATTATTATAAATGGATTGAAAACGCTTTTCAACATCGTCTTTTTTGTAATAAGAATCTGTATTCTTATTCTCAAGAATTAATTTAAAAAAAGATACTCTTTTGGATATTGCCATATTACTTCTCCATTATCGTTTCTTATAATACTGTTGTCGTTCACGCACAAGACTTATAAAGTCTTTCATCGTCCATATCCAACGTTGTTGTTTTGGCGTATACGTATTATGAATTGAAACAGGAAGTACTAATTGAACGTTTTCCTCTATCATTTCATCCGTTTGATCTTCAGATATGCTTGTTTGTAGCGTTAAAACATGTTTATTCATTATCCGATCTGCCTCTGGTAGAACTTGTCTCCATCTGTCTTTACAGGTTGTTTTTGCACCAAGCATTGTTAAATAATCACAAGGATAGGATGCATCATGATAAGATTCAATAGTAGGAAATATAAAGTCTGGTTTTGATTTACCCTCTGTATATTTCCCATGTGCATATAATATCTTATTATTATCAAGTAATGCACATACATGATTTTCAAGCGGCAGACCCGCACGTGATTTGCGGCGATTCTGGACAGAGAGCGAGAATTGAATAAAATCTTCTACATCAATTAATCCATCATGAACAAAGCCTTTTTCAACTCTGTCTTGAATTAAATACTTTTCAAATATAAAGAACATTCTCTCTTCCATGGAATACCATTTAAACAATGCATTATCAGGATCTTCCACTGGGCATAAATCGGTGACAAGAGAACGTGCATATTCTGAAAACACAGCAGTTTTTGGAAACGATTGGCCAAATTTTTCAATTAAATTACCAAGCAACTTATCATCTGTGTCTGATTTATATTCAATCCCTATTTCTTCGAATATCTGTCTTACAGCATATTCAAGATTATCACTGTCATAATCGAAGTCATCACTTACGACAAAACGGTGATTATCCACATTAGTCAACCCAAATAGCCAATACAATTGACTGGTTATCGTAGATTCCTTTTCGCCGATGACACAAAGAATCGATCCGTCCTGTTTTAAACATATAAATAAAGAATCACCCTCTTGCGCTGACGATGTAACTTCAGAAGATGGATAATACAGCCTATATTCCGTTCGTGTTGGATGATTTCTTCTTGCATCATACCAAGTTAAAAAATCAGAAGCACGTCTAATTCTTTCTTCATCATCACAGATATATAAAAAATCTGTCTGAAATTTTTGATCATCATCACCGAACACTCTTCTCAACTGTGTAGTTGCATTGAATTCGTGCTGATTGCTCGATTCAGGGCGTGTTTCTACAGCAGAGAGACGCTTCGATACAATCGCCTTAAAGTACTCTTTGAGATATCCTTGCTTCATATTTATTGTCCTCCTCTAACTGCTCAAGCTTTCCTGATATTTGTTGGGCCATATCTGCAATCAATGGCACAACAACAGAATTTCCAAACTGTTTATATGCCTGTGTATCGGATACGGGGATAACAAAGGAGTCGGGAAAGCCCTGAAGTCTTGCCGCCTCTCTTGGAGTTAAACGTCTTGGGTTTCCTCGTTTATTTTCTATAAGGATTTCTGAACCATCCTTATAATATCTCGCACTCATGGTTCGTGTTATACCACCCAAGGGCGCAATACCAAAACCGAAACCATTTCCAGCCATACGATGCTTGTTGGCATAAGCCTGTAAATACTTCCATAACTTGTCAGTTAAGGTATATTTCCCATCGACTTTCTTTTCTAAAATATCTTTAACCTTAGGCTTGGGCACTATCGGATGAGCAATAAAAGAAAAGTCTATATTTTCTCCATATCGTTTTGAATCAAATCCTACAATAAGTATTCGCTCCCTATGTTGTGGAACATATAATTGACCATCGTGAATTTGATAAAACACTTTATAGCCCAATTCATCTAATGATTCGAGAATAATTTTAAATGTTTGCCCTTTATCATGACTGACTAAATTTTTTACATTCTCCAATAAAAAAGCCTTTGGTCTTTTTTCTTTTATAATCCGACACACATCAAAAAAAAGAGTTCCTTGTGTCTTGTCCTGAAAACCAGTCGCACGCCCTAAACTGTTCTTTTTTGAAACACCTGCTATCGAAAAAGGCTGACATGGAAAGCCGGCAACTAACACATCATGATCTGGGATCGATGATGCTTCGACTTTTGTAATATCACCTTCGGGAGTGTCACCAAAATTTGCTTTATAAGTAATCTGACAGTACTTGTTCCATTCATTCGAGTAAACACATTCTCCACCAGCGGCCTCAAATCCCAACCGCATACCACCGATTCCAGCAAATAGATCAATGAATCGAAATTTAACTTGTTCCTTCTCTATTCTTATTGTTTTCGTGAATGGTAACTCAAGCTGTGCCATATCGTCTCGCGTATTTGATTAGTATTTGTATGAATTAGCGCCCTCGCGTATGTGCCATAGGCACATAGCGAGGCGGCCCGGCGGCCGTATCGCCGCAGGCGATAGGCCGCCACGCAGGGCGTATCGGCGCTGCCGATAGCCCGCGCACAAAAAAAGCCCCTGTCTCTTATACCAGAAACAGGGGCTTAAGCTAAAGGCCTAATTCAGGCTTTCAAGGGCTGATGCCAATTACTTCACCGATTGGCGGGGATTTTGGACTTGGCACTGTGCGGCTTTGATGATGGAACGATAGACTTTGCCGGGGCTCATGGAGACGCCGGTGAGGCCGATTTCGTGCAAGCGGCCGATCGTGTAGACATCGCCACCGTGTTCGCCGCAGATGAAGATTTCGAATTTCGGATCGATGGCGCGGGCGTCTTTGACGAAGGTGCGGACCATCTTCTCGACGGCGGGATGGATGGAGATGAACGGATGACGCTCGAAGAATTCCTTGTCGACGTAGAGGGGTAGGAAGCGGTCGGCGTCGTCGCGGGAGATGGCGAGTGTCGTCTGGGTGAGGTCGTTGGTGCCGAAGGATGCGAATCCGTAGGTGGGGTTGCAATCGTCGTCGTAGCCGGCTTCTTTGCGCGTGAGTTCGGGGACGATTTCGCTGGCGGAGATGGCGGCTGCCGGGGTTTCGACCATCGTGCCGAGTGCGTAAGGAACGGCGAAGCCTTGTTCTTTTTTGACTTGCGCGGCGACTTTGACGGCGATTTTGCGGATCGCGGTGACTTCGGGGGCGATGATGACGAGTGGGATTTCGATTTCGGGCTTGGGATGTTTGCCTTCTTTGATGAGTTCGGCGGCGGCATCCAAGACGGCCTTAATCTGCATTTCGGGGATTTCGGGGTTCGTAATGGCCATACGGACAGAACGGTGACCGAGCATCGGGTTTTCTTCTTGTTTGAGCCCGCTGTTGTGGGGGAAGAATTCGTGGAGCGGGGCGTCGAGCAAGCGAATCGTCACGCCGTAACCATCCATGACTTCCATGGAGTGTTTGAAGTCGGCTTTGGAGAATTCGTAGATCTTCTGGAGTGCTTCTTTAGCTTTTGCCTTGTCGTTACCGAAGAGGACGGCTTGGATGTAGGGCAAGCGGTCGCCCAAGAACATGTGTTCGGTGCGGAAGAGGCCGACGCCGCGAGCGCCCTTGTTGTAGGCGGGAAGCGTTTCGGCGGCTTCGGCGTTGGCGCGAACGTCGAGGGATTTGATTTCTTGGCACCAATCGAGGATGGCTTGAGCTGATTCTTCGAGCTTGGAGGGGACGGTCATGGGGACTTTGCCCAAGTAGACTTCGCCCGTCGTGCCGCTGATGGTGATGTAATCGCCGCGTTTGACGGTGTGGCCGTTGCAGGAGAATGTGCCGGCGGCTTTGTCGATGGTGATTTCGGAGGCGCCGACGACGGCGGGGATACCCCAAGCGGTCGCCATGATGGCGGCGTGGGAAACTTTGGTGCCCGTCGTGGTGAGAATACCGCGGGAGGCTTTCATGCCCTTGACGTCTTCTTGGCTCGTCATGACGGTGACGAGGATGGCGTCTTCTTTGTTTGCTTTGGCGGCCAAGGCTTCGTCTTGTGTGAAGCAAACTTTACCGCAGGCGGCACCCGGTGAGGCGGCGGATCCCTTGGCGATCATCGTGGCGGCTTTGCGGTCTTTGGGTTCGATTTGCGGGAAGAGGAGTTCTTCGAATCGCTCGGGATTGACTTTGCAGATGGCTTCTTCTTTGGTGAGGATGCCTTCTTTGACGAGGTTGTAGGCGATCACGGATTCAGCTTTTGCGGATCGTTTACCGTCGCGGATCTGTAGGAAGTAGAGCGTCGGCACGCCGTTGACTTCTTCGATCGTGAACTCGGTATCTTGCATGTCGCGGCATTTGTGTTCGAGTTTGTCGCCCGTCGCTTTGAGTTCTTCGTAGATGGCGTGGAAAGCGGGATCGGCGTGATCGCGCAGGGCTTCGATGGGGAGGCTGTTGCGGATACCGGCGACGACGTCTTCGCCTTGAGCTTGGAAGAGGACGGTACCGTCGAGGATATCGTGTTTGATGCCCGTGACTTTGTCGCGCGTGAAGTAAACGCCCGTGGCGGAACGCGGCGTGCGGTTACCGAAGACCATTTCTTGGATGTTGACGGCGGTGCCCAAGCTATCGGGGATGCCTTCCAATTTACGCGTGAAGATGGCGCGTTCGTTGTTCCAGGAACGGAAGACGGCTTCGGCGGAAGCCATGACTTGTTTTTTCGGATCTTGCGGGAATTCGTGGCCATACTTGGCATAGATGGCTTTGTACTTGGTGATGAGTTCGCGCAAGTCGTCGGCGGTAAGGTCGAGGTCGGTCTTCGCGCCTTTTTCCTTTTTGAATTCCGTGAGCGTTTCTTCGAACGGATCTTCGCCGTTTTCGTCTTTGATTTGTTCGACGACGTCGCCGTACATTTGGAGCAAACGACGGTAGCTATCGAGCCAGAAACGGGCTTGTTCGCCCGTGGCGAGTGCATCGACGATTTTGTCGGTGAGGCCGATGTTCAAGATGGTGTCCATCATGCCTGGCATCGAGTATTTGGCGCCAGAACGAGCGGAGACGAGAAGGGGATTCTTCGTGTCGCCAAACGTCTTCCCAGAAACTTTTTCCATTTCTTCGAGGCGTTGCATGATTTCGTCTTGAAGGGCTTTTTTCATGTGGCCGTTTTCGAGATCGTTTGCATGGAACGTCGGAACGTTGACGACGACCGGGCAACGGATGTCGAGGACGCAGTGCATCAAATAGAGGCCGTAGCCTTTGCCACCCAACAATTCTTTGAGTTCGTCTTTGGAGACGCCTTCAAATTCGGGGAATTTTACGCCTTTGTGGAAGAAATAAGTGTTTTTGTACTTGGATCTGTCAAGCATGTCGTTCACAACTCCTTTAGGTTATTAGACGACTATTGCGGCAGGCAAAAAATAAAAAATTTACGCCGCAAAGCCGGCGACAAACTAGTGAAAAGTGCCGATTTCGTCAAGCAATATCGCGCGATGGTGGCGCAATAATCGCGAACGGAAAACGGCCGACTTTCCTGCGCCGACGAGGAGTCATAAACATGACAATGGAAAAGTCAAGGGGGGGGGGGCAAAAAAAATAAGCGCGGCGTATGCGCGCAACGCAGTGAGCACATAGCCGCGCTAGGAGCGCGTATTGCCCCGCAGCGGGCAATAGCGCGACAGCGTAGGCGTATTGCCCC
>ERZ1034719.1509-NODE-1509-length-10704-cov-4.063762_pt1 | contig 10704 bp, 7 predicted proteins | sample MGYA00520703_ERZ1034719 | MGnify/ENA primary metagenome ERZ1034719 (study PRJEB33766, sample SAMN09781716) | gut metagenome | biome: gut microbiome | host: Homo sapiens | place: Madagascar | study: EMG produced TPA metagenomics assembly of the PRJNA485056 data...
GTCAACGGCAGCGGCAAACATAACAACTGGTCCCTTTCCACCGATACCGGCGTCAACCTGCTCTCTCCCGGCGAGACCCCCCACGAAAATGCCCAGTTCCTGCTGTTTCTGGCGGCTGTCATTCAGGCGGTGGACGACTATCAGGGGCTGCTGAGAGCCTCCGTTGCGACAGCCGGAAACGATCATCGGTTAGGGGCCAACGAGGCGCCTCCCGCCGTGATCTCCATATTCCTGGGCGATGAGCTGACCGCCGTGCTGGATGCCATCGAGACGGATTCCGCCTATGTCGGCGCGGAAAAGGAAAAGATGAAGCTGGGTGTTGATGTGCTCCCCCGCTTTATCCGGGACACCACAGACCGCAACCGCACCTCCCCCTTTGCCTTTACCGGCAACAAATTTGAATTTCGAATGCTGGGCTCCTCCAACTCCATCGCCTGTGCCAACATCATGCTCAACGCCGCGGTAGCCCAGTCGCTGAAGCTCTATGCGGACGAGCTGGAGCAGGCGGAGGACTTCAACGCCGCCCTGCACGAGCTGATCAAGCGCACCATCACGGCACACAAGCGGATCATCTTCAACGGAAACGGCTACGACGACACATGGATCCGGGAGGCCACAGAGAAGCGGGGCTTGCTCAACCTGCGTACCACGCCGGACGCGATCCCGGAGCTGCTGAAGGCAAAGAACATCGAGATGCTGACGGCCCAGAAGGTCTACACCGAGGCGGAACTGCGCTCCCGGTACGAGATCATGCTGGAAAACTACTGCAAAACGGTGTGCATTGAGGCACAGACCATGAGCGATATGGCCCGCAAGCAGATCCTGCCCGCTGTGGCGCACTACGCCGCAGACGTGGCCCGGGATGCCACCGGCAAGAAGGCGCTGGATACCGGGATCAGCTGCGGTTACGAGGCGAAGCTCGTCAAAAAGCTGACGGCAGTGACAGAAAGTATCGACACGCGCGCCGACGCGCTGGACGGCGCGATCGCCAAATTCAAGACCCTCTGCGATGTGACCGAGGGGGCAAATTTCATACGGGACGAGATGCTCTCCCGCATGACAGCGCTGCGGGTGGCCGCAGACGAGGCGGAGACGCTGACCGCAGAGAGCGCATGGCCGTTCCCCACCTACGGCGATCTGCTGTTCAGCGTCAAGTGACCGCGGCATCAGGCAGGCGGCGCCGCGAGGGCGGCAATTCCCCCGCTGCATAGGGATACAGTTTAGGAGGTCAATGCAATGTGTTCTAACAGCAGGCGGGTGTACCAGCCCGCCTGCGGAAAACAGCCGGACAACGAACCGGCTTCACGAAAAAAGCAGCAAACCAGGAACAGGGAGGTCAATCCATGAAAACTTGTGCCATTGTCGGGATCAACTGGGGAGATGAGGGGAAGGGCCGCATGGTCGATCTGCTCACGCGGGACTATGATGTGGTGGTGCGCTATCAAGGCGGTGGAAATGCAGGACACACCGTTATCAATGAATACGGAAAGTTTGCGCTGCATCTGCTGCCCTCCGGGATCTTTCGGCCGGGCGTCGTCAACGTTTTGGGAAGCGGCGTTGCGCTGGATCTGGAAAGCCTCTGCACCGAGCTGAAGAGCATCACCGCGAAGGGCGTCTCCGTGACGCCGGATAACCTGAAAATCAGCGACCGCGCCTCGCTGGTGCTGCCGTGGCATATCCTGCTGGATGAGCTGGAGGAAACTCGCTTAAAGGACAAAAAGTACGGCTCCACCAGACAAGGGATCGCCCCGTTTTATTCGGATAAATATCAGAAAAAGACGATCCAGGCCGGGGAGCTCTTTTTCCCGGAGCATCTGACGCGCCATCTGGCGGATCTTCTGGAATGGAAGAACCTGACCCTGACCAGAGTTTACGGTGCGAAGCCCTATACCATGGCGCAGCTGTGCGACTATTTCCGCACCTACGGAGAGCAGTTGAAGCCGTTCATCTGCGACACCGGCAGTTGGCTGCGCAAGGCCGCACAGGACGGAAAGAGCATCCTGTTTGAGGCGCAGCTGGGGGCGTTGCGGGATCTGGATTACGGTATCTATCCCTACACCACCTCCTCCAACGCGGTGGCGGCTTACGCGGCTGTCGGTTCCGGGCTTCCTGCCGCCAAACTGGATGAGGTCGTTGGTGTGGTGAAGGCCTACTCCACCTGCGTGGGCGAAGGGCCTTTTGTCTGTGAGTGGTCAGGCCCCGAGGCCGATCGGCTGCGGGAGGCCGGCTCCGAGTATGGCGCAAAAACAGGGCGCCCCCGCCGCGTCGGTCCCTTTGATGCGGTTGCCACGCGCTACGGCGTAGAGATCCAAGGGGCCACGGTCATCGCGCTGACCAAGCTGGATGTTCTCAGCTATATGGACAAAATCCCCGTCTGCACCAAATATGTCGTCAACGGGGCAGAGACGGACGCATTTCCCTTCCCCGCACTACTGGAGGCGGCAAAGCCCGTGACGGAGTACCTGGACGGCTGGAAATGTGATATTTCCGGCGTCCGCACATGGGACAAGCTTCCCCCGCAAGCACAGGCGTATGTTGCGTATGTTGAAAAGGCCATCGGCTGTCACATCGGCTACATATCTGTCGGGCCGGAGCGGGATGCCTATATCACGCGGTGAGCGGGAGGAATTCATGATATCGATAAACCCACGCGCAGCATGGTCGTCACTGCGAAATGAAGCAGAGAAAGGGCAGCACGATGTACGAAAAATATGAATCGCCCCTGTCATCCCGGTATGCATCAGAGGAGATGCTGTATCTATTCTCCCAGAAAAAGCGTATTCAGGTCTGGCGAAGGCTCTGGACCGCGCTGGCCCGGGCGGAGCATGATCTCGGCCTGCCCATTACGGCAGAGCAGGTCGCAGAGCTGGAAGCACACATAGATGACATTGATTTTGCGTGCGCCGCACAACGGGAGCGAGAGGTACGGCATGATGTGATGGCGCACGTCTATGCCTACGGAAAAGCGGCCCCCGGCGCCGCAGGCGTGATCCATTTGGGGGCCACAAGCTGTTATGTAACCGATAACGGGGATCTGATCCTTTATCGGGACGGTCTGCGCCATCTCCGCAAGGAACTGCTGGACGTGCTGAAAAATCTTGCGGACTTTGCGGAGAAATACAAGTCGCTGCCCACCCTCGGCTATACCCACTATCAGCCTGCGCAGCTTGTTACCGTGGGCAAACGGGCGACACTCTGGATGCAGGATTTTCTCTCCGACCTGGAGGAACTGGAGCAGGTACTGGCACACATGAAATTCCTCGGCTGCCGTGGGACCACCGGTACCGAGGCCAGTTTTCTGGAGCTATTCAATGGTGATACCGAAAAGATCGACCAGATGAACCGGCAGATCAGCGCGGAATTCGGATTTGCAGCGTGTTTTGACGTCTGCGGGCAGACATATCCCCGAAAGGTGGACAGCCGCATCCTGAATTGTCTGTCTTCTATTGCGCAGAGTGCCTATCGGATGGCAAACGATATTCGCCTGCTGCAGCATGACCGGCAGCTGGAGGAGCCCTTTGAAGAAAACCAGATCGGCTCCTCCGCCATGCCGTATAAGCGAAACCCCATGCGCAGTGAGCGAATCTGTTCCTTGTCCCGCTTTCTGATCTCGGACGCCGTAAACGCCTCCATGACGGCGTCCGTACAGTGGCTGGAACGCACGCTGGACGACTCCGCCAACCGCCGCATCTCCATGCCGGAGGGATTCCTCTGCGCCGATGCGATCCTGCGTCTCTGCAGGAATGTGACCCACGGGCTTGTTGTAAATGAGGCGATCATCGACAAGGCCGTTCGGGAATACCTCCCCTTCATCGCCACGGAAAATCTGCTGATGGAGGCCGTCAAGCGGGGCGGCAACCGGCAGGAGCTGCATGAGGTGATCCGCCGCTGTTCCCACGCGGCCTCTGCAAGGATGAAGGAAGGCGAGCCCTGCGACCTTCTGGAGCAACTGGCGGCAGAGCCGGCTTTTTCCATGCATACAGAAGACCTCGCCGTTCTGCTGAAGCCAGAGGCCTATATCGGCCGCTGCCCGGAGCAGGTGGACACGTTCCTGCGCAAGGTACGCCCGCTGCTCGAAGGCATTTCCGGCGATACCCCTGACATTGATTTGTAGGGAGGATTCCCTGCGCTTTTGCACCTCTTTCTGTGGTCTGCGGAAGCAGGACAGAAAAGGCTGTCTGACGGTCCTCATCATATACCAAGAATCTACAGAGCCACCGGGCGGGAGCATTGCTCTCCGCCCGGTGGCTCTGACCCACACGGGGAAATGCGCGGAGAGGGCAAAAGAGGGGCGGAGCGGAGGTTTTACCTCCTCTCCGCCCCTCTTTTTTACGTCCGTTTTCTGCTTACATGGCCTGTGCCATGAAGCCGTCCGCAGAAGGTGAGGTACGGCGGAATGACAGCTGTTCTCAGACATGAACCGCTGGACTTCCGCGCCCGTTTCTGTTATGATCGAATCCGGTGGGTCTTGCGGAGGCGGCGTCCGATTTATACAATATACGATACTGTGAAACGACAACGTTTCACCATAGGAGGCGAAAACGTGGTTTTTATTGTCATTTTATCCTCGATACTTTTGGCTGTCTGCACCTCGCTCAAGCCGATCTATCTCCAGAACGCCATCGATGCGGTGGAGGCGGGTACAGGCGACGCACGCGCTATGTTCATCTGCTATCTCGTCAGCATTCTGGGCATCCTCCTGTTTGAGACGGCGCGGCAGCTCAGCACGAGCAAATACAGAAACGGCAAGCTGTTCGGTCTCAAGAAGCAGGTCATGGCGCATATCATCCATATGCCGCCCCGGAAATTTCAGGAGGAGCAGGGGCAGAACTATGTCACCACGCTGAACAATGAGATCGAGATGCTGGTGGACAGCTTCTATGTCACGCGTCTGGAGCTGGCGTACAGCATTCTGGTCTTGGTCGCCTGCGTGGTCGCGCTGCTGTACATCAACGGCTATCTGGCCATGATCATCATCGTTTCCACCGTGTGTCCCATCGTCGCCTCGGCCGTGCAGGGGCAGGCGTTGGAAAAGCGGACAAACCTCTATACGATGGCGCTGGAAAAGCTCAACGTCATGATCGGTAACCTGATCCACGGGTATCCGACCATCAAGGTCAACCACGTCGAGCGGGAATACCTGCAAACGCTGGAGCAGGATAATGAAAAGGCCGCCCACGCGGAATTTGCCAAATCCAAGACGAAGGTCCGGGTCAACATGATCATCGGCCTGCTGTCCTACGCCGGCGAGGCGGTGATGGTGGGCTTCAGCATCTACGAGATCGCCAAGGGGCGGTTGTCCGTGGGCGCGCTGGTGGGCGCGCTGCAATTATCCGAAATGCTCGTCATCCCCACCAACAGCATCTCCTATCAGCTGTCGGAGATGCGGAGCGTGGCCAGCATTCGCCAGAAGATCAGCCGCCTGCTGTCCGTCCCCGACAGCGAGACACCCGCGGCGGCCATCCCGTCCGTTGCGCATATCGACCTCAACGACGTGTCCTTCCGGCACGAGGAAAAGGTCATCCTGTCCCACGCCAGCTATCGGTTTGAGGCGGGAAAGAAGTATCTGATCCTGGGTGAAAACGGCAGTGGCAAGAGCACTCTTTTCAAGCTGCTGACCGGCCTTGAAAGCGAGTATGAGGGGTGCATCTCCGTCAACGGAACGGACATCCGCCAGCTGTGGCCCGCTCTGTATGACCGGATCGGCGTCGTATTACAGGATGCGTTTCTGTTTGACGACACCCTCCTTCAGAACATCACGCTGTACCGCCCGGAATTGCGGGAGCGCGTAGAGCCTGCGCTGCGTTCTCTGGGCATGGACGCCTTCCTTGCGTCCCACGATCTGGAGCAGACCTTCCAGAACACCAAGGGCAACCTCTCCGGCGGTGAACGGCAAAAGCTGGCGCTGGCGCGGGTGCTGATCGAGAACAAGTCCGTCATTTTCCTGGACGAGGCCACCGCCAACATGGATAAGGACAGCAGCCAGAAAATTCTGTCGCAGCTGCTCCGAACCGCCGGTCTGACCGTGATCAGCATTGAGCACAAGGTGAGCCCGGAGCTGCTTCCGCTGTACGACCAGATCCTGGAGCTGAAGGACGCACATCTGGTGGAGAGCGTATAATACTGCCTGTCAGGAAAACCGGTGGGATCCAAAATCGGGATCCCGCCGGTTTTTTGCGGAGTCTCCTCCGATGCCTCTTCAACCGGGAATGGTGCGATAAGAGTTTTCTCTCTCTTCGGAACAACATATGAAGAAAAACACGCTTCGATGGGAATCAACCGGTGCGTGTTTTCAAAAAAGTATAAAGCCTATTGACAAAGTATGTTTTATGCGCTACACTACAACATACAAAACAGGTGGGTATATGGCGGCCGTCCGATACCGGCAAGCGGCATCTGCCCACACCGCTTTTGCAGAGCAAAATACCGCCTCCGTTGTCCGCTTTTGCGGATGCCGGAGCTTCAGGAGGTTATGTATGAGGATCTATCTGGATAATGGCGCCACAACAAAAATGAGCCAAGCGGCTATCCATGCCATGCTGCCGTACATGGATACCATTTATGGAAACCCCTCCAGCCTGCATTCGGCCGGTCAGGCCGCTGCGGAGGCGTTGGCCGACGCACGGCAGCGCATTGCAAACCGTCTCGGCTGCTCGGCAGCGGAGATCACCTTCACCTCCGGCGGCAGCGAGGCCGACAATCAGGCCATTCTTTCCGCCGCACGGCTGGGCGCACGAAAAGGGAAACGGCATATCATCTCCACGGCCTTCGAGCATCACGCCGTCCTGCACACCCTGAACAAGCTGGAGAAGGAGGGCTTTACCATCACCCTTCTGGACGTTCACGAAAACGGGATCGTTCTTCCCGAGCAGGTGCGTGACGCAATTCGGGAGGATACCTGCCTTGTCACCGTGATGTATGCCAATAATGAGATCGGAAGCATCCAGCCCATCCGTGAGATCGGTGCGGTCTGCCGCGAGAAGGGCGTGCTCTTCCACACGGACGCGGTACAGGCGGCAGGCCATCTGCCCATCCATGTGCAGGAGCAGAACATCGATATGCTCTCCCTGTCGGCCCACAAGTTTCATGGCCCGAAGGGGATCGGCGTGCTGTATGCGCGAAAGGGGATCTTGCTGACGCCGCTGATCGAGGGCGGCGCGCAGGAGCGCGGCAAACGCGCGGGTACGGAGAATGTGCCGGCCATTATGGGAATGGCGGCGGCGCTGGATGAGGCGTGCGAGCATCTTGACGAAAACGCCGCCAAGCTGACTGCGCTGCGGGACAAGCTGATCGCCGGCTTGTCCGAGATCCCCCACTCCATCCTCAATGGAGATGCCGTGCATCGGCTCCCCGGCAATGTGAACTTCTGCTTTGAGGGTATCGAAGGGGAGTCCCTTCTGCTGCTTCTGGACGATAAGGGTATCTGTGCCTCCTCCGGCTCCGCCTGCACCTCCGGCTCTCTGGATCCCAGTCATGTGCTGCTGGCCATCGGCCGGGTACACGATATTGCCCACGGCTCCCTTCGCCTGACGCTTTCAGAGGAAATCACCGCCGAGGATACCGCATATACCATTCAAGCAGTAAAAGAGATCGTTGCCTATCTGCGCGGGATGTCTCCCATCTGGCGCGAGCTGGTCAGCGGTCAAAGAGAATTTATCATTCAGTGAGGTGTTCTTATGGCTTTGTACAGTGAAAAAGTAATGGATCATTTCCGCAATCCAAGAAATGTCGGCGTTATCGAAGATGCCGACGGGGTCGGCGAGGTCGGAAACGCCAAGTGCGGCGATATTATGAAGATCTACCTGAAGATCAAGGACGATATTATCGAGGACGCGAAGTTCGAGACCTTCGGCTGCGGCTCTGCCATCGCCTCCAGCTCCATGGCAACGGAGATGATCAAAGGCAAGCCGGTTTCTCAGGCGATGGCTCTGACAAACAAGGCGGTGGTGGAGGCGCTGGACGGGCTGCCCGCCCACAAGGTACACTGCTCCGTTCTGGCGGAGGAGGCCATCAAAAAGGCTTTGCAGGACTATTACGAGCGTAACGGGATCGCATATGACCCGCAGCAGTTTCCAGATTGCGGAAGCTGCACCCATTGCACCGCCGAAAAATGACCCACACCCGCGCCGCCAGCGGCGGACTCAAACGGTTTTTCCCCCACCGGCTCTGTCCCCTGCCGGGTCACGCGATATAGTTTGCAGGATCATACATCCCCCCTATCCGGCATAAGCGGCGTAAAAGCGGCCATCCGGCGGGAGCGTACAGGCTCCCGCCGGATGGCCGTTTTGGATGATTTTACTTATTGTGCCGGCTCGGGCTGCCGCAAAAACAGCACGCCCAGCGTCCCGGGGCCGCAGTGGGAGGACACGGTGCAGCCCGCCCGGGTGATAAAGACCTCCTTGAAGGGTGCCAGCTCCCGCACCAGCGCCGTCAGCTCCTGCAAGGTCTCCTCCGACACCTCGCCGGAGTGGGTGATGAACGCCCAGTCCTCCACCACCGACTTGCCCGCCAGCCGCTCGGTGACATACTGGCGGTACACCTTCTCCATGGCGCCCCGGTACTTCTTGCAGACCACCAGCTTGCCGTCCCGTATCTCAAGGCTGGGCTTCAGCTTCAGCATATTGGCGCCCAGCGCCGCCACGCCGCTGCATCGGCCGCCCTTCCACATATACTCCAGCGTGTCCAGCACAAAGCTGGTGTCGCTGAGGGGCGCCAGACGGCGCAGCTCCCCGGCGATATCCGCCGCCGCCATACCCTGATCCCGGAGCTTGGCGCCCTGCAGTGCCAGCAGGCCGCCGCCGGTGGAGAGCTGGCGGCTGTCCACCACATGGATCTCGCCTAGCTCCGCCAGCTCCTGCGCCGCCAGCAGGGCGTTCTGGCAGGTGCAGGACAGCTCCGAGCTGATGTCGATGTGGACGATGTCGTATCCCTCCTCCAGAATGGGGGCGAAGAACCGCCGGAAATCCTCCGGGCTTACCGCCGTGGTCTTGGGCAGGGTGCCGTCCTTGCGGTAGCCGGCATAGAGATCCGCCGCGGTATAGCTCCCGTCGTCAGGAAAGGTCTTCTCGCCGCTGTGGATGGTCAGCGGCACGGTGCGGATCTGAAACCGCTCCAGAAGCTGGGGCGTCAGGTCGCAGGTGCTGTCATATGTGACGCAAACAGGTCTGTGCATATGTCTACCCTCCTATGATTTTCCGATCATAGCCGCAGTATACCGGAGAAACCTCAAGCCAACCTCTAAAAAGTCTCGATTTTTGCGTCTATCTGTGATAAAATCATCAAAAACGCGAAGGAGGAGCGGTATGTTCCGGATCTTAGTGGCCGAGGATGACGCGAGCGCCCGGCTTTTGATGTGCGAGGTACTGCGCCGCGCCGGATATGAGCCGTGTCCCGCACGGGACGGCGTGGAGGCGCTGGAGGTGATGGAGCACTACCAGTGCGATCTGGCAGTGGTGGATATCACCATGCCCCGGATGGACGGCATCACCTTCACCCAGACGCTGCGGGAGGGAAACTGCGACCTGCCGGTGCTGATGGTGACGGCGCGGGTGACCCAGGAGGACAAGCGCCGGGGCTTCCGGGCGGGGACAGACGACTACATGGTCAAGCCCGTGGATGAGGAGGAGATGCTCTGGCGCATCGAGGCACTGCTGCGGCGGTATTGCAGCCGGGCGGAGCGGCGGCTGACGGTGGGTGCCACGGTGCTGGACCGCAGCGCCTTGCAGGTCATCACCCCGCAGAGCACATGGCAGCTCACCGCCAAGGAGTTTTTACTGCTGTACAAGCTGCTGTCCTACCCCCGGACGCTTTTCACCAAGCGCCAGCTGATCGACGACATCTGGGATCTGGACAGCGATGTGGACGAGCATACCGTGGAGGTCTACATCTCCCGGCTGCGGGACAAGTTCCGGGATAACCCGGACTTCGAGCTGCGGACCATCCGGGGCTTTGGCTACATGGGGATGCCCCGGGAGGATGAGAATGCGCAGAAATAAGGTGAAAAAGGAAAATCCCCCTGCCCGGCTGCTGGGTACGATGATCCTGCTGGTGCTGGGGCTGGTGGTGGCGTACGCCACGCTGGCGCTGGGCATCCTCTTTCTGGTACGGCGGCTGGTGCATCTGGAGGACAAGAGCTATACGCTGCTGTGGCCCATCCTCATCCTGTCGGTAAGCGCCATTCTGGGCGTTCTGCTGGCCATCTTCATTTTCCGTGGGTATCTGGCGCCCCTGTCCCGGCTGATGAAGGCCACAAAGGCGGTGGCGGCGGGTGATTACTCCGTTCGTGTGGAGCTGCGGGGCGCCCGGGGCGAGGTGGCGGCGTATATCCACAGCTTCAACAAAATGGCGGAGGAGCTGGCCAGTGTGGAGCTGCTGCGGTCGGACTTCGTGAACACCTTTTCCCATGAGTTCAAAACACCCCTCATCTCTATCCGGGGCTTTGCCAAGCTGCTGCAAAACGACGATCTGACGCCCCAGCAGCGGCAGACCTACGCGGACACGGTGGTGCAGCAATCCGAGCGGCTGGCCTCCATGAGCACCCATATTCTGGAGCTGGCCCAGTACGAAAACACCGAGATCGTGTGCGGCAAGACTCTGTACAGTCTGGACGAGCAGCTGCGCCGGTGCGTCCGGCAGCAGGAGAAGGACTGGCTGCGAAAGGGCCTGACAGTGGAGGGAGATCTGGATCGGGCGGACTATTACGGC
>ERZ1034719.1512-NODE-1512-length-10652-cov-7.189959_pt1 | contig 10652 bp, 9 predicted proteins | sample MGYA00520703_ERZ1034719 | MGnify/ENA primary metagenome ERZ1034719 (study PRJEB33766, sample SAMN09781716) | gut metagenome | biome: gut microbiome | host: Homo sapiens | place: Madagascar | study: EMG produced TPA metagenomics assembly of the PRJNA485056 data...
ATACCGCGAAAGAAGTAGCAGAAAAAAACGTGGCTACCCTGCGCACGCAGATTCAAGCTGAAGCCAAAAATAAAACAGCATATCTCTATACTTCTCGTATTAGTGCAATGATGGACGCTTTGATATCTGATGCCGTCCAAGAAAAATTCAAACAAATTGAACAGTTGACCTTGCAGATGTTCCATGAAATAACTCATAAAGTCAATCTCATCGATTTGTTAGAATTAGATAGCTCCTTCAATATTTTGATCTATAAAGAGCAAATATATAGTGTCGCAGAATTATATGCTCTCATTGAAAATGTCGGTACAGAAGAGTTGCAAAACCGATTGGGCAACACAGGCGTGCATGCACTGCTTGATTGGTTTAACATCACCTCAACTCGTACATTGCGAAGAACTGTAAAGAAATACCTTGCCGCAGGCGATTCCTATTCTCGTGCTGATCGAAAGCTAAAACTGTATAAGCGGGTGGAATTATCACAACTCTCAAAGGGTGAGAAGCAGGTGTTCTTGCTTTCTTTGTACTGGGCAATTATAAAAAGCTCTGGCCAACAGGTGCCCTTTATTATTGACACACCCTTTGCCAGAATTGATACCGAGCATCGCGAACAGTTAACAACGCTATTTTTCCCCAGCGTTAGTAACCAAGTAATCATTTTGTCTACCGATGAAGAAGTTGTTGGAATTTATCACGATATAATCTGCGATAAAGTATCTCACGAGTATCTGTTGTCGAACGAAGCGGCTACCGGGCACACATCAGTTCGTACGGGGTATTTTCCAAGGGAGGAATCGTTGTGATTTTCAAACTAAAAACCTCAAAGGAGACAGCTGATATTTTTGAAGAAATCGGACGAAGCACATATCTAAGACCGTACACATTAGTTAAGCATGCAATCGCATGGTCGCTAAAAGAAGGCTTGTCAGTTGAGAATTTCCATTCTGACTCAAATGGGCTTGAACTAAATCGTCAAACAATTACCGGTGAATATGATACATATTTCAAAGTCCTTGTTGAACAAGCAGCTGGTAGGCATCTCAGCGAGGAGGAATATTTTCCCAAATACTTAAAAGCTCATATCGATCACGGTGCGCGTATTCTTCGGTCAAAATATAAACATGCCGGCAACCTGGATCGCTATATTTTGGAGTCTTTAGGTATAGGAGATACTGTATGATTTATCTTGATAATAGTGCTACAACACAGATAGCCCCTGAAGTAGTTGAGGCTATGATTCCTTATCTTACTTCGGAGTATGGGAACCCCTCTAGCAAATACTATCCTCTGGCGCAAAATGCACAACAGGCTGTGGAGGAAAGTCGAGCAAAAGTAGCCGCACTCATACATGCAAAACCAGAAGAAATCATATTTACCTGCGGTTCAACTGAAAGCAGCAATATGATTATCAAAGGAGTTGCCGACTACAAAAAATATTACGAAAAACTGGGGAATCACATTATCACTTCCAAAACTGAGCATCACGCGACTCTTAATACCTGTCGGTTCTTAAATGGAGAAATCTATTCAAACCATGATGCTACATTTTCTCTGAACGGACAATCCAATAAGGTTGACCGCGGTTATGAAGTCACTTTTTTGGATGTCGATTCTTATGGTAGAGTTCTACCAGATACCTTAAGCAATGCAATACGGCCAACTACAACTCTGATTACAATTATGTGGGCCAATAACGAAATTGGGACAATTAACGATATAAGCACATTATGTGATGTTGCTCACCAGAATGGTGTTCTATTTCACACGGATGCAACACAAATTTCCGGAAAATTATCAATTAATATAAAAGATACCCCGGTAGACTTTATGTCGTTATCTGCTCATAAGTTTCATGGTCCAAAGGGTGTCGGAGCTGCTTATATTCGGAGCGATGAGTATGGACTTCCCCCCATTACAGCGTTTATGCATGGTGGTGAGCAAGAATTTGGAATTCGTGCTGGTACATTAGCTGTACATAATATTGTGGGTTTTGGGAAAGCTGCCGAATTGGCTTTAGCGCATCAAGAAGAGTGTACACGGCGACTCCAAGAAATTGATAAAGCTGCAAGGGCTTTATTTGCGAGTGAGCCTCAATTTGAGTTGCTTGGTGATCCAGATACTCACATTCCCGGTCTACTGAGTATTGTTGTTCACAGAGAAACCTTTGATAATGAACGTTTCATTAAAAAGGTCAGTAATCAATATGCGATTTCCGCTGGTTCAGCATGCACTGCTGGAGAGCCTTCACACGTTCTTCAGGCAATTGGCCGTTCCAATGAAACATCTCGTGTTCTTCGAATTTCTTTGTCTGACATGTCTTCTCTGAATGATGTGAAGCTGTTAATTGAATTGCTGAAAAATATATAATAGGCTTTAATAAAAGGGTGGTGAATGCCATGAGCCTGCAAGATATTTCATTTAACGACACTTACTGGAGCGGAGAGAATGATCTCATAAATGAGTTTTATATCCCATGCCTTACAGAAAGCGTTGAATATTGTCGTGCTGTTGGCTATTTCAGTTCGTCAATCCTGTGTTATATAACTAATGGCTTGTTCCCATTTATTCAGAATGGCGGCAAGATCCGTATTTTGTGCAGCACAAATTTGAGTGAGGAGGACGAAAAATCTCTTTCTCTCGGCTATGATATCCGTAAAATTTTGCAAGGAAAGATTGAGAGTGAGTTAAGTACCGCACTTAGCCTGAATTTATCAAATATCAAAAATCTTTGTTGGCTCGTAAAAAATGATCGTTTAGATATCAAGATATGTTTGCGCTCAAAATCAGGCACCCCCAAGGGCTCCAGACTGTTTCACGAAAAATTCGGAATATTTAAAGATCCATACGGAAATGCAGTGTCTTTTCTTGGCTCAATCAATGAAACATATGGCGGATGGCTAGAAAATGAAGAGTCTTTCGAGGTGTCATCCAACTGGATTCCTGCTCTTTCAAAGCGAGTAGAAAGCAAGGAGCACCGGTTTGAAAATTTATGGAACGGCGTTGCTAAAGATGTGATAACTTATTCTTTTCCAGAAGCTTGCCGACAGCAGCTCATTGCCCATGCACCTGAGAATCCTGTCGAGGGAGTCTATTACAGTTCACCAAAGCATGAAAAGAATCACTTTTTACCAAGGGACTGTCAAGAGGCTGCAAAAAATCGTTTTATGTCTTCAGGATTCAATTGCCTTTTTATGATGGCAACTGGATCTGGTAAGACAAAGGCAGCACTGTATTCAATGGCGCAACTAGATAGCTGGCAATTGCTTCTTATTTGTGTTCCTGGTATTGAACTGGTTGAGCAATGGGAAGCTGATGTATCTGCGTTTTTCTCAGATATAACTATCATTCAGTGTAGTTCCCTACATCCAAACTGGAAGCAGCTCCTATTGGCACTCATTCAGGCCAAAATTCCAAAACGGACCGTTGTCATTTCAACATACGATTCTGCAATTTCTGATTTTTCCATGGACAAATGGAAAAGCATAAAAAGAGATCAATTAGCGTTGATCTGCGACGAAGTACATAACATTGGAGCAATGAGTACCCGTCGAATTATGGAATTAAACCCACAGTACCGGATTGGTCTTAGTGCAACTCCTGAGCGTAATTTCGATGAAGAAGGATCAGAATTGATCCTAAACTACTTTAACCATCAGACATATGAGTTCTCCATCCGTGATGCCCAGCGGGCGCATTATCTAGTCGAATACGAATATCGCATTCTTCCGGTTCCTATGGATGACATGGACTGGCGGGATTATGTTTCTTTCACAAAGCAAATATCAAAACTCAAAATTTCTCTGCAAAGTGATAAGTTAGATGCAGTGAAAAGGAACTCTATTGAAGAAAGATTAGAAACGCTATATCGTAATCGAGCTGGGCTGATTAAAAAAAGCAATAGTAAAATTGATACATTTGATTTGATCTTTTCAGAACTTTCACCAGGATGCCGTATTCTCATTTATGGAGATGATTTGCCACAGCTTCAAAAGTTCCAAGAAAAACTAAAGCTTATGGGACAACCCTTCTTTGAATATACCGGCGATAAAGATCCACAAAAAGTTCGGCCAATTATGCTTCAACAATTCCGGCAAGGCATTCGAAAAATATTGCTTGCCATTGGTTGCTTGGATGAAGGAATTGACATCCCCGTCTGCGATGCTGCTGTATTTGTAAGCTCGTCGACCTCAGAACGACAATTTATCCAGCGGCGTGGACGCGTCTTACGCACTGCACCTGGCAAACAAAAAGCTTGGATTTATGATTATTTAGTTGTTCCGCAGCTCGATGGCACAGTCTGTGAAGAAGAACGGAAATTAGCACTTGCAATGGTTGAATCACAGTATCGCCGTATAAACCTCATGGCCGACGATGCAATAAACGGAATGGGTGAACGTGCTAAGCTGGACAGCTATTTGTCCACCTGTGGCTTAAACCCTTATGAATACTGAGGTGAACATTGATGGATGACCTGTTAAAGAAAGCTTCGATTCAAAACAAAATTGATGCGGATGTAGTGTCTGAAATATTAGACATTGAAAGGAAAAACGTATATAAGAAGCGTCGTTTTATTTTCGGTGATCTTAAGAAATTAATAGAAGATAGTTCCGAAGCAGAGGTGATGCAAAAATGATCATTACTCAAATTCGTTTTGAAAATTATCGTGCCTATTATGGAGAGGTCATTTTTGATTTCCCTATAGACGGTGAACGAAATGTATCAATTATTTTCGCAAACAACGATGTAGGAAAGACCTGCTTTTTTTCTGGAGTATTATTCTGTCTTTATGGAAGCAAAGACAGTGACAGCTTGAAGGATCTGATAAATGTCAATGCCCAACGTGAAGGCACATATCAGTCTTCGGTCACTATTTTTGCAGATCAAGATGGCGAAGAAATATCTATTACCCGTGACATTTCTTTGCGCGGAAATATCAAAGAGGATATATCAAGCAAGGATTTTCGAAGCAGGCTTGTCATTACCAAAGGTGGCGTTCCAATTTCTGCAACTGATGATGCTGAAAAAATGGACTATATCAACTCCATTGTACATGAAGATGCCGCCCAGTATTTCTTCTTTGATGGTGAAAAAATCAATGATTATAGCGTAGCTGATGGCCCAGAATACCGAGAGGCCATTGCACGTATTCTTGGCATTAAAGAAGTCGAAAATGCCATTGACGATTTGAAGCGTATTGCAAAAGAATACGAAAAAGAGCGGGACGCCTGTCTTGAAGAACAGAGCATTTATAATGATACGCTACAGCGCAAGAAAGACTTGGAGCAAACGGTTCAAGGCTTGGAAGAATTAGATCGTTCTTATCTGGCTGAAATTCAAAATGGAAACGCCTTGATTGCGAAGCATGAAGAGGAGTTGAAAAAATTCGACGAAATTGGTGCAAAGGTTGCAAGGAAGCAAGAGCTTACGCAACAAATCAAGGCGCACGAAAGTGAGCTCGAATCATTGGAAGCTGAACGTCAGGAACTTTTTCAAAAAAATGCCACAGTAATACTTGGTGGAATACTATTTGAGCGATTCAATCGTGATAAGTCCGGACAGTCATCTGCTCCATATTTGACAACTGCAATCCAACAGTATTTAGAACACCTTCTCTCTGACGATCACTGCATCTGCGGAGAGCCAATGTCGCCAGAACATAGGCAACATATTCAAGAATATATCAGCAAGAACTTAGTTACTGATGAGTCAATCATCATTTCTCGGGAGCGAGCTTCTTTGTTCTCCTCTCTTTCCAAATATCTATCGCACGGAATAGAAAGCAAAAATGCCTTCCTCTCGTGCTGCGAGGCAATCTTGTCCATAACCATAGAGACTAACACTTTAAATAGTGAACTATTAAAATTGAAGAGAGATATTGGCTCCTTCAATGAAGAAGCTGGAGAGAAAATTCAGCAAGACATTCAGCGCGTAGAAAAGAAAATTAAAGACGCTGAATACAGAAAGGCGCAAAATGACTTTCAGTTAAATGATGCACGTCAAAACCTTGCTGATCTAGAAGCCCTTCTTGCGCAGTATAGTCAGGCCAATAATGCAAGTGCAAAAAGCCAAAGAAAGCTCAACTATACGCAAAGGCTTGAGAGCACATTTGAAAATTACCTTCAGCAACTTCTGGAAGAGAAACGCAAAACTGTTGAAGAAAAAGCGACCGAAGTGTTTCTGAGTATCACGAATAATCCCAAAAAATATCGCGGCATTCGTATTAATAGCGATTACCGCTTGCTTTTGGAATTGACAGATGGTGAACAGTATGAAATTGAACCCGGTCGTATGTTGAATCCATCGACAGGACAATCTAAGGTGATTAGCCTTTCTTATATTGCCGGCCTTAATAAATCTTCAAACTATGCTGCACCAATTATTATTGACAATCCCCTCGGGCTATTCTCCGACGAACACAGAGAAGCCATCACAAATTATTTGCCTCACTTTGGCAAGCAGATTATTTTCATGGTTTCTTCTGGTGATCTAACTGATAAATATAGGCAGATCATTGCGCCATATGTGAAAACTGAATATTATCTAGATAATGTTGGTGATAGCACATGGCCTAAAACAACGATTGCTCACAAGGAGGTGTATTGAAAATGGCTGAAAATCATTTTGATATCGACCGTTCAACTCACATCCGCACCTCAAGCGCCAACAAAGATTTTTACAATTTGATTGTAGACGAGAAGAAAATATTTGCAGCGAAGCATCAGTTATATACTTTTGCAATTATGGTAGCAACCTTTAATGATGCGCTCCCCGATACAACTACTAAGTCAGAAGATATCTGCTTAGTAGGTAATGTTAACTCAGATAATCTTGCAATTGCTAAAGGAATTGTTTCCCAGCTTTGCCCAGATGTCCAAAATGGAAGCGATTTGTTAAAGCGAATGACAGAATATGCTGACGCAGGTATTAGTCTTCTCCGCGTTGAGTACGAAAACAATGGAACACTAAGATTAGATAACTATATAGAATAGAGGAAGGTGAGGTATCAGCATGATCATTAATCCTTCTTACGAGACAATTGGTTCCATATTTGAAAAGAACATTCTTTTAGAAGTACCAAAATACCAAAGGTACTATGCTTGGGACGATGAACAGGTTGATGACTTCATAAAAGACATCAACAATGTTTATACACGTCAGCATACAGAGCCAGGGATTGAACATTTTTTTGGAGGAATAGTTGTTGTAAAGAAGAGTGTTCCTGGTTCAAACAGACAACAGCGGGAATTGATTGACGGACAACAACGAATTACAACGACTATTCTCTTAATTATAGCGGTAATTAGGAAATTCAATAGTTTTGCTGATGCCGATCATCAAGAAACAATTGAATCTTTCGTGAACCAGTTAAAAGACAAATACTTAGTTTATAAAGATCGTATTAATCGCCAACCGATAGAAGTTTCAAAGCTCGTTTTGTCAAACGCTGACAAACAATACTTCGAAAACATTATTGCAAATCGGCCACTTGAAGAGTCCCGCGATTCTCATAAAAAGTTAAAAAAGGCTTTTCAAAAAATATGTTCATATGTTGATCAAACTGTTGATTCTATCCCCAATATTGATGACAAAATTGACGCATTAGGCGATTTTGACAATATCATCCATAATAATTGTACAATAATATTTATTGATGCAGACTCTCGCGAATCAGCTTACAAGCTATTTCAAGTGCTGAATGATCGTGGCGCTGGACTGACCGAAGGTGACCTCTTAAAATCGAAGACACTGGAAGTTCTTGAACGACATTTTTCTGTGCGTCAGGAAGCGCTGCAATCTGCTTGGGACGGCATATTAGAAGACGATCCGAAACAAGTCGAGACTTTTTTGCGATACTACTACGCTTCTGTATGTGGTCGTCGCGTTGGGCGCACAACGTTATATGACGAATTTTTGAAGCAATTTTTCCCTTCTATTGTCAACAAAGATGATATTGTCGATGAAACCGAAGCCATTTCCCTTTGTGATAAGGTGTCTGATCTTTTTGAGGAGATGCGTATTTATCGAAAAATCGTGTCTGGAGATTGGCCATATCAAGCTTCACAACCTGTTACCGAATGGGATCGGCGCCGCCTTTTTGTTTTAATTAACTATCTCAACTTCGATATAGTATATCCCCTTTTGATGGCAGCCGCAAAACTGGAACAGAAAAAATTTGCTGAACTAACATATATGCTTGAAAAGTTTATGTTCAGGCATAAAAGCGTTTGCAATTTAGGACACCAAAAATTGAGTGAACTGTTTATGAAGGAAGCAGTTAAGATTCGGGAGAATCCTACTGAATACCGTGTTTCTTCCCTACGCGCACAACTTAGGGGAATTATCGCATCTGAATGTACAGATGAAGTATTTAAAGTTGGCCTTGCAAATATGCGATATAGACCAACTGGTGGAAATAAGCAACTCAAATACTTGTTCAGCGTATTGACAGAGCATATAAGTTGGCTTGAACAAGGAGCATCAGGTCATCCTAAACCCGAAAAAAGCAACATCATTAATTACGATACCATTACCATTGAGCACATATCTCCTCAATCTCCATCAGGCACTTCAATTTTTACTGGGGATGATATTCACAAGTTGAAAAATCTCACGTTGTTAACACCACCAGAGAATGATCTAGCGGCCAATAAAGATTATGCAGCTAAGAAACCCATATATGTAAATTCTACCTATAAACTCAATACATTTTTTGAATCGATAGATACATGGAATGTAAGAGCTAGTGAGCAGTGGGAAACTCACCTTATCGACATGGCGTGCAAAATTTTTGTTGTGTAATGTGCATATTCCGCCTTGAAAAAACACCCTGACCGGCGAAGTCCGACACGTTGACCGCCGGAAAACCGACACCTCTGCCGCGGGTGCTTCACTGGCCATGTGGTGCACCGCTACCGACGAAATGGTGCATGGAGACCGCATAGATGGTGCGCGGCCTCCGCGCCTGAGCTTTATTCCATAAGTCCTTTGCGTTTCCGCATGGATTCACCATGAATCTGAATCACATAGGAATCATGGACAATGCGGTCACAGATAGCATCCGCCAGCGTTGGATCATACAGATTCTCATGCCAGCCAGGGACATCCATCTGGGAACAGAAGATAGTGGACGCGGTCTTGGTTCGTGCCTCGACCAGTTCCAGTACATCCCTTGCTTCGCTCTCCTTGAGCGGATAGAGCAGCCATTCATCCAGGATGAGCAGCTTAATCTTCTTGAACTTCTTCATGTACTCCCGGTAGGTGCCTTCGCCGCGGGCAATGGCGATCTCCACGAGCAGATCCGGCAGCCGGATATAGCGGACGGTGTAGAAGCTCCTGCTGGCGGCCATGCTCAAGGCACAAGCGATATAGGTCTTGTCGGCTCCGGTGGCGCCGAGAAGAACGATGTTGTGTGACTCTTGGATGTATGAGCAGGAAGTCAGCCTGGTGAGCTGGGCTTTATCCAGCTTTCGCTCCGGAAGATACTCTATGTCCTCCATACAGGCCCCGGGGATGGCATAACCAGCTTTCTTAATGAGCCTGGCCAGATGATTGTTCTTCCGCGTGGTCCATTCAGCATCTACCAGGAGACCGAAGCGATCCTCAAAGGAAAGCTCTTTCATCTGTGGATTGTCCAGCTGCTCCTTGAAACGCCGCGCCATGGTACTGAGATGCATATCCTGCAGCTTGGAAACCGTTTCGTTCGTGACCATCACTTATCCCTCCTGCTGTAGTACTCCGCGCCGCGGGTAAAGCTATACTGGGAGGGCCTAGTGGATGATTCATCTGTGTGCTCATCCGGCAGTCTGTCCTGTCCGGATTTCAGAATGGCTTGTACACTCTTGAGGCTGGGAGACGGTGTGAAGGACAGCGCGGCTTCTAAACGCGCCGCAGAGTATTTGTCTGCGGACTTCAGAAGCGCCATACAGGATTTATAGCCCTGCTGCTCCACCTTGTAAGCAGACAGGAAGAGCCGCACGACCGCCGTGGTGTTCTCACCGATTTGTTCCGCCCAGCGGAGGAAGCGTTCGCCTGTCCACTCCAGATATTTCTGGTGTTCCGGAGGCATGTGCTCCTCATTTGTGCTACCCGCTGGACTGACCGCATCATCTCCTCCTCCGGAGACTGGAGCGGCAATGTGTACGACTTCTATTTCCGCGTCTATAACAAGCTGATTCAGGACATTAAGGTACCGTTTCAACCTAATTGATATTGGTGAGCGTGCTGGTAGCGGTATCCCGAATATCTTCCGTGTCTGGAGTGATCAGAATTGGACAACACCGAAGATTACGGAGCAACTGGAGCCAGAGCGGACAATTTTATCGCTCGCCTTTGAAAAGGCAAGCGATAAAAAGCAAGCGATAAAAGCAAGCAATTCCACAATTTACAGCAGACAAAAACAATCCGTCATCGAATACTTGACCCGCGAGATTCAAGCGGATTGTAAAACGATTGCGGATCTGTTGGAGATCAGCAGTCCTCGTGCCAGAGCAGTGCTTACAAAAATGGTGAAAGAAGAAATCATTATTACCGAAGGCGGCAACCGCAATAGAACATACAAATTGTAATCCTACGTTCAACTTGCGACCAACTTAAAACGAACTTGCGACCTAATCAGCAAAGTATGTGCTAACGATTAAAGCGGATGGCGGATC
>ERZ1034719.1513-NODE-1513-length-10652-cov-3.939700_pt1 | contig 10652 bp, 5 predicted proteins | sample MGYA00520703_ERZ1034719 | MGnify/ENA primary metagenome ERZ1034719 (study PRJEB33766, sample SAMN09781716) | gut metagenome | biome: gut microbiome | host: Homo sapiens | place: Madagascar | study: EMG produced TPA metagenomics assembly of the PRJNA485056 data...
CCGCAGACGCGCCCCCAAGCTGCTCTTCCCCCAAGATTCCGTGAAGAACCGAAAAAACCTCCGAAACACAGCCGCGTTTCGGAGGAAGAAAGATGTATATATAGATGAAGTTACTTCTTCAATTCAATCCCTTGACCCTTCAGCCGCGCAACCACGCCGTCAACAACCGCCTGCACTTCATCGCGGGTGAGCGTGCGCTCCGGGTGCGAGAAGGAGAGGCGAATCGTGATGGTCTTGCCGGTGATGTCGCTGTATGTGCCCAGCACGGTCACCTTCTGCACCAGCGGGGAGTTTTCCGCCTTCACCGCGTCCAGAATCGGCTGGCAGCGATTGACCACAAAGGTCAAATCCTGCTCCATGCCGGGGAAGCGGGACGGCTCGCGGTAGACGATGGGCGCGGGCGCGATGGACGCGAGCGCTTCCGTGTCGATTTCGGCAAACACAATGGCCGCCTTCTTGTCGATGTTCTTGCCGACAACCGGGTGCGCCACGCCGATTTCGCCGAGTTCAACGCCGTCCAGCACGATGGCGTTCAGGTTCTTCGGATGCTCATAGGAGTGGGTCGCGGTCATTGCGTGGAAGGACAAATCCTTGTGCAGAATGTCGCTCACGGCGACGCACAGCATGTCGCGCAGGCGGAAATACAGCGTTTCCACGTTATCGACCTTGCTGAAGAGCGTCACGCACAGCTTCTTGTGCTCCTTCGCCAGCTTGTTCTCGTCCACGCCGTCGATGACGTGGCCGATTTCAAAGATGCCGAACGACGGCGCATAGCCCGTGTTGACCTTCACCTGGCACAGCTGGGTGGGAATCATGGAGCGGCGCAGCGTCTCGATGTTGGGGTTGGAGGCGTTGAGCAGCTTCACGTTGTCCTCAACGGCAATGCCGAGCCTCTTGTAGTCGTCGGCGTACTGCCAGATGTAGGAATGCACCTCGTGCAGCGAATAGCGCTTGACGAGCATGTCCTTCAGCTTATCCTCCACCGTCTTTTCGGTGGACATGCGAACCGGGTAGAGCGGGGATTCCGCCGTGTGCAGGTCGAAGTTGTCGTAGCCGTAGATGCGGGTGATTTCCTCGATGATATCCGCCTTGATGGTCACGTCCTTCGTCGCGCGCCAGGAGGGCACGTCCGCGGTGAAGGAATCGCCATTGCGCGTCATGCCGAAGCCCAGCGCGGTCAGCGTGTGCATGATTTCGTCGGAGGAAATGTTGATGCCGGTATAGCGGTCAACAAACGCCTTGTCAAAGGACAATTGCACCTTCGGATAGTGGAAGGCGTACTCGTCGGTCAGGCGGGAGGTGACGCGCATCTCCGGGTCGTATTCCTGCAAAAGCTTGACGAAGCGGGCGATGGCGACGGTCGTCATTTCCGGGTCAAGGCTCTTTTCGTAGCGGGCGGAGGCGTCGGTGCGGTGGGCGAGGCGGACGCTGCTCTTGCGGACGGATGCCGCGTCGAAGGTGGCGGATTCCAGCGTCAGGCTCGTCGTGTCATCGACGATTTCGCTGTCCAGACCGCCCATGATGCCCGCGATGGCAACCGGCTTGTCGCCGTTGCAGATCATCAGCGTGTTCGGGTCGATGGTGCGCTCCACCTTGTCCAGCGTCTGGAAGGGGAAGCTCTCCGGGAAGCGGCGGATGCGGATTTTCTCCACCTTGCGGCTGTCGAAGGCGTGCATCGGCTGCCCCATTTCCAGCATCAGGTAGTTCGTCAGGTCGGCGAGGAAGTTGATGTCGCGCATACCGCAGTAGTTCAGGCGGATACGCATCGCCATCGGGCTGACGTGGCGGTTGATGTTCTCCACGCGCAGGCAGGAGTAGCGCTGGCACAGCGGGTCTTCAATCTTCATGTCGATGGCGGGCAGGTCGCTGTACGCGGTCAAATCCGCCACGGGCAGGGCCTTGAGCGGACGGCCGGACAGGGTGGAGAACTCGCGCGCCATGCCGTAGTGACCCCACAGGTCGGGGCGGTTCGTCAGGGACTTGTTGTCCACCTCGAAGATGATGTCGTCGATGGGGTAGAGCGCCTTCAAGTCCGTGCCGCAGGGAACATCCTCCGGGATGACCATGATGCCGGAATTGTCGTCGCTGATGCCGATTTCCTTCTCCGAGCAGCACATGCCGTAGGACGTGTACCCGGCGAGCTTGCGCGGGCTGATGGTGATGTCGCCCAGCTGCGCGCCCACCTTCGCGAACGCGGTTTTCATGCCCAGCTGCACGTTCGGCGCGCCGCAGACTACGTCGGTCAGCTGCCCGTCGCCCGCGTCCACCTTCAGCAGGTGCAGCTTGTGGGATTCGGGGTGATTCTCTACGCTGACGATCTGCGCGGCGACAACGCCGGACAAATCCGCGCCCTTGTGGAAAATTTCATTCTCAACTTCCGCCGTGGACAGGGAGAACTGGCGAATCAGCGCCATCTTGTCAAGACCCGTCAGGTCAACGAAGTCGGAAATCCAGTTCATTGAGATCAGCATGTTCGTCTTTCCTCCGCATTACTCGTCGTCCGTGAACTGCGCCAGGCGCGTCAGGCTGCCGCTGTTCAGGTCGCGAATGTCCTTCACGCCGTACTTCATCATGGCAAGGCGCGTCATGCCCAAGCCGAACGCGAAGCCGGTGTACTGCTCCGGGTCGATGCCGCCGGCCTTCAATACTTCGGGGTGAATCATGCCGCAGGGGCACAGCTCCAGCCAGCCGGAATGCTTGCACGACGGGCAGCCCGTGCCGCCGCAGATGAGGCAGGAAATATCCAGCTCAAAGCCCGGCTCAACGAACGGGAAGAAGCCCGGACGCAGGCGGACTTTGATGTCCTTGCGGAACACCTCGCTCAGCATCGTCTTCATGAAGTAAATCAGGTTCGCGATGGAAATGTCTTTGTCCACCATGATGCCTTCCATCTGGAAGAAGGTGTTCTCGTGGCAGGCATCGGTCGCCTCGTTGCGGAAGCAGCGGCCGGGGAAAATCGCCTTAATCGGCACGCCGCCGTCGACCAGCGCGTCGCGGTAGCGGCGGTAGATGGCGTTCTGGGCGGCGGAGGTCTGCGTTTTGAGCAGCTGCCCGTTGTCCAGATAGTAGGTGTCCTGCATGTCGCGCGCGGGGTGGAACTTCGGGATGTTCAGGCTCTCGAAGCACTCGTAGTCCGTCACGACCTCGGCGTAATCCTCCACCGTGAAGCCCATCGACTTGAACACCTGCTCGCACTGGCGCTGCACCAGCGTAATCGGGTGATACGAGCCGCGGGTCATGTCCGGCGGCATGGAGATGTCAAATTCGGGCAGGGCGTTGATTTCGCGCTGCAATTCCTGTGCTTTCAGCGCCTCCAGCTTTTCCGCCAAGGCGACGGTAATGGCGGTCTTCAGCTCGTTCGTCTCGCGCCCGACGGTCTTCTTCTGCTCGTCGGTCAAGCCGCCCATGCCCTTGAGCGCGTCGGTCACTTTGCCCTTGCGGCCGAGGTAATTCACGCGCAGGGCTTCCAGATCCACCATGTTGGCGATCTTCTTCAGCTCGGAATCAAAGCTGCTTTTCAGGGCTTCGATCTTCTCGTTCATTCCGGATGTTCCTCCTAATCACTGTGAATGACCACTGTGGATGAAAAAAAAGCCCGTCCCACCATTGCTGATGAGACGGACTGAATCCGCGGTACCACTCGTCTTGCGGCAAGGAAAAATCCGATTGCCGCCGCTTGATGGGCGATAAGGCTGCCCAGCCTCCCGAAACCGGGAAAAACTCGCGGGATGAAGGTTCACGCCGTGCGCCCTGCCGCCTCGCACCACCCGGCGGCTCTCTGGATAGGGGATAAGTGTACAACGCTACTGTTTCCCGGTCATCGCTTCCAATATTTCGCTGACTTTCGTCGGCACGCTCTATCTTACCATAGGTTGAGGCGTTTTGCAAGGGGGCAAATGCGGAATTCGGAATGCGAAATTCGAAATAAAAAGCGCACGGAAGTGGAATTCTTTCCATCTTACAGGCGAACAAACCGTGAATTTTTCCGATTCATTATTTACAAGCCATTTTTTTGTGCTATACTGTAAGATGCGTTATCATGTAAAGCGCGATTCAGGCGCTTGCGTGAAAGTCCGCGCGGGGGAGGGACAAAATGCCCTCCGCACAAGGCGCGGCAGGGAACTTCGCGCACAAACGCGCGAAAGAAAGGAAAGGAAGCCGGATGAGCAACAGCCGTCCACCCTATGATGGCGCCGGGGACGCCGGACAGAATCCTCAGCAGCCCGGTTTTTCGCAGGGCAATTATCCGCCGGCGCAGGGCTATGCCCCGAATGGCGGCTACGCGCCCAATGATGCCTATGGTCAGGGCTACGCGCCGCAAAACGGCTATGGGCAGCCGCAATATGGGCAGCAGGGGTATGCGGGCTATCAGCAGCCCTATGGTCAGCAAGGCTATCAGCAGCCGTACGGACAGCAGGGCTACGAGCAGCAGGGCTATCAGCAGCCGTATGATCAGCAGGGTTATCAGCAGCCGTATGGACAGCAGGGCTATCAGCAGCCCTACGCCCAGCAGCCTTATCAGCAGCAGCCGTATGACCAGCAGGGGTTTGTGCAGCCCGGCGGGTATCAGCAGCCCTACGAGCAGCAGGGGTATCAACAGCCGAATCCGGCGTACAATCAGCAGGGGTACAGCCAGCAGAATCCGCAGGAGACGGATTTGCCGCCGGAGCAGCAGTACGCGCAGTACACCCCCGACGGTCAGCGCGTGTACCCCACGTCGGGGCGCAGCGGCTTCCGGGTGCAGCCGGCGGCGCGCAGGGAAATCCCGTGGGATACGATTGCCAAAGTATTGATGTTCGGCGTGCTGCCGATTCTCTTCATTTTGAGCATGGTCTTCGCGTGGACGGCGGTGAAGTGGATCGTCCTCGTCGGCGCGGTGGCGAGTATCGCCGCGATGTGGCTCCGCGAGCTGGTCACGCCCAACGCGCGGCTGGTGCTGTCGCTTTTGCTGGCGTCGGCGGCGGTCGTCTGCCTCGTCAGCGCACTGGCGACGAACGCGTCGGACAATCAGAACCCCGCGCAGCCGAATCAGTCCGGCCAGATGCAGCAGGGGAGCACATCGGGCAATAACCTCGATGTCAACCTGACCGCGACGGACACGCCCAATCCCGCGCCCACGCCCACCGCGACGCCTGTGGATGACTCCGAGGAGTGCTACGCGCAGCTGCATTCCTTCTTCACGCTGTGGAAGAACAACGCCATCAGCCAAATGGTCAACCTGACGTCCCCCTCGTGGCGCAGCAGCATCAAGGGCGGCACGGACGCGGTGACGCAGAAGCTCTTCGGCGAGGTGCTGACCAACCGCACGCCCGTCAGCTGGGATTTCACGGCCATCACGGGCACATCGAACGACATTGCCCGCATGGTGACGGTGCGCGCCGTCATCAACAAGAACAACACCCTGGGCGAAAGCGTCTACCTGTGGAAGGTGCGCATGGTCAAGGAGGACGGCGTGTGGTACGTTGACCCCGCGACGCTGCAAAGCAACGAGCAGGAAAGCACCGCCACCCCGACGAACGCCCTCGCGACGCAGCCCGTGCTGAACACCAGCCATCCGGACTTGCTGATTTACTACAATCCCGAAGGCGGAACGTTCTACCACATTGACCCGAACTGCGAATCGGTCAATCCGAAATACCGCCCGCTGTCCGGCGTCATCAAGTGGTCGCAGATTGAGGATGACCCCTACGACAAGCTCGAACAGTGCAAACGCTGCGGCGCACCGCTGCGCGAGAAGAACAACGCAAACTAAACCTACATATATTTAGGAGGACAACACGATGGACACCAATGCCAAGCTGTATCAGGACATGACGAAGATTCTCGTCAAGCGCGAGGACATCCAGAAAGCCGTTGCCCATCTGGGGCAGGAAATCACCCACGACTATCAGGGGCGTGATCTGGTGATGGTCTGCATTTTGAAGGGCGCGAGCGTCTTCTTCTCCGACCTCATCCGCGAGGTCGATCTGCCCGTGACGCTGGATTTCATGGCGCTGTCGAGCTATCGCAACTCCACCAAGTCCTCCGGCGTGGTCAATCTGGAGAAAGACCTGTCCGTGTCCATCAAGGGGCGCGACGTGCTGATTGTGGAGGATATTGTGGACAGCGGCAACACGCTGTTCTACCTCAGCAAGTATTTGATGGGCCGCGGCGCGTCCTCCATCCGCATTGCGACGCTGCTGGACAAGCCCGACCGCCGCAATCCCGAACACAACCTGACGGTGGATTACCACTGCTTCAAGATTCCGGATGAGTTCGTCGTCGGCTACGGGCTGGATTTCGCCGAGAAGTACCGCAATCTGCCGGATATCGGCGTGCTGGACAGCCGTGTGTACGGCGCGGCGCGCGAATAAATCAGCCGATTCTTCCCCGAAAAAGATAAAATTTTTGTTAAGATGGATTTTTCCGCGCACGTCATTCGTCTGTATGGGTATATGTCACAACAGGCGGATGGCGCTGGAACGGAAGGAGGATGCTCACATTGAAGAAGTCTCGCGGGATGTTCGGCTACGTCGCGGTTTTGCTGCTGATGGTGCTCACCATTTCGATGCTGTTCACCAACGGCTTTGGCAGCAATACCCGTGACCGCCGCATCACCTATCCCCAGCTGCTGACGATGATCGAGGAGGGGCAGGTTCGCTCCGTCGCCATCCGCGGCACGTCGCTGGTGGGCGTGACGACGACGACAACGGTCGCCGACGCGGATTTCCCCGACAAAAACTACGATTTTGAAACCATCATCGGCGCTGATTTCATCGTCACCGCGCGGCAGATGCAGGCGGCGAAGCTCGGCAAGCCGCTGGACGAGGTGTCCGTCAAGGATTTGCCGTTCACCATCATCTACCGTCAGCCGCTGACCACCCCGTGGTGGTATGACCTGATTCCGCTGGCGATTTCGCTGGTGCTCTGCGGCGTGATGTTCTGGCTGATTATGCGCGCGCAGACCGGCGGCAACGGCAAGGTGATGAACTTCGGCCGCAGCCGGGCGCGCATCCATGACCCGAACAAGAACAAGGTGACGTTTGCCGATGTCGCGGGCGCGGAGGAAGAGAAGGAAGAACTCAAGGAAATGGTGGACTTCCTGCGCAACCCCAAGGCGTACATCGACATGGGCGCGCGCATCCCCAAGGGCGTGCTGCTCATCGGCCCGCCCGGCACGGGCAAAACCCTGCTGGCCAAGGCAGTTGCGGGCGAGGCGGGTGTGCCGTTCTTCTCCATTTCCGGCTCTGACTTTGTGGAGATGTTCGTGGGCGTGGGCGCCAGCCGCGTCCGCGACCTGTTCGACCAAGCCAAGCGCGCTGCCCCGTCCATCATCTTTATTGATGAGATTGACGCGGTCGGCCGCCACCGCGGCGCGGGTTTGGGCGGCGGACACGACGAGCGCGAGCAGACGCTGAACCAGCTGCTGGTGGAGATGGACGGCTTCGCAATCAACGAGGGTGTCATCGTCATGGCGGCGACGAACCGCCGCGACATTCTCGACCCCGCGCTGCTGCGTCCCGGCCGCTTTGACCGCACGATTCTCGTCAATTACCCCGATATGGCGGGGCGTGTTGCCATCTTGCAGGTGCACGCCAAGGGCAAGCCCCTTGCGGATGATGTGGATTTGGAGAATATCGCCAAGCGCGTGCCCTTCTCCACCGGCGCGGAGCTGGAAAACATCATGAATGAAGCCGCGATTCTGGCGGCGCGCGGACGCTTGAAGGCCATCAATCAGCAGACGCTGGTGGAGGCGATTTCCCGCGTGCAGATGGGTCCGGAGAAGCGCAGCCACAAGGTGACGCAGCGCGACAAGCGCATGGTCGCCATCCACGAGGCGGGTCACGCCATCGTCGGGCACGTCCTGCCCAACTGCGACGAGGTGCACCTGATTACCATCGTCCCGCGCGGGCAGGCGGGCGGCTATACGCTGTCGCTGCCGACGGAAGAGGATGATTTGCAAACCTACAGCCAGCTGATGGACTTCGTGGCGATGGGGCTGGGCGGCCATGCCGCGGAGCAGCTTTATCTGGGCGAGTTCACCACCGGCGCAACGAGCGACCTGAAAAAGGCGACGGAGGTCTGCCGCCGCATGGTGACGCAGTTCGGCATGAGCGAGAAGCTGGGTCCGGTCTATCTGGACGGCGATCAGGAAGTGTTCGTCGGCATGGAGTTCGGGCAGAGCCGCGGGTACAGCGAAGAACTGGCGGCGCGCATCGACGCGGAGGTCAAGCGCCTGCTGGAGGAATGCTACCAGAAGGCGGTGGATGCCCTGAGCGCCAACCGCGACCGCATGGAAAAGCTGGTGGAAGCGCTGCTCAAGTACGACACCATCAGCCGCCGCGAGTTCGTCACCCTGATGGAAACGGGCGCGCTGCCGGATATTCAGGATGCCGACACCCGCACCACGGGCGACGTGATGATGCAGGATATGGCGGACGAAAAGAAAGAAGAAAATTCCGAAAAGTCCGCTGAAACGGCTGAAAAGAGCGCGGAAACGCCTGATAAGACGGCGGATGCGCCCGAAAATCACCCGGACGACCCCCATGAAGCCTGATTTGCACACCCACACCACCTCCTCCGACGGGCTGCTTACGCCCGCGGAGCTGGTGGCGCTGGCGGACAAGCACCGCGTGACGCTCCTGGCCGTGACCGACCATGACACGTTTGACGGCGTGGCGCAGCTGCTGGGAAAACCCGCCCCGATGCCGATTCTGCAAGGTGTCGAATTGTCCCTGCGGGATATGAGCGGCCTGCACCTGCTCGGCTACGGGCGCGGGACGGATACGCCCCTGCACCGCAAGGTTCGGGCGCTGTCCCAACTGCGGCTCGGACGCGCGCGGCAGATGGTGGAGAAGCTGAACGCGCTGGGCTATCCGCTGGATTACGACGAAATTGCCCGCGAAGCCAAGGGCAGCGTCGGTCGGCCGCATATCGCCCGCGCGATGGTCAGCCGCGGCTATGTCGCCGACACGCACGAGGCGTTTGACCGCTTTCTGGCGGATGGCGCACCGGCGTATGTGGCGGGGGAGCGGCTGAGCATGGCGGAGGCGCTGCCGCTGATGCGGGAAAGCGGCTTCGTGCCTGTTCTGGCGCACCCGATGGAGCTGGAGAAAACCGGCGCGCTGCTGCGCCACCTGCTCGGCGTTTGGCAGGAGCAGGGCTTGCGGGGCGTTGAGGTCTACCACCCGTCCGCCGGGCGCGCTATGCCCCTGCTGGATTTGACCGCGCGGCGCATGGGCTTTCTGGTCACCGGCGGCAGTGACTTCCATGGCGATGGCGACCGCCACGGCATGGTCGGCTGCACCGCGCCGATGTGGGCGAGGGCGGCCGATGATGTGGAGAAATTGCTGCAAGCAGTGGAAGATGCTCAAATCATGTGATAGATATATAAGATGAAGAAATACCGAATTGCCATCAGAAAGGGGTGCTGAAACCATGTCCGAATTCAACGACAACAGGCAGCCGCGCCGCCGCCGCACGCAGCTGAACGCGGCGCAGTATGCCGGGCAGCAGACGCTGGACAACAGCATCCCCCTTATCCGCACAGAGGATACGCCCCCGCAGCCGATAAATCCGCAGCCGACCCCGGTGCAGCAGAGCGCCAATCTGCCCATGCAGCCGATGGGTGCGGCTCAGCCGATGGGTGCGGCTCAGCCGATGGGTGCGGCTCAGCCGATGAGTGCGGCTCAGCCGATGCGCCCGCAGGGGATGAATCAGCCGGGGCAGGGGAGCCAATATGCGCAAAGCGGGCAAATGCGCGGCTTCCGCGGCGTGCAGGGGACGCCCATGCCGCCGCAGCAGGGCTGGAACAACGGCGTGCAGCCGCTCGATGCGGCGCACCAAATGGAGCAGTTCCCGTGGGGACAGAACCCGACAAGCATGAACACCGGGCGCAATCAGCCGATTCGCGGGCAGATGATGCCCAATCAGCCGATGAACCCGCAGCGCCCGCAGAATCCGCCGTATCCGCAGCAGAATTATGGCGGATGGCAGCAGCAGCCGACGTATCCGGCGAATTTCCCGCAGTATCCGGCGAACGGCAATGGCGGAAGCGGCGGCGGCAATCATCCGCCGACGGGGTTCGGGGGCTTCAATCCGGAGCATCGCGAGCCGAAGAACGAGCCTGTGCGCCGCAAGCCGTCGGGGCAAAAGCTGCTCAAGCGCATCCTGTTCTGCGCGTGCGCGGTGGCGGTAATTTGCGGACTGGTCGCGGCGGGCGGCGCCATCAGCAATGCCATCCAAGAGCAGAACGAGCGGGAAGCGCTGGTCGCTTCGGTCACGGCGTATGACGACAAGTACGTCCCGAACGTGTATGTGGACGGCATCCACCTCGGCGGCATGACCCGCGCGGAGGCGGAAGAGGCGGTCACGGCGCACGCGAATCAGCAGCGCGACGCGTGGAAAGTGCGCCTGATGTACGCGGGTCAGCTGGTGAGGGAAATCACGAGCGCCGACCTGAACATGACCGTCGATGTGCAGGAAGCCCTCGACGCGGCGTGGCAGCCGGGGCACACAGAAGGCGGCATTGATGCGCGCAAAGCCACGATGGACGCACTGGCAGAAAATCCCTACGATGGCTATTCCGCCACGCCCAGCGGCGACAATGTGGTGATTGACAACATCCTGCTCAGCATCGCAAAGCTCATCGGGGCGTCGCTTACCGGCTCGGT
>ERZ1034719.1514-NODE-1514-length-10649-cov-6.131584_pt1 | contig 10649 bp, 7 predicted proteins | sample MGYA00520703_ERZ1034719 | MGnify/ENA primary metagenome ERZ1034719 (study PRJEB33766, sample SAMN09781716) | gut metagenome | biome: gut microbiome | host: Homo sapiens | place: Madagascar | study: EMG produced TPA metagenomics assembly of the PRJNA485056 data...
AGCGGGGATCGTCCGGGTTTTTGATATAACCGTAGGGCGGCGGAGAAAGCGGAACACCGGCGTTTGCTTCCCTGATATACGGCCACGGGAAAGGGGAAAACTTAACCACTTTCCAAAAACTTTCAGAAGAGCGAAAAAACTGCCTCCGCAAAAGCTGCGGAAGCAGTAGATTATCCAGCTCGATCGTGATATAATATTATGTCAAAATATAAGTGTGATTTGTTTTTTGTTGTGCTGGGAGGCGACCAACATGACCCCTGAAGAAAGAGCCAGACAACTGATCGATGCCCGTCTTGCGCAATCCGGCTGGGTCGTTCAGGATCTGAAAAAAGTGAATCCCATGGCTTCTCTCGGTGTTGCTGTTCGGGAATATCCCACCAGTACCGGGCCAGTTGACTATGCTCTTTTTGTTGATGGGAAGCCCGTAGGCGTGATTGAAGCGAAGAAGGATGAGCTGGGCGAGAACATCACGGTCGTCGAGGGGCAGTCCGGACGCTATGCCAACAGCACCTTCAAATATATAACCACCGAGTATAAAATCCGCTTTGCCTATGAGGCCACCGGGCAGCTCACCCGTTTTACGGATTATGCTGATGTCAAATACCGTTCCCGGCGCGTGTTTTCCTTCCACAGGCCGGAAACACTGCTTGCCCTACTCACAAAGGGCGATACGATCCGCAATAACATGAAGCATTTTCCAGCCTTTGATACCGCCGGATTCCGCAAATGCCAGATCACAGCGATTCAAAATCTGGACGCCTCCTTTGCGGATAATCGCCCCAAGGCGCTGGTGCAGATGGCAACCGGCGCAGGCAAGACCTTTACAGCAATCACGGCAGCATACCGTCTGCTGAAGTTTGGCAAGATGAAGCGCATCCTGTTCCTTGTGGACACCAAATCGCTGGGCGAACAGGCGGAGCGGGAATTCCTTGCCTATACGCCGAATGACGACAACCGCTCCTTTGCCCAGCTTTACGGTGTTCGCCGCCTGAACAGCTCCTATATTCCCAATGACATCCAGATCTGCATCAGCACCATTCAGCGGATGTACTCCATCCTGAAGGGCGAGGAAATGGATGAATCCGCAGAGGAAGAATCCTTCTTCGAGCAGGCCGGAGCCGACACACAGGCCGCAAAAGAGGTCGTCTATAACGAAAAGGTTCCCCCGGAGTTTTTCGACTGCATCATTGTCGATGAATGCCATCGGTCGATCTACAACGTGTGGAATCAGGTGCTGGAGTATTTCGACGCTTTCATCATCGGCCTGACCGCCACGCCGGACAAGCGCACCTTTGCCTTTTTCAACCAGAACGTGGTCAGCGAATATTCGCGAGAGCAGGCCATTATCGATGGGGTCAATGTCGGTGAGGACATCTTCCTCATTGAGACCGATGTTACGAAAAACGGCGCGATGATCCTGAAGCAGCAGATCGAGTACCGGGACCGCCTGACTCGCGCCAAGCGCTGGAAGCAGATGGACGAGGACCTGATCTATACCACAGCAAAGCTGGATCGGGACGTTGTGAATCCCAGCCAGATCCGCACCGTGATCCGAGCGTTCCGGGACAACCTGTTCACGCAGCTTTTCCCGCATCGCCGCGAAGTGCCCAAGACGTTGATCTTCGCCAAGACCGACAGCCATGCGGATGATATCATTCAGATCGTCCGGGAGGAGTTTGGCGAGGGCAATGAATTCTGCCAGAAGATCACCTGTCAGGCGGATCGTCCGGAGACTGTTCTCAGCGCCTTCCGCAACGATTATAATCCCCGTATTGCCGTTACCGTTGACATGATCGCCACCGGGACGGATGTGAAGCCCATCGAGTGCCTGATCTTCATGCGCGATGTTCGCAGCAAGAATTATTTTGAGCAGATGAAGGGTCGAGGCACCCGCACCCTCGGTAAGGACGACCTGCAGAAGGTGACGCCTTCCGCCACGGAGAACAAGGATCATTTTGTGATTGTGGACGCCGTAGGCGTCACGAAATCCAAAAAGACCGAGACCCGCACGCTGGAGCGCAAGCCCTCCGTCAGCATGAAGGAACTGATGCTGCGTGTGGCCATGGGCACAAAGGATGAAGACACCCTTACCTCCCTCGCCAACCGCGTCATCCGGCTCAACAGCCAGATGACCGACCGGGAGCGCACCGAATTCAGCAGCACCGTCGGCAGCAGCGCCGGGAACATCGCCCAGCGGCTGTTGGATGCTTTTGATCCGGATATTGTTTCCTCCAAGGCCGGTGTCGATCTGTCCGACGATCATGAGCCGACTGAGGACGAGCAGCACCGCATGGATGAAGCAAAGAAGGCGCTGATCCAACAGGCCGTGCAGCCCTTCTATAATCCGGATATTCGCGATTACATCGAGAATGTGCGCCGCAGCCATGAGCAGGTCATCGACTCCGTGAATATCGACACGGTGCTCTTTGCCGGGTATGATACCGACAAGCAGGCAAATGCAGACCGCATCCTCATGACCTTCCATGCGTTTATCGAGGAGAACAAGGATGAGATCCTTGCCCTGCGGATTATTTACGATCAGCGGTATAAGGACCGTCCCATGGCGATCACAAAGCTCAAAGCCCTGTATGAAAAGCTGAAGGCGCAGAACATCACCATCGAGCGCCTGTGGGAATGCTATGCCATCAGGAAGCCGGAAAAGGTCAAGCGCGACACCGTGGCGCAGCTTACGGACCTGATCTCCATCATCCGCTTTGAGATGGGCTATGCCGATCATCTCGCCCCGTTCGCGGACAAGGTGAATTATAACTTCATGCAGTGGACGCTGCGCCGGAACGCAGGCCATATCCATTTTACGGATGAGCAGATGGAATGGCTGCGCCTCATCAAGGATCACATCGCTGTTTCCCTCAGTATTGAGCCGGAGGACCTTGATCTCAGTCCTTTTGACCGTAAGGGCGGCCTGGGCAGGTTTTACGATGTGTTCGGAGACAGCTATGAGGTGATTTTGCAGGAAATGAACGTGGAACTGGTGGCGTGATATGGAAATTAAACAGTGGAAAGATGTATTACATATCGTCAGTGGCAAAAACCAGAAAGCAGTCGAAAACCCGAATGGTAAATACCCCATTTATGGTAGCGGTGGCTTGATGGGTTATGCCGATGATTATTTGTGTGAAGCCGGAACAACGATTGTTGGGCGCAAAGGGACTATTAATCGCCCCATTTTTGTACCCGAACCTTTTTGGAATATAGATACTGCTTTCGGTGTTGTTCCCGACAAAGAGCTTGATCCAAAATATCTGTACTATTTTTGTGTTCATTTCAATTTTATGCCATTGGACAAATCCACTGGCAGGCCAAGCCTTGCGAAAAGTGATCTGTTAAAAATCGAAATGCCCGTTCCGCCCCTTCCGGAGCAGGAGCGCATTGTTGCCCGGATTGAGGAACTGTTCTCCCAACTCGACGCAGGGGTGGAAACGCTGAAGAAAACAAAAGCACAGCTTGTGGTGTATCGGCAGGCCGTGCTGAAAGAGGCGGTTGAGGGACGGTTGACAGCTTCTTGCCCTGAAAAGATTGTCCGTCTTGGGGATTATATTGAAACGCCACGATATGGGACATCGAAAAAGTGTAGCTACGATGATGGAAGAGACAGAACCGCAGTCTATAGAATTCCAAATATTGAGCACAAAAATGGCCGTATCAGTCTCGATGATATCAAATATGCACAGTTCACTGAAAGCGAATTGGACGGAATCCGTCTGCAGCAGGGTGATATCTTGATTATCCGGTCCAACGGAAGCGTGTCTCTCGTTGGCCGGGCGGCTATGGTTTGCGATGCGGATATCACAGGTACATTTGCGGGGTATCTGATGCGGCTTAGAATCTCGGAGCCAGAAACATTGCTTCCTAAGTTCCTGTTGCTGTTCCTTCAATCGCATCAGGCCCGAATATACATAGAGAACAAAGCAAAATCCACAAGCGGCGTTCATAACATCAATTCAACAGAAATATCTGATTTGCAGATGCCCCTATATGACCCGGACACACAGTATGCCATTATTGAAGCAATCGAATCTCGCCTGTCCGTCTGCGACAGCATCGAGCAGACAGTGGATACAGCTTTGCAGCAGGCGGAAGCCATGCGGCAGAGTATTCTGAAAGATGCCTTTGAGGGGAGGCTGTGATAGTGAAAGGCAAAATAAAATACCACCTTTTACTTCTGGCTTTCTTTCTCATAATGGCCCTAATTCTTTTGTTCTTTCATGGCTGGATGGAGCAATACAGCAATTCCCTTATGGTGCTGATAACCTTCATTTATGTGGTCGCAACTATCGAAATTTGCCGGGCAAATATCAAATCTGCTGAAGCAACTAAAGAACAGCTCGAAGAATCGAAACGTCAGTTTGCAGAAAATGAACGACTCCAAATGATGCCGTATTTTGAAATCATAGTACATGATGATATACGGGATTTTGTTGAGTGCATAGAGCTTACTATTTCGAACAGCAACGCAGAGAACAGTACCGTTATCGATCGAAGGATTTCAATAAAAAATATTGGTCTTGGTGTTGCAAAAGACTTTACATACACATGGTGCAATTTGGATGGATGTTATCCGCGGAACGATCTTGGTTTTACAGCATTTGCTCCGGGAGAAGAAAAAAGCATCTATTTTGATTTTTATGCCGAACATAAAGAGGACTTTAGCGAATATGAAGCTCAGGTATCAATGATTTTTTATTACTCTGATTTGCTTGAAAACAAGTATTCTGTAGTTCTGAACCTTGTTTTTAGAATTGCCAAAGATGGTGAAGTTGATATAACAGATTATCATGTTAGTATTCCAAGCCGTATAAAGGAGAGCAGCAATGTCTGAACAAACATCATCTATCATCTCCAAAGTCTGGGGCATGTGCAACCCGCTCCGCGATGATGGATTATCCTATGGAGATTATCTGGAGCAGCTTACCTATCTCATTTTCCTCAAAATGTCGGACGAGTATGCCAAGCCGCCGTATAAGAAAGAGTCCGGTATTCCTGCCGGTTATACATGGCAGGATATGAACACTCTCACCGGGGCGGATCTGGAAGAACAGTATAAAAAGACGCTGGAAAAGCTCGGCGCACAGGGCGGCATCCTGGGTCAGATCTTCAAGGGCGCGATCAACAAGGTCAGCAACGCCGCGATCCTTTACCGGATCGTGCAGATGATCGACCGGGAAAAATGGGTTTCCATGTCTTCGGACGTGAAGGGCGAGATCTATGAAGGTTTGCTGCAGAAAAACGCAGAAGACGTAAAATCCGGCGCAGGCCAGTATTTCACACCGCGCGCGCTGATCCAGGCGATGGTCGCCTGCATCCGCCCGGAGCCGATGAAAACGATCGCGGACCCCTGCTGCGGCAGCGGGGGATTTTTCCTCGCGGCGCAGGCGTTCCTTGCCGATCCGGAGAACTATACGCTTGACCGGGAGCAGAAGGAATTCCTGAAAAACGACACCTTCTACGGAAATGAGCTGGTGGCCTCAACCTTCAAGCTGTGCCTGATGAATCTGTACCTGCACAACATCGGGGATATTTACGGCAGCGTTCCTGTCGCCCACGGCGATTCGCTGCTCACCGATCCCGGCTATCGCGTGGATTACGTTCTCACCAACCCGCCCTTCGGCAAAAAATCCTCCCTCACCTTCACCAATGAGGAAGGCGAACAGGAGGAAGAGGACCTCGTATATAACCGTCAGGATTTCTGGACCACCAGCAGCAACAAGCAGCTCAATTTCGTCCAGCACATCAATACCATCCTGAAAGCCACGGGCAAGGCTGCGGTGGTCGTGCCGGACAACGTGCTCTTTGAGGGCGGCGCTGGCGAGATCGTCCGCAAGAAGCTGCTTGCTACCTGTGATCTGCATACAATCCTGCGTCTGCCCACGGGCATCTTCTATAAGCCGGGCGTCAAAGCGAACGTCATTTTCTTCGATAAGCGTCCGGCCAGCGCCGAAACGCAGACGAAGGCCGTCTGGATCTACGATTTCCGCACCAACGTTCACTTTACGCTGAAACAGCATCCGATGCAGTATTCCGATCTGCTGGACTTCATCGCCTGTTATCATCCGGAGAATCGGTACGAACGCACCGAAACGTGGAGCGAAGATAACCCGGATGGCCGCTGGCGCAAATTCGATATTGCCGACATCCTTGCGCGGGACAAGACCAGCCTCGATATCTTCTGGATCAAGGACAAGTCCCTTGCCGATCTGGACAACCTGCCCTCGCCCGACGTGCTGGCTGACGATATCATCGAAAACCTCCAGAGCGCGCTGGAGAGCTTTCATGAACTGAAGGCGCAGTTAAAGTAACAAACGATTCTGTAAAGGAGGGTCTGTGGTGAGTGCTGGTGGCCATTTTGAGACAAGACCGATCAACATTTATGCGTTATCTCGCATTCATGAAGAGGCACCTTTCAATATTGTTGAAAAGCACAGTTCCCAAAAGAGAGATATTCAGCGGACTAAAGCGCACGAAATCGAATCCCTCCGCCTGTTTGTTGATGCACTGTTATCATCAGGGGCAACTCTGGATGAATGTTATGGATTTTTCTATTCTTTCCATATTCCGCAAATTGGTAAAGAGTTTGATCTGCTGAAATTCACAGATAAGCTCTGCTTGAACGTTGAATTAAAATCTGTCGCTGTCCCTGAGGAGCAGATATTAAGTCAACTTCTGAAGAATCGTCATTATTTATCGCATTTAGGGAAAAGGCTTGCGCTATACTCCGTCATAACGGATTCCATGTCTTGTTATAAGCTGTCTCTGAATGATGAGCTTGTCAGCATTGATTTTGGTGAGATCGTTGCAGCTGTCCGCAAAATCAAAGAAGGATACACCGAACATATCGATAATATGTTTAGGGCGTCAGACTATCTGGTTTCCCCTCTGAATACTCCCTCAAGGTTTATTCAGGGAGAGTACTTTTTGACACAAGCACAGGAGCAGGTAAAGAAAAGTGTGCTCAGCGGAGTGGATAGTGCATTCTTAGGTGCATACTTCCACATTACAGGCAAGCCCGGCACAGGAAAAACTCTGCTTCTCTATGATATCGCCAAGACCCTCTCCAAAAACGGGAAAACTGTGATAATCCATTGTGGAAAGCTATCACCCGGACAGTATAAGATTCGATCAGAAATAGATAATCTTAATATCGTTTCTGCATCAGAACTCCGGAATGAAGATTTCTCACTGGCTGATTATACGTATATTCTGGTTGATGAATCTCATCGCATCTACACGGAACAGTTTGATGCCATTTGTGATTCAGTATACAAAAATGATCAGATATGTATATTCTCATCCGATCCAGAGCAGGTGCTGTCGACATCAGAGACTCGTAATGATATCGTTTCTAAAATTGAGGCTCTGAATCTGGATGGGAGATTCACTCTGTCGGAAAAAATCCGTACAAACCGGGAACTGCATTCCTTTATTCTGTGTATGAAGGACCTGAATCATCGACCCCGCGTGCCTATGGACTATTCCAGTGTAGATATCAATTATGCCAATACTACCCAAGAGGCGCAATTCTTGCTGGCATATTATCGAAGCAAGGGCTATAAGTTTATCAATTACACTAAATCCAATTATGAGCCAAGTCCTTACTCCGCATATAGCGAGGATTATGATACTCACCATGTCATAGGACAGGAATTTGATAAAGTGGTTATGCTGCTGGATAGTTCGTTCTACTATAATGAGGAAGGCAAACTTCAGGGTATTCCGCACCCGAATCCGAATTATCTTTACCCGAATCTGTTTTATCAGGGGGTCACACGTGTGCGCGAACAGCTTGCTCTAATAGTCGTAAACGCGCCTGAGCTATTTGAGAAGATTACTTCTATCGTTGCCCCCGTCGAAGGCTGATTCTTGCACCGGGCGTATTTTTTGATTAACGATTATTTGTGAATGGTGGAGAAATCTCAGTATGAATATAATTCAGTGGTGCAATGAGAATAATGGTTTTCTTACGGCTATCCTGTCTTTGATTGGACTTGTTCTGAGTGTTACAGCCATTGTGGTTTCTATTCGTACAGCAAGATTGCCTTATAAAAAGAAACTGATGTTAGGGTCATATATGTCTGTTGGTGCAAGTATGATTCCGGGAGTTGGTGCGGAAACACAGATTCTGGGTATGTCTGCTTCGGCAACGAACGTCGGAAATCGGACAATAAATATTACATATTTGGGATATGCGATCAAAAAAGATGGTCGGTATAATATGATATATCCTGTCAATCGAGACTTTGATGGAAAGGCATCCCTTAACCCTTCAGAAATGGCAGAAACCCAGTTTTATAAGGATGAGTTATTGAAGTGTTTTTCGAAGGAAAACCGTAAAACGAAGCTCTTTGTTTACGCTAAGGATACCGAAGGTGCAGAGCACAAAAGGAAAGCTGGTACAGTCGGCAAGTTGATTGACAACCTGTCGAAATAAAAATGCACCCGGTAAAACCGGGCGTATTCTATCAAAATGGTGGTACTTTTCCATATCGAGTGTTCTTAAGGGATCTTTCCTTGAGAACACTCGATTTTTTTTTGCAATAAACCGAAAGCGCGGAACGGATGCCCGCGCTTTAGCTTTTTTTGGAAAATCCTGCCCAAATCTTACAAAAGGATTGCTATCTTCCGCCGGACTGACTAAAATAGACGGGAACACTGCAAAGGGAGCATTTACCATGGATCAGGATAAGATAAATATTCTGCGCATCTTTCAGCTGGACGGAACGCCTGTCTCCTGCGAAGACTACGGCAGCGGGCATGTGAACGTCACATTTCTCGTTGTGACCGACACCGGACGCCGGTATATTCTGCAAAAAATCAATCACCACGCCTTTCGCAATGTACAGGCGCTTTCGGAAAACATTGCGGCGGTGACGGATTTCCTGCGCTCCAAGTCCAGCGATCCGCGCAGCGTCATGTCCCTCATCCGGACGAAGGACGGTGCGCCCCACACCCGGTATGGGGACGAATACTGGCGCGTATACGATTATGTGGACGGGACGATCTGCCTTCAGCAGCCGGAGACGGACGAGGATTTCTATCAGGCCGCCGTCGGTTTCGGTACGTTTGCGCAGCTGCTCTCCGACTTCCCGGCGGAAAAGCTGCACGAGACCATCCCGAATTTTCACAACACGCCCGACCGCTGCCGCCTTTTCCGCGAGGCGATCGAGCGCGACGCGGTGGGCCGCGCCGCGGCCGTTCAGCCGGAGATCGATTTTGCTCTTGCAAGGGAAGCGGAGATGTCAACCCTCCAGAACCTTCTTTCTTCCGGAGAGATCCCGCTCCGCGTTGCGCACAACGACACGAAGCTCAACAACGTCCTTCTGGACGCGAAGACACGAAAGGCGCTCTGCGTTGTGGATCTGGACACCGTGATGCCCGGCTCAAGCCTCTTTGATTTCGGCGACGCCATCCGCTACGGCGCTTCGACCGCGGCGGAGGACGAGCGCGATCTCTCCAAGGTGGAGATGAGTCTGGAGCGCTTCCGCGTTTTCACGCGCGGATATGTCCGTGCCTGCCCGAATCTGACCGCCAGGGAGCTGGAGCTCCTTCCGCTGGGGGCAAAAACAATAACGTTGGAGTGTGGCATGCGGTTTCTGACCGACCATATCGACGGCGATCTGTACTTTGCCGTCCACCGCGAAGGACAGAATCTTGACCGTGCGCGGGCGCAGTTCAAGCTCGCGGCGGACATGGAAAAGAAATGGGACGATATGCAGCGTATCGTCGCCGAGGAAACGAAGGCGTAAATTCAAACATACCACCGGAGATCAACGTTCACAGGAGGATGACATCATGCTTTTTACCAATGCCAATCTATTTCTTGACGGGCGCTTTCAGCGCGGCGCGTTCCGCGTGGAAAACGGGCGCTTTGCGGAAATTCTCCCCGATGTCGCCGGAGACGGGATCGACCTGCATGGGCAGTATGTGATCCCCGGTCTGGTGGACATTCACAACCACGGCAATTCCGGCGCGGACTTTTCCGACGGCGACTACGACGGTCTTGTAAAAATGGCAAAGTATCTCGCCGCGAACGGCGTCACGAGCTTTGCCCCCGCGTCCATGACGCTGCCCTACGACGTGCTCGAAGCCGCGTACAAAACTGCCGCCGCGCTCAAAAAAACCGCGCCCGAGGGCTGCGCACGGCTCATGGGCATCAACATGGAAGGGCCGTTCTTCTCCGAGAAGAAAAAGGGCGCGCAGAACGCAAGCTATCTCCGCCTGCCGGACTACGCCGCGTTTGAACGCCTGTATAATGCCTCCGAAGGTCTGCTCCGCATCGCGGACATTGCCGCGGAGCTGCCCGGCGCGGTCGAGTTCACGGAAAAAGCCTCGAAGCTCTGCACCGTGTCCATCGCGCACACGGACTGCACCTATGAGGAAGCCAGCGCCGTTTTCGATGCAGGTGCTTCCCATCTGACGCATCTTTATAACGCCATGCCCGGCATCCACCACCGCAAGCCCGGCCCCATCGGGGCGGGATCCGAGCGCGAAAACGTCGTTGCGGAACTCATCAGCGACGGATACCACATCCACCCCAGCGCCGTGCGGATGGCGTTCAGGCTCTTCCCCGGCCGCATCTGCCTCATTTCCGATGCGCTGCGCTGCTGCGGCATGCCGGACGGGCAGTATACGCT
>ERZ1034719.1517-NODE-1517-length-10648-cov-5.194940_pt1 | contig 10648 bp, 11 predicted proteins | sample MGYA00520703_ERZ1034719 | MGnify/ENA primary metagenome ERZ1034719 (study PRJEB33766, sample SAMN09781716) | gut metagenome | biome: gut microbiome | host: Homo sapiens | place: Madagascar | study: EMG produced TPA metagenomics assembly of the PRJNA485056 data...
GAATATGGTTCCTGGCAAGAACATTGCCAAGTCCCCTTATGTCATCAACACCGGCGCGAATGACGCCTACATCCGCATCCGTGTGATGATCCCCTCCGATGCGAACCGTGATTACTGGCAGGCTCGCAGCGGCGGCGTGATCGAAAGCCAGTTCTGCACCACTGCCATCACAAGCGGCGAGTTTATGCACAATGACAAAACGACCTACAACCCGTTTATTGATGCCAGCGGCAGAGGCTATGTGGATGAGAATGGCGTAGGCTACGACGTTTACACCTTCATCCGCAACGAGCCCCTGAAGCCCGGTGAGATGACCGAATGGAACGTCTGGAACTACATCGGTATTGCGGATGAAGCTACCAGCGCAAACATCCAGAAGGCTGTCGATAAGGGAGCTATCCTTGTATCGGAGGACGGCACGATGACCGTAAACGTTCTGGTGCAGGCCGACGCTATCCAGGCCGAGGGCTTTGCGGATGCCAAGGCGGCCTTCGCCGCATTCGACGCGCAGGCGTAATAGTCCTGTAAGTCACGCGCTCTTTCCAAAGAGCCGCGTCAATGAGTACCCACCTGCGCACGGGCGCAAAAATAATACATAAAAGGAGAAACAAACGCATGAAAAAGAAAGTCACCGCGCTTTGCCTCTGCGTCGCCCTTTTGGCGGTCGCCGTGGTGGGCGCATCTCTTGCTTACTTCACCGACACGAAGTCTGCCACCAATACGTTTACCGTGGGAAACGTCAAGATCGATCTGATCGAGTCCCAGTTCCACCGCGAAGGCAACGACAACTCCGGCGACGCCACCATCCCCGACCCCACGCATAAGGTAGTCACTGAGGATGGCATGGAGTATATCAAGACGGGTCACACCATGTTCACCAATGATGAGATCAAGGCAGACGCTGAGACCTATGCGACCGACTATCTGGCCGTGAAGGGCCAGAACATGGTTCCCGGCCGCGGCGTTGCCAAGTGCCCCTATGTCGTCAACACCGGCGCGAACGATGCTTACATCCGCATCCGTGTGATGATCCCCTCTGCGGCCAACAATGACTTTGTTGCCGTGGAGAACGGCGGCGTAATCACCAACCAGTGGTGCTCCAGTTCCATCTCGACCGGTGAGTTTATCGACGGCAAGGGCGGCGGCTGGAACAATGCTCCTGCGATTGATAAGGCCAGTGTTACCAAGGACGGCGTTACCTATGACGTTTACACCTTCACCCGCATCCAGCCGCTGAAGGCCGGCGCTATGACCGAGTGGAACGTCTGGAACTTCATCGGCATCAACAAGACTGCTACCAGCGCCGATATCCAGAAGGCCATTGACGCCGGTGCCATCAAGGTTGTCGAGACCGACAGCGGTGCCAAGACCATGACCCTGAACGTTCTGGTCGAGGCCGATGCCATCCAGGCCGAGGGCTTTACCGATGCCACCGCTGCGTGGGCTGCCTTTAACTAATTCCTCCTTTGCGCGGCTTTTTCGATGAGCTGCGCCAACTCCCTATCGCCGTGGTCTGTACCCTTCGGGGTACAGACCATATGAGAGCACCCGGCAAACACGGGCGCTCTCATATGGTTCGGCAAAGGTATGCCGCATAAGCAATAGCTAACCCTTGCTCTATTTTCAAGCATTTTTCTGCGCATGTACGTAGAAAACATAATACACAAAAGGAGTAACAGCACATGAAAAAGAAAGTCACCGCGCTTTGTCTCTGCGTCGCCCTGCTGGCGGTCGCCGTCGTGGGCGCATCTCTTGCTTACTTTACCGACACCAAGTCTGCCACCAATACGTTTACCGTGGGAAACGTCAAGATCGACCTGATTGAGTCCAGATATCACCGCGAAGGCAACGACAACTCCGGCGATACCTCCATCCCCGATCCCACCGGAACCGCCAGCGGCATGAAGTATGTCACCGACGGCCACAAGGCGTTCACCGATGACGAGATCAAGGCAGACGCCGAGAAATACTCCGATTATATCGGCGAACGCGGCAAAAACATGGTTCCCGGCCGCAACTTTGCCAAGTGCCCATATGTGGTCAACACTGGCGCAAATGATGCTTATGTTCGCATCCGTGTGATGGCTCCTCACGATTATGAGGGCAGCTATCGTGGCTTCATCAGCGCTATGTTCTGCTCTTCCGCCACGAGTTCCGGTGAGTTCCAGCACGGAGCAAACGGGGTGAACTGGCCTGTCATTGAAGAGAACGGCTACACCGATGAGAATGGCTTGAAGTATGACGTCCTTACCTTCACCCGCATTGAGCCTCTCAAGGCTGGCGCGATGACCGAATGGAATGTTATCAACTATGTCGGTATTGGCAAGAACGTAACCAGCGCTGACATCCAGACTGCCGTTGAGAAGGGCTTTATTAAGGTATCGGAGGATGGCACGATGACCGTCAACGTTCTGGTGCAGGCCGACGCCATCCAGGCCGAGGGCTTTGCGGATGCCAAGGCGGCCTTTGCCGCATTCGACGCGCAGGCGTAATTGCCCTGTAGGCCACGCGGCCTTTCCAAAGAGCCGCGTCAATGAGTACCCGCCTGCGCACGGGCGCAAGAATAATACATAAAAGGAGAAGCAAACACATGAAAAAGAAAATCACCGCATTGTGCCTCTGCGTCGCCCTGCTGGCGGTCGCCGTCGTGGGCGCATCTCTTGCTTACTTCACCGACACCAAGTCTGCCACCAATACGTTTACCGTGGGAAATGTCAAAATCGAACTGCTTGAATCCAGTTTGCACCGTGAGAACGCCGGCATTGCCAACGGCGCAACCTCTACTTCTGAACTGTGGTCTGATGTAGCCAAGGATGGCACCGGCAACACCAGTAAGTATAAGGCCGGAGATACCTTCTATACCGATGCGCAGATCGAAGCGAACGCAGCAGAGTACAAGTGTGAAAATGTTCAGCTCATCCCCGGCAGATCCTATCACAAGATGCCCTATGTTAAGAACGTCGGCGCCAACGATGCGTACATCCGCATCCGCGTTATGATCCCCGCTGATCTCGACACGGCGATTCTGAACAGCAGCATGTATACCTCCAGCGCCATGGACAAAAATGAGTTCACCATGAAGTATGACAACACCGGCACGGTCGAGCGTGACGGCGTGAAGTACAACGTCTATACCTTCACCCGCATTGATCCTCTGGCTGCTGGCGAGATGACCTATTGGAACGTCTGGGGCACCATTCACATGGATACCACTGTCACTAGTGCTCAGAGCGAAGAGCTCTTCGGTGAGAATGGCCCCTATCCCAGCGGTGTGTTCCCTGTTCTGGTTGAGGCTGATGCCATTCAGGCCGAGGGCTTTGCCGATGCTACGGCGGCTTTCGCTGCATTTGATAAGTAAATCTTTCCAGCGCGGCTTTTTTGATGGGCTGCGCTAATCTCCCTATCTCTGTGGTCTGTACCCCTCGGGGTACAGACCATATGAGAGCACCCGGGGAACGCGGGTGTTCTCATATGGTCAACCATGGCCATGCGGTTTTGTTTTTGATCCGGGGAAGGTCTTCCCAATTATAGCTTGATAGGAGAAGAACTGTGAAGCGAAAATTTTTAATTCTGTCGGTGCTGGCCCTCTGTTTCTCCCTGTTTGCCGCCGAAACCATTGCGTACTTCACCGCGGACAGCAAGGCGCATAACGTCATCACAACCGGCGGCGTGCAGATTGCGGTGCAGGAATGGGCGGACGAGGAGAGAACAAAGCCCTTTGAAGATGTGACCGGCGTGATGCCAGAAACCACCGTTACCAAAATCGTGGAGATCAAAAACACCGGCGTATCCGACGCGTGGGTGCGGGTGATGGTGGATAAGAAAATCGTTCTTCCGACCGAGAGCATCACACCGGATGCTTCTCTGGTGGAGCTGGCGTGCAACACCGCCGACTGGACCGAGAAGGACGGCTACTATTACTACAACAAAGTTCTGAAACCTGGCGAAGTTACAGCGCCGGTTTGCACTGCCGTGAGCTTTCATGCCGATATGAGCAACGCGTATCAGAATGCAACGGCAACGATTGATATTTTCGCGCAGGCCACGCAGAGCGCCAACAACGGGAATACTGCCATGGACGCGCAGGGCTGGCCGAAAGTGTAAGGAGGGGAGCTATATGACGCGCAAAAAAGGAGTCGCACTAATCATTTGCCTGACCCTGATTATCGGCATGGCGCTTCCCGGCACGCTGGCGTTTTCCGGCGATCCGTCTGCCACGAATGAAAATTTGACACTCGCGGAAGATACCCCGGTCCCCACGCCGGAGAACTCTGCGGAAGAAAAGGGCTGCACCTGCGACCCAAAGCCCGCCGAGGGCGAGCCGCACGAGGAGGATTGCCCGGCTTATAACGACCTGATGCCTGTAAAGGGAACTACTGCGGCGGCTGAGGGAACCGACAGCCCTGTCACAGAGTCTGCGGCGGGACAAATCCGCATCAAAATCAACGTCTTTTGCGTAGACGATGACGGTAACGTAGCACCGCAGCCGGGGGTGCCTGTTGAGGTGCGGCGGGAGCTTTATGGTGACTATTACGGCAACGGTGTAGAATTGCCCGATTGGAAAGACGGGCTGTCTATGTTCAGCGGAACATCGGACAAGAGCGGCGTCGTGTATATTGACGCGCCGTACACCGTTGTAAAGGATCCAGATAATGCTGCAAATGATACTGCGTATCTGGGGAACGGCGAAACAAATGATAATGACCATGTTGTTTATCAACGCAGAGCTGACACCGATGCATTCTGTATTCGGTTTGCCATCGAGCCTGTCAACGGTAGTGGATACGCTCTGAACGGAGCAGACCAGAAAATCCGAAACTGGAAAAATGGTCAAAACGGAATAAACGTACATTCAAGCGATGGGGATGGTTATGCCTACGATGACTTTGTCTTTCAGAGTGGGCTTGTGGACATCGATAGTCAAACAGGTACCGCCAGCGGTGCATTTGTTGAGTTTGATTTGTATGTGAAAAAGACCACGCCGGCGGAAGAAGCACCTGATGAAGAGCAAGTGAACATCTTTTATGTGCCTGTCGGCCCTGCGGGAGCGACGAACTTCGGCTCCGTTGACCCGGCGAGCGAAACCGTGATGGTAAAGAGCGGCACAGCGGTCGGCTCCACGCCGACGCCAGGAACCGGCTTCAAATTTGCCGGCTGGTTCAAGGATCAAGCATGCACGCAGCCGGTGGACGCGGCATGGATCGAGAACAACAAGATCACCCCACAAAAGACCACTGAGGCCTATGAAGCCGCGACGTACTACGCCAAGTTTGACTACGCCGTGGCCGATCTCACCATCAAGCAGGACGGCGGGATTGCGGATGAGAATCAGACATTCATCTATGTTGTTACCGGCAGAGACTTGCCGGAAAGCGGGGTAAAAGTAGCGGTTAAAGGAAACAGCTCTGTGACAATAAAGAATTTGAAAATCGGCTCCTATACTGTCACAGAAGAAACCAATTGGAACTGGCGGTGCGGCACAACCGGCAGCTCTCAGAGTATAACCTTGCAGGGGGCGCAGACCAATGAAGTCAGCTTTACAAACAACGGCAGCAATTTCAAATGGCTGAGCGGCAATGCGTACAGCGTGCTCTGAAAATCGAGAAAGGAGACGGCGATTATGTATCTGGGAGCACATAGCAGAAAAGACAGCAAGCACCGATTCCCCACGAACAAAGCCGCAGTTTTGCTCTTATCCATGATTCTTCTGATCGGCATAGCAGTTGGTACGACCGTTGCCTTTCTAGTCGCCCGTACGGAGCCGATGAAAAGCACGTTCGAGTACGCCAGGGTTTCCTGTGAGGTAACAGGCTCGAAGGAAAATGTGCAGATCAAAAACACCGGCAACACCGCCGCCTATATCCGTGCCACCTATGTTGTAACGTGGCGCGATGCGGACGGAAAGGTTGCCGTCTCTGTTCCCGGAGACTACTCCTACACTCTGACAGAAAATTTGGGCAACTACTGGAGTAAAGGAACGGACGGATATTTCTACTATTCGCTGCCGGTTTTCCCCGGCAGTTCAACAGAAGAGCGTCCTTTGGACTGTGCGGTTACATACCCGGGAAATCCGGAATATACGCTTTCCGTTGAAGTTTTGGCAGAAGCTATCCAGAGCGACCCCGCCGATGCCGTTCAGCAGGCCTGGGGTGCGACTATCGTCGATGGCAAGTTAACACCCGCCCTCGGGAACTAAGGAGGAGCTGGAACGTGAAAAAAATGACAAACAGGCTCCTTTCTCTCGGAATGGCTTTCATCGCCGCTGCGGCGCTGACTATTCCGGTTCTTGCCGCCGATGCGGTCGTCCGGCGCGACGGTACCAGCGGACTCGTGATTGAGACCACCGGCAGCGGGTACACGGACACCGACCTCTTTAATAATTTTAAAGACGTCATGCCCGGCGACGAGCGCATCGAGACCATCACGATCAAAAACAGTGTCAACGGCTTTGACTATGTGAAGCTCTACATCCGCGCCGTGCCGCACGATGAGCAGGGCAACCCGCTCACCTACGACGAGGCGTATGAGAACACGGACGGCAAGGATCAGCAGAACGTAGACGGTGAGCGCGACGAGACCGTCGCCACCATGGCGGACTTTCTCTCCGAGCTCTCGATGGAAATTTATCTCGTGAATACGGACGGCACGAAGCAGAGTATTTTCTCCGCTTCGCCCGATAAGAGCGCTCAGCTCACCGATAGTGTCCTTCTCGGCACCTTCGCCAAGGGCAAGAGCGCAACGCTCGAAGCCGTGCTCCATGTTCCCGCGGAGCTCGGCAACGAGTACGCCTACCGTGTTGGTGAAGTGGACTGGCTCTTTACGGTCGAGGGCTTTAACAACAAGGATCCTTTGATTTCTACTGGCCAACTCAACTGGCCGGTCGTCGTTTTCGGCGCGTTGGGAGCGGCGTTGATTGTTTGTGGTCTCGTAGTCATTTCCAAGAAAAAGAAGAATGAAAAAGCTTGACAAAACAGGGCTCTTCTTATTGACAACGGGAGTAGTGCTGGTGTTTGCCGCACTACTCCTTTTTTTTCATAACCGTATGGAAGATAAAAAGGCTGGGGAAAACGCGGAAAAGACGCTACAACAGCTGGAAGACGCCATGACTGAGCGCGAAGCGAAGGATGAGACCGATGCGGCTCCCGCACCTGACGTCTCGTCGTCGCCCGGAATGCCGTCCCCCGCCGGAACGGGGAGCGGCTCGAACGGCCTGCCCGCACCTCCGGTGCTCGATATGCCGACGGTGCGCTCCGGCGCCTACGACTACATCGGTTATCTCGATTTTCCGGGCTACGGTCTCACGATGCCCGTCGCGGCAACGTGGAGCTTTCCTGCCATGGAAATCTCCCCGTGCCGACATACCGGCAGCGCGTACAACGACAATCTCGTTGTGGCGGGGCATAACTACAATACGCATTTTGGCGTTCTGTTCGAGCTTCAACCGGGCGACATCGTAACGTTTACGGACGTGGACGGGAACGTATTCACCTATACCGTGCGGGAACTGACAAGCGTTTCCCCGGACGATTCGGACGCCGTGATGAACAGAGGTTACGCACTTACTCTCTACACCTGCAACTGGGACACGACGGAGCGCGTCACCGTCTTCTGTGAGCGCACCAACGGGGAGGTGTGAATACTTGGTATGAAGAAAATAGAGTACGGATTTAATCCCGGGCAGCGTTTCGGACGCTGGACCATTCTGGACAGATATGTTTTTTCAGCGCGGGGCGAAAAGAAATATCTTTGCCGCTGCGACTGCGGTACGGAAAGGTATGTACTGGAGCGTTCATTGAAATATGGCGGCTCCCAGAGCTGCGGCTGCCTGCGCAAAGAACGGGCTTACCAGGCAACGGCTTACAATTTACTTGGGCAGACCTTCGGCGAATTGCGTGTGATCGGCCGCAGCAGAAAGCGTACCGAGATGGGGGCGTACTGGACGTGCCTGTGCAGCTGCGGCTACACCTGCGAGGCCACGGCAGCGGAGCTCGTGTCCGGGCGCAAGACCCATTGCGGCTGCAAAAGTGTGAGGAGCTATGCTACTTCCAATATTACCGGGCAGCGCTTCGGCCGGCTGACCGCGCTGTACCCAACGAAAAAGCGTGACGCAAAAGGCTTCGTGATCTGGCATTGCCGCTGTGATTGCGGCAACGAGTCGGATGTTTCCTACAACAACCTGATGTATTGCGGCCAGCAGAGCTGCGGCTGCCGGAAGAAGGAGCACGATCAGGAGCTTGGTACTCTTCTGACCCATGTAGGCGGGACAAGCCTGGAGATGATCCAAAGTCAAAAGCTTCCCCGCGACAACACCACCGGCTATAAAGGCGTTTATCTGGTGCGAGGCAAGTATCTGGCGAAGATCGTATTTCAGAAAAAGCAGTATTTTCTCGGCACATACGACAGCATTGAGGAAGCCGCGGCGGCCAGAAAGAGCGCGGAGGCGCTGCTTTTCGGAGAAACGGCGGCGTTTATCCAAAAGTGGAAGGAAAGCGCTGCGAAGAATCCGGAATGGGCCGGAGATAATCCGGTAGAGATTCATGTGTCCCGGGATAGGGACGGACGGCTGGCCGTCTCCTACTCTCCCCAGATCCTGTGATGCGAAAAATCAATTTACGTAACCAACGAAAAGGAATTAACCCACGTGCGAGAATTGTTCTATGACCGCTGCGTCCATACGGGAAATACAGAGCTGCTGGGACAATGGGACGAACGGAATGCGCCGCTGACTCCGAAAACCGTAAGCTACGGCAGCAAAAAGAAACTCTGGTGGCACTGCAGGGAGGGACATTCCTGGCAGGCCGCGGTATATAACCGCTCCGCGGGAGCCGGGTGCCCCTATTGCGCTGGGAAAGCGGTCGAGTCCGGCGGCAACGACCTTGCCTCCGTTTATCCGGAATTGGCAAAGCAATGGGATGCCGTAAAAAATGCGCCGTTAACGCCCGCAGACGTCACACCGCATACCCATAGAAAGGTCTGGTGGAAATGCGCGCAGGGCCACGAGTGGCAGGCGTCCGTCCATAGCCGAGCGCAGGGAACCGGCTGCCCGATCTGTACAAACCATATTCCGGTCGTCGGAGAAAACACTCTGGCAGACCGGTTTCCGCTGATTGCGCAGGAATGGGATTATGAAAAGAACGCGCCGCTGACACCGGAGCAGGTGCTGCCGGGAACCTCGCGCCGCGTCTGGTGGATATGTCCAAACGGACACAGCTACAGAACCAATATCTCTTCCCGGACAAGCGGCGGCAACGGCTGCCCGATTTGCGCCGGAAAGGCCGTTCTGACGGGCGAAAACGACCTGCAGACAAAGTTTCCGGAAATTGCGGCGCAATGGGATTGGGAGAAAAATACCGACTGCACGCCGGATTCGGTAGCGGCCTCGTCCAACCGCCGCGTATGGTGGCGCTGCGAACAGGGACATTCCTTCTGTACGTCCATTGCGCACAGAGTCCGTTACAAGTCGGAATGCCCGTATTGTACAAACAAGAAAGTGCTTCCCGGCTTTAACGATCTTGCGACCGTCAAGCCACGCCTTGCCGCGCAATGGGATCCGGAACTGAACGGGACGCTGACGCCGCAGATGGTGACAGCAGGCAGCCATCAGAAGGTCTGGTGGAAATGCCCGGCCGGCCACCGTTGGAAAGCGGCGGTTTACTCCCGCGCCGGTGCGCAGGAAAACGGCTGCCCGGTCTGCGCCGGAAGAACACAGGGGCGCAATATAAAATGGTGACGATATTGGAAATGCCGGTGCGACTGCGGCAAGGAAACCATTGTAGGGCAACCCCTGCCACAAGCCGGAAAGACAAAAAGCTACGGCTGTCTGCAGGCGGCCAGCATTATCGACAATCTGAAACTGTGTGACGGTACATCTGTAGCATTTTTAGAGGCGTCTAAAAACGCCACACCATTTCCTCCAACATCAGCGGATACACCGGCGTGTATCACTCTGCAAAAAGCGGAAAATGGCAGGCACAGATTACATTCAAACGAAAAACCTACTATCTCGGTTCCTTTGACAAACTGGAAGATGCTGTGAAAGCCAGAAGGTGCGGAGAGACAATGCACAACAACTTTCTGGAATGGTATTACACAGAACATAGAAATCCTCAAAGCCTATCAAAATAAGGAGCAAAGGATTACGGCATATGAGTACAAATCAGCTGATTTCTCTTCTGGATTTCCTTGCCAATAAGGCCGGGTGTATGTATTTAAGCGACCTGCGCAGCATCAACAGTACAGAGTGCCGTATGCTGAAACGATGCATTGAGGAAATATCGGCAGACCAATTTGTCGCCAGAGAATGGCAGGATGCCCTGGAATATCTTGTGGACACAAAAACGGAAGAAACCAATCCCAATATTCTGAAATCGCAGTTTACCGAAGCGCCATGGAATTGCCGTTAGGAGGTATATTGACCCAAAATCAATAAAGCATAGCATTCTGTACTGCCCATTACGGGCAGCACACCAATTTGCGATCTAAGACAGCATAATAGCAGGTAATAGGCCGCCGCTCTGTTTCACAAAAATAGATGCAGAAAATAAAGCGCCTGTACTCGCATAGACGAGCAAAAAGCACTCTTTCAGCGAATCCGCTGAAAGGGTGCTTTTTGTTTATCTCGCGCTGGCAATGCTGGATCGCTGCATAC
>ERZ1034719.1518-NODE-1518-length-10642-cov-4.848682_pt1 | contig 10642 bp, 9 predicted proteins | sample MGYA00520703_ERZ1034719 | MGnify/ENA primary metagenome ERZ1034719 (study PRJEB33766, sample SAMN09781716) | gut metagenome | biome: gut microbiome | host: Homo sapiens | place: Madagascar | study: EMG produced TPA metagenomics assembly of the PRJNA485056 data...
CGATAAGCCGCTAGCTGGATAAAAGGTAAGTTCTCCAAAGTAGATTTTTCCGTTAATATTATAAAAATCGACTCTTAAAAATGGCATATTTGTGGCGAGTTCCTCTGCAAGAGCAATCATTGCGTTGAGATTGACTGGCAACTCTATCGGGTAATCTGGAACAGGCTTAAAATCTTTTTCGCCAAATTCTAGTAGCATACCTTCGGGTGAATAGTAGTTGGCATGATGTTCTACAAAGCGTCCGAAATCTACTTTAAAGAATTTTACCTTGCCATTAAAACAAAACAATTTATAGTCGTTAAGTTCGTCGTGTAAAGGCATTCTTTTTGAAATTACCCCATTGATGATCAGGTATTTATACCCCCCTAGTAGCGTTTGGTAGCTTTATTAGACTTCCGAGGTAAGCATCCATATTATCAGGAGTGATTACTTCTAGTCCGCTGGAGTCGAACATCGTTATCTCGCCGAACATCACGTTGCCACGAATGTTATATAAGTCGATACGCACATGAGGAATACCTTTTGATAATTGTGATGCCACTTGTAACATTTGCGGTAACTGTTCGGGCCGAGGCAAGTCCTTGTCGGGGCGTGGTGCGCCCCATGTGATGTTCACTGATTTCCAGTCGGTATCGTAATAACCAAAACGTTTGTCTCCTGAAAAGCGACCATCAGCAGTCATTATGAGTTTTGGTTCACCGTTGAAGCAATATATCTTATAATCAATCAAGTCTGATTTTCCTTTCTCTGGTGCTATGAATTTTTCAGCAATAATGCGATGTGGTACATTTTTGTAAGGCCACTCACGGAGTCCATTATAGATGTCGCTACGCATCGATTGGTTGAGTTTAGCTATGGCTTCCGTGCGATTAAAAGTATGCTTGTCTTTACAAATAACTACTCCTCCGCCTCCTCCGCCGTGCGTCGTTTTCAGTACGAACTGGTTAGGAAGTGCGTCCCAATCAATATCTTCTGGCTTATCCCAAACACCTAGTGTGGGGATAATGTATTTCTCTCCGATAATGTCTGCCACATATTTTTTTACTGCATATTTGTCCACCATGAGAGTGTATTCTGGTTTACGGTTATAGAGCTTAAGCCACTGTAATTTTTCTGTGAATGTTTTGGGATTCTTTAGGTCTAGTCTGTGCCCCATTTTAAAGCGATAAAGTAACTGAAGATAGGGTTTGTCAGGAAGCCATCTGAAGAAATTCAGTACTATGGCAGCCATGAATGCCCCACGATCTTCTTTTAAGAATCGTATAGCGGATTTTATTTTGCTCATATATTGCTTATTATGAATTGATTTTGTTTTTTTATGGTTCCCAGAGTATAACCTAGGACGGAAGTTGATACGTAGGTCATATCTGCATAAGACATTGAAAATACGTCATTAAATGCAATGTGAGAATTGAGATTATGCTGTAAAGCCTCCCATTAGAGCGTGTAAAGATTGTTACAGCTGTTCGTGTTTGTTTCAATTGTATTATCTGTTTTCTTTATCACGAGACCTCCAGTAAACATCATTTGTTCTTCTGATTTAATGCGAACAATAATTTATCTCTATGAGACTCGCAGTTAATATGATTGAGAATTGTGGCAATTTTCTTTCCTTTTAGAAAGCATGGGAGCAGGCCGAGCGCAAATAACTTTTGTGATACGCGGTTACTATATGGTTCGAGAAGTGATAATTCCTCTTTCATGCAGTTTGCATAATAAGAATTCAGGTGTTCTTTAAGAAGTGTCTTATCACTGATAATGTGATTGAGGTTATTCAGCTTTTCTTCAAAAATTTTCTTGTCGTCATCATGCAGTAAATCCACTGATGCAGTGTTATTGCACTGGGAATATGGGTGTAGGGTGAAACATATAGTCTTGTCGGAAAAGTTTACCTCTACCATATATCCTTGGTTCCAGAAACAGTTTATATGAGACTCATCATCGAAACAAAAATTACCTAGTCCGTAGAATATTGGTTTTCCGTTGTAAATCTCATATCCCGAATAGCAATGTTGATGATGATTGACTACCGCATCTGCACCAGCATCGATGAAAAAGCGGTAAGTTTCTTGCATGCGTGGCGATGGTAGTTGATAATGTTCATGTCCACCATGCACAATTACGAGAACATAATCAGCGTTCTTCTTTGCTTCTTGGATAGCATAGAATTGACGAATTGGGTTCAAAGGGTTAGCTCCGGCTTCTGTATCTGTTGCTATTGAAAACTCATGTTCACAACAATTGATAATAGCAAGTCGTTTTCCGTCTTTTTCAAGATAAAGGACTTCACCAGCCTCCGTTAAGTTGTTTCCTACACCTACGACATCAAGCCCTTGTTTCCTGCAATACTCAACTGATTTGTGAAGTCCTTTGGCTCCATAATCAAGGATATGGTTGTTCGCCATTGTTACTCCAGTGAAACCTGCGTATTTCACGGCCGCTACAGCTTCTTTTGAACAACGAAGATTAGGACCACATTTTGGAATTGGCTTAAAGTTTTCTTCTGCAATAGGACTTTCAAAATTAACAAATGAGAAATCAACTTTTTGTATAATATCTCGCAAATCCTTCGGGAAAACCTCTGAGAATCGCTTATCATCCAATAATATGCCGAGCCTCGACATAGGGGCGAAGTCGCCAGCTATAAGAATGTTCATAAAATTGTAGATGTGTTTATCAGACCATAGTATGATAGTCCCAACATCATGCTATGCATGAAGGTTATGCTATCTAATGACATTGAAAAAAAAGTCCTCATAAAGAGGTCCATAAAAATTAGAAGTACGCAAAATCTTGATAATTCAGGGAGTCTCTTATTTCTAGAGAGTTTATAAAATGAAAACCAATAAGCAACGTATATTGCTACTCCAATAATTCCCATGTCGAGTAAAAATTCAAGCCAGTCATTGTGAGCGGCTGTCCAAGTTACCTTTGTTGTATACCAGACACCACCTCCAAATATGGTTTTTAACAAACTTCTATTATTGAGAAAATGATTCCATAATGTTGTATAAACATCATCTCGCCCACTCATCTTACCTTCTTTAGTGCTTTCCAATCTTGACATAAAATAATCATTTTCAGCCATATAATCAATCAAAAAATAATACAGAAAAGTGGATAAGACTATTATCAGTAGTAGAACAAACAGTTTACTGTTTTTAGACGAATGGTTGAGACTCCTGAATACAAATAAAGATGAAATTATACCACAAATCAAGATAGCCCCCCTTTTCATTGATAACACAACAAGAGCAGAAAATGCTAATAGTCCTATATATTGTATCAACTTTTTATTATCAAATACTAAAAGCATAGGTATCATAGTTAAAACTATATAGCCTGCATTATTAGTTACATCCTCAACTTCATTACCTGTTTTCAAATAAGTCATTTTTATTGCTGTTAGATGTGACCAATAATATGAAACAAATACAGCCGTCAAGACTACAAGAAACATCTTTCTTACAAATTGTACCGTAAGATAATTTGATTTTGCAAAATATAAATACGTAAATATAGGTAATATGGATAGGTATAGATTGCGAAACCACATAAACAGTTTAGTGTTATATGTCTTTCCGATTATCACGGCGCCATCTGTTACATATGCAAAGACTCCATAAACACTAATTAATATTAGAACGTAAAACAATGCTTTGGCATAACCAGTTAAAACGCTAGACGATAAGTATTTATAGGTATAAAATAATGATAATATCAATATCAACAAAGCAATCGTCTTTGATATGAGGCTATCGCTGGGATAAAATACTCCTTGGCAATAGTAAAGGCTCCAAAAAATAGTATACCAGAAGCATGGATTTTTTAATAATTTAAACATGACCAATTATTTACCTCCAATAATCATTCTTGTTAGTTTTTTCTTATTCATTAATGTGCCAATTGCCCAAGAAATGAGCACAGAACAACAAAAGCATATAATTGACATTTTTATAGGAGAAAAAAAACCGGAAAAATGCCATAGTAAGCAATAGATTATTTGTTGGTGAAACAGATATATAGGAAAACTTGCCTCAGAAATAGACTCAAAAATAGCATTCTTCCACTTGATCGAACTAGCAAATGAGGATAATAGGAAAAAAGCCATTACAGCTCCGCACCATTCACATAAACAAGATATGGTATATTTAATCATCTTCATCAATATGGAAACTTCCCAATTAAATTCCTCGCGAAGGGTAAATAAAAGCAAGTTAAACAACAAAAGAATACATCCTATCCTTAACATTGATTTAGGTGAGATGTCCGGATAATGTCTCCTTATCATGAACCCAGTATAAAAGAAAAGAACATACTTCATTGATGTGATAATCTGGAAGTAATTTGGTGAAATTATTGAGATTAGCGGGTTTAGTGCAAACAGGATACCTACGCAAGCCCCCCCCCCCCACGAATGCCAAGCAATATTATTGTCAAGCAATAAAAAAGCAATCATGAAAACATTGAATAGCATTAGTAAGAACCACAACTGCGCTGGACTCTGCCCAAGTATGAATTGATTAAAAACCTCATTGATAGTGTAGTTATAAAACATACATCCTATTGGGATGGCCCAAAATAAAGAAACAGCAAAATAAGGAACTAATAATCGTCGTGCTTTGTTGATAATGAAAGATTTGAAATCACTATATCTTCCTGATTCCTTTCGGAGAAAGTAAAAGATATAGCCGGAGATTAATGTGAATGCTTGTACATGGAAAGTTCCTAACCAAGAGGAAAGTGATGCAAGATATTGGTTTGTTTGAGTCGGTTCTAATACAGTAAACCAATTACCGCTGTAAAATGCAGCACTATGGCATAATACGACTATTAACATTAGAACAGTCTTTGCAAAATTGCAGTAACTCAAATTAACCTCTAGGCTTTTCATCGTTGTTGTTATTAAGATATTTTTCAGGAATTAACCCCAAGTTAGCAATGGACTGAATTAGCTCTTTTTTAAACATGAGACTAGCAATTCCGAAATACGCCAAGATGCAGATTACGATACATATAAAATTCCAAAGCATCGAATTGGCCACCATTCTAATTAGTAAACCGATTACTCCCATGGCTATAGTTGGAATCGTTATGGGAAGTATTGTTGAAAGTAAACTCTTTATAGGATATTTTAAAAAAAATGTCATGGCTAATAACTGAATAACAACAAATGATATTCTCAACATAGATCTGGAAACATACAAGCATTCGAACCCTTTAGGAGCCGCCCACAATAGAATCGGTATCATAATAACAAGAGTGAGAAGGGATACCGAAAACGATAGAAAAGTCTTTCCGATTGCATTATACAGACCATTGGCAAAAGTTCCAAATACTAAAGCAACTGAGGAGAGTAGACCCCATAGACCAATAAAATCACATGCTTCATGCCATTGGCTTCCTAAGAGAATGTCTGTTATTACGTCGCGAAACAGCCAGATGCCAACACTCAAAGGGAAAATGATAAATGCTAAAGAACGCATGTATGAGTTATAAGTTGAAATAAGTTCTTTACGATTATTCTGCAATCTGGAAAGAGCAACAAATAGTGGACTAGAGGCAGCTGCAACTATGAGGCCCATTATTTGATTTACTGTAACCATTGATGTCTTATATAAGCCAAGATAATAGGCCGATAAACTTACACTGACTATGAACGTGTCTGAATATGACGACATCCAAGTAGAAATCGACTCTAATAGAATCCACCAACTATAGGAAAACATCCGTTTGAGTTGTATGAAAGAATAATAGATTTTGGGTCTCCAGTTGGAACGAATGGTTAATACTATTGCATTTGATATGTTTCCAGCCAGGGTTCCTATTATCAAAGCCCAGTAGCTATGAAAAATGAACGCCAATGGGGTTGTGACAAAAATGGGAATTAATATTGATATTAACCTGACGTAAAACAATGATTTGAAATCCAAATCTCTCTTGAATCGAGACATTTGAATGCTGCTAAAGGCAAGTATAGGAAGCGAAAGCGACGATATTGCGACTACGTTACCGAGACCTGGATTACCTACAAGCTTAGCAAGAGGCTCAGAATAGATATAAATTATTGTCCAAAGAATTATAGATATAGTTAGATTTGTCCAAAATGCAACGTTAGTATTTTGGTCAAGTTCTTCTTTAGATTTAAAATCATGTTGGATAATATATTTCTGAAACCCAGCATCTGTGAAAATTTCCGCAAAACTGACTATCATAGTGATGGTGGCAACAACACCGAACATTTCTGGCGTAAGCAAACGCGCTAATGCCATGTTTACCAAAGGAAGGACAAGCCTTGAGGCGACCTCAGTTATTGTTGACCACCTTGTAGCGTTTGCGGTTTTTCTTTTTAATGATTCCTCCATTATTTGTCTAGCTTTCTCCTGATATATCCCTGTATGCGTCTTTTATAAGAATTGATGATGTCTTCTATTAATTCATAAATATATCCGAAATATGGATTCAACTTTTGAAAATCTTCCTTGACCATTGTTTCTAATGAGCCGGTGAGAAAACCAGTATTTGTAATAAAGAATGATTTTGCAGACAGCAGTAAAGGATTAATTTGATAATTTGGTCTTTTCTGAAAGTGAATATACAAATATTCATCTTTACAGATTATTCCATCTTTTAAGTAGACGTGATAAGTTTTACCTCGTTCCCAATAGAAAGTCTGAAATTTATAGTTTTTCGGTTTATTATCTAGAGGGTAAACATCAATGATTCTATAACGGTGATACATGGTAGCAATGTCCACAAATATGCGTTTCGTGAAGACCTTAAATCCGCTTTCTTTCATTATTGTTGATATCCCGCAAAGCTCATCGAAAACCATGTTCTTTTCATTGGTATAAACATCGCGATAGTTCATATGATTGTTAGAGATCATGTACGCTTTGTTTACCTTTTCGTTATTCTTGAATAGAGAAAGATGTCCGAGCATTCCGAACTTTTCAAAGTTGTAGAGATTGTAGTCGTTAAAGAATTTTTGCAAATCGCCAAATATCAAATCAATGTCACAATGCCCCCAGTAGTCATATTGTTGCAGAAAATCTGCGAACATTAAACCATAGAGTGGCCTATAGTCGCAACACTTGTATGGTCGGCTTAAAGCCGCCTCAAATCCAAGAACTTTTGTTGCTCTATCTTTCATTTCTGGCAAAGTCATCTTGATACACTTGACATTTGCCGGAAGCTCTTGAATAGGTTGGTCTGTGAAAACCAAAAAATCGATGGTCGGATTATATTCGCACGATTTAATCCATAAAGGAAAGTAGTCGGGGAAACGTCCGAAATATGCAACTACTACGGCTATTTTATTTGCTTGTTTCATATCAATTATTAATACTTATTATTCCATGTGATTACACCCAAGATCCGACTAAAGATAGAATGCAATAGGCTAGAGATTATTACTTGTGTTTATTACGTCCAAAACGCGGTAACTATCTAGTAGGAATCTTTATCTAGTCATATTCTAAATGACATCTACACCAATAAAGTCATCACCCAAGAGACGATAGTTTCTACCGCAGTTTTACACGATGTTGAGGCTGCGCTATATGCAAGCGACCTGAATGATTTCTTCAGCATGTTGCGTTTTGGTTTAGTCTCTGAAAGTTCAGATTTAATGTCGATTATATCTTGAGCAATCTCATCATGTTCTTCATCATTTTCTCGTATAATCCTGTCAATGTCATCTGTCAGTGACAGCAGCTTTGCAATCACTTCTGACGACAGGGAATTGTCCGCATTCGCGGCAATCGTTGAATGTTGGGCATCTATAACACCTGCGCCGGTCTGGATTATTCCGGCTGTGAAATTGTTCGTTATCACTTGATGTATTTCTTCTTTTGTTGCTGGAGATTTTAGGTCTATTTCACCATCGAATACGGTATCATTCAAGTTTATAAACAGGTCGATGATTTTACTTTGGACATTGTCTATGATAATTTGAAATGCAGAAGGTGGTATTATTTTATGGGCGTTTTGTATTTGTGCTTCACCAAGTATCTTTTGCACTTGTATTCGCTCGTATGGAGAGAGCGATACGACTACTTCTTCCGGTTTTGGATGCTTGGAATAGTTTATGATCGCCGGTATGGTGTCATCAAACTTAATTGTCATTATCTTCTCATACTCTTCAGCGCCTAAATTTAATACAGGTACGCTTTGTCCAGGTACTTGCAAGACACCAAATCCCTGCGGTACGAGATAGGTTGCCTTGATGTCTGCTGCTTGCGTAATACGATAATCAGGATGTTCTTTCCCTTTATATCCAGTGATGAACTCATTGATGTACCATTCTTTAAGTTTGTCATCGCCTAAAAGTCTGACGATTATCTGAATCTTTGTAGATACATCCTTCAATGACTTGTTGTTGCCCAAGTCCAATAATACTTCTTCTATGAGTTTCTTGGTGTCCATTTATGTTTGATTCCGGAAAGCCATTTAATGTTTTCTATGCCAGCAAAGCAGAGAGCGCTCTCTTTACAAGAGCTTCATTTCATCCTACGACTTTGGCACAATCAATTAGAGCTGTCCATACATCGCCCGTTGCATATCACATAGCTGAGTGAACCATATGTGTCAAATCCTGTGGTAGCAAATTGCACTTGGAAGTTTCCTTATATAGATAGTAAGGATAAGGCACTTACACCTCGGAAAACACAAAGTCGAAGCGATCTGGACGCATATAATTGGTGCAACACCATCGTCACATCAGAATGCTTAAAATAATATTATTTCTCCTGATCTTTTGATTTCTCTTTCAGATCTTTTTTCATAATATTTTTGCCTGTGACAAACAGCCCGACCAAAACAACCATAGTGATGGAAAGGAAACTTGCCGCAAATGTCGTCATGTCAAAACTTGCCGCAAAAAATATCGCTACTCCTATACACAAGAGTATTGCAATAAATCCAAATATTTGGCCTCTTTTGCTTTGGTCAATTTGGCCGCCAATGGCTTTTTTCTCAAGTGACATTCTATGATCTTGCTGTTTTTCAGCCATCTTAATGATTCTGTCTGCAGCGCCAGACTGGATTTCTTCGTAACGCGCAAGCGCTTCTGGCGGTGGAATCGGGCCTGAAAACACCTCGCTGCGAATTACCATTAATGCTTCTTTGACTTCCTTCTTCTTGTTTTCTGGAACTGCATTAAGGATTACTTCATCCGGACAATCACTGTCGTGCAGTTCTTCTATATGTGTTACTTTGTTTGGAATAGTTTCACTCATAGCACCAGTATGTTTATTATTTATATGAACTTAAAGCAGAATAAATGTCCTGACCAATGACTCCAAAGTCAGATTCAATGGCCGTCTTATCTGCTTGCATTTCAGAGTTGGAGCCATTAAAGGTATAGTACGGCGCGAAGATACTCATGATGCTTCCCATCCCCAAGAGATATGATCCCTTAGAGAAAAGATAGTCTGTTCTATAAAATGACTTTTTCATTTTCATGTGTGTTTGTTGCAAATATACAAATTTTATGCAATTCTCGCGAAGTCTTTGAATATAGTTGGATTACGTTCTTGCAAAAATAGTAAAAACCAGTTCCAAGCCTAATACTTCCTCCAAACCATCTTATTAACCACGCCCACGTAACTCTGGATTATCTTCACGACTTTCGTGCTGACGTTTTCGTCGGTGTAGTCTGGAACCGGTGTGCCGTAGTCGCCGTTCTTGACCAGTTCCACTGCAGTCTCCACTGACTGGAGCAGTCCGTTGGTGTCGATGCCGGAGAGAATGAAACCAGCCTTGTCGAGTGATTCAGGGCGCTCTGTGGAGGTGCGGATGCAGATGGCAGGGAACGGATGGCCTACGCTGGTGAAGAATGAACTTTCTTCAGGGAGTGTGCCTGAGTCGCTGACCACTGCAAATGCATTCATCTGGAGGCAGTTATAGTCGTGGAATCCAAGAGGCTCGTGCTGGATGACACGCGGGTCTAGCTTGAATCCGCTGGACGCCAGTCTGTTGCGGCTGCGCGGATGGCAGCTGTAGAGAATAGGCATGTCGTATTTCTCGGCCAGTTTGTTGATGGCATTGAAAAGGCTGAGGAAATTCTTTTCCGTGTCGATGTTTTCCTCACGGTGAGCACTTAACAGGATGTATTTGCCCTTTTCCAGCCCGAGACGTTTGTGGACATCACTTGCCTCGATTTCGGCAAGATTGTTATGAAGCACCTCGGCCATAGGTGAGCCTGTGACATAGGTGCGCTCCTTTGGAAGTCCGCAGTCGGCAAGGTAGCGGCGTGCATGCTCGGAATATGCCAGGTTCACATCGGAGATGATATCGACTATGCGGCGGTTGGTTTCCTCCGGAAGGCACTCGTCCTTGCAGCGGTTGCCGGCTTCCATGTGGAAAATCGGAATGTGGAGACGTTTCGCACCAATGACTGAGAGACAGCTGTTCGTGTCACCGAGAACCAGCACTGCATCCGGCTTGGTCTGGGCGAAAAGCTTGTATGAACAGTTGATGATGTTGCCGCATGTCGCGCCGAGGTCGTCACCGACTGCATCCATATAGACTTCAGGTTCAGCGAGTTTGAGGTCCCTGAAGAAGATGCCGTTCAGGTTGTAGTCATAGTTCTGGCCTGTATGTGCGAGGATGACATCGAAATACTGGCGGCATTTGGTGA
>ERZ1034719.1519-NODE-1519-length-10630-cov-4.243404_pt1 | contig 10630 bp, 13 predicted proteins | sample MGYA00520703_ERZ1034719 | MGnify/ENA primary metagenome ERZ1034719 (study PRJEB33766, sample SAMN09781716) | gut metagenome | biome: gut microbiome | host: Homo sapiens | place: Madagascar | study: EMG produced TPA metagenomics assembly of the PRJNA485056 data...
TCCTGCCCGGCAGCGGCAGGATGCCCATCCCGCATGATCTCTGTACCTTCCGTTTGGAAAAGCTCCAGCACGCGATCCGGCAGCCCCGGCTCCTGAACGACGACGGACTCCGCGCCGATGATGAACGTCTTTCCATCGGCCTGATAGGTTTCCTCTCCGCCCGTGAACGTGTACACCTTGCCGTCCATGGCGATGCCGGTCGTCTGCGCCAGCGCAGATGCACAGCACAGGCACATCAGCATCAAAGCGAGCAGAGACACACCAAACACTTTTTTCATCGTACAACCTCCTTTTTCCCCTTTCATTGGGGATGCACCAAGATACCCCAGCACTTTGGAGTTGGGCTGTACAGTGTTTGGAGATTGTCTGAAGAATCAATTTAGTGACTGGCGGTTTGGTTTTGTTAAGAAATATCAGGAGACTATGATGGTGAAATCCCTACTGTTTATCCCCGATATGCAAAGTTGCAGGCTCTATCTGTTCATTGAGGATGTACGCCGTCTCAAAACTCGGCTTTCTTTGCACAGAGCGTTTTGATAATAGCCACAATATCGGAATCAGTGCGGCGGCCTCATGATCGGAGAGCCTTCATGAATCTCATCCCCAGCTCCCTTTCATCTCCGTTTATTAGCGTGTCCACCTTTCCCTCGCATGCTCATCTGTTTCTTGAACAGCCTGGACTTCTGCAACATGCTTCTGAACGCCCGGACTTCTTCCTCTGTGATCTTCTCCTCCGGGATCTGCATCTGAGCACAAAGCTGTTTCAAAAGCACCGTCGTTTCATCCTTTTGATCAAGTATCGAGTGCATCAGCACCTTGATTCCATCCTGTGTAGGCGTTGTTTCATCTGCCGTAGTGGTGTCCTTGCGATGATTCTCCCGGATGGTTTCAGTGATCTCATCCATATCTTCGTGAATGATATACGAAAAGTAATCCGTCTCATTGATTTGCGCCACCTCAAGCGTACGCATATAAACATCCATCTCATCAGGCGCATATTCCTTCATGACCTTCTGGCGTGCCACTTCCAGTACCGTGTTCATATCCTGAATTCGCATATCCGCGATGCGATCTACGACGATCTCGATGTCTGCCATCAGCTGGCGGAATCTGGTGTGCGTCATCATTTCACAGAACAAGCGGTTATTGATCTTCCCGCTGCGCAGCAGCTCCAATACTTCATCACTCAGATGCAGGGACGCCACGTCCACATCTGAGTGATTTTTTTGTTCTGTCAAGCCCAGGAGATAATCGGTGGATACGCCATAGAACTTTGCCAGCTTCTGAATGGCGTAGTGATTGATGTCGCCGCAATCCTCGCTCTCATATTTGCCAAGTGCAGACTTCGATAAGCCGGTCTGCTCCGCCAGCTGTTCCAGCGTCAGCTTCTTATCGATCACACGAAGGTCCTTCAGACGCTCGGCCATTGTCAGTTGAACGTACATTTCCCAGCCTCCATAACCAGTTTCAACCCTATCATACCACATTTCCATAAGCGTGGAAAGACAGGGGTTTTTGCGGGTTTTCCATCGTTTCGGACATAGGCCAAAGCATGGGGTTTGTCAGGTATACTGTCTGCGTTCCACAGAACACAGAACCTTGACAACCCATCCCGAAGCCCTTTGCCCGATATACCGCCATGACCTTCCGGTTACCCCCGCGTCCCCCTGGCAAGCACCTTCCCCGGAAGCAAGCGCCTCTTCAGGACTGACTGTGAGCCAAACAAGGTTTCTAGTCGGGAACAGGCAAGGGACACCCATACAATAGAATTCCAAATAAGAAGCATAACCTTTACTCTAAAAAACTGAAAGAGAGGTACATTATGAAACAGCTTAAGAACATGCAAATCATCGGAATTGACAATGGCTATGGCAACCTGAAAACCGCCAGCGGTATCTTCCCCGCCAGCGTGCTGACCTTCGACCACGAACCCATCCATGCACAGGATCTGCTGGTTTACGACGGCAAATACCACGTCATCGGCAGCGGGCACCGGGAGTTCGCCCCGGACAAGGTCAGCAACCCGAATCACTATATCCTGACCCTCGCCGGCATCGGGCAGTCCAGCCAGTGCGCAGGCCGCTGCGCTGCTGCGTCATCTTCATGCAGAGCGCGGCTTGTCCTACAGCGCGCTGATCGTTCCGGCGGTCAATGCTTATTATGGCAAGCCAACCGCGGATGAAGGCTTGCGGGAGACGATTCGTTCAATCGTCCGGGAGGAGCTGGCAGCTCCATCTGTTCAGCTTGGTGATCTGCTGAAAGCGCTGATCATGGTCGCCCCTCCGACAGCTTCTTCTTCCATCCGAAGTGATGAGCCCGACGACGACGATCTCGACGATGCGCTGGACAGCTTCGGTTGCTGATGCTCTTTGGTGCTCATAAGCACCATAATCCCGTATCCATCCTCATACCGCGCAATACCTCTGGCACCAGAACGCACCAACGCGCACCATCCCCGCAAAACAGGAAGCCATGCCGCCCAAAGCATGGCTTCCTGTCTTTGAGCCGGGTGCAGGGCGGCAGCGCCTGCCGAGTGTGCAGAGGGCAGCGCCCCTGCCCGGAGTCCAGAGGCGGAGCACTCTGGCCCACGGCACTTTGCTGGATTCCGCAGGAAGACAGAAAGTGTCATAGTGGGTAGTACCACTTTCGCAGAAAGTGCCGTACCCCCGTCACTCCGCGCCCCAAACGCAATTTACAACACCCACCCAAGAAAGGAGGCGATTCCATGGCAAGAAACGATGGCGTGGACCGCACCACCGTCCGCAACCAGCCCCGAACGGAGGGCAACATCGCCGACGCTGAAGCTCACAACGAGCGACAGAAAGCCTGCTACCGGAACGAGGATATTGTCCCCGAACGCAGTCATCTGAACATCCACTTCAAGGAGCCTTCCGGCAGCTATCAGGAGATGTTCCGGCAGATGGAGCAGGACGGCACCATCTCTACCCGGGGTCTCAAGCAGGACGCCGTCCATTATGGCGAGCTGGTTTTCGATGTCAACTCCGCGTATTTCCACAATCACGGCGGCTACGAGTTTGCACAGGCGTTCTACGCCGAGGCATACCGGGCTGCCGTCGATATTGTCGGCGGCGAGCAATACATCCTCTCCGCCGTCATGCACGCTGACGAACGCAACCAGGGCATGAGCAAGGCCCTTGGCTACGACGTATGGCACTATCATCTTCATGTGGTCTATGTGCCCGTCGTCGAAAAACAGATTCTGTGGTCGAAGCGCTGCAAGGACCCGGCGCTGGTTGGCACCGTCAAGGAGACCGTCATGCAGATCAGCCACAGCAAAAAGTGGCAATCCCGGCCTGTACTGGATGAATTCGGAGAGCCCTTGCGCACGAAAACAGGCAAGATTGTCCTGAAGAAATCCTACAGCATTTTGCAGGATCGGTACCACGACGCCATGTTCGCAGCGGGCTACACCGACGTGGAGCGCGGCGAACGCGGCAGCACGGAAGAGCACCTGACCACCGTGCAGTTCAAGGTCATGAAGGAGCAGGAAGCTCTCGACACCATCATGGCGCAGCAGCAAAGCACGGAGCAGGCTGTTCGTCTGGCGCAGGCAAACCGGGAGGAGGCTGAGCGTGAAGTCGAAGCCGCAAAAAAGAAGATGGATGCACTTGTGAAGAGCGACAAAGAGGTCAAAGCATTCGTACAAAGCCTGGGTTCCGCAGACGAGCTTCTGCCCGACACCGGGATGCTGGAAACCGCCAGGAGCTACCGCGCAGGGAAAGCTCTCCCAGTCATCAAAAAGCTCGTCCGCAAGCTGAGAGAGGTCTATGCCCTGCTGGTCAATGAGCGCCAGAAGAACACCGACACGCTCAGAGAAACCGCCTACTGGAAGCGAAAAGCAGAACACAATGATCTCATGCAGGAGAAGGCTTCCAAACTGGACAGGCTGACCCGGACACTCGGCGCGGATGAAATCGACCGGCTGCTGTCTCAGCGCAGCACCCATGAACATAGCCGATATAAAGCATGGGAAACCAACCGATAACCTGAAAACTCATCTTCAACAATCAATCCCTACAAAACTGGCAGAATACAAGGAAGTGAAACATACGAGAATTTTCGATACCCTCAAAGCCCGCATAACCGTCCCGCAGGCAGCTGCATATTACGGCGTCAGGATCGGGCGAAACGGCATGTGCTGCTGTCCGTTCCATTCGGACAAGACGCCCTCCATGAAGATCAACGAAACTTACTATTATTGCTTCGGCTGTCACAGCACCGGCGACGTGATCGACTTCACCGCCAGACTGTTCAATTTGTCTCCCCTCGATGCAGCGCGCAAGCTGGCATTGGATTTCGGCATCGACCCCAACACGCCGGTATCCGCTGCCGTTGCGCTTCCCCGTATCCGGCAGGAGGAATCCCAGCGGGAACGGGAAGGGCACTGCGCCTCCGTGCTGATCGAATATGAACGGCTCCTGAAAAATCGTCAGCAACGATTTGCTCCTGTTCATCCATCGGAGGAATGGGACGACCGCCTCATATCCGCCAGCCATGCGCTACCGCAGGTGTCCTATATGATCGGCTGTCTGTACGATGCAGACAGCGTTATCCGCAAAGATACCGCCAACTCTCTGCTCGGCGACGGCACCATACACAGCATCGAACGTTGGAACGCCACCCACAGAGAGGAGGCGAACGCACATGACGAAGCGCTTGCGGCCTGACCAGTTCCCGCCCTGGTACGACGGACAGAGTATCAATGAAGCGGCGTTCTGCCGGAAGTTTCTGGCTTCGCACAAGCTGCTCTACACCGAAAACAGCTTCTTTACGCCGGAAGGACGCATGACCGACGTAGCGCCGCTCAAGACGGAAATCTACCAGATCATCGAGCCGTATGCGTCCACCAGCGTTCCGAAGAAGATTTCCAATATCATCGAGCTGCTGAAAATCACGGCGCATATTGACGACTTCCCGCCGCAGACAGACCGGATTCACGTCGCAAACGGCACACTGTTTCTGGACGGATCGTTCTCCGAATCCAAGAGTGAAATCGTGCGCAACAGCTTCCCGGTGGCCTACAACCATTCCGCGTCCAGCCCGGAAACGTGGCTGGGCTTCCTGAGCAACCTTCTATACGAGGACGACATTCCCACCCTGCAGGAATACATCGGCTACTGCCTGATCCCCAGCAACAAGGGACAGCGCATGATGGTCATCAAGGGCAACGGCGGCAAGGGCAAGTCGCAGATCGGCACCGTCCTGTCCCATCTGTTTGGCTGCAATGCCAAGGACGGCAGCGTGGGCAAGATGTCCGAGAACCGCTTGGCCCGGGCAGATCTCGAGCACATCCATCTGCTGATCGACGATGACATGCGCATGGAAGCCCTGCGTCAGACCAACTATGTCAAGTCGCTGGTCACCGCACAGGGCCGCATGGATCTGGAACAGAAGGGCAAGCAGAGCTATCAGGGCTGGATGTTCGCCCGGCTGCTGGCATTCAGCAATGGCGATCTCCAATCCCTCTACGACCGCAGCAACGGCTTCTATCGCCGCCAGCTGATTCTGACCACCAAGGAGCGCCCGCCAGATCGCGCGGATGACCCCGACATCGCGGAGAAGATGTGCCGCGAACTGGAAGGCATCCTCCTCTGGGCCTTTGAGGGTCTGCAGCGTCTGGTGGCGAATCATTTCCGCTTCACCGAAAGCGTCCGCGCTCGTTCCAACCGGGAAACGATTAAGCAGGACGCCAATAACGTGCTGCTCTTTATGGAAGCCGGGGATTATATCCAGCTCACGCCCGAAGGGAAGGTTGGCTCGCAGGAGCTCTACGAAATCTACACCGTCTGGTGCCGTGAGAACGGCTTTTCACCGCTCAAAAAATGGAACTTCTCAGAGTTCCTGATTGCCAACCAAAAGAAGTACAGCATCGAACATTCCAACAATCTGACGAACCTCGTCGGCCGCCGCGTGTGAGGCTTTACCGGTATTGAGCCGGTGCTAAGGCTCCCGCTCAGAACGGCAGACGGATAGCAGCACGATTGCTCGGATGATAACCCGTTTATTTGAAATTCCCTATAAGTGAGAATTTTCGCGATTCTCTGTGTACATACGTACACACATACAAAGGGATTGTACACATATACGTATGTACGCAGTGGATTCGCATATCTGCAGGAACAAGAAAGGAACACTGAACCTCTATGCACCCACCACCGATCAACCCTTTATTGGAGGAATCATGGCTTTGCTCAAAAGAATGCCTGAACAGAACGCCGCCTTTGAGCGGTGCGTCGGCTTTCTTGCCGAAATGATCGAAAAGTACAGCGGGAAGGTGGAGTTTCCCGTTCTTCCCGCTGACAGCAAAACGAGTTGGGACAGTTTATCCAATCCATCATCTCAAACAAATTCAGAAGAACCATTGACAAATGATATGGCTGCGTAATAAAATGCAGTTGGGACAAAATACACGAACAGTTACTGCACGATTGACAGGAGGTGCACCATGCTTCAGAATCATCCTGCTCCTGAGAGCCGCACGCTGTCCCAACATATCACCGACGAGCACAACGGCCTGAGCTACACCCTTCACGGCGATTATTACTTTCCGGATCTGGAGCTTCCGGAGCAGCAGCCTATCGGCAAATGGGGCCGACTGCACCTCCGGCACCTGGAATCGAACCATCCGGGTCATTTCCAAAGGCTTCTGCTCACGGGAGCACTGAATGCCTATCTGCACACTGTCGATGAGCAGGCCAGCGAGCGTTTCGATGTGCTCATGAAGGGATATGCCCAAAGCTGGGGCATCACCGAAGCCCTGAAGGCTGAAGATCCCATAAAGTGGGTCGGACTCATGAATCTGGCGCGCGCCGAAGCGGAGCACAACGTGATGACCGAAATCATCTGCGCCTGAACCACCTTCCTTCACCGGCTCGTATCCAATCGGGCCGGTGAAGGCTTCCATAAACCGCACGAGGAGGAATTCCCATGTCAAGAGAAAAGCAGACGCCCGCGCCCATCCGTTCCAGCGCGGCGGAGGTGTTGACCTATGTCGCCTCCACGGGCGACCCGCAGGGCAGCATCGAAATACGCTACGAGGACGAAAACATCTGGCTGACGCAAAAGACAATGGCGCAGCTGTATGATGTGAGTGTCAAAACGATCAATTATCACATCAAGAAAATCTTCGATGATTCCGAGCTGTCAGAGGATTCAGTTATCCGAAAATTTCGGATAACTGCCACAGACGGCAAAAGCTATTCCACCAACCATTACGCGCTTCAAATGATCATCGCGGTCGGCTTCAAGGTCAATTCCGAGCGCGCCGTTCAGTTCCGCAAATGGGTCAATCAGATCGCAACGCAGTACACCATTCGCGGCTGGGTCATGGACGACGAACGGCTCAAGCAGGGCACCTATCTGACCGACAAATACTTTGAGGAACAGCTGGAGCGCATCCGGGAGATCCGTGCCAGCGAGCGCAAGTTCTATCAGAAGATCACCGACCTGTATGCCACTGCTATCGACTACGACCGTACTTCCGCCGCCACGAAACGCTTCTATGCCACGGTGCAGAACAAGATGCACTTCGCCGTACACGGGCACACCGCCGCCGAGCTCATCATGGAGCGCGCCGACCACACGAAGGATCACATGGGTCTGACCACTTGGCAGGACGCGCCGGACGGCAAGATCAAAAAGTCCGACGTGTCCATCGCCAAGAACTACCTCACCGAGGACGAGCTTGGGCAGCTGAACCGCATGGTCACCTCCTATCTGGACTTCGCCGAGAACATGGCCCAGCGCCACATCCCGCTGACCATGCAGGACTGGGAAACCCGCCTGAACCGCTTCATTGAAATGTTCGAATACGGTCTTCTCAGGGATGCGGGTAGGGTGTCTGCAGAAATCGCCCGGCTGCACGCAGAAACCGAATTTGAGAAGTACCGCGTCATTCAGGACCGCGAGTTCCTGTCCGACTACGACAGGTTCCTCCTTGAGCTTGAGGAACACGCCGACGCGGCAAAGGCTGGACCGCAGGAGGAAAAGCCATGAAGCGAATGAAATGCTACATCTATACCCGCGTCTCCACCTCCATGCAGGTGGACGGCTACAGCCTGGACGCGCAGAAGGACAAGCTGCGCAAGTACGCGGAGTTCCAGAACATGCTCGTCGCCGGGGAATACTGCGACGAGGGCAAATCCGGCAAGAACATCGAGGGCCGCCCGGAGTTTCTTCGCATGCTGCGGGACATCGAATCCGGCAAGGACGGCGTCTCCTTCGTGCTGGTGTTCAAGCTCTCCCGCTTCGGCCGCAACGCCGCGGACGTGCTGACCTCCCTGCAACGGATGCAGGACTTCGGCGTCAACCTCATCTGCGTGGAGGACGGCATCGACTCCTCCAAGGACAGCGGCAAGCTGATGATTTCTGTTCTCTCCGCTGTCGCCGAGATCGAGCGCGAGAATATCCTTGTCCAGACGATGGAGGGCCGCAGGCAGAAGGCCCGCGAGGGCAAATGGAACGGCGGCTTCGCGCCCTACGGCTACAAGCTCGTGGACGGGCACCTGCAGATTGCCGAGGAAGAGGCCGAGGTCATCCGCATCATCTATGACAAGTACATCCACACCACCATGGGCACCGCCAGAATCGCAAACTGGCTCAACGAGCACGGATACAGCAAGGTCTGCCGTCACAACAACAAGCGGGAAGCCTTCACGGGTTCCTTCCTCATCGGCGTGCTTGACAATCCAGTGTACTGCGGCAAGCTAGCGTACGGACGCAGACATAACGAGAAGATCCCCGGCACCCGCAACCAGTACCACATCGTCAAGCAGAAGGACTACGCGCTCTACGACGGCATCCACGAGCCCATCATCTCCGAGGAGGACTGGCAGCTTGCGCAGAAGCAGCGCCAGCAGACCAACAAGCGCCAGCTCAAGACACACAGCCTTGAGACGGTATGCACATTGTCACAAAGCGGCACACTAAAAAAAGATACTTGCAAGGAGTAAGCAATGGATATAATCGCTTTGGAGCCGCTCTCAGACGCCAACATTGAAGGCGTCCGCCGAATACAGCGTGATGACGTAAGTGAGGCATTTGTTGATACCGCTGATACAATCATAAAACTCAATCAATACGGCATTGACCATTATTGCAAAGGACACACATACGCAATTCGACGGGCGGATGAATACATCGGCGTGATTCTGATTGGGGAGGCACTTGCCTGGGAGAGCGATCCCGAGGAAATGAAAGGCGTTCCTTTCTATCGCCTCATGGGCTTTGTCATTGATAAACGGTATAGAAGCATCGGCGTAGGCGGTTATGCGTTAGAGAAAGCGATTGAAATGGTTTATCATGAATTTGGCGTGCGCCCTATTGCGCTTGGCGTGCATCGAGACAACATTGGTGCGGAACGTTTTTATATCAATCATGGTTTCCGAAAAAATGCTGCAATGGATGGAGATGACTATTACTATTTGAGATATCCGGAAAATACAATATAAGAATACAGAAATCCGCCAAGCGGAAGCTGACGATGGAAAGCAGCTTGCTGCTTGGCGGAAACTACATTTTTGGTCAAGTTATACTATTTCCAGACTCGCCTGCACCATCTGCCTGCGCCTTTTCTGCTCTGTCATCCGTTCGTTTCATTTGGCGCAGCGCTGCAGCACTTCGGAATGATATAAAAAGCGAAAAATAGCAAGCCTGTCGGAGCAATTCGCCAGGCTTGCTGCTTTTTATTCCTTCGATTTTTTGTAATCAAGTCCCCATGCTTCCATTGACTTAATGATTGGCCGCATGGACTCTCCAAGCTCCGACAGGGCATATTCCACCCGCGGCGGCACTTCGGGATAAACCGTGCGGGTGATGATACCATCGGCTTCCATCGAGCGCAGGCTGTCCGTCAGTACCTTTTGGCTGATTCCCTCCAAGTCCTTTTTCAGTTCATTGAACCGCCACGGACGAGCCAGCAGATTTCGTATGATAAGCAGCTTCCACTTGCTTCCGATCAGCGCCACGGTAGTCGCTACCGGGCAGGCGGGCATTTCTTTTTTTGTCAGCATAGGAGTACCTCCAATGGTTTAATTTAGAATGCTGTACTTAAATTATAATACACTGTTTGCATTTTTTCAAGTGGTTACTTTTTGGTGACTCGGTAATAGATTTGTGCGTACTTTTTTTCAGAAGGATGACGCGTTACAATAGAATTGCAAACAGGGAAAGCTGTTTGACAAGAATTTGAGGAGGTAAACAATCATGGCTCTTTCTAATCTCTTTGGCTGGAACAAAAAGGCTGAGGCTGCTCCTGCAACGGCCTGCGGTGCTGGCGATAAGCCCACCGAGAAGCCTGCAGCTTGCGGCTCTGCCTGCGGTGCTGGCGACAAGCAGTAAAAGTCGGAGTACGCTCCAAGAAAACAATCTTGGGGCGTATTTCCGAGGGGGCAACCGATGTTACGCTTTCGGAAATGCGTCCCATCATAACAAGGAGGATCACATGAAACAGTATTTTTCTTTCCAGTGGCATATCACGGATGAATGCGACCAGCGGTGCAAGCACTGCTACATTTTCTCTGAAAACTGCAATAAGAAGCTGGATGCGATGTCCTGGCAGCAAATGCAGGACACGTTCTATAACTGCCTGGACTTCTGCGAGGTCTATGAC
>ERZ1034719.1520-NODE-1520-length-10627-cov-5.223799_pt1 | contig 10627 bp, 10 predicted proteins | sample MGYA00520703_ERZ1034719 | MGnify/ENA primary metagenome ERZ1034719 (study PRJEB33766, sample SAMN09781716) | gut metagenome | biome: gut microbiome | host: Homo sapiens | place: Madagascar | study: EMG produced TPA metagenomics assembly of the PRJNA485056 data...
CCCCTGCTGCACCCGCAGCAGCCCCCGCCGACGGCACCAAGGTCATCGCACCGATGCCCGGCACCATTCTTTCCGTCAATAAGGCTGTCGGCGACGCAGTCAACGCGGGCGATATCATCGTTATCCTCGAGGCTATGAAGATGGAGAATGAGATCGTCGCTCCCGCAGCGGGCACTATCAAGCAGATCCTTGTCCAGAAGGGCTCAAACGTCGACACCGACTCCGTCCTTGCCGTTATCGGCTGAGGGAGGCTCACATGAACGTACTTGATGTCCTTAAAGGAATATGGGAGGCCTCCGGCTTTGCTGCTCTGACATGGAAGCAGGCCGTTATGATCGGCTTTTCTTTCCTTTTCATCTATCTTGCCATAGGCAAGAAATTCGAGCCCCTGCTCCTTCTCCCCATCGCGTTCGGTATGCTCCTTGCAAATCTCCCCGACGCAGGCCTTATGGCCGACCCGGCGGGTCTGATGACAGAGCTGCCCGAGGGGGTCGCTGCGGCGCATTGGTATGAGGACGGCGTGCTGCGCCTTATCTATGCCGGCGTCAAGAGCTCGATATTCCCGTGTCTTATCTTCCTTTGCATCGGCGCAATGACCGACTTCGGCCCGCTGCTTGCAAACCCCATCAGCCTGCTGCTCGGCGCTGCCGCTCAGCTCGGCATCTATGTTGCATTTATAATCGCTCTTCTGCTCGGCTTCACCCCGCAGGAGGCAGCGGCTATCTCGATAATCGGCGGCGCGGACGGCCCCACCGCTATCTACAGCGCAATGCAGCTTGCGGATCACCTGCTTGCCCCCATTGCTCTTGCGGCGTATTCGTATATGGCTCTTATCCCGCTTATCCAGCCGCCCATCATGAAGCTCCTCACCACCGAAAAAGAGAGAAAGGTCGAGATGAAGCAGCTTCGCAAGGTCAGCAAGCTCGAGAGGATAATCTTCCCCATCGTCGTGCTTGTCCTTTGCGCCTTCATGCTTCCCTCCACCGCTCCGCTTATCGGTATGCTCATGTTCGGCAACCTGCTTAAGGAATGCGGTGTTACCGAGAGACTCAGCGACACCGCTCAGAATGCGCTCTCCAATATCGTCACCATCATGCTCGGTCTGACTGTCGGCGCAACTGCCGACGGCAACGAATTCATCAAGCCCAGGACTATCCTTATCGTTGTTCTCGGCCTGCTTGCATTCGCATTCTCGACCGCAGGCGGCGTGCTGCTCGGCAAGGTGCTCTACCTCATCACCGGCGGCAAGATCAATCCCCTCATCGGCGCTGCGGGCGTTTCCGCGGTTCCCATGGCGGCGAGAGTCGCTCAGGTCGAGGGCCGCAAGTATAACCCCACCAACTTCCTGCTCATGCACGCTATGGGTCCGAATGTTGCGGGCGTTATCGGCTCCGCAGTTGCGGCGGGCTTCATGCTCCTGCTCTTCGGCAACGGCGGACTGCTTGTGTAAAAATCAAAATCGTTTCGGGCTGTGAGCTTTCTCACGGCCCGAATTTCATATTAATTGTAATATATATTCACCTTTCTCTTGAAATTTATAAAAAAAATGATAAAATGAAAGTGTATATGCCGCTTTTGCGGCAAAACCAAACGGAGGTGTGCACATGGCAAGATTCATTTTATCCGCCTTTGCCGACGAAGCGTCTGCCGATATCCGTGAGCAGATAGCCGCCTGCAAACAAAACGGGATAGGCTTCATCGAGCTGCGTAACGTGAACGGCAAGAATATTTCCGATTTTACCGTCGGTGAGGCAAAGGAGCTTAAAGAGCTGCTCGACAGCGAGGGGATTGGGGTATCCTCTATCGGCTCGCACTACGGCAAGATAGAGATAACCGACGATTTTGCTCCCCATTTTGAAGCGTTCAAGAATACCGTCGAGGTCGCAAAGGTTCTCGGCGCGAAATATATCCGTATGTTCAGCTTCTATTTCAGAAACGGCGAATCCTTTGAGGAGTATCACGAGGAAGTGTTCTCAAGGCTCGCCGCAATGGCTGATTACGCCAAGGCTCACGGCGTGCTCTGCTGCCATGAGAATGAGAAGGAGATATACGGCGATATTCCCGAGAGATGCCTTGAGATAGCTGAGCGCTTCGGCGACAGGCTCGGCTGCATTTTTGACCCCGCAAACTACATCCAGTGCGGCGCGGATACCCTTGACGGCTTCAAGAAGCTCGAGGGCTACATAACCTATATGCATATCAAGGATGCCGTGGCGGGCACGGATAAGGTCGTCCCCGCAGGCAAAGGCGACGGCAACGTGGAGGCTATCCTGCATCGCCTTGATAAGCATGACGGCGTGTTCTTCCTCTCTGTTGAGCCGCATCTCAGAGTGTTCGACGGTCTTGCCTCCCTTGAGGGCGACGGCAGATCCGCCGGCGGTATGGAGAGCGACTTTGTTTACCCCGACAACAAGACCTCCTTCGCTGCCGCCTGCACGGCAATAAAGGAAATGATAGATAACAAGATCCATCCCGTAAGGCTCGGCATCATCGGCGTCGGCAACATGGGTACTTCCCATATCCGTATGCACATTGAAGGCGAGCACAGCGAGCTGAGGATAACCGCCTGCGCCGATATCGACCCCAAGAGGCTCGAGGCGGCAAAGGAGCTTATGCCCGGCATCAAGACATATAACACCGCAGAGGAGCTTATCGACAGCGGCGAGGTCGACGGCGTTATAATCGCCACCCCGCATTATCAGCATTCCCCGATAGCTCAGTATGCATTCTCAAAGGGGATTCATGTCCTTACCGAGAAGCCCGCGGGCGTCTATACAAAGCAGGTCAGGGAGATGAATGAAGCCGTCGCGAAGTCGGGGCTTGTATTCGGCATAATGTATAATCAGCGCACCAACTGCGTTTATAGGAAGATGCGCGAGCTCGTGCAGGGCGGTCAGCTCGGCGAGATAAGGCGCGTGAGCTGGATAATCACCGATTGGTACCGCACCCAGGCCTACTATAATTCGGGCGGATGGCGTGCGACCTGGTCGGGCGAGGGCGGCGGAGTGCTGCTCAACCAGTGCCCGCATAACCTTGACCTTTGGCAGTGGATATGCGGTCTGCCCGTCAAGGTGCAGGCATTCTGCCATGAGGGCAAGTGGCACGATATCGAGGTCGAGGACGACGTGACCATCTATGTCGAGTATGCCAACGGCGCGACCGGCACGTTCATCACCTCCACCGGCGACTGCCCCGGCACCAACAGGCTCGAGATAACCCTCGACGGCGGCAAGCTCGTGTGCGAGAACGGCTCCGACCTCAGGCTCTATAAGCTCAGCGACAGGATATCCCACCACTGCGCCACTGCGGAGCAGGGCTTCGGCAAGATAGACGGCGAGTGGGTAGAAGTCGAGACCGACGGGCGCAATAAGCAGCATTCCGAGGTCACCAGCAAGTTTGCGGCGGCAATTCTCAGGGGCGAACCCCTTGTCGCAAGGGGCGAGGAGGGCATAAGAGGCCTCTCCGTCTCCAACGCCGCTCATCTCTCCTCATGGCTCGGCAAGCCCGTTGAGCTGCCCGTTGACGAGGATGTTTATTATGCGGAGCTTCAGAAGAAGATAGCCGACGGTCATGCCGATAAAAAGACGGTGACAGGCAAGGTCCAGGGTGATATGTCCTCCACTTTCTGAGGTGAAAAATATGATCAAAGCTGCTGTTATCGGCTGCGGTAATATATCAAGAGTTCACCTGCGGGTGCTCAGCGGCATCCACGATGTCAAAATAGTCGGCGTTGCGGATATCAAGCCCGAGCGTGCAAACGTGGCAGCCGAGGAATACGGCGCAAAAGCCTATTCTTCGCTCGCCGAGCTGCTCAAGGCCGAGGAGCCGGACTGCGTGCATATCTGCACGCCGCATTACCTGCACACTCCCATGGCTGCCGAAGCACTCGAAGCGGGGGTGAACGTCTTTGTCGAGAAGCCCTGCTCCGTGACCTCCGAGGAGGCCGACAGGCTGCTTTCGGCTCAGCAAAAGAGCGGCAGGCAGCTCGGGGTCTGCTTCCAAAACAGATATAATTCCTGCGTTCAATATGTCAAGGGCATCGTCGATTCGGGCGAATTCGGCTCGGTCAGGGCGATAAGAGCTTTTGTCACCTGGAGCAGGGGAGCGGATTACTATTCCGACGATTGGCACGGCACTCTCGATAAGGAGTGCGGCGGGGTGCTGATAAATCAGGCTATCCATACCGTTGACCTGATCCAATATCTCGGCGGCGGGTGCGAAAGCCTGACCGCCCACACCGCCAACGACCACCTCAAAGGCGTTATCGAGGTGGAGGATAATGTCTGCGTGCTCATGCGGCTCGGCTGCGGGGCGACGGGGCTGCTCTACGCCACCACAGCCTATGCCGAGAATTCCGGTGTGCTGGTCGAGGTGCTCTTTGAGAGGGGCAAGCTCCGCTTTGAGGGCGACCGGCTCTTCTCCGTCGATGAAAAAGGCGGTATCGCCGAGATATCCGTGCCCGCCTCAGAGGTCTGCCACGGCAAAAAATATTGGGGCGCGGGGCATACGCAGATAATCAACGATTTTTATGACTGCCTTAGAACGGGCAGAGTATTTGATATTGACGCCCTCGAGGGCGGCAGAGCGGCAAGGATCGTCGCCGCCTGCTACGAGTCCTCGGCTTCGGGCGAGAGTGTCGAGGTCGGCTGACCCGACGCGGAAAGGAGCAATATGCTTAACGAAAACTTAAAGGGCAGAGTTGCCGTCATCACGGGCGGCGGCGGAGTGCTTTGCAGCGGCTTCGCCAAGGATCTCGCCTCATTCGGCGTTAAGGTCGCAGTGCTCGACCTGCGTGAGGATGCGGCGCAGAAGGTCGTCGACGAGATAAACGCCGACGGCGGCACGGCTCTCGCTGTCGGCTGCAACGTCCTTGAGGCCGAGAGCCTTGAGAACGCAAGGCAAAAGATTAATTCGGCCCTCGGCACCTGCGATATACTCATCAACGGTGCGGGCGGCAATTCGCCGCTCGGCACCACCACTAAGGATACCCTTGAATTCAGCGACCTTGCCGAGAAAGCGGAGGGGGTCAAGACCTTCTTTGACCTCGACGCGAAGGGCATTGAGTTCGTATTTAACCTCAATTTCCTCGGCACGCTGCTGACCACCCAGTGCTTTGCCAAGGATATGGTGGGCAAGGAGCACGCCTGCATACTGAATATCTCCTCGATGAATGCCTACAGGCCGCTAACGAGGATACCCGCCTACTCGGCGGCAAAGGCGGCTGTCTCCAACTTCACTCAGTTCATGGCTGTTCACTTCGCCGATGTCGGCATCAGGGTCAATGCGATAGCCCCGGGCTTTTTCTCTACCAACCAGAATAAGACCCTCCTCTTTAATGAGGACGGCTCACTGACCGCCCGCTCAAATAAGATAATCAGCCACACTCCGCTGCGGCGCTTCGGCGTGCCCTCGGATCTGACGGGTGCGCTCATCTTCCTGTGCGACGAGGAATATTCAGGCTTTATCACAGGCGTTATACTGCCCGTTGACGGCGGCTTCTCTGCTTATTCGGGCGTGTAAATCAAATAACAGGCATAAAAATACCGCCGTTCCTTTATCGGAGCGGCGGTTTGCTGTTGTCTGTTATTTAACTGCTTTTTCTTTTCTTGCCTCGATTTCAGCTACCATCTGAGCCTGCTTCTTTTCGGTGATGTTATAGAAGAACATCGGGATGGCGCAGCCGAACATGCTGATAGCGCCCGAGAGGATAAGCATATTCCAAAGAGTTTTGCATCCCTCTGCGGAGATGAAGCCGGTCTCGGAGTTGATGCCTGCGGCGGTGAAGGAGATAACGCCGATGAATGCGCCGACAGCCATGCCTATCTTGTTGATGAGGGTCTGCATTGCGAAGCAGATGCCTTCGCCTCTTTCGCCGGTCTTCCACTCGAGGTAGTCAACGGTGTCGCCTATCATTGCGTAGGTGATTATGTTGTTGACGCCCTGAGGAATGCCGAGCAGCACAAGGCCTATGGCGGAGACGATGAGCTTCCACGGCGCGTCATAGCCGACAAAATACATAACGGTCATCACAACGCCGCCGAAGAGGTGAACAACGACATAGGACCACTTTTTGGTGAATTTCTTTGACATCCAGGGCACAAGGAGAGAGGCGACAAGGCCGCCGGGGACTACGAGCAGGGTTATGAGACTGTATATGCCTTCGTTCTGAAGAACGTATTTTGCAAAGTAAAGGCCGCCCGTGTAGGTGTAGACCATTCTTGCGCCGCCGAGTATACCGGAGAGCACGATGAGCAGAAGCTGCTTGTTCTTGAAGAGGAGCTTCAGATTGTGGCCGAGTGAGGGCGGGTTATCGGTTGCGGTAAAACGTTCTTTGGTGTTTTTGAATCCGTAGAAGAACATCGGCACGGCAACTGCAACGAGCACCACGGCGCAGATGAAGTAGACCCACTTGAGGGTGTCGGCGTTTGTGATTTCCTGGCCTGCCCTTACGGTGCCGACGAAGCTCTCGGCGGCTTCCTCAAGGGAGATACCTTTTTCGGAGGCTGTTGCTGCGACAGCGGCGGCCTTCTCCTTGATTATCAGGGCGATATCGCCGCTTGCGTATTTATACTTGGAGGTTATGCCGTTAGTGATGATGGGCACAAAGACGGTGACGATACCTGCGCCGAGGGTGCAGGCGAGCCTTGCGACGGTGAGTATGTTGCCTCTGACGACGGTGTCGTTCGTCATGCAGGTCGACAGACCCCAATAGGGGACATCCGCAACGGTATAAACAACGCTCCAAAGAACGTAAATAACGGAAATGATGATAAATGTGGTCTTTGACTTTGCGTCAAAGACGGGCAGGAAGCAGGCGATGGTCATGAATGCGATGGGGAACGCCATCCACTTGAGATAGGGGCGGCATTTGCCCCACTTGGTGCGGGTTCTGTCGACTATCGAGCCCATGATAGGGTCGTTGAGGGCGTCGAAGATACGGCAGCCGAGCATGAGCCATGCGACCGCCATGGAGCCGCTGATAGTGCCTATCATAACGCCGTCCGCACCGAAAAGAAGAGCGTCGGTGAGGAAGATAGTCAGATACGAGCCGATGATAGTGCAGATAAAGTTCTGGCCGAAGCCCGCCACGCTGTAGGCGATAGCTTCCTTCGGCTGAACGCCCTTGCCCGGAGTGGTTCCGAACAGCTTGTGCAGCATTTGATCGATTTTCATGGTGTGTAGTCCTTTCTAGTTTGTTTTATGCGTTTAATGATTTATAAAAATCAAGGGCCTTGAAAGTACGCCCTGTTTGCGCCAAAAGGAATTTTTCGCAGACCTCGGCGAGCTTTTTCTCGTCCTGCTCCGGCAGCGAAAACGAATAGATCCTCTCCACGGGGTTCGAGCAGATGTGCCGCATTGCCGCCAGCACCCCCGCGCTGATCACAAGCCCCGTCTTACCGCTGCCGCGGCAATAGAGGCAGCCCTCCCTCACGTTGAATGCCATGTCGCCGCTCGGTGCTTTTTCGCAGTGGCGGCATACGGTGAGATCCGGCATGAAGCCGGCGAGCGAGAGCAGTTTAAGCTCCGTCACCGCCTTCAGAAAGCGGCAGGAGCGCATCTGTTTCTCAAGCAGGTGAAGCGAGTTGAGCACCACTCGGAGGAAATCACCGGCGGGCTCCATTTCGGGCGCCAATTCGGCGGCAATGGCGCAGAAATACTGGCCGAGAGCCAGCTTCTCTATATCGTCCCTCAGCCCGAAGAACACTTCTTTTGCGTTTGCGTCGTCTATTATGTAGCTGTCCCTGCCTGTGTAGATGGAGAACTCGGCATAGCACAGGGACTGAGTCGCGCCCATGAATTTGCTGTTGATTTTTTTGGCTCTGTTGGCAAAGGCTCTGAGCACCCCGTATTCCGAGGTCAGCAGAGTCAGCAGGCGGTCACTTTCCCCCGTGTCCGTTACCCTTAGCACCAGAGCGTCGGTATTCATTCTCATGCTTTTTGGCCTCCGCAGGGCTGCTGTCGGCGCAGTTGCGAAACTGTAGATAGTCCTCGACTGCCCCGGTTTTTGAAAATTTGCGCCACGCCGCCGATTTATCCATATTTATATCCTCCCGTCGGGTCAAAATCATTCGTCATGATTAAGTTAACCCGAAAAGGCAGGATAAAACAAGGAAAAATCTAAATAATCTCAGAATCGGGATCAGTCAAGCCCGAAGTTGTGGATGAGCCCCTCGCGGTTGCGCCAGCCCTCCTTGACCTTGACCCAGCATTGCAGATTTATGCGGCATTGGAAGAAATTCTCCATATCCTCCCTCGCGCGGGTGGATATTTTTTTGAGCATATCGCCCCTTTTGCCGATTATGATGCCCTTGTGGCTCTCTTTTTCACAGTATATTGTCGCTTCGACGTCCATTATGCCGCCGGTCGGGCGTTCACGCATTTTTTCGATGCTGACCGCTATGCCGTGCGGTATTTCTTTGTCGAGCAGCAGCAGTGCCTTCTCCCTTATCATCTCAGCGGCAAGCACTCGCTCGGGCTGGTCGGTCAGCGTGTCGTCGGGGAAGAAATGGACGGATTCATAGGCGAGCTTTTTCAGCTCGTCCTTGAGCAGGTCGACGTTCTCATCCCTGAGGGCGCTCACGGGCACGACTGCCTCGAAATCATAGACCGCCGAGAAAGCGGCGATGCGCTCCATGAGCTTCTCTTTTTGCTTCACGGTGTCTATCTTGTTTATTGCGAGCACGACGGGGGCTTTCTCCGCCTTGAGGCGTTTGAGCAGCTCAAGCTCCGTCTCCTTGACCTCGCCCTCCGGCTCTGTCACAAAGAGGCAGACGTCAACGCCGGTCACTCCGTCGCCGACGGCCTTTATCATCTTCTCGCCGAGCTTTGTCTTGGGGCGGTGATAGCCGGGGGTGTCGGTGAATACGAGCTGAGTTTCGCCCTCGGTGAGCACGCCCATTATCTTGGTGCGGGTCGTCTGCGGCTTCTGAGTGACTATCGCCACCTTTTGGCCGAGCATACGGTTGAGCAGCGAGGATTTGCCGACATTGGGGCAGCCGACTATCGCAACAAAAGCTGTTTTTGTCATTTTTTGCTCCTTATTTAACGTGTTTTGCAAAGAATTGCTTTATCCCCTTGGGGCCCGCGAAGATGAATACCACGCTTGCCGCAACGCTCACGAGCAGCAGTATAAAGACGGGGATATTTGCCTTGTAGAATTCAAACATCGCCTTGAAGGCCTCGGGCTGCCAGAGTATGGCTATGCCCGCCGCGACGGCGGCTATTGCGGAGATGAGCACCGCCCCGGCGCATGAATCCTTGGCGACCTTGGCAAGAGGGGATATCTCGCCCTTTGCGGCGAGGTCGACGGCTCGCTCGACGGCGGTGTTGACCGCCTCAAGGCTCATCACAAGGGCGCACAGCGTAAACAGCACGGCGAAGCCGGTGCGGCTGACGTCAAAGAAATCATAGACGGTCAGATAGCCGAACATATACACCGTGAAGCACAGATGCACGCGCATATTCCGCTCGTTTGCAAGGCAAAAGACGATGCCTCTGAAGGCATAAACAAAACATTTAAGAAACTTTTTCATATGTTATCGTCGTCCATGTAGTAGCTTGAATTTCTTTTAAGCCCGAGTTTTGTGAGCACGGTCTCCTCTTTTTCTCTCATTCTGACGCTCTCGATGCCGCCGCCCTCATGGTCGTAGCCGAGCAGGTGCAGCATGGAGTGGACGGTCAAAAAGCCTATCTCGCGCTGAAGCGAGTGGCCGTATCTCTCCGCCTGGTCGATCGCGTGGGGCACGGAGATGACTATGTCGCCGAGCAGCTTTGCACCGGTGTCCATATTGATGTCATATACTCCGTTCTCGCCGAGCGGGAATGAGAGCACGTCCGTCGAGCGGTCGATATTCCTGTATTGTTTGTTGAGGCGGCGGATCTCTTCGTCGTCCACGAATGTAACGCTGACCTCGGCCGAGCCTTCAAAATTTTCAAGCACGAGCACGGCGGTGCAGCAGCGGCGCACGAGCAGGCGTACGCCTGTGGGCACCTTGACGTCCTTATCCTTTGTGATAACGACCTTAACTTTGCCGGTCATTTTCTGTTTCGCTCCTCTTCCTGTTTTTCATATGCCTTGATTATATCCTGCACCAAGCGGTGGCGGACAACATCCTTTTCGTTGAATCTCACAACGCCGATATCCTCGATATTTTTGAGCACCTTGATGGCCTCCTTGAGGCCGGAACGCTTGCCGTCGGGCAGGTCTATCTGAGTGATATCGCCCGTGACGACCATCTTTGAGTTGAAGCCGAGGCGGGTCAGAAACATTTTCATCTGCTCCGTTGTGGTGTTCTGCGCCTCGTCGAGGATTATGAAGCTGTCGTCGAGAGTCCTGCCGCGCATATAGGCGAGCGGGGCGACCTCGATATCGCCTCTCTCCTGATGCTTCTGGAAGTTCTCGGCCCCCAGCATATCAAAGAGAGCGTCATAAAGCGGGCGCAGATACGGGTCTACCTTTGATTGCAGGTCGCCCGGCAGGAAGCCGAGCTTCTCGCCTGCCTCGACTGCGGGGCGGGTGAGGATTATCCTGTTTATCTCCTTCGCCCTGAACGCCGTTACCGCCATGGCGACGGCAAGATAGGTCTTACCCGTGCCCGCGGGGCCGACGCCCAGAGTGATGGTATTC
>ERZ1034719.1522-NODE-1522-length-10626-cov-7.325135_pt1 | contig 10626 bp, 7 predicted proteins | sample MGYA00520703_ERZ1034719 | MGnify/ENA primary metagenome ERZ1034719 (study PRJEB33766, sample SAMN09781716) | gut metagenome | biome: gut microbiome | host: Homo sapiens | place: Madagascar | study: EMG produced TPA metagenomics assembly of the PRJNA485056 data...
ACGCACGCCTTGCTCGGCTATGTGCTCACTTCGTTGCGCGCATACGCCTCGCCGTTCTGACCAACCCCCATTAGGGGGCGCCGAAAAAAACGGCAATCTTTTCGCAGATTAACCGACGATGTGAATCTTAGCCCATCGGCGTTTGCCGACTTTCAAAACGACATCGCCCAAGGGCAATTGCGTTTTAATATCTTGATAGGCGACTTCGCCATCTTTTTTGACGCCGCCACCGGTGATGAGACGGCGAGCTTCGCTCGTCGACGGTGCGAGTTTTGTGTCGACGAGGACGCGGACGAGATCGAGCGAACCATCGACTGCCGTAAGCGAAAATTCGTCGATATCGGTGGGAATCGACTTGCCCGAGAATTGGGCTTTCCAAGCCGCCGATACACTTGCCACTTCTTCGGTTGGGTAGAACCAGCCAGCGATTTCGGCTGCCAAATCGTGTTTTGCTTCCATCGGATGCATCGTCGCTTTGCGTTGGGCGATTTCTTCGAGAGAGCGATTGCTGAGTAAATCGTAATAACGCCACATCAATTCGTCGCAAATCGACATGATTTTGCCATAAATCACGTCGCATGGCTCGCTGATACCGACGTAGTTGCCAAGGGATTTCGACATTTTTGCGCCGATGAGTTTGCCATCTTCAACACGTGCATCGGTGCCTTCCAAAAGGGGCATGGTGAGGACGATTTGCGATTCCTGACCATATTCCTTTTGCAGTTGGCGCCCGACGAGCAAGTTGAAGAGCTGATCGGATCCGCCCAACTCGACGTCGGCGTGGACTTCGACGGAATCGTAGCCCTGTAAAAGCGGATAAATAAATTCGTGTACGCTGATGGCTCGCCCGCTCGTGTAGCGCTTTTTGAAATCGTCGCGCTCGAGCATGCGAGCGACGGTGTATTTGGCTGAAAGCGTGATGAGGTCGGTCGCGCTCATCTTGCCGAGCCAATGGCTATTGAAGACGATTTCAGTTTTGTCTTTGTCGAGGATTCTAAAGACCTGTTCGGTATACGTCTTGGCGTTGATGGCAACTTGCTCTTTCGTGAGTGGTTTGCGCGTTTCGCTTTTGCCCGTTGGGTCGCCAATTTGGCTCGTAAAATCGCCGATGAGGAAGATGACTTGGTGCCCCATGTCTTGGAATTGGCGCAGTTTGCGCAAAACGACGAGATGCCCGAGATGGAGGTCGGGCGCCGTCGGATCGGCGCCCAATTTGATGCGCAATGGCTTGTTTTCTGCCCGGCTCTTTTCGAGCTTTTTCTTAAACTCCTCGGGAACATGGTAATCGACGACACCGCGGAGAAGGACTTTGAGCTGTTCTTCGACGGGCAAAAATGACATCGGCTGACCTCTACACTTGCAAAAGGTTAAAAAAAAAGCCCCTGCACAACTGCAGAGGCTCGAAAAAAAGCGAGTTACGGGACTCGAACCCGCGACATCCAGCTTGGGAAGCTAGCGCTCTACCAACTGAGCCAAACTCGCATCCTCAACACAGAAGCTCATCAGAACCCCGTGTTACGCTCGCTTCTTATGCGCTTTGTGGGCAGACGTCAAGCAAAAAGTGATCGCTTTCGTCGTTTGCCCATCATTTGACGATTCGCTCAATCTTACAATTGTGCATCTTGTCTGCCGAATTCTTGTCATAGCTCACACCAACGATGATGATATCGCCCTCAAAGCCGTCGAACGCCGATGTATAGCGCCGATGGTGGATTTGAGTAATCGCCGCATCGGCATCTTTATTCCACTTTAATTCGATTAAAATTGCAGGCAATCCGCGATGTGGCAAAGGAATGAGGGCTATATCGACGAATCCAACGCCACTGGGCAATTCGCGGAAGATAAAATAGTCTTTGCGAGCTGTATAACAGGCATACATGACCGTACAAGCGAGGGCGTTTTCGTCGTTATAAGTGAGAATCGAAGCGATATCGGAGTGGATATGGGAGAGCGTTTCGGCAACTTGCGGAGCATTGCCTGCAACGATGGCGTCGATAAAGCGTTTGGAGTGAAAAATCGACTTGCTGACTTCGTCCCAACGACAGCTTTCTGCTGCTAAGACCATCGCTTTACGGATTTCTTCGTTAGGAATGCGGCCGCGACCGAGCTTGGAGTCGTATGTGATGTAGCCCAAATGGGCGAGCATCGTCATAACTGCAGAGAAATTCGTCAGATTGTTAAATGTTTTGTTAAAAAAGACTTGCTCGAACTCGCACCATTCGCCTGCTATCATTCGCACGATCGACGAACGAACGCCTTCGATGTCGAGTTGGATATATCTCTCGACGGGTTCTAACGATCCCGTATCGTTCCAATAACAGCTGTATTTTCCGCTAAATATGGAACGAATCACCGAGTTTGGATTGTAGATCGAAATCGTTCGGTTGAATCGACGGCTGTTTTCAAAGACAGTTTGTTCGTATTCGTAGCCGTCATACCAACGCTTCATCATTTCGAAGTTCATGTCATATTTTGCGCAAAGGTTGCGAACTTCGTCTTCGGTAAATCCGTAATACGTTTCGAATGGCGACGAATCGAATACGTTGTATTCGTAGAAATTGTTTAATGGCGATTCCGAAGCGTAATTGAGAATGGGCAAGACGCCAGTCATATAGGCGAGTGCAATGTAATTTTTTGCATTCGTTCCTTTGACTATCGCACGCAAGAAGTCGATCCACATCTTTTGCGCCTCGTCGTCGTCTTCGTCCATGCGATATATGGCATGCCATTCGTCGAGGCAAATGATGAACTGTAACCCTGTGGCCTCGCGAATACTCGCCATCATCTCTTGGATAGTCGTGCAATCGCTCGTCGCACTGGGCCAAATCTTGCGCATCTCGGCACCAATTCGCTTTTGCAGATAGGGAACGAAGTCGATGCCGCGTTCGACCCGACTGCGTTGTTCTTGCACGTCGAACGACAAAACGGCATATTTGTTGAGGTGCGTTTCGAAAGTTGCATCGTGCCCGATATCGAGTGATTCGAATAAGTCTCGCGAATGGCTCGATCGATCGTAGTAGGCGCACAACATTTGAGCCGCAATGCTCTTGCCAAAACGGCGAGGACGCGTAACGCAGACGAATCGCCGCGCCGTGTTGATCATGCGGTTGAGGTCGGCTAATAATTGGGTCTTGTCGACGTAAATTTCATCGACGACAGTTTGCTGAAAAAGCTCGTTTCCTTGATCGATGTATAATCCCATGGTTGATCCTCTTTCAATTGGCAATGGGGGGGGGGGCGTTTTGCATGCGCGTCGCATGCCAAACGACGGCATGCGAATATATCGACATTATAGGGCATTTTCGACACGAATATGCAATAAATGGTGACGAAATACGGTATCGCCAAACGGTGCTCAATTTGGTATCTACGCCACGATGGCGCTTGGCTCAACGAAGCCATTTGCGCCAGCTTTTGTTGTGTTTTTAAAGGAGATTCGAGATGATGTCGCGAGGCAAGAATTATCTTCAAACTAAATCGCCTAAATTGGTATTCAGTTTCCGTGCGATGGCGTTGGCCGTGGTGGCTTTGAGCGCGTGCGCCTCGGTGCAAGGGTGTTATTGGGACGATAGCATCGTCAAAGAGTTTATCGGTGATCAAGGATATCTCGTGACGTGTCGTGGGCGCTGTATTCACGAAGATATCGTCGCGAAAGAAGACTGTAAGGGCGATTACTATGTATGGGTCGAAGAAGTCAAAGACGACAAGGGCGACAAGGGCGACAAGGGCGACAACTCGAATAGCGACACTGCAGAGGGGGGAAACGATGGAAACGATGGAAACGCAGGAACTGAAGGCGGAAATGCGTCTTCGGCGCCCGATGGTTCGAAAAAAGCTGGTCGTTGTCTCATCCAAGGCAAAGCGCAATGCGAGGCAGTCGCAAAGTTGCCGGCCTATGCAGGCAAAGATATTCATTGGCTCGACTTAGACTTTCAGATGCTCGATTTGGGCGGTGGGCAATACGTTCGGTTTATTGCCAAAGAAGACTACGACCCGCAAAACGAGCCGAGTGTTCGGAAAAACATGGAGGGCGATTACGTTTGCGGGACTTATGATGAAGTGACATCGGGTTTGTTGTTGGACGAAGTCGTTGGCGAAGACGGGAAGAAGACGTATAGACTCAATAAAGAACAGGCGTCTCATCACACTTGCACGAAGGAACGCATCAGTAAGATGAAGGCGTCGTTCCAAGGGCGCAGTTGCCCCGTCGTTTCGAATAAATGCGGATATGTCGATTTGCTCCGAAATGATAACAACGCGTTTGTCGATGAACCCATCGGCTTTTGTAGTAAATGCGACGTGCAACAAGTCATGTGCGGCGCGAAATGCGTCGACTTGCGAAACAATGCGCAGCATTGCGGGAATTGCAACCGAGTTTGTGATGTGACAGAATTTTGTAATAATGGGGAGTGTGTTTCTGCCATTAAATGTGAAGCTCCGAGTAAATTGTGCACAAACAAAGAAGGAAGAATCGTATGTGTTAATCCGTCTAGTAACGAGACATGCGGTGCTACATGCGAAGAAAACTCTGGCGCGAAGTGTGACAATGGCAAAAAATGCATAGATAAAGAGAATGGCGTCTATGTATGTGGTTGCCCGTCTAAAATTGAACTGAATGGTTATTGTATCGATCCAGGCGCTAGGGAAACGTGCGGTGCAAAAAAAGGCACCGAAGAAGAAATGGAAGGGACTTATTGTTCTGCGTTAGAAAACTGCCAATTCGATTATCATTCTAAGACGTATCGATGTGTGTGTACGACGGGGATTATTGCGACAGAGACGAACGGTGATAAAAGTGTTCAAATATGCGTTGATCCTAGCCTAGACAAGTATTGTGGAGCGACGACAACGAATCCGCAGGGAACGACGTGTAATTCAGAGCAACATTGCGTTAAACAGGCTGATAATTCATATAGATGTGAATGTAAAGATAAATGGATGTTGCAATGTATTGACGAAGCGCAGCCTAATCTCGTTCGTTGCTTAGATCCAAGTAGCGATGAGTATTGCGGCATGAGTCAGTGCCCGGCCGATCTCAATGCGATGATTAAAGTATGTGGTAATGACCAGAAATGTGAATCGGGTGTCTGTTGTTGCCAAGATGATCGTGTATTATGTGGTGAACAAGGTGCAAAGAGTTGTATTGACCCAAAGACGGATAGCAAATATTGTGGTGCAAGAGGTCTTTGCAATAGTTCGACGATGACGTCCGACAATTATGCTGGGGAGGAGTGTGGTGAGTATGAAAAATGTGTAGATGGTGCGTGTCGCTGTATAGGAGGATACCTCAGGTGCTCTGGAAAGTGCGTAAGCAAAACGTCTGATACGGGTTGTGGAAAAACGGAGTCATGTGATAAACTCGTAAATTGTCAAGAAAGTGGTCGTGTTTGTATAAGATACGAGTGTGAATGTCCGAAGGATTACGTAGAATGTAATGGTGAATGTATTAACCCAAAGGTGAGCGGAACTCATTGTGGCGCTAGAGGCGATTGCGATAAGGATAGCGAAGAGTCAGATGACTTTAAAGGGTATAATTGCGCCGACAAGGGCGAAGTATGTAAAGTTGACACGGGATCTGTGAGGGCAAAGTGTACATCGAATTGCCCCGAAGGGTTCGTCAATTGCAAGGGCGAATGCGTCGACCAAGAAGAATATCATCTCAATGAAACTTGCACTGGATGTCATGCGGATTATTGTTATACTGGTCTTGTTGATGATAATGGGAATCCTATTAAATTTAATTACAGATTGTGTAGATCGGTTGATGTTAATGGCGTGGATAATAAAGTCAATTCTTCGAGATTTTGCAATGGTTGCAATGTCGTTCCGTATCGAGACGATCTAGGTAAGAAAGATGCTACATCGTGCCCACCGTCGATGTATTGCTCGGGTAATTCTGGCTCATATCGGTGCGATTGTAAAACTGGAACGGATCTTTGTAAAATTCCCGTCGAAGGTAGCGCTGATTTACAAAGTGCTTGTATTCCAAGTGATCATTTAAAAGAGTGTCGCGTTGAGGATGGAAAAGCGAGTCTTATCTGTGAGGATGGATGGAAAGATTGCAATGGTGATCCGACCGACGGATGTGAAACGAATCCCAATATATCGGTAGAACATTGTGGAGATTGCAAGAATAATTGTTTTGAAACGACGAAAGGCGCTTTTGGGCAAACGTGTAATGAAGGAAAATGCGATTATGCTTTGTGCCTGAGCGGTTATGGCGATTGCAACGACGATCGAACTGATGGTTGTGAAGTAGATGTTCTCTCTCATAAAGAACATTGTGGTGCATGTAACAAAAAGTGTGAAGGTGAGTCTTGCAGTAATAGCATTTGTTATTACGGCAATGGCGCAGAGAATATTCCGAGTACGGCTGAGTGTGTGGAAGGGACTAAAAAATACTATTACCAATACGATATTTGGAAAGCTTGTTTTGGCAATAATCGATTTGGATGTTTCAAGAATAAATCTGGGTGTTGGTCTGAGGTCAATTAAAGGAATGATATGATGTCGATTAAACACTACGATAAACTCGTGCGCGACAAGATACCGCAAATCATCGAATCGAGTGGGAAGTCGTGCACGGTGTGCCGGCTCGACGACGAATCGTATTTGCGAAAAGTCGACGAGAAACTCCAAGAGGAATTGGCCGAGTATCTCGAATCTCATTCGATCGAAGAGCTCGCCGATTTATGCGAAGTCGTGCGAGCGGCAGCGCGAGCGCTTGGGTATACGATCGACGATTTGGAACGCGTCCGCGCAGAAAAGGCGCGGGCGCGTGGGGCATTCGACGAACGACTTTTGCTCGTCGATGTTGTCGATGTCGTCGATAATGGTGCGATAGGTGATGCGCCCGTCGGTGCCGATTGGGTGTCGAGTTGTGATTAAAGGATAGGGCTATGTCGAAGCGCCAATATGCCACTGGAAGTTGTGCCGAAGATCTCTTTGTCGAAATCTTTTGCGAAGCATTCGGCGAAGAAAACGCGCGTTTTTTGTATAAACAGTATCATTTCTACGACATTTATCAGAACAATCGATATGCCGATTTTGTGCTCGAAATTGGGAACAAAAAGATTGCCTTTGAAGTCGACGATGAGGCGACGCATAGCCCGAGGCATATTAGTGCCGACAAGTTTTATGACGATTTGTTGCGCCAAAATTGCATGGTATATTTGGGTTGGCAAGTCTATCGTTGGGCGGTGCGCCAAATGCAGTTACAGCCCGAAACGGTCAAAGACGAGATGCGCGTCTTTTTGGGTCAACACCCGCAATTCAATGAAATCGACGATTATCTTCCGAAGCAGTTGGGGCGTAGCATCGATGCGACGCATATCGACTTGTATGATCACCAAGATGAAGCGTTGAGATCGCTGGAGCTCATGCGGCAGAATCACGAGACGATAGGGCTTTTGTACCATGCGACGGGCACGGGCAAGACAGTGACGGCGATTACTGATGCGCATCGCATGCATGGGAGAACGCTCTTTTTGGCACATACAAAAGAAATCATCGATCAGGCGTGCAAGACGTTTCGCGAGTTGTGGCCCGAGGTATATACGGGCAAGTATTGCGATGGTTTGAAAGAGACGACGGCATTTAATATATGTGCGAGTATTCAGAGTATATCGTGTCATTTAGATGCGTTCCGATCCGATGAATTTGCGTATTTGATCGTCGACGAGGCGCATCATGCGGCGGCCGATTCTTATCAAGCCGTATTGGCTTATTTTAAGCCGAAGTTTACGCTTGGGCTCACGGCGACGCCCGAGCGCACCGATGACAACAAGGTCATTCTCGATATCTTTAAGAATACGGCGCACAAACTCGATCTCGAAACGGCTGTCGATATCGGCGTGCTCGTGCCGGTGCGTTGTATACGCATTCATACAAATATCGATATATCGAAAGTACGATTCAATAGTTTTCAATATAATATTAGAGATTTGGAGTCGAAACTCTACCTTCCCGAGCGCAATCAACTCATCGTCGATACGTGGATCGAATACGTTCGCGACAAGCGCACGATTATCTTTTGCGCATCGGTTGCCCATGCCGAAGATATCGCAGGTGCATTGCGCGATCGCGGCGTGGCGGCGCAGGCCGTATCGGGGGGCATGAAATCGTCGCAGAGACGCGCCTTTACCGACAGCTTTGCACGAGGACAATTGACAGTTCTATGCGCTTGCGATTTGCTCAACGAAGGCTGGGATTGCCCCGAAACGGAAGTCCTCTTCATGACGCGCCCGACGATGTCGAAAATCCTCTATACACAGCAATTGGGGCGCGGTATGCGCCGGGCCGAGGGGAAAGAATCGTTGATGGTTTTCGATTTCGTCGATATTGCTTCGCAATGGAATATGCCGCAATCGTTGCACCGATTGTTTAGATTATCGACATACCAGCCAGGTGCGCTTGCCTTGGCACCGGCGGCGCATCGCACCGCCGAGGCGGCACTCTATGCGCAAGGCATCAAGCCCGATGCCATCGTTGATTATCCCATTCACGTGACCGATCTCGAGGTCGTCGATTTGTTCGATTGGCAACGCGAGGCGCAAGATATGATTTCGCAGATGGAATTTGTGCGAAGAATTAATGTGCAAAGCGAATCGGTCGAGCGATATATCAAAGAGGGGAAAATCGTTGCCGACTTGGTCGTGCCACTTTCGCAAATGCGCGTTTTGCGCTACTTTAAGCGCGAAACGCTTGAGCAATATGCCGCACAATTTGGTTGGACGATTATCGACGACGACAACCGCAAAACGCTCTTTTTGCAAATGGTGGCGCAAATGGACATGACGTATTCGTATAAGCCCGTTTTGCTCAAAGCCATGTTGCAACACGCCGATGCCAAAGGGCGCGTCAATCTCTCCGATATCGTTTCATATTTTCGCCATTTCTATGAAGATCGCCGCCGCAAGGGTCTCATCGTCGAAAAGCCGAACTCGATCTACACTCGCGGTGGCTACACCGATAAAGATGTCGAGCGCAACATACTCGCCAATCCATTCCGCCGCTTCGAAGATATGCAAGTGATGCACCACGCACGCACGCTTGGCGTCGTCCAATTCGACGACGTCGTATGGCGCAAACTGACCGTCGACGATAAGGCGTTGATCGTGCGCACGTGCGATGAGAAACTGGCGCAGTATTATTCGAGGAATCTTTCTTTGTGAGCTGTTAAGCGGCTCTGACTCGGGCTTTGTAGGCTTCGTGTTCGAGTTCTGATGCTTCGTGCATGGCTTGTGTGCGGAGTTGGAACTCGACGCGTCGGCCGTCGAGAGTGGCGACGACGTGGATGCTTTGGTAGCCCGATGGTTTTGGGTTGGCGATGTAGTTTTTGAGCGTGCCGTTGACGACGTCGTAGGATGCGCAGATGGCGTCGAGGCAGCGATAGACGTCGAGTTCGTTTTGGACGACGACGCGCATGCCGTAGAGATCGTTGAGGTCGGAGATGGCAGAACCGCGTCGGAGGGCTTTTTCTTTGGCGCTATCGGGTGATTTGACGCGATGATAGACGACGGCCGAGGCGATGCTGCGGTTTTGTAGGAGTCGTGCGACGTCTTCGGCGCGGGCATTGAGCCAATTGGCGCGTTTGTCGTGTTCGGATTGTTCGATTTCTTGGGCATCGCCCGCCCAAGCGAGAGGCATGGGATCGAGCGATTGCGAGGCTGAGTCGTGGTAAGGTGCGTCTTCGGCGCTCGCGCAGAAGAAGGCGGCAAGCAACGTGAGGAATGAAAAGAAGACGAGCCCACGATCGTAGAACAATCGAGCGAGTTCGAGGAATTTTCGAGCGGGTGCAATTTCGTTTGCCATAACGACTCCAACAAAAAGACTGCCACATCGTGCGGCATTCGGTCACGAATGACTCTCTACCGTAAGAAACCGAAATGCGGTTCGATTCATTCCGCCGGAAGTGCATCAAAATGCGATGCGACTCGCGTGGCAACGGCAAAGTTTGTGCACGGCGCGTGTGGTGTCAAGGTAGGGGCGTTAGGCGGGGATTGGAGATGCCTGCCGAATGTATTGATTGTTAATCGGCATATTCACCATCGCGAAAACAAGCATATTCTGGCTTTTGGGGATTGCCGTATAGGTGTATAATAGCAATGACTAAGTCCATGAGAGCCCAGATTCCAAGTCCGCCAAGGGTGAGTAGTTTTATGGCTCCAATACCGTATTGACCGCGCATGAATCTATCGACACCAAAGATACCTAAGCAGTAGTTACAAATCCAGACGAAATCGTGGCGATTGAATTGCCTTTCGGATGTAGAACGGTTGATAATAGTGGTATATTTACGATGCGTGAAGGTGACGGCGCTCTTGGAATTGTTGAAATATGCAGTTGAGAAGGCAAGCGCGAAGTCCATTATATATAATACAACTTTTTCTCAACAATTTTCAAAAAATGTCGTGGGTGTGGGCTGGTTTTCGGCGCATGTGCCATAAGTGGGGGGGAATGTGAGGGCGGTGGGACGGTAAAAAGAGCTCGTAGGTGTTTGGATTGAGTGCAAACAATCGATTGAGCGCATAGCGGAGCTGGCACGGCGTATTGAGCGCAGCGAAATAGATGCGCACAAATGCGCGTATTGCCCGCATGGGCAATAGCGCATGGCGTAGGCGTATT
>ERZ1034719.1523-NODE-1523-length-10619-cov-5.212893_pt1 | contig 10619 bp, 9 predicted proteins | sample MGYA00520703_ERZ1034719 | MGnify/ENA primary metagenome ERZ1034719 (study PRJEB33766, sample SAMN09781716) | gut metagenome | biome: gut microbiome | host: Homo sapiens | place: Madagascar | study: EMG produced TPA metagenomics assembly of the PRJNA485056 data...
ATTTTTTGCAGTCGTTCTTCCATACGATCCTCCTGTTCTGCGGATAGACGGGCGTGTCGCGCCCAAGAACGGCAAAGCCGTAGTCCAGAAGCGCAGTGTGGTCGCGCCAGTCGTCCGGGTCCGAGATAGTGACGGCGATGAGCATCCTGCCGTCACGCTCGGCAGCGCTGACGAGAATGCGGCCCGCATGGCGGGTATAACCGGTCTTGACGCCGATACAGCCGTCATAGCGCCAAAGCAGCTTGTTGTGATTGGTAAGCGTCCGGCCCGCGCAGACCGCAGTTTTGGTCGAGACGACCGCGCGGAGCTGTGCGTTTTGCAGCGCTGCCTGCGCAAGGTGGGCCAGATCGAGCGCAGTGGAATAATTTTCGCCGCTGTCCAGCCCGTGCGGGTTGGCAAAGTGCGTCTGCGTCAGGCCCAGCGCACGGGCGCGCAGATTCATCTGGCGGACAAACGCTGCTTCGCTGCCGGAAACGGAGATTGCCAGCGTCAGGGCGGCATCATTGCCGGAATGCAGCATCATGCCGTAGAGCAGATCGCGGCGCGTCAGCGTCTCATCCTTTTTCAGGTACATACTGGAGCCTTCCAGCCCTACGGCGGCGTCCGGCACGGTCACAGTTCTGTCCAGTTCTCCCGCTTCGCAGACGAGAAGGCCAGTCATGATCTTCGTTGTGCTGGCGATCAGCGCGCGCTGCTCGCCGTTTTTCACGTAAAGGCACTCCCCTGTCGTCCCGTCGAGCAGTGCGGCGCTTTTGGCCGACACCTGCGGAGGCGGCGCGAGCTGTGCGGCGCTGGATATACCCGCCGCGCCGAGGAAAAAGGCGGCGGCGCAGAGTGCCGCCGCCGCTTGCCGGATCGTTTTTTGACCGCTGCGTTTCATTCTGCATCACCCTGCCGGGAGTTTGTGCAGAATACGCGGGTTTTATGCTTCTTCCGCTGCCTTTTCGGCCTCTTTTGCGGCTTTCTTTTCCGCAAAATATGCCTCGCCCTTTTCCAGCAGATCGGGCAGCAGCTCGATCAGGCGGTCGACCGACGTGGAGGCTGGCTCCGCGACCGGGAGCATACGCACGTTCTCGCCGCGGATCACAAGAAATGCGACCGGTGTGATCTTGATTCCCGCGCCTGCTCCGCCGCCGAAGGAATTATCGCGGTTCGCGGGCATATTTTTCGTTGCGAAATCGCTGCCGCCCCCGCCATAGCCGATGGAAACCTTGGTCACGGGGATGATCGTCACGCCGCCGGGCGTGGTGATGGGACTGCCGACGACCGTGTTGACATCGATCATATCTTTGATCTTGCTCATGGTATTGGTCATCATATCAGACAGAGGATGTTCCATACTTTACACCGCCTTTTTTCGTTCATTCAGAATTTTCAGGAACCGGATGCCGGCGCGCAGCGCAAGGGCCAGCGACCGACCGATGGTGATCGTGGTCACAAGATGCGCGTCGACCTGTGTGTTGCTTATAGTATAATCGAGCGCGGGCCGAATGTCACGCTTTTTTATGACGAAAAGCCGCTCTAAAGACGGCGTGATCGCGCCGATGGCGGCCCAGGCCCGGCCATAGCCCATAGCTGCCTTTGCCGGATCGTCGCTGCCGCCGATATGGACATACAGCGTCAGTTCGTTCACGCGGAGCTTGCGGCGCAGATCGCCGAGCGTATCAAGCACAATATCCAGCAGCTGCAAAATTCCGTCCACGCCGCCGGAAAGGATCGGATTTGGCTTTTTTTCCTGCGAAGCGGCTTTTTCCGGTGCCTTTTCCGGTTTCTTTTGCTGTTTTTGCTGTTTCTTTTTCTTTTTTAGCTTCTGCGGCAGAAGCTGAAGGCGGATGGGGCCGAGCTTCGCCGCAAGAAATACGCCCTCCGCATTATAGCGCGCATCAACGCCGACGGGAATGCAGCCGATCAGCACAAGGGCAGCAAAAATCGCAAGAAGCGTCATCCACCATGTCCAAGTCATAGCGGGATCTCCTGCTGCACAGGCGCTGATGCATCCGGCTGCGTGGACTCCTCCTGCTTCTGCTCCAGTGGCTCGACCTGCGAGGGATCGACGTGCAGGTCGACCTTTTCAATCTCCGGCAGCTCGGCCAGCGATTCCAGGCCGAACACGCGCAGGAAGTCCGGCGTCGTCTCATAGACGATGGGGCGGCCCGGCACGTTCAGCCGTCCGCATTCGCGGATGAGCTTTTTTGTCACAAGGGCGCTGACGCAGTAGGCGCTGTCAACGCCGCGGATTTGTTCGACAAGCGCCTTTGTCGCGGGCTGGTAATACGCGATGACCGTCAGCGTTTCCAGCTGCGACGGCGAAAGCTTCGGCGGCTTGCGCGTTTCAAGTGTTTTGGTCACATATTCCGCCATTTCCGGCGACGAGCACATCTGATAGGCGTTTTCCAGCCGCACAATGCGGATGCCGCTGCGGTTGAAGCTCAGCTCGTCCATCAGCGTCTTGCACGCTTCGTGGATTTCTGCTTCATCGTGTTCGAGCGTCTGGCTCAGGCGTTTGGCGTCCACCGGCTCTCCGGCGGCAAACAAAACGGCCATCAATGCCCGCTGTAAATCATTCTGCTCCAAGATTAGCCTCCTGATCAGGAAATGTCCGTCTGCACGTCGGCATCCGGCGCTTTTAGAAAGGTAACCGCCATATCGCCGCGTTCATCCTCTCCGATGGAAACGGAGCGAAGGCGGCACAGCTCCAGCACGGCGAGGAACGTCGCCACGATCTCCGACCGGCTGCGGCTGCCCTTGAACAGGGACAGAAAGCGCATGACACCGTGGGCAAGCAGGCGGCTGATGACCTGTTTGGCCTTCTGCGTGACCGGGTACGGCTCTGTGCCGACGATCCCGGCGAAGTTGGACGCGGGCGGCGGCAGACGGCGCTCCGTCCGGTCCTGCATGGCAGCAAGCGCGGCGGTCAGATCGGACTTGTCGTGCCGGTAGCGGTAGGTTCTGTCCGGCTGGTACGGCTCCGGCCCCTTGGTGAACAGGCCGAGGCCAAGCTCATTGCGCACGGCCAGCTGCTTCGCGGCCTTCTGGATCTGCTGATATGCATCCTGCCGCTGTCGCTTCTGGAGGGATTCGACGAGCTTGTCCATCTCGCTCTGCGCCTCCTCCTGCTCCGCCTTGGACAGGAGCATTCGCGTTTTGATATACATGAGATAGGACGCCATGGCGATAAACTCGCTGGCAATTTCCATATCCATGCGCTTCATTTCGTCCAGATACGCCAGATACTGCTCCAGAATAGCGGAGATCTGGATATCCTGTATTTCAATTTTATTCTTGCTCAGCAGCAGCAGGATCACGTCCAGCGGGCCGTCGAAGTCCTCGAGCGTCTCGCCCTTCGCGTGCACGACGCTGCCGAGATGGTATCGCGGTTCATCCATGCAGATATAACTCCAAAAAATAAGTTCAGCGCAGCGCAAGCAGCAGCCGCACCGGCCATGTGCCGATGGCTTCCAGCCCATTCAGCAGCCCGTCACGCAAAAATTCCAGCGGCACATCGAGTACGCCGGTCAGGAGCAGGAGCATCAGAAGCGCCATGCCGTAGCGCTCATAGCGCATGAGCCAGAGATAGGCCTTGTCGGACAGGCAGGAAAAGAGCACCTTTGATCCATCGAGCGGCGGGATGGGAAAGACGTTGAACACGGCAAGGCCCGCCGAAATGATCTCGACATAGTAGAAAAAGAGTGCGAAGACATAGACGGCTGTCGAGCCGGAGAAGTAGTACCAATAGGCAAAGACACCGTAGAGCAGCACAGCCAGATAGGCCAGCAGAACGTTGGACAGCGGGCCTGCTGCAGCGGTGAGCGCCATGTCGCGCTTGGGATGCTTGAAATACCGCATATCGACCGGGACGGGCTTCGCCCAGCCGAAGCGGAACAGCGCCATCATAAGCAGACCGCCGATATCAATATGCCGCAGCGGGTTGAGTGTCAGCCGTCCTGCACGCTTTGCCGTCGGGTCGCCGAGCCAATAGGCCACGAGTCCGTGGCACGTCTCATGAAACGTGATGCACAGCAGCGACGCGGCGACGAGCACCGCCGTCTGCCATACGCCGTCAAACTGGAGCTGCTTCAGCCATGCTACAAATCCGTCCAAATCAAATCTCCTGTCTGTCGATCATGGGTTCACACCAGCTCGATCTGTTTTGCAGCGGTGAGCGGCGTGTTTTTCTCTGCGTCCAACTGGAACACGCGGACAAAGCCGGTCTTCGTACCTCGCAGAACGACGGAAATACGCGTATCCAGACTTTGCACGGGTACGTATTGGGCATCGACCATCCGCCCGTCCGCATCATAAAGCGCGATCAGGTGCAGGCCGGTGAACTCCGGGTCATAACTGACGTTCACGCCCTCGTCTGAGACGGAAACCTCCGGCGCAGGACGGAAGACAGAGACAGAATACCGGTAGTCTCTGGTCATGTATTGAAGGCGGACATAGGCGGTCTGTCCCTTCTTGAGTTCCATTCCCGCTACTGCAGGCGATCCGGACTGCAGTGCGCCACGACGCTCCCAGCGCGTGACGCTCCCATCAGATATATACACCGCAGCATAGGATTCTCCGGCAGCAGTGAACAGATAGACGCCGTCAGCCGGTGCTGTAAACCGGAAGCAGCGTTCGCTGTCGCCGGTTTTGTAGAGACAGGATGTTGTCTGCCCTAACTCCAACTCTGGTATCGTTGTAAACCCGATGGTATAGCTGCCCTCCGTCTGAATGCGGATGAGGGTACTTTCGCCCTTTTTCAGATAGAAATTGCGTGCCATCGGATCGTCCGACAAAACGCCGGATCGATAAGTGCGGCTCGTTTCATAGACTTCTGCCAATGCGGTCGATTTGAGGGAAAGGACATATACGCCGTCCTCCGGCGCGAAGAATTCCCAGACTGTTTCCCCCGTACTGCCGGTCTTCTGCGTGTCAAGCGTGAGCAGCTGCGCGGCAGGAGCCGGGCATTCATACCAATCCGTGTAGATTGTCCCGTCGTCCGCTTCACAGAACGCACGGAAGGAATACTTGGCAGACGCATCGCTCTCAAACGAAATGCAGAAGGATGTGATATATCCCTTGTTCAGATAAAGATTCGACGAAACACGGTTTGCCTCCTCCTGTCCGTCTTTCCGGTATTCAACACCGAACGGCAGGCTTCCTTCGGGGCCGCTGCACGCCAGAATGACCGCACAGCGGCCATCTCCGCGGAACGTCTGCATGACAGAGCACCACGGCTTGTCCGCATTGACCTGAAGCGTACTGAGCTTCACGGTTTTGCTGCCGTATTCATATACGGCTTCGCCATAGATCGTATACTGGCCGGGCAGAAGCTCCGCGCTCCAGCTTGCAACACGGCAGGGCGCATTCTCTGTAGATTCTCCATACGCCATGCGCATAGCCTCGCCGCGCCAGAGGTCGATCCGCAGATTATCGGAGCTTCGGATCGCATAAACAACCGGCGTCACCGTAATGGAAGGCGTGCAGGTCGTGAAATTGGAAATATAAAAGCTGAATTGCTCCCCTGCTGCCAGCGTGTTCTGTCCGTAAGCAATCGCCGAGCAGATGCCGGTATTGTCATCGGCAGCCAATGTATACACCCTATGGTACAGCAGCTTCTGGCTTCCCGCATCAAGCGTCACGCACGCAAGCGACGGGTCGACCGGCCGCAGCACCACAAGGGTCCGAACAGCCGTTGTCATGCCCTCGTACCGGACGGATTCCGGCTGCTGATAGCCCTGATACGCCAGCACCCAGTCGTCATACAGAACCGAGTCGTATTTTTCGTAGACGGACCACGTCAGCTCCGTCCCGGCAGGATACAGGGAATCGACGCCGCCGAAGCGCACCGTGCCATAGCCGCCCGTTCTTCCATCGAACTCGGGAATGGATACGGACACGGACGCGTTCGAGGCGTCCGGCGCGGCAGCGCTGACGGTAAAGGAAATGGAACGCGTGTTGTTCAGAAGATAGGCTTCCGATATGCCGCTGGCCGTTACGCGGATCGTGGCTTCATAGCTGCCGGCAGCAAGGGAATTACAGGTTTCCGAAAGCTTGACATAGGCATTGGCCGAGAATCTGCTGACGGAGCGCTGGCTGGTTTTTTCCCAGACGGTCTGGCCGTTCTGCGTGATCGTTGTGACGATTTGCAGTCTTGCGCTGCTCAGGTTCACTGCGCTGTTGTTCAGCGCGATCCCGCCGATTTTGAAGGATTGGTTGGCAGGGATCGTATCAATGCCAAGCTCCAGATCATCAAACGTGGAAGCGCGGACATACAGATCCTGAACGGAAAAATCCGCCGAGGTGTTTTTGTTGTGGGTACCGGAGGCGTCCTGCTCCAGCTCTGCGCGGTAGGGTTCCAGAACGGTAAAGCTTTCGAGCCGCCACGGGAACGTCGAGGGATAGTCCAGCTCCCAGCTGTCGGCACCGAAGCCATCGAACATCCCGTCCATCATCATGACGCGCAGCCGGTTCGGCGCCTGACGGCGCAGTGCGCCGTCGTATTTATCGGAGTCGGAATCGGAGATGAAAATGGCGGGATAGGCTTCCTTGCTGTAGGGGCTGGCGGACGTGTCGTGCAGATAGCCCCAGAGCGTGATAGCGTGGCCGCCGATGCGGAACGAGGAGAGATAGTTGCCGATGGAAATGCCGACGGCGCAGTCGCGCTCCAGCGCGTCAAGCACCGGCCGCAGATTGTCGATGTGGTTGGAAATTTCATAGGTCTGGTACAGACTGTCGGCGGGATACTCGGAAAGATACTTTCCGGATTCGCCCGGCGCGCGCAGCTGCGCCCAGCCGTCATTGCCCTGCATGGCGTAATAGCCGTTGAAGAACCAGTCCAGCCCGTATGTATACGAGCCGCCCGCGTCTGTAAACGCTGAAATGAACGACACAAACAGATCGTCCTCTGTCCGGAAGCCCGCTTCGCTCCCCCAGCCGCTGAACCGGAGCATATTGGACGAAGCGGCAGCCCAGCAGAGGTTGGCGTCCGAGGCGATCTCCCCTTCCGCAACGTCCGTGAATTCCTTTTCCGCGTCAATGAAGTCCACGTTGGTGAGGCTGAAATAGCGGTCCTCCAGCGCACTGGCCGTCAGCTCTGTCTGCACCTGCTCCAGCGTCGATTCTGTCAGGCCGGTCAGGAAAATTTCCCGCGTATCGTCGATGGAAAACGTGGTCTTGTAAAAACCGGTGCAGGTGGGCGCGCCGCCGCTCATCACGGCGGCATCCGGCTCGGAGAAGCCGACGGGCGTGACGGTCATCAGCAGCTGTCCGTTATAATAGATCGAATAAGAGGCGATTTTTGCAGAGCGGACGGAATTTGCAAGCCCGTCCGGATTCAGAACGCCGCTCCGCGTAAGGGTATTTCCGTCTGTGTCCTCCATGCGGGTCGTAAAGCCCGGCTCCGGGTCGAGCCGCAGCGCAACCAGCGTCTCCTGCGCGGCAAATACCTGTGTGCAGAGCAGGACCAGCAGCGCAGCCAGCAGCAGACTGCGTACAAAACGCCGATTCATAAGCAACTCCTCAATTTCTTTATTTCTTTCTAAATAATAGTATTATATCACCGGAAGCCCGTGACCGCAAGAGTAGAAATCAGGCCGTGCGCTGTGCCGTTTCAGGCAAAAACCCGTCTGTGCACAGATTGACTTTGCTGCGCCTGTCTGGTATTCTTATGGTGTATTTACGCTGCGGCGCAGGAGGTCAAGCTATGTCCGCTTACACCAAGCAAGCCATTAAAAATTCATTTTTGAAGCTGCTTAATGACCGGCCGCTCAATCAGGTCACGGTCAAGGCAATCGTGGAGGACTGCGGCATCAACCGCAACACGTTTTATTATCATTTTACCGACATTCCCTCGCTTGCGACGGAGATCATCACCGAACGGGCTGACCAGATCATCCGGCAGTACGCCAACCCGGATTCGCCGGAGGCGTGTTTGAATGCCGCCGTGCAGTTCATGACGGAAAACCGGCGCGCGGTCATGCATATGTACCGTTCGATCAGCCACGATACCGTCGCGTTTTATCTCATGCAGATCTGCCGCCACACGGTCGAGGCCTACGCGGCGGCAGCCTATGGCGATCTGCCGCTCAGCAAAGAGGACCGGGAGATCCTGATCCGCTTCTGGCAGTGCGAATGCTATGGGCAGATCGTTGAGTGGCTGTCCAACGATATGAAGTACGACATTCAGGCGCAGTTCAGCAGGCTCTGCACGTTTTACCGCGGCGGATTTGAGGCAATGGCGCGGCAGGACGCCGATACAGGCATTCCGTGCTGATTGCCCGTTCCTCTTTTTCCCCGCATCTGCTATGATATCATGTAATAATCATGCTTTCACGGAGGTTCCTGATATGCGTTCCGGCTTTATTCTTTCCTGTGAGTCTACCATTGATCTCCCCTATTCCTACTGCGAACAGCGTGACATTCCCGTTTTGTTCTATTCCTATCAGGTCGACGGCGTCAGCTATGAGGACGACATGGGGCGTGATCCGGAGGCGCTGCCGCAGTTTTACGGCTTTCTGGACACCGGAAAGCTGCCGAGCACAGCGCAGCTGAACGAATTTCAGTACGAGACGTTTTTTGACGCACTTTTGCAGCAGGGCGACGTGCTGCATATCGCGTTCGGCTCCGGTATGACGGCGTCCGTGCAGAATGCGATGCTTGCAGCGGAGACGCTGCGGGAGAAATACCCGGAGCGGAAGCTGACCGTGATCGATTCGCTCTGCTCGTCCTCCGGCTACGGTCTGCTGGTCGACGGCGCAGCCGATCTGCGCGACGAAGGAAGATCCATGGATGAGATCGCGGACTGGGTACTCGAAAAGCGTCAGAAGGTCCACCACCAGTTTTATTCCACGGAGCTGAAATTCTACCGCCGCAGCGGGCGTATGTCCGGCGCTGCCGCAGCGATCGGCACGGTGCTTGGCATCTGCCCCATCATGCGTCTGGACGACAAGGGCCGCATCATTGCCTATGACAAGGTCCGCGGCAAGAAAAACGCCGTCGCGCGCACCGTCGAGACGATGAAGCGCCACGCCGAAAACGGAGAGAATTACACAGGCAAGGCGTTTATCTGCCACTCCAACTGCCTTGCAGATGCCAAGGCGACAAAGGCCGCCGTTGAGGCCGCGTTTCCGCATCTGAACGGCGAGGTGCGCATCTGCGATATCGGCACGATTGTCGCGTCGCATTCCGGCCCCGGCACCGTCGCGGTGTTCTTCTTTGGCGACGACCGTGCACCGGAAGGTTCGCCCGTTTAACGTTCTCCAAAATGCTGCCCCGACTCTCCTCACAAGAAAGCCGGGGCAGTTTTTTCATCCCTCCGCTGCCTGTAACATTCTATCTATCAGAATACCGTAGCCCTGTGCGGGGCTGTTGACCAACACATGCGTGACCGCGCCGACCAGTTTGCCGTTTTGCATGATTGGGCTGCCGGACATTCCCTGCACGATACCGCCTGTTTTGGCAAGCAGCGCCTCGTCCGTCACGGTAATGAGCAGGTTCCGGCCATTTTTCGCGTCTGCATCCACACGGTCAATGCGGATGGCAAAACGCTGCACCTGATCGCCGTCGACATTTGAAAGGATCTCCGCCGGGCCGGTCACGACCGACTCAGCAGGAGCCGTTTCGACTGTCTGCCCCTGACGCGGATGGGTCATCGTGCCGAATATCCCGCAGGCTGTATTTTTGTCCACGGTTCCCACCGTGTCTGTCACATCGAAAAGTCCGTGCAGCTCCCCCGGCGTTCCGCGTGTACCGGCGCGAATCTCAGCAACGCTCGACCGCACCAGATAGCCGGACTGCATCATCAGAAGCTGCGTCCCGTCCAGACTGCTGACGCCGTGGCCGAGCGCACCGTAGCTTCCGGTTTCGGGGTCATAATAGGTGACAGTCCCGATCCCCGCGATATGGTCGCGTACCAGAACGCCGAGCCGGTAGCCGGACGGCGTTTTTTCCGGCGTGACAAGAAACTCCGCTTCCCTTCCGCCGCGTTCCACCCGCACGACAATCGGCTCGCTTTTCTGAATGCTTCCGAGCAGCGCCTGCGCGCTGTCTGTTTTCTTTCCGTCCGCCGCAATGATCACATCGCCCTTCCGGATCCCCGCCTGTTGCGCAGGTGTGCCGCTCTCTACCTCCGTGACCATCAGTCCCTCCGCATAGAGCTTGATGCCGACTGTATATCCGCCCGGAACCAGCGCGCGTCCGGCTGCGGCAGTCTGGCAGCACAGCGCAAGCGCAAGAACGAACGCGGCCAGCGCGGCCGGTATTTTTCTATAAAAAATGTTCCGCCTCATGTTCTCATCCTCTCCGCAAAAGTCTCAGCGCCATTATCTTGACCCGCCGAGCCGGAAAGAAACCGCGCATGGCGTATGTAAAAGAAAGTCTGTTTTCCTTGTCATGAATTAGAAATTCTCCGTTTTTCGAGAAAAAAGAAGCGTGTATCGGCAAAAAGGCCCTGCTTTTCCGCCGAAATCCAGAATTGCAGTTTCCATCTCAATTTAATTTCTGCAAAAAAAGAAAAATTAGTCTTGACTTTTCAGAATAAATCGTTATAATAATCATGCGCTTCGGAAAGAAGCTCAGCTAGGGGATTTGTGTAACGGTAGCACACCGGACTCTGACTCCGTTTGCGGGGGTTC
>ERZ1034719.1533-NODE-1533-length-10555-cov-31.524667_pt1 | contig 10555 bp, 10 predicted proteins | sample MGYA00520703_ERZ1034719 | MGnify/ENA primary metagenome ERZ1034719 (study PRJEB33766, sample SAMN09781716) | gut metagenome | biome: gut microbiome | host: Homo sapiens | place: Madagascar | study: EMG produced TPA metagenomics assembly of the PRJNA485056 data...
AAATCATATTAGTTTAACCTCTCTAAAAGTGTCAACCAAAATCAGGGAAGGTCAGTTCCTCATGATATTGCTTATGTAGAGAATTGGATGAACCACCTTTACCCATACGAAAACCATGATTATAACCTGCTATTACTCGAACTGGATGGAACGATAGAATGGCATAATGGAGAATTATTCAGCGATACCATATTTTATAAAGATTCGACAAAATATACAGAGTTGGCAATGAGGTATTGGAAAGAAGAATACGAAACAGTGACAAATAACAAACAAGCTATAATAGATGGCTTATTCCAAGGAAGAGCAAAAATTATAGAAATCACACAGAGACACCATTATGCTATGTATTAATTAATCTATGCAAGATGCTGACAGAACAATCACTTCGTTCATATTTGTACTCTATCGTTAAAAGATGGATACCGGCTGATTGGATATCGAGCATAATTGCCAATCAGGTAAAGTTTGCCAAACTTAAACCGGATGATATTCATGAAGAATTATGGCGATTGAAAGTAAATCTCAACATTAGAAATGTCGGTGATGCTATTATTTCTGCAACAGCAAACTATTTGTTTCGATTATTTGATCCTAATGATACTCAATAGTTTTACATAGCATAAGAGATTCTAAAGTAGTTAAGGTATTCCGACTCAGTATAACGATTTCTACAGAGGTCAACCAACGCACTTATCTGGTTGTTTATTATCAAATTCATGCCATGATACGACATTACTCAAGAAACATTCAAAATGAGATTCTTAAAGAGCTATTTAATGCGAACAAGTCAATAAGAATTGCTGTTGCTTGGTTTACCAATGACATATTATTCCAACCGCTTCTATTGAAAAGCAAGCTTGGAGTATTTGTCGAGCTAGTAACAAATCATGATGAGATAAATATTTCTGATACAAATAAAGTTTCTTTCAACAAATTAATTGAGGCTGGAGGAGTCATACATTGGAATAAAACAAATCATTTGATGCATGACAAATTCTGTATCATTGATGATAAGATAGTTATAGCTGGTTCATATAATTGGACAAACAAGGCGGAGAATAATGATGAATCGATATCATTCTCATACAACGAGGGAAATACCCTACACTTCTATGATACGAGATTCAAGGAACTTGCTGAGAAATATCCCGGCAATAAAATAGAGCCCCCCAAGGATAGCTGTATTTTCCATGAAAGAAACTCACATAAGTCGCCCACCAATATAGAGATTCAACCTATAATAGTTCAGGAAACAGCAAAGAAACCTATAGTCCAGAAAACTGACCCGAATATATTGATTAAAAGAGACTTGAATGGCGGTGTATCTTATACCTTGTATAAGGATGGAGTTTTTATTCTTGAAGGTTCAGAGCGCATACAGAAGCCTAATAATGAGCCATATCCATGGACAATTCTCTTCCCAAGGATTAAAATATTGAAATCTAATGCTTGTATTCCAGATGAAGCTTTTGCCTATTGCACGACTCTTGAAAGCATAAAAATAGGGCAAGGATGCGCAGAAATAGGGAATGGTGCATTTAGAGGATGTAAATCACTAAAAGATATTTCATTGAATGGTCTGAAGACAATCGGAGACAATGCATTTTATGATTGAACATCACTTTTGTCTGTCTCAGGAACGGAACTAAAAGAAATCGGCGTTCAGGCATTCAAGAATTGCACATCCCTGCGTCGCAGTATTTTAGCAGAAAAGATAGGAGCTCAAGCATTCTGCAATTGTTCATCTTTATCATATATTGAAACAAGTTATTGTCCAGAAACCGGTTCTTATGATGTCGTAAAAGAAAAATCTATCCCTAGTTTTGGGTGGTCTTTTGTAGAACAGGAAAATAATAGACGACTTGAAGAGTTAAAACAAAAGATATCATATTCTGCTGGTTGTCAGGTAATCGGTGATAGTGCCTTTATGGGGTGTTCTGGATTAATCGATGTATCTCTTGCAAAAAGTGTCATTAAAATAGATAAAAATGCATTTAAGGAGTGCACTCGTCTTACTCGTCTGTATATTGGTGACAGTATCAGCAGTATTGATGATTTCGCATTTTCTGATTGCCCCGCATTAGCAAAAGTTAGAATTGGCAAAGGAATTAGTCACTTGGGAAAGGGGATTTTTTCTGGATGCAAATCATTACAAACTATTGCATTCCCCTCATATCCCATATTTTCCAAAGATATTTTTGAAGAGTATGCTAATAAGGTTCAGTTTTACTATGTAGAGCAGCCGATAGTGAAGAAGTTTAAAGAGATGGAACTGCCTTTACTTCCCAGAATGGACAGAGGAGAACTACCAGATGAAGTTACCAATTTCGAAATCAACCCACAAGAATTGCAAAAAGGAGGATCTGGCATCATATTCCCAGGTGATATTATTCAAGTGCCAGATGCGTCTCCTTTTGTTGTTTCTATGAGCCACGCTAGTGAAAATGGCATCTATAAAATATATTTTCTGCATATCATCAGAAATGGTAAAAAGTCCTGGCTGAATCTTAACTTTTTGACAAAGTGTGACTATCAAGGAAAACCTATCGGGAAAATATAGAAAATGATGTTAGACTGCAAATCCTTAAAAGAAATGCTTGAGATCTTAAGAGGAAAGACAATTGTCGGAGGGCCTTTTAAGGAGTACAGCCTATTGATGCACAAAAATGGAATAAAAACACAAGTAATAAGAAAATTATCAAATCTTGACTTTGTATAGTCTTGTTGCATAATTATCCATGACTGCGAAACATTTTATTATCTATGTGTTTACTTCGTGAAGATTTCGACATTACTACAATGACAATGTATAAGCATTAGTATATTCGAAACCAATAGAGGCTTACGAGACGGTTCTTCTTTTACGAACACGGTTCTCGTAGCGCCCGCGTAGCTATGGGCCTGCTGAAGGACTTCAAGGGGGCCATCCAAAGTGACGGTTACGTCGTGTACGAGCACTTCGAGGGAATGGAGGGTAAACTTATGCTTGGATGCTGGGCTCATGCGAGGCGCAAGTTCTTCGAAGCACGTAAAGAGAACGAGAAACTGGCAAACGAGGCTCTCTTCTATATCGGCAAGTTATATGAGGTGGAGAGCGAGGCTGATGCTCTGGACGAGAAGGACAAGAAGCCGGACTATGAGAGGAGGAAGCGCCTGCGCCAGGAAAAAGCATATCCTGAAATCAAGAAGTTCGAGGCATGGATGGAGGTAAACCTCTTCAAATGCGGCCCGAAGTCCATGATGGAGGATGCAATCTCTTACACTTACAAGATACTCAAGAAACTGTCCCTATATACAACTGACGGACGCTACAAGATAGATGACAACATGGTTGAAAACAGTATCCGCCCTTTGGCCATAGGTCGCAAAAACTACTTGTTCTGCGGAGATGATGACGCTGCACAGAGGGCAGCCGTGGTCTACTCTCTCCTTGCTACCTGCAAAGCCCACGGAGTTGATGAAAGGACGTGGTTGGAAGATGTACTCCGAAGGATGCCGGAATATGAACTGGGCAAAAAGGACTTCTCAGAGCTTCTTCCGGGAAAATGGTCGCCTGCCGCAAGGTAAACGCAAATCGAACTGACAACAAACCCACACAAAATGAATGCAACTGACATCTTAGTTATGCCAGTTGCATTAGTTTTATAGAATTTTGGCGTTGGCAAATGTTACTTGTAAGCATTCGAGGAAGTACGTGCGTCATATAAAGTCTGACTGCAACTTGCATTAGTGTGATGCCGGTTGCAGTCTTTTTATGGGGTGTGATATTGGTTTGAGTTACTTTGCAGACAATGCGCTCCAGTTTCCGGGAAGAAGGTCTGCGTAGTCTTTCCCTGCCTGTTCGTATTCCGGGATTCGGCGCAGGACATCCTCAAGCCACGCCCGTTCATTAACGCCGTGTGCCTTGCTGTAACCGGAATCGAGAAATGCAGCAAAAATGGTAACCAGAGTGCAACATAAATAGTAACAGTAGTACAGCGAAATCGGTAACAAGAGTGCAGCAAAAACGGTAACAGGAATGCAACGTTTTTGAATATTAATCCGACCTTTGAGTCATAACTTTTAGCAAAGGTATTATGACAACGAAGGACTACAACGCACTTAGTCGACTGATTATGTACGACAAAATCAGAAGGTTCTACGAAGAGGACCACCAATCAATCCGCTGGATAGCCAGGGAGTTGAATCTAAACTTCAGAACAGTAAAGAAGTATCTGGAAATGGACCAGCGGGAGTTCGAGCAGTTCTCGGACACGGTTATCAATAGAGGTCATATCCTTGACCCATACAGAGACTTTATCATCGGGCGCCTAAGCCAGTACCAGGAAACTCCTGCCGCCCAGATGCATGACTGGCTTAAGGAGAACTACAGTGACTTCCCCAAGGTCTCCCCGAAGACGGTCTACAACTATGTAATGAAGATCCGTCAGGAATACGGGCTTCCTAAAATCAGTGAAAGCGAACGTCAATACTCTGCACTCCCGGAAACAGCCCCAGGAGAGTATGCACAGGTTGACTTTGGTCAGACCAGACTTCGCAAGAGCGATGGCACGCGTGTAAATGTGTACTTCATTGCAATCCTGCTAAGCCATAGCCGTTACAAGTTCATATGGTTCCAGGACAAGCCGTTCACGGTCCTCAAGACCAACAGCATAAAATACAAAGGCAATACTTACTCCTTGCCAATAGGCACCTATCGTGGGGAGGATACCAGAGTATACCTCTCCGAAGAAGGTGGCAGTCTTCTTGTGAAAGATGTGGACGACAATCTCATCGCCAAGCATACCATCCCTGCTGGCAAGGGACAGACCGTGATAAACAACAATCACGCTAGGGATACATCCGTCAGCATAAATGATAAGTGTGACTATGTCAAAAGTCTGTTCACAGACCAGAATGCAATAGGTCTCTTCCTTGTTCATATCCGTGAGCGCTATCCACGTTATATGAGAGATCAGCTTGCGGTAATCATGACATGCGTCAGCAAGTATGGTCAGAAGCGCGCAGACGAGGTCCTGACGGTATGCGTACAGAACAAGTTGTATAGTGCAACGGACTTCAAAGAGATCATCTCTTCCTCTCCAGTGCTAAAACTGGATGATGAAGTCCATATAAAGCCTCTTGGTGATGCGTCGTCGCGTCTCATGGTAAATGTTGAACCAAACAGGTCTTCTATCGATGTGTACGAGGACCTCTTCAAGAGGAACTGACATGGAAGAGTATAATGACAAGATAGTGTGCATAAAAAGTTATGCTAAACGTCTAAAACTCTCATGGCTATGTGCAAATGCGGCGGAGATGTTATTGGAAGCCGGCTCCAACGCTCCCAGTTATGATGACTTCATATGCAATCTTCTGGTCCACGAAGTGCAAGGCCGTTAGGAAAGGCAACGCCTAAAACGCCTTAAAGAGGCGCGCCTACCGATGTCTCATGACCTTAACCAGTATGACCATAGCATGTCTAACGGTCTCACTAAAACGCAACTCAATCAACTGAGGGAGTTACATTGGATAGAAGAAGGCTTCAATCTCATGCTCTCCGGACCTAGTGGGGTTGGCAAGACATATATAGCCTCAGGGCTATGTTCTGATGCGATAGACAAAGGCTACAAGGCTTACTTCAGGACAATGGATGAGATACTTACAACACTCAAACTGAAAGACATAACACCAAGTGCTAAAAGGGAATACAAGTGTCTTTGCGAAAGTGATGTAATCGTCATCGATGAGCTGATGAATATCATTGTAGGCCATGATGAGGGCAATCAATTGTTCTCGTTCATAAACAGTACCTTCGAATCGACGTCCTTTATAATAACCACCAATAGGTCGCCAGCTGAATGGGCCAAGTCTCTAAATGATGAGGTCCTTGCAACCGCTTTGCTGGACCGACTTCTATATAAATGTGAACTCATCCAGCTCTCCGGAGCGAGCTATAGGATGAAGAACCGTAAAAGAATCTTTGCCGCGGATAAGGAGTAGCGGCTGCCGCCACTACTCCTTATCCCAAGATGAATAAACTTGTATAATAAACAGAAAAAATCTTACCTTTGCTAGTGTTGTAGCGTTGTTACCAAATCTGCTGCATCGTTGTTACCGAAAACGATGTACTCTTGTTACTCAAAACGCTGCACTACTTCTTACCGAAAATGCTGCACTCGCAGTTACCGTTAACACGTGAACTATATTCATTCGTTTTCTCATACATACCTCTATAAATCGAAGATAGTGAAATAGGGACATAATAAAAAGATTTGTCCCTATATCAATTCATATTCAAGAACAATATAGAGGACAGAGAGATGTAAGTATAGTATGTGCATTATACGCAATTTCATGTTATCATTCATTTGATGAATTATTTGAAATGCAAATATATAAATGTTTGATTTATAGTATATTTATGTTATCGTGTCTTTTCATTTTCTGAACATTATCTTAATGAAATAGTTCCCCCAACCAATAATATGCCTATGATAGTATGCAAATTTTCGCTATATTTGCTTATGGTTTGAACAATGTTGTTTCAACCTACTAAATTAAGAACGGATGGTAAAAGAGAATAGTTGGACCCAAGGAGAGATCTACCACGAAATAGTTAGAAATCTATACTATAGAGCTAGCGAAACTGATGCATTAAGTGTCTACAAAAATTGGTTATCTTCGTTTGTTCAAATCCACGGCAAGCTGGATGGACAAAGGAAGGTGAATATTCCTAAACTAAATAGTGAATTTGGAATTGTTATCGAATCAGAAGATTCAATGTTCCGGTTTGTGTTCAGCCTTGAAACATATTATTCAATACTATTAAGGTTAGTTGCCTATAAGACTATCACAGGCGGCTCTTCATTCTCATATAATGCCTTTGATGATTCCTTTTTTAGTAATATGGGAATCATCAATTATTCTTGTCCTAACAACTTGAATTGGTTTGTTAGCTATCGTGAAATCGAATCCTTACTCGCAAACATCTATGATGAAATTACAGTTTCACGAGAAGATTTAGAGAATGATTTCGTGAGTGAGATTTTTGAATCGATTTTTCCTAAAGAAATACGTCACGGGCTTGGTGAATTCTATACTCCGGTGTGGCTTGCGACACATTTGGTTAATACTGTCACCGCTGAAGATGAAATGCCTCATTTGAAAAGTTATATTGACCCCACATGTGGATCAGGCTCTTTCTTAGTTGCAATCATTAATAAATTCAAATATGATTCAAACGGAAGTATCTTTAAGTCCATATGTGGTGTTGATATAAATCCGCTTACTGTGTTAGGAGCAAAAACAAATTATTTGCTCTTGTATTATGACTACTATCACAGTATTCCGGAAGCTGGCTTGGATATACCAATATATTATGCTGACACTATTCATGGGCATGATGCAGCACCTTCTTTATTTGAAGACTCAAGTGACTATGATAGAATTCCTGAGAATCAATATGACTACGTTGTAGGTAATCCACCTTGGGTAAATTGGGAATACTTGCCAACATATTATAAAACTAAGTATGCATATTTATGGTTACACTATGGTCTATACAAGAAAACAGGATTAAGTTCTAACTTTATCAAAGAGGATATATCTGTTCTCCTTACATATGTAGTGATTGATAGGTATTTAAAAGAAAAAGGTCGTATTGCTTTTATAGTAAAAGAGACCTTGTTCAAATCAATTAAGCAAGGTGAGGGATTCAGAAATTTTTATCTGTTACCTACAAACCAGTATATTGGTGTATGGCAAGTTGATGATCTTTCAAATGCGAACCCTTTTAGGGGTGCTGTTACCAGAAGCGCATTATTCTACGCGACTAAAGGTGTGCGTACGGAATATCCAATCCCATATCGTGTCTGGAATAAACCGAAGCGTAGAAATAGAGTTATTTCTGAAAATACAATTACTGCTGAGTTGTTCGATATTACACACCTGTTAGCTAGGCCTTCAGATAAAGTACATTTGAATTCAGGATGGATTACTGAATCTGCGGACAAGTCAGAGCAATCAAACGCCGTGTTGGGTAATAATGATTATGGCGCAAGAACTGGTACTTTTACAGGTGGGGCTAACGCAATATATTGGCTTCGTATCCTGGAGGACAAAGGGGACACCGTGATGATTCAGAATATAACTGAGAGAGCTAAAAATAAGGCAGATACAGTAATTAAGGAGGTTGAAAAAGAACTTGTATTTCCTTTCTTGACGGGAAAGGAATTGAATTTTTGGGATTACTCTTACTCGAAGTACATTATTTGCCCTCATAATGCAATAGGTAAAATGTACCCAATATCTCATGAAGAGTTGAGTAAACTTCCCCTTAGTAACGCTTATTTTACCTACTTCCGACAAGTTCTTAAGGACAGAAAGGGATTCACGAGTTTCGACAGAGAGATTCATGAAAAATACTACTATACATTACAACGTATCGGCGAATATACATTTGCTCCATACAAAGTTTGTTGGAGATATATCTGTAAGTCGTTCACGCCTGCAGTAGTAGAGTATGTAAATGACCCTGTATTAGGGCATAAAAACATTATTTGTAATGAAAAAATAATTTCTATTGGGCTGTCAGATAAGTTAGAAGCCTACTACCTATGTGGGCTAATTAGCTCTACTCCATATCGAGAAACAATAGAAAGCTATATGGTAGGTACGCAAATAACGCCTAGCATAATCAATAAGTTGTCTATTCCTAAGTTCAATCCTAATGATGAATTGCACATGATAATTGCTAAGGAATGTTTACAAGGCCATTCGAACGAAGATAAAATAGAACAGCACCTTCAAATTATTGACGATGCTGTTAATAAGATGTTAAAAGGAACAGAATAGTCTAGATGTAAATCCAAGCTTTTCCTGCTTGGATTTCTGTCCCTTCTGGAATTGTTCTGTCGGTGATTTTTATGATATCTTCACTTCCATATTTCTCAAACATTGCATCGGCATCATCTTGAGAATAAAAATCCATATCAAATCTTATTGCTTTAACTCTTACTATATGGAGTTTATGAAGGCGGAGAGCTACTTTGTAGAGACTCTTCATCTGCACAAAATTGTCAAAACTTCCAAGCATTTTAAAGATAGTATTGTTCGGATTTTCAATAAAGCCTACGCCATCGACTAATCCCCATAATTCTGCATTGTTATCATTTTTGGTGTTATATGATGTTAAATCATTCTTTACAAGAATTGTCTCCGCACTCTTATTTACACCATACTGACCCGGATCGGAAGTGTGGATTAATCCTTGGGTAAACACTTTAAGATTTCCATTAGCATCTTTTATAATAACATCAAAGCTCCATGTGCGTCCTTCAACTCTATCAGCTATTTGAAAGGTGTATCTATCAACATTTGGATCTTGTGTACCCATTGGATTTACATGTTTGCCGGCAGGAATATACGCTACGCCTAGTTGATGTAATATGATAGCGAACTGCTGTTCTGCCCCATGTCCTCTCCTCTTAGTTTCTTCCTGTTGTACCTCCTTTGGAGAAATCAAGGAATCAACAACCACCTGCAATTGATCACGACTAACGCTCTTTATTGTTTGGAGAATGGTAACAACCCCTTTGTTAATTAAATAGTCAACTATAATACCAACAGCAATCTTTGCAGACTCGCCACCTTTAGAAATTAGACGTTTGAAATATGGCACATCATGTTTCTTGAGATCATAGATTGAATAATCAAGTATGTTCTTAGAAGAGTCTTTTTCGCAACGTGTCTTGCCAAAAATATAACTCAACTCAAGATACATACGCTTATCAGAAACACCTACAAATGTTCTGAGAAAATCAATCGTGTCAGGATCTGAAAAAACAACGCCTTTTAAATAATCCCTTCGTTTTTCGTCATTATCCGGCAAATCTGACACAATAGATTGAAGTTTGTCAATATCTATTGTTCTATCTACATTCCCATATATAGGTATCTCTTTTTGATCTGCAACGTGATACCAGAATTCTGTTCTATAGTTATCTGTAACTGTCATATCAAATTTAATGTTTACTAGTTATTTGTTGAAAGGAGAGCGACAATATTTACTGACAATGCATTTGCAATCTTTTCGATATTACACAGTGTGATGTTCTTCTCCGCACGTTCAATCATACCGATATAGGTACGATGAAGACCAGCGTTATCTGCCAGTTGCTCCTGAGAGAGCCCCTGTTCTATACGAAACTTACGGACATTCTGCCCGAACGCTTCCAGGATGGGTGATTTTTGCATTATTATTGATTACTTGCTTGAAACAAAGGTAGTGAAATATGCCAATCAACTCAACATACTATAATTAGCATTATACTTATAGTATGCAGATACTATCGATTACAGTTAACTGTATTATTGATATTCAGAGCCTTATAATTTCTGTAATTATAATAACAGATATAGCCTTATTCATTTCTATGACACATTACCGACTTTTCTCAAATGAACGCATTATTTCAATCTGACGTCACGGGAGTTTGACACTTTAAAATTAAAAAAAGTTAAAAATATTTGATAGAGTTCGTTCAGAACTCTTTTTTTTGTCAAATTTATT
>ERZ1034719.1537-NODE-1537-length-10540-cov-4.606867_pt1 | contig 10540 bp, 6 predicted proteins | sample MGYA00520703_ERZ1034719 | MGnify/ENA primary metagenome ERZ1034719 (study PRJEB33766, sample SAMN09781716) | gut metagenome | biome: gut microbiome | host: Homo sapiens | place: Madagascar | study: EMG produced TPA metagenomics assembly of the PRJNA485056 data...
CCTGTGGTGTGGAGGAACGCTTTATCACCGGCAATGCTCCGGATAAGGAAAAATTCTTCAAATGGGCAGAGGTTCTTGGCAGAGCAGTCGGCAATCCACTCTATCACTGGAGTCATCTGGAATTACAGCGTTACTTTGACTATCACGGCATTCTGAATAAAGATTCTGCAGAGCAGGTCTGGAACCTCTGTAATGAAAAGCTTGCCGATCCCTCCATGAGTGCCCGCTCCATCATTGAACGCTCCAACGTCACCCTACTCTGTACCACGGATGATCCGGTAGATTCCTTGGAATACCATATGCAGCTTGCAGAAGATAAGAGCTTCCCCGTCCAGGTTCTGCCGGCATGGCGTCCGGATCGCGCCATCTCCATCGGGAAATCCGATTTTCCGGATTACATTCATACCCTTGCGGAGGTTTCGGGAATTTCGATTACAACCTTTGAGGATCTGAAAAAAGTTCTCTCCATCCGGATGGATTATTTTTCTAACCTGGGATGTCTTGTCAGTGACCATGGTCTGCCTTATGTCATGTTCTCTCCTGCCTCTGACTCTCTTATTGAAGAAATCTTCAACAAAAGAATGCAGGGACAAATGGTGGATGCTCAGGAGGAACTGCAATATGAAACGGCACTCCTCCTTTTCCTTGGACGGGAATACCGGCACCGCAACTGGGTGATGCAGCTTCACTATGGTGTACGCCGCGACAACAATCACAAGATGTTCGCCCGCATCGGTGCCGATACCGGCTTTGACAGTATCGGAGATTGTGCTCCCGTTTCCACACTGGCAGAGTTTCTAAACGCTCTGTGTGAAACCGATGAGCTTCCGAAAACCATCCTCTACAGCCTTAATCCACACGACAACGAAGCAATTGACTGTATCATGGGATGCTTTCAGGATTCGACTGCAGTATCGAAGCTGCAGCACGGAAGCGCCTGGTGGTTTAACGATCATAAGAACGGCATGCAGAACCAGTTATTATCTCTGGCTGCCTCCGGCAACCTGTCCGGCTTTGTCGGAATGCTGACCGACTCCCGGAGCTTTATCTCCTACACGAGACATGAATACTTCCGACGGATTCTTTGTAATCTGCTTGGTGAACTGGTAGAAAACGGAGAATTTCCGGATGACCTTGCAACCTTAAAAGAAATTGTGAAGGATATTTCCTACCGGAATGCTGTCCGCTATTTCGGATTTGATCTTCCGACAGATGAAACCATCGAAAAGCAGATTTCTTTTATCAAGACTCAAAAATGATCCACTGGATCATTTTCCCATATACATGGCAGCATAAAATCAGCCGGTGTATATCATGGTATGCACCGGCTTTTCTATCATCACTATCATCACTTTTTTTAATACACAATTCAAATCTGCTCTCAGACTATGACTATCGCTGTACTCTTCCGGAAGCATCTCCTCCAGCCAAAGTTTCCACTTCCCTCCGCGACACCAAATTAAAGTCCCCCGGAATCGTATGCTTTAATGCAGAAGCCGCTACTGCGAACTCCAACGCATCCTGAAATTTCTTACCATCCAGCAATCCGCAGATCACACCGGCTGCAAAGGAATCTCCTCCACCCACACGATCTACAATCGGACGGATCCGATATTCCTTCGAGTGATAGAATTCCTTCGTATCCCTTGCATACATGCACGCCGACCATCCGTTATCGGAAGCCGAATGGCTGACACGTAAGGAAGAAACACAATATTCAAATCCAAACTTTTCTACCATCTGTTCAAAAATCGAACGGTATCCGGCAAGCTCGAGGTTACCGCTTACTACATCGGTCTGTGCCGGCTTAAAACCAAGTACAAGTTCCGCATCCTCTTCGTTTCCAATGCAGACATCCACATATTTCATCAATCCGGTCATGACATGCTGTGCCTTTTCGGATGTCCACAGTTTCTTGCGGAAATTCAGATCCACAGAAATCTTCACACCATGCTTCTTAGCTGCAATCAGTGCTTTCTCGGTAAGCACTGCCGCAGAATCCGAGATTGCCGGAGTAATTCCGGTAAAATGGAACCAGTCAGCATCAGCGAAAATGGCATCAAAATCAAACTCCTGCTCCGTTGCTGTGGAAATTGAGGAATGAGCACGGTCATACACCACCTTGGACGGACGCATGGCAGAACCGGATTCCAGATAATAAATGCCCAGACGTTCCCCACAGCGTGCAATATGCGCCGTACCCACATTATACTTACGCAGCGCAGCGATGGCGCACTCCCCGATCTCATTGTCGGGTACTGCCGTCACATATTCGGCAGCATGTCCATAATTGGCAAGGGAAACAGCAACATTTGCCTCTCCGCCTCCATAATGAATATCAAATTCATCTGCCTGAATAAACCTTTCAAAATTCGGGGTCGACAGCCGAAGCATAATTTCCCCCATCGTAACTACTTTTGACATGAGCGGATTTCCTCCTTCTTCTGTACGGCCTGACGGCATAATTCCGTAATCCGGTCAAACGCGCCTGCCTGAATCAGATCCTTCTTCACCATCCAGCTTCCTCCACAGGCAAATACCTTCGGAAAGCTTAAATAGTCCTCCATATTGGCAGGGCTGATTCCGCCTGTAGGCATAAAACGCACATTACCATAAGGTGCACTCAATGCCTTAATCATCTTGACACCGCCTGCCGCTTCTGCCGGGAAGAATTTCACTTCCGTAAGCCCCAGACTCAATGCCAGTTCGATTTCCGACGGAGTCATGATTCCGGGAATCACCGGGACCCCCTTTGCCTGACAATACTTTACGGTTACCGGATTCAATCCGGGACTTACGATAAACTTCGCACCTGCTGCAACAGCACTGTCTACCTGTTCGGTCGTCAGTACTGTTCCTGCCCCGACCAGCATTTCCGGATAATCCTCACTTATTTTCCGGATGGTTTCTTCTGCCGCCGCTGTCCGGAACGTCACCTCTGCACAGGATATTCCGCCGTTTAATAATGCTTCTGCCAAGGGAGCGGCATCTCCTGCATCATCTAATGCAATGACCGGAATAATTCCGATCCGACTCATTTGTTCGAAAACTGGATTCACTCTTTATCCTCCATTCTTTTGCTGTCTGTAAATTGTCCAGTGCCTTCCCAATGAACGCAATCTTTCCAATTACAGTATAGCTTTTTTACCGGAGAATGTCTTTTCAAATCCATTACAAAAGATTACAAATCTTGTTCGGATTGTTCTTCTGCCACAATCTGATTCCGTCCGTTCTGCTTTCCGATATAAAGCCGCCGGTCCGCACCGCTTACCATGCTGTCAATGTTAGCAAACTGTTCTCCGGCTTCCACAATACCAAAGGTCATCGTAATATGAACTTCCGTTTCTTCTTTGTAGGAAACCGAATGTGCATCCAGTTCATGGATAAATTCATTCATTACCTCTTCTGCTTCATCGATATGGAATTCCGGAAAGACCAGCAGAAATTCCTCACCACCCCATCGCACCGCATAGCCCTTGCCACGCATAAAATATTTCAGTCTCTTTGCAATTTCGGTCAGCACCACATCTCCACAGTCATGACCATAGGTATCATTGACCCGCTTAAAGAAGTCAATATCTCCAAGTGCCACACAATAGCTGATACCCCGCTTCGCATAGTCCTCATAAGTCTGATGCAGCTTTTTTTCTCCACAGCGGCGGTTATTGAGTCCGGTTAAGGTGTCCTCTTCCACAAGCTCACGCAGAGATTTCTGCATACGTACCGCATTTCTTCCCATCTCTCCCAGCTCATCGTCACGCTTTAACACCTCATAATCCAACGCATCATGAAGGTGTCCCTTTGCAATATTCGCCATATATGTTTCGATCTTCTTAATCGTATCTACAAGACCTGTTGTGTAGTGGATGGTCACAAATGCAACCAGAATCATGACAAGAATTGCGATCACAACCATCGGCATAATGGAATTACGGATCAGCTTCTCCACATTCGCCGAAGGCTGTGCAACAAAAATCATTCCGATACAGCTTCCATCCTCCGCAAACAATGGTGCATAATAGGCAAAATAGCGCTCATCCTCTACCATAACAGATGAATAAAACATATCATCAGCCTTATCTAATACATCCCGCTTTACCACAGGGCTTACCTGCGTCCCGACCGCACGCTCGCCCTTATGGTTCTCAAGCGTTGTTGCTACCCGGATATCCTGATAAAAAATTGTAATATCCACGTTGGTAACCTTTTTAACAGAATCGATCAGCTCATAATCCCCATTAAGGACATGCTCACCCTTCATAAAATAAATTGCATCTTCCGTTTCTTCCACATGATATGCTCCGGGATACAGTTCATCTATAGTTACCTGAATCGTATTGCAAAGATCCTTTAATCCCCCCTGAACCTCGTGGTACATGGATGCTGCAAACCGGTTAGCGCTGAATATGGTAATGACAAGACCCATCAGGATAATGGGAAGCAGATTCATCGCCAGAAACGTACCATGCAGTTTTGTCACTTTCAGCTTTTTCATTCCGTTCTCCCTGATCATTCCCCTGTTTCTTTATTGTATCTCATGAAGATAAATCTGTGCACGGTTCTGGATAATCTGTGCAACCTCACCTGCATTCTTCTGTCCGTTAAAATAAGGCTCTGCCTCTTCAGAAATGATATTAATCAGTGTATCATCATATCGACCGACATTCTTAAAGGTCTTAAGGATCTCCATAAAGTGATCTACCTCTTCCCGGGTCATCGGTTCGATCGTAACCTCTACATCATCAATATAGATAATATCATCATAATATTCCTTATTTCCATTCTCATCTATATAATAAGGACGATCCATGGCTTCCTCGGCCCGTTTCTCCAATACCTTCATGCTGAGAGGAAATCCGGGTGCTTCATTCTGATAGTCTTCTGTCAGATAATACCTCAGGAACTGCCATGCGGCATCCTGATTCTTCGACTTCGCAGAAATTGCAAACTGCATGGTCGGTACAAGAACGGAGCCATCCTGATCTGTGGAAGGAAAGCCAATCATGGTAATCGGTTCCCCGAAGGTTCCCTTCTCTGTATAGTTGAGATTACGGAAATCACCCAGATACATCTGCTGGGTAATGACCTTTCCGGTTCTCCACAGGCTGTCATAGGAACTCCAATATTCATCGGTATAATAGTCATCAGAAATTTCAACCGGGAAGCGTTTCAGGAATTCCAATAAATTCAGAAAGCCCTCATTGTTAAAATCACAATCCCCTGTACTGTAATTCACAAACTGGCTGCCGGCAAAGCTCATACACATATTCAGCATCTCACTTCTGGTTGCCCCTGCAATAAACTCCGTTCCTTCCGGCTTGGAGTCCCAGAGAGCCATCGCCTCTTCTACGGTCCAGCCACGTTCTTCCCCAACATCTGAGGTCTTTGCAACAATCGTTCTTATAGAATAAGACGGTATAAGACGATATAGCTTTCCGTCCCTGGAAAATGCTTCCATTACATTCGGCATCAGGTCATTACGGTCAATCTCCTCATCTTTTTCGATAATGGGAAGAAGATCTGCAAACAGGCCTTTACTGATATAGCTGTCCGTTGGCATGGAATCATCCAGCAGGATAATATCGGGTACTTTACCGGATACAATATCCGTATTCATTCTGGAAATGCCTTCCTCATACTCACCTGACTCAGAGGAATAATCAATCAGACTGATCCGGTAGGTATCGTTCTTTTTATTAAACTCAATTACCCGGCTTTTTACCGTCCAGTCTGTGCTTGCCATGGCAAGGGTAATCACCTGGCGCTCCTTGACATCCTTCGGATCTACCTTCGTAAATTTAGAAACTCCATCCTGCCAGTCAGAGGCACTGGAATACGAACCATAAAACTCGGTATCACTGATCGGAATAATATTATTGATCTGCCAGACATCAATATCGGAATCCACATAGCTCATGAGCTTCGTAACGATAGTATCCCCAAGGTTATATCCATAAACCGCATAGTTATCGGATACATAAAAATCATATCCGGAACCCGGATAAAAGCTGAAGCTGTAGCTGTTTCCCGCAAGCTCTGCAGCCGTTCCGATTGTACCGTTTGCAAGATCCAGCGGATAAACCTTCATTCCATTATCCCCATAATTAATGGCTGCATATTTCCCGTCTCTGCCACGGACAACAGATGCACCATCCAATACATTTCCGGCATCCTGTCTGATGACATTGCCTACCATGTTTCCATTCTTATCAAACTTCAGAATGCTGCTTCCGCAGACAAGATACAACGCATCCTCTTCTGCAAACAATCCATTAATATAAAGCCAGCCCTGCTGTTCAACAATTTTCTTTATTTCCGGAAGTTCATTCAGATTTACACTGAACACGGTTTCATCATCCAGTGTTTTCTGCTCTAAGTAATACAGATCCTCACTGGTATCACTGCCGTCATCATATACATACACGTTGCGCAGGCAGTAAAGATTCCCCTGTGAATCTGCTGTAAATGAATTAATGGACTGATCCGGTGCCCCCTGAAGCTCATGTCCTTCCCCAAAGGTGCCGTCCTCCAGAATTTCATAAAAAATCATGGAAGAATAGCTTTCCGCAATGTCCTCTGCTGCATCCTCCGTACCGGGCTCCGGTTCTGCCACAGTCTCTTCTGTTGCCGTATCGACATCCTCTGCTTCTGCTTCTTTTTCAGTGTTTCCGCCGCCTTCAATATCTGCTCTTGGCGTTACAGCCCCATCCATCTCACGCCATTCATAGCTGTAACCATAAACCTTATCCCCGATCTGAATCAGTCCGCTGGGTGCTGTACCACTTCCATTATAGGAAATAACCTCCTGCTTATACACATAATCCCTGGAAACTGCCTGTTGCTGCAAGTCACCCTTTTCTTTCTTTCCGCATCCGGCAAAACACCCAATCACAAGTGCCACAACCAGTAACGATACCATTGCCTTTTTCATAATTGTCCTCCTTTCCTTCCGGGAATCAGAAATTCTCCCATTTTTCCTTTTCCCGCCTGCTCTTCTTTCGAAGACCATCCCTTATATCTATGATACGGTTGCCTAAATCTTTCCAGGTAAACGTCCGATGCCTCCATTTCCAAATAAAAAAGACAATCAGGATCGTCCCCGGAATGAGTAAAAACAAAAACTGAAAAATCAGTATCAATGCACACACATCTTCATAACCGCGCGCCACATTCTCCCAGAAAGGGAACCGGATTGCGGCATTCTGCATGGAACGTGTGCCGAATTCCAGAATCACCGGAATCAGCGACTCCACCTTGAACCGTGTCGTGTTCTCCACAACGACCATATCATCCTCTGCCACGCCAAGCTGATCCTTCACGGCATTGTAGACGAAATGCCTGACCGGGTTTGGGGCAAGAACCTCATAATTGCTGATGCCCGCTGTTGTTCCATAAGCCTGCAGGGAATCATCCGACAGATACACCGTCGTCTTATTTAATCCGGCACTCTTTGCAAATTTACTGCCATCCCGTTCAATGACTCCTGCCACATAATGTGGCACCCCGCCGATCATCACACTTTTCCCGACAATATCATTGGATCCGAACAGCTGCCACGCACCCTCCGTATCCAGAATAATACTGTCCTGCATGAGATCCTCGCCGGTAAAATATCCTCCGGAAAGGAGTTTCACCGGATGAAACAGGAAATAATCTCCTCCGATTCCAATCGCATCGACATCGGTGAGCTTTCCCTTTTCACTAAGAACCGTCACCTTTCCCATGGCACTATAGCCATCTACCACCAGACGCCTGTCATTCTCTTCACTATATTCATCGGCAGGAAGTGTCTCCTTCAACATCTGTTCAAGCTTCTTTTTAAACCCTATAAACTCCATGTCGGTAAGCTTCACCTGATCTGTAAAGTAGCAGCTTACCTGAACACTTTTTCCGTCCTTGTCCCATCGCTGTGCAGCCTGCTGGTCTGTCAACTGACTGGTCAGATGGTGTGACCAGATGGTTAAAACAAGAAACAGCAGCAACGATACCACCGCCATCAGGCTGAACACAATCTGCTTTATTGTAAAATTGGAGAAAAAACGTTTAAGCCTTATTCCCACTGTAAATTCCTTTCCTCAACTGTCCTGCATTTTCTTATGGTTCTTAACGCATTCCTCATCAGGAGTTATCCGCAAGACGAACCTGCTTTCCTGCTTCTACCGGCTTCGTAGATGTCGTAATAACATATTCCCATCCATAAAGTGGGGCGGAAATTGCAGAATTATTATCATCTGAAGCCAATACTTCCACGCCGACCCGGGTTGCAATATAACGGTTTCCTAACGGACTGCTCTTGGATTCCACCGTCAGAATAAACTTACCATCGTTATCCTCACGGATAGCACTGTTCGGTACCACCAGTTCATATTCCTGACTACGCTGTCCTACGGAAATACTTAAGGACTGGTCTGCCTGAATGGTTGATCCACTCACATCAAATACCAGCAGCTTATTGGTTCCCGGGTTATCCGGATCCGGTTTAATCGCAGACAGCATCACCCTTGCATCCTCATAATACCAGGAATTCTGCAATTCTGCCATGTCACCGATCTGCACCTTCTTAGCCTGTTCATTGGTCACGGAGATAGAAAGGGTAAAGCCCTTGCCCTCCGGCTGGATTACTGCCATGACATCCTCCGGCTGTGTAGTCTCACCGGCCACATATTTCACCGTAGTAATTGTTCCTGCCACCGGTGCTTTGACTGCAGAACCCATGGACTTTTCCTTCAGCTTCTCTATCTCTTCTTTCTTTTTCTGAATGTCCTTATTCGTCTTGGACAGATCCAGTTCCGCATTAATGTCTGCCGCAAGAGAGGTCTGTTCTTCCTTTAATAAGTCATAGACTGCCTGGGCATTCTTCAATGCCGCATTTGCATCGGCTAAACGGTTCTGCCACGCCACGCTCGTCTGGCTGTTGGCTGTTGTTATTTCTAAGATGTTGCGGTTTGCCTGATTCAGACGGTTCTGCGCATCCTGTACACCACCATCTGAGGATGCCGTGATTGCCTGTACTTCGGCAAGCTGCTTCTGGAGGTTTGCTAAGTCTGCTTTTTTTCTTGACAATAAAGTCTGATTATTGGCATATAGATTATTAACATCTTTCGCGTTTTGCTCTATATTATCAATCAACATATGAGTAGCATTATAATCTGCAATAAGCGTTTGATAATCCTTATTATCCTTTATAGCATCATATACACCTTTATATGCATCTTCTATTTCGGTAAGTCCCACATCACCTAATTCTGGCTTTGATAAACCTTTTAATATTACATTCACGGTTTTCTTCAAACTTTCAATTGCTTTTTTTCGTTGCCCATCATAGCTTGATGATGTAGTGGAAGGATTAGTACTAGTCCCACTTCCAGCCGAAGCTTCTGCATTGCTAAGCAGCTTCTCAAGATCTGCAATCTGGGAGTTCACTTCCGTAATCTGTGCATTCAGACTGGCAATCGTTGCTGCCTTGTCCTTCTCAAACCGGTTCTGTGCCTCGGTGAGGTCTGTCGTTGCCTGATCCTTCGTCAATTCCTCATTCTTGGTGCTCACACCGGCATTATTGGTATCCTTCGTGCTCTGTAAGGTCAGATCATCTACATTCTTCTGACATTCCTCTACACGCTTTTTTGCAGCCTCCAAACGGTTCTGCATATCGGTCACCTTGGCCTGTAACTGGCTGAAGCTGTCGATATTTCCATTTGCAACCTTCGTAATGACCTCCGGAGAGACATTCGCTCCGAACAATCCCTTCATATAATTCAGTTCCAGATCCTCCAGCTCCTGTTCAGCCTTCGTAAGTTCATCGCTCTCGGATTCTTCCAGATAATAAATTACCTGATCCTTTTCTACGATATCCCCCTGCTTTACTGCCACACTGGTGATGACACGGGATTCCTTCGCAATGACATTATACGGATCAGAAGCCTCCACCTTGCCGGTTCCGCGCACCTTTGCCGTGATCGTTCCGGTCTGCACATACTGTGTTGCCACCTCCGGCAGGGAATAATTCATAATCGTGTTGGAAAAGAACGTCAACAGCAACATGATCGTTAAGAATATGATTGCTGCGTTCTTCACCCATTCTCTTCTTTTCGTTGTATTCTTCTCTTCCATCGTTTCTCTCCTCATCCAGCACTATCCCTTAATTCCACCCTGATACGTGATTCCTTCTACCAGATAATCCTCTCCGTAAAGGAACACCAGAATGGGCGGAACCATATAAATTGTTGCAACAGCAAATGCAAGTCCGATTTCCCCCGAATTAATCTTCGATAAAAATACGGACAACGGATGCTTATTGGAATCCGACAGCAGGATCAATGGCTGTTCCACCATATTCCAATAATCAATAAAAATCAAAATCGCAATAGAACACATTGCACCCTTACAAAGCGGCATACAGATTTTCGTAAAAATCTGCCACTCGCCTGCACCGTCAATCTGTGCCGCCTCCATCACGGAAACCGGAATTCGCCGCATGTACTTCGTTAGAAGAAATACCGCAAACGGTGAGAAAATTCCCGGCAGCCAGATCGCCCAGTTG
>ERZ1034719.1550-NODE-1550-length-10464-cov-3.602652_pt1 | contig 10464 bp, 9 predicted proteins | sample MGYA00520703_ERZ1034719 | MGnify/ENA primary metagenome ERZ1034719 (study PRJEB33766, sample SAMN09781716) | gut metagenome | biome: gut microbiome | host: Homo sapiens | place: Madagascar | study: EMG produced TPA metagenomics assembly of the PRJNA485056 data...
CGTGAAAACGTGTTCAATATTCTTCAGCAGCAGGTGCGGGGTGCGCGGGTGCTGGATTTGTTCTCAGGCAGCGGCGCAATGGCGTTTGAGGCGGTCAGCCGGGGGGCTGCATCCGCCGTGCTGGTGGATGTGGACAAAAAGGCGCATCAGGTGGAGGAAGCGAACTGCCGCAAGCTGCGGATGGACGACCGCTGCCGCCTGCTGCTGATGGATTGGCAAGCCGCCGTATCGCAGCTCCAGCGCGCGGACGACCGTTTCAACCTTGTGTTTCTTGATCCACCGTATGCCATGCACGACCTCTGCGGCGTGATGAATGCGCTCAAGCCGCTGCTGGCGGAAGATGCCATCATTCTGGTCGAGCATGAGGCAAAGACGTTCCCATCCACCCCTGATGGCTTTGATCTGTACGACAGCCGCAAGTACGGCATTGCGGGCGTGAGCTTTTTCCGCCTGATTCATACGGAGGAATTGTAAATGGAACGCATTTGCGTTTATCCCGGCAGCTTTGACCCGGTCACGCTGGGTCACGAGGATGTTATCCGCCGCGCCGCGAAGCTGTTCGACCGCCTGATTGTTGCCGTGATGCACAATCCGCAGAAAACAGGCTGCTTCCCCGTGCAGGAGCGAATGGCGCTGCTGGAGAAGCTCACGCGTGATTTGCCGAACGTGACCATCGACTGCTGGGACGGGCTGCTGGTGGATTATGTGCGCACGCATCAGGCGAGCGTTGTTGTCCGCGGACTTCGTGCCGTCAGCGACTTCGAGTCCGAGCTGACGATGGCGCAGATCAACAGCCACCTTCTTCCGGGCATGGAGACAATTTTCCTGATGACGCGCCCGGAACATTCATGCATTTCATCCTCTGCCGTCCGGGAAGCCGCCGCGTTCGGCGCGGATATCCGCGATTTTGTCCCGGCGTGCATTGCCGAGGATGTGACCACGCACTTTCATCGCGCACAGAAGTGATCCAATACACCCGCTTGAGCAAAAGCAGGAGAGGAGCAGACGATATGCTGAACAACTCGCAGGGTTCTCAGGGAAACAATGACCTTCAAACCGCTCAGAACGCAATTGCCATCCTGATTGACCAGATCAGCAAGGCGCGTGGAGTTGGGCGGACAATCGTTATCGACAAAAACTGGCTCAACAACCAGCTCAGTGCTTTGCAGAACAGTCTGCCTGCCGCCGTGCATCAGGCACAGGCGGTGCTGAAGGAGAAGGAAGCCACCCTGTCCCGTGCGCAGCAGGAAGCGGAAATGCAGCGGCAGACCGCGGCGGATGATGCGCAGCGCCTGAAGGCACAGGCGGAGAAAGAAGCTGCCGCCGCGCGTGCCGAGGGCGAAAAGGCGCGCGCCGATGCGCAGAAGGATGCCGACGCCGCCAAGCAGGAAGCCGAGCGGATTCGCGCCGGCGCAGTGTCTCAGGCGAATGCGGATGCCCGCGCGATTATCGACAAAGCAAATAACGAAGCGCGGAATATCATCTACAAGGCGCAGCAGGATGCCAATCGCCTTGTGCAGGCGGATGCCGTCCGTCAGCAGGCGGAGAAGGAGGCTGAAACGCTCCGTTCGCAGGCGAACGAGGATATCGCCAAGCGGCAGGCGGACTGCCAGCAGTACATTGCGGGTCAACTTGCGAATCTGGACAGCTACATGACGCAGATGCTGCAAAACGTTCGCAATGCGCGCAGCCAGGTGCGCGGACAGTAACGGTTCTCCATGGAAAGCAAATTTTCTTGCAGGTGTTACAATCAATTCACCAGAAATTCATGCAGACTTCATATTCCTGCACTAAGATATTCTTGCAAGCGGCGGAAAGCCACCGTCCACCGATTGCAATCTCCTTTTTCCAGGCATTTTCCCCAAAGGGAAATGCCGAACCTCCCTATCCTCCATACAAAGCAAAGCCCGCCAATGCTGTGAAGCGTCGGCGGGCTTTGTGATTGGGCGCATAAATTTTACACGGCACGGAAATGCTTCTCCGCATAGGGAGGCGTGAAGCGATGCGGAAAAAGCAGGTGCTGCAGCTGCTGACAATGCTGACGGCGACCGCCGCCGTGTGCGCGGGACTCTTCCTGCGCCATCAGCCAATGGAAGTGGCGGCAGTGCGCGTGGAGAAGGGGAACATCTGCCGTACAGTCGGTGTTGCAGGGACGGTCTGCTACACGCAGGAAACGCCCGTCACGGCAATGGTCAGCGGCATGGTGGACGCGCTGTATGTAATCGAGGGGGAGCGCGTGACGCAGGGGCAGGCGCTGGCGCGGATCAGCGGCGGCGCAGCGCAGGAACAGGCGGTGCTGGCGCTGATGACGCATTTGGATGACGACGGGCGCAGTGCCCTGACGCAGACGCTGGCAGAGGGCAGTGTCCTGCGCGCGCCTGTCAGCGGAATTGTGCAGCGCGTGGCGACGGCAGCGTATGCGCCCGTGCAGGCTGGGAGCATCCCCATGACGATTGCAGTGGGCGCGCCGGAAATCGTCTGCCTGTGCGTTCCGGCGGATGCGGAAGATGTGCGCGTCGGGCAGCTGGCGGACATCAGCACAAATGGCAAGCATTGCGGCTACGCGACGGTCGCGAGCATCAAGCCGATGATTGCGGAAAGCGCCTCCGCCTATCGCCTGATTTTGACGCCGCAGGACGGGCTGACCCTCAGCCCCGGCATAGAGGTGGAAGCGCAGATTACCGCCGAATATCACGCGCAAGTCACGACGTTGCCGCTCAGTGCCATTACCCCCGACGAAACGGTCTGGTGGATTGCTGATGGCATTTGCACAGAAATTCCCGCGCAAATCGTGCAGACGGACGAAAATAGCGCGTGGGTCAGCCTGCCGGAAGGAATCAGCGTGGTGAACGGCGAATTTGACCGCTGTCAGCAAGGCGTTCGCGTCCGGATTGCGGAGGGTACGCCGTGACGCTGCGGGATGCGCTGGATTTTGCGCTGACCAGCCTGCGCGGAAATCTGGCGAAATCACTGTTGACGGTACTGGGGCTGGGTGTCGGCGTTGGCGCGGTGCTGACAGTGCTTTCGCTGGGCGACGCGGGCGAAATCCGCGTGGAGGAAGAAATTGCGCGCTTGGGTGTGGACAAAGTGTGGTTCTGCGCGGAAAATCCGGCATATCCGCTGACGGAGGATTGCCGCGCTATTGCCGCTTCCACGGGTGCTGATGTTTGCCTTGGCGCATCGACAATGGACGCGGTGTCGCTCGGCGGACAGACTGTTTATGCGCAGATTGCCGGATATGATGACGGCTTAGAAGCGGTGCATCACCCCAGCAGCGTGCTGGGGCGCATGTTTACCGCACGCGAGTACAGCGGTGAAAGGGTTGCCCTGCTTGACGAGACGCTGGCGGGGCGGCTGAGCGCGGCGGTGGGGGATTTCATCAGCGGCGGGCGGCGCTACTGCATCGTCGGTGTCGTCGCGGGGATGCCCGCACAGAGTGCGTCGCTGGGCAGCGGAATGCTCCTTCTGCCGCTGCAAACGTGGCAGGATGCCTATGCGCTGGCCCCAACGGAACTGGCGCTGGCCGTCCCGAAGGGCGAAAAGGCGGGGGAACTGGCTGAGGAAGTTTTGGCGAAGCTGCACAATATGCCGGGAAAATATCTCTCCGTGACGCTGGAAAACGAGGTTGACGCCGCGAAGTCAGTCGTGCGGATTTTCGTGATGGTGCTGGCGTGCGTGGCGTTTGTGTGCGTCGCGACAGGCGCCATCGGCGTGATGAACGTGCTGCTGATTTCCGTACGGGAGCGGCGGCGTGAAATCGGACTGCTCAAGGCAATTGGCGCAACATCGCGGCAGGTGGCGTTGCTGTTTCTATTGGAAGCAGCGGCGTATGCAGCGCTGGGCGGGCTGCTGGGGATTCTCCTCGGCTTGGGGATGACGGCGCTCTTCGGCGCACTGATTGGCTTGACGCCGCAGGTGAAGTTACTGCACATGGGACTGCTGCTGGCGGGTGCAGCGGTGCTGGGGCTGAGTTTCGGCGTGATTCCCGCGGCAAAAGCGGCAGGACTTCCTCCAGCGCAGGCACTTAGAACCGAGTGATTTTTTGGGCAAACTGTACACAAAAAGCGTTTCTTTTCAACCATGAGAGACATTCTGCACAAGGAATTGCGCAAAGAATTGGCAATCCGGCCTATTTACGATTTGGCGAAAAAAAGGTATAATATCGACAGTGGCCAAGCAAGAGGAACCATTCGCAAGCGTGGTGCTGGCCAACCGGATTACGAATTTTCGTGAGGAGGAATTCATTATGGCAAGTGTATCCCTGCAGCACATCTACAAGGTGTACGCCGGCGGCGTGACGGCTGTCAGCGACTTCAACCTCGACATCAAGGACAAGGAATTTATCGTTCTGGTCGGCCCGTCCGGCTGCGGCAAGTCCACCACCCTGCGCATGGTCGCCGGTCTGGAAGAAATCTCCGACGGCGAACTGTATATCGGCGACAAGCTGGTTAACGACGTTGCCCCGAAGGATCGCGATATCGCGATGGTGTTCCAGAACTACGCGCTGTATCCGCACATGACCGTGTTCGACAACATGGCGTTCGGCCTGAAGCTGCGCAAGACCCCCAAGGACGAAATCAAGCGCCGCGTGGAAGAAGCTGCCCGCATTCTGGGCATTGACCACCTGCTGAACCGTAAGCCGAAGGCTCTGTCCGGCGGCCAGCGTCAGCGTGTTGCTCTGGGCCGTGCTATCGTCCGTGAGCCGAAGGTCTTCCTGTTCGACGAACCGCTGTCCAACCTGGACGCTAAGCTGCGCGTGCAGATGCGTACCGAAATCACCAAGCTGCATCAGCGCCTGCAGACCACCTTCATCTACGTTACCCATGACCAGACCGAAGCTATGACGATGGCTTCCCGTATCGTGGTCATGAAGGACGGCGTTGTGCAGCAGGTGGATACGCCCCAGAACCTGTACGACTTCCCGGCGAACGAGTTCGTCGCAGGCTTCATCGGCTCTCCGCAGATGAACTTCTTCGACGTGCGCCTCAAGCGCGAGAACAACGAAGTTGTTGCGTACTTTGGCGACAACAAGATCGTTGTGCCGCAGGGCAAGGTTTCCAAGTTTGTGGATGAGTCCTATGTGGGCCGCGAAGTTGTCATGGGCATCCGTCCGGAAAACATCCACGACGATGAAATGTTCCTCGCCAACGCTGCCGATGCGACCATCGACGTGAAGGTCGAAGTGACTGAAAAGATGGGCTCTGAGACCTATCTGTACCTGACCACCACCGGCAAGGAAGGCAACATCATCGCCCGCGTCAATCCGCGTACGACGTCCATTGCTGGCGCCGAAATCAAGGTGGCGTTCGACGTGAACCACCTGCACTTCTTCGACAAGGAAACCGCCCGCACCATTCTGGTGTCCGATGCTGTTCCCGCGCCGACCAAGACCAATCTGACGAAGTAATTCACTTCACACAGGATTTTCAGGAAGCACTTTCTCCGTAATGGGGAGGGTGCTTCCTTCTTTTTGATCGGCAGAACGTTTGTTTTTGTGCTAAATTCACAAAAAATTTTCGCTTTTCGGCAAAATTCGCTTTTCTCCTGCGCGAAAGTGTGCTATACTAAAATAGGATATTCGGATACAAGCGCCGCGTGGGATGGCGGCGCGAAAGGGGCGTATACCTTTGATGAACAAACGTTTGCAGGAACAGGTTGACAACGTGCTGAATCGCCTGAGTGTACCCATCACGATTCTGGATGCGGATTCGGACAGACTGCCGGACGGGATGCCGCTATCTACGCTTCGCCTGACTGAGGGTGAAGCGCGCGCTATGCTGGGCAGCCTGTATATGGCGGTGCCGCCGCTGCATATCGTGCTGACTTGCGCCGAGCAGCAGCCCGGTGCGCGCGATGTGCTGCAGCTGGCGGCGATGTTGATTGCCGCGCTCGACCACTCCGGCGAAAATCGCACCGAGAGCAGCAGCGACGTGTATTGCCGCGCGCTCCGGGGCGACCTGATGGGCAGTGAGCTGGAGGCGCTCAGCCACGAACATCAGCTGCCGCAGGAGATGGATCGCACGGTCATGCTCTTCCACATCGTGCAGACCGAAAACGAGTGCGCCTATGACCTGCTGCGGGACATTACGCCGGTGCAGGACAAGGATGTACTGCTGAACATGGATCGTCACACCGTTGTGCTGATTAAGGAAATGACGGACGTTGAGACGATTGACGACCTGCAGCAGTTTGCGCAGGCGCTGCAAGAGACGCTGATGGGCGAAACGGCGCACCAGATGACAGTCGGCATCGGCAAAATGCGCCGCACCATCGACGAATTGCGCGACAGCTACAACGAAGCCCGCCGCGCCATTGAGGTCGGACGCATCTTCAAGCCGGAAGAGAGCATTTATATTTACAGCCGCCTGATTCTGGAGCGCTTCCTGATGGAGCTGCCGCAGGACATCAGCGCTTATTATCACGGGCTGCTCTTCAACCGCAAGAATCAGCGCCTGTTCAACGAGGAAATGCTCTACACGATCGAAATGTTCTTCAAGAAGGACTTGAATCTGTCCGACACGGCGCGTCAGCTTTATATTCACCGCAACACGCTGGTGTATCGGCTGGACAAGGTGCAGCGGCAGACGGGGCTGGATTTGCGCTCCTTCGACGATGCCATCACCTTCAAAATCCTGATGGAGTTGAAGAAAGTCAGCGGCGACAAAGCGCCCCGGAAATAAACGATAAGGAGGATTCTTCCCATGAAAAAGAAACTTGCGCTCGTGCTGTCTCTTGTCCTGTGCTGCGCGATGCTCAGCGGCTGCACGACGCTTACTGCTCTGATGGGCAAGCAGATGGCGAATGCCGCCACCGACGATACCAGCGGCGACACCGTCACGATTTCCCGCGAGGAGTATGAGAAGTACAAGCAGTTTGACAAGCTGCTGGAACTGATGGACATTGTGGACGAAGGGTACTTCGAGGACTACGACAAGCAGGATTTGCTTGACGGCGCGGCGGACGGCTTACTGTCCGGGCTGGGCGATCCGTACACCTTCTACTACACGCCCGAAGAGTACGCCAAGCTCTGGGAGGATGACGAAGGCGAATATGCGGGTGTCGGCATCCAGATTTCCACGTCCTATCTGACGGGAATCTGCACCATCAGCCGCGTGTTCGACAACGGCCCGGCGCATGAGGCGGGCGTCCGCAAGGGCGATATCCTCTACAAGGTGGAGGATTTGTATGTCAACTCCAGCACCATTAACGACGCGGTAGATATCATGCGCGGCACGCCGGGCACGGATGTGCACGTCACGTTCCTGCGTGGCACAGAAGAAATGGCGTACACGCTCACGCGCGCGAATATTAACGTCAACCGCATTGATTCCATGATGCTGACCGACGAAATCGGCTACATTTATCTCTACGACTTTGCAGGCGACTGCGCTGAAAAGTTTGAAACAACCGTTAATAAAATGGTGGAGAACGGCACAAAGGGCTTGATTATCGACCTGCGCGACAATCCCGGCGGCTGGGTGAACGACGCGCAGAGCATCGCCGACATCTTCCTTGACAAGGGGACGCTGTGCTATTTGCAGTACAAGAGCGGCGAACGCTATTACTACCGCACGAAGGACGGCAAGGTGGAGATGCAGCTGGTGCTCCTTGTCAACGAGAACAGCGCATCGTCCTCCGAAATCCTCACCGGCGCACTGCGTGACCGCGCGAACGCGACCGTTGTCGGCAAAAAGACCTATGGCAAGGGCATTGTGCAGTCGGTTGTGCCGCTCTCCGACGGTTCTGGAATGCAGATTACCGTTGCGCAGTACTACACGCCCAACGGCTATGCGGTGCACAAGCAGGGCATCACGCCGGACGTGGAAGTGGACGGAGACAACGGCATGTACGAGTTGGGTGACCTGACCGACGCACAGCTTGCAAAAGCGCTGGAGGTCATGCAGGAAAAGCTCGCGGAAACGAAATAATCACCAAAAGCCGGGGCAGCACGAACGCTGTCTCGGCTTTTGGCATACGAAAAAAGCGCTGGAACGTACATTCCAACGCCTTTTGTGCTTTTAAGAGACGATTAGTCCTCGTCCTCGTCAGCATTCTGTTCTTGGAAGATTTCAAAGACCGCGTTCAGCACGTCCTCGTCTTCCACGCCGGAGTAGGTTTCTTCGTCGCCTTCGCGAATGACCTTGAGAATCACCACTTCGTCCTGCTCGTCGTCATCCTCAATTTCTTCATCGTCCAGTGGAATCATCACCATGTAGTCGTCGTTGTTGTACTCGACCACGTCCAGCAGCAGGAACTCCACATCGTTGCCGTTTTCATCGGTCAGCGTGATGATGTCCTCGTCCTGAATTTCGCTCATCGTCAGCCTCCTGCGTCACTCCGCGTCGGTGAACATGCTGTCGTCGCCCTCGTCGCCGTCGGCGAAGTTGTAGTCGTCGGCGAACATCTGCTTAAATTCCTCGAAGATGGCATCGGTGATGCTGTCATCCTCTTCCGGCACAAATTCTTCCGTTTCGTCATCGACGATTTCAGAGCGGAGAATTACGACCTCGTCGTCATTTTCATCCTGCGGGACCAGCACCACATACTCGTTCTCGCCATGCTCCATGCGGGCGGCAATGTCATAGAGATATTCCGTGCCGTCCTCGTCGGTCATCACGACCACGTCCAGATCATCTTCATCCTGCACGTCCTGCGGATTCAGTTCAGGGGTGTTGGGGGTATCAGTCATGATAGCTGCCTCCTTCAATTGCACTTAGGAACCTCCCACATTGTAGCACATCGGGCGCGCTTGTGCAAGCGTTTCCGGCGTTGACAGGCGGAAAATTTTATGATATTATCGGGAAAACGCGGAAAGGGAGATTGGCGAATGATACCAGCGGCGATTCAGGCGCTTCTGCCCCAACATCCGGGCGAAGAGAACCGCATCGGGCATTCGGGCGCGCAGGTCGTGATGTATGAGGACTGTGTGCTGAAAGTGCAGCCGGACACGGGAAATGCGGCAAATGAGGGCATCATGCTGCGGTTTTTGAAGGGGCGGCTGCCCGTGCCGGAGGTGCTGGCGGAGGCGGTGCAGGGTGGAATGCGCTATCTGCTGATGACGCGCCTTCGCGGGCGGATGCTCTGCGACGAAACGTTTCTGGACAATCAGCCGCTGCTGGCGCGCCGGATGGCGGAAGCGGCGGAGATGCTCTGGCGCGTGGATATTGCCGGCTGCCCCTGCTCGTATGCGTTGGACGACGTGCTGCGAAAAGCAGAAGCGGACATCGCCGCTGGGCGCGTCACCATTGACACCGCGAATCAGCCGGAAACATACGGCGCAGGCGGATTTGCATCGCCGGAAGCGCTGCTGGCGTGGCTGAAAGCGAACCGTCCGCCGGAAACGCTTGTGCTGTCCCACGGCGACTTCTGCTTGCCGAACATCCTCGCGGACGAAAAGGGGATTGTCGGCTTCATTGATCTGGGGCAGGCGGGCTGTGCCGACCGATGGCGCGATCTCGACCAAGGCTTATGGAGCATGTGGGCGAATATGACCGGGCTTTTCGGCGGAAAGGCGCGCCCGTTCGACCGAAATACTCTCTTTTCCGCGCTGAATCTCCCCCTTGATGAGGAAAAACTGCGCTACTACTCGCTTTTGAGCGAACTTTGCCCCTGATACTATTTCCAGATTCACCTGCGCCATCTGCTTGCGCCTTTTCCATTCTGGCGTCCGCTCATTCCACTTAGCGTAGCGCTGCTACGCTGCGTTCCATTCACGTTAGCCAGAATGAAAAATTCGCGGCGCATCTTGGCGCATTCTTATCTGGAAATAGTATGAAAAAACGCCGCTCACTGCCATTGTCAAGCAGTGAACGGCGTTTCGTCGTCAGCGGATAACAAGTTCCATCGGGTAGTGGTCAGAGCCGCGGATTCTCGGATGCGCATTTGCATCGCCTATGCGCTCCACCATGCGTTCGGACACAAGAAAGTAATCCAGCCCGCCCGCGCGAATGCCCTTGCGATAGGCGAATGCACCGGGCGCGGTATCCGGATGAACGTGGCGATAGGCATCGACGAAGCCGCTTTGCAGAAGCGCCGCCATCCCGCTGCGTTCCTCGCGCGTGAAGCCCGGAACGTGCATTCCCTGCGACTTTCCGGCTAAATCCGCATCGTTGTAGGCGGCATTCAAATCGCCGCAGAGGATGACGGGTTTCTGCGTATCGAGCGCCTGCAAATGACGAAGCAGCGCGTCATTCCACGCGATGCGCTCCGGCAGACGGCTCAAATCCGCCGCGACGTTCGGCGCGTAGGCGTTCACAAGGTAAAAGTCGCCCAAATCCGCCGTTATCACACGCCCCTGAGTATCCATTTCATCCTCGCACAAGCCGAAGCGGGAGGATACAGGCGTTCGCAGCGTCAGCACCGCAGTGCCGGAATAGCCGGGGCGGTCGGCGTAATTCCAAATGCCTGTAAACCCCGGCAAATCCAGCTCGCCTTGACCCGCCTGCAATTTCGTCTCCTGCAGGC
>ERZ1034719.1559-NODE-1559-length-10391-cov-12.247968_pt1 | contig 10391 bp, 10 predicted proteins | sample MGYA00520703_ERZ1034719 | MGnify/ENA primary metagenome ERZ1034719 (study PRJEB33766, sample SAMN09781716) | gut metagenome | biome: gut microbiome | host: Homo sapiens | place: Madagascar | study: EMG produced TPA metagenomics assembly of the PRJNA485056 data...
ATTTATTAATGTAAAATTGATACAAAAATTTGAAAAAATTGCTATAATTTATATTTGTTAAAACGATTGGGAGGTGTGATAGATATGAAAAGGTCCGGCTTTTATGACTGCTGCATATTTGTTGCCCTCTTTATTATTACAATAAGTATGGTTGTAACATTGAAGCTGCAAATCGAAATCAACCGTCATATCGCAATTTCGACTATGGCGGAGGTTGAGGAGGCGGCGGACTCTTCTACCGATTCGTTTTCAGCAAGAAATAATGTAACGTTGGAGGACAACAACACGGCTTCAATTCCAGAGACTACCGATATTCAGAGAGCCGCTGAAACAAAAGCCGTCAAAGCTGCTGCTCGAAGTAAGGCTCGGAGTGCTAAATCAACCGAAAAAGCAACGGTCAATACAACAGCCGATACAACTGTTGCCGTTACCGAAATCGATACTGTTCTTGTAGTGAATAAAAATTCAAAGAAAATACACAGCTCAACCTGCTCTTATGCGAGAAATATGAAGGAAGAAAACAAGGCTGTTATTTCTTCGGACGAGCTTCAGGACTATCTTGATAAGGGCTATACCGTCTGTACTCGCTGCAAATGCTATAAGAGGTGACAAAATGAGCGATAAGAAAAATATCGATAACAGGAAAATTATTGCCGTTATGTGCGTAGTGCTTGCGTTTTTGAGCGTTTTTATTATGCTTCGTCAGGTAAAAATTTATAAGAAAATCAATGAAAGCAACGCTTCCGATAATTCCGACGTATCTGTTTCGTGGGTTGACGGCGGCGAGGCTGCAAGCATAACCGCAACCGACGCTCCGAACGTCACGGTGCAGGGGGATATGTATGTGTTAAACATAAGCAGTAAGAAGATACACAAGCCCGATTGTCAGTATGCCAAAAATATGGACGACAAAAACAAACAGGTTATCTTTTGTGATAATATCGACGAATATTACCTGAAAGGCTATACTTCTTGTTCAAAATGCCTTGCCTGACTTGAAATATCGTCATTTTGACCAATGAAATATCTCTTGAAAAAGCCTTGAATATGTGGGAAGAATGAACTAATTTAACAAAAAAACGGTCGGTTTTTGTTGAAAATGCAAACGAAAATAAAAAAATGTAAAAAAATCCTCTTGCTTTTTTGTGTAACATTGTGTAAAATATATAATAAATAAGTTGGCTAAATTGCATATACGGAGGCTAATTATGTCAAATAGATTGTTTCAAGGTATCGTTCATCAGATGACAGATTCAATAGACAGAGTAATAGGAGTTGTTGATGAATCGGGAACAGTTATTTCCTGTAGCGAGCTTGGAAAAATCGGCGAGGTTATTTCGTCGGAGGTTTCGGTTATATTTTCGGCTGTTTCGGAGAGCGTTGTAATTGACGGCTTCACATACAAATCCTTCGGAACGCATATGCACGCAGATTATGCTGTTTTTGTTTCGGGCGAGGATCAGCTTGCTCAGAACTATGCTTCGCTTCTTGCGATTTCTCTTTCGAGTGTTAAGCAGTATTACGACGAGAAATACGACAGGGGAAATTTCATAAAGAACGTTATTCTTGACAATATTCTTCCCGGCGATATTTATCTTAAAGCACGTGAACTTCGCTTTAACAGTGAGGCTTCAAGGGCTGTTTTCCTTATCAGAATTGTTGACAAAATCGACGTTTCTGTATTTGAGGTTATTCAGGGCTTGTTCCCCGATAAATCAAAGGACTTTGTTATTGACGTAAACGAAACGGATATAGCTCTTATCAAAGAGGTTAATCCGATGATTGAAACAAAAGACTTGGAAAAGCTTGCACGTTCGGTTATCGACAGCCTCGGTGCGGAGTTCTATTCTCACGTTCTTGTCGGTATCGGCACAACGGTTGAAAACATTAAAGACCTTGCACGCTCATTCAGAGAAGCACAGGTTTCCCTTGAAGTAGGTAAGGTATTTGACACCGAAAAGACCATTGTCAGCTACGACAATCTCGGTATCGCAAGACTTATTTATCAGCTTCCCACAACGCTTTGCGATATGTTCTTACGAGAGGTATTTAAGAGAGGTTCTATTGAAAGCCTTGACCAGGAAACGCTTTTCACAATTCAAAAATTCTTTGAAAACAACCTTAACGTTTCCGAGACCTCAAGAAAGCTTTTTGTTCACAGAAACACTCTTGTTTACCGTCTTGAAAAAATCAAAAAGCTCACGGGACTTGACTTGCGTGAATTTGACGACGCAATTGTATTTAAGGTTGCGTTGATGGTTAAGAAATATCTTGATTCAAACCCGATAAAATACTAATAGATGTACTTGAACGACGTGATTTGACAATATATTGTATATCTTGCATATTTATTTTATACGTTTTTGTGTAAATCTACGAATATTGTTAAATTTTATTTAATTACGTTACATCTTGCTATATTTTATGGTATAATTTAAGGCAGTATATTGGGCAGCTTATGCTCGGTACTGTCTTTTATTTTTTTAGATAACGAAAGAGAGGTCGTTAATGTGATAGAGTTTGATAACGTTTCAAAAACCTATGCAAACGGTACGGAAGCGTTAAAAAACGTCAGCCTTCGCATTGAGGACGGCGAGTTTGTTTTTATTGTCGGCTCCTCGGGTGCAGGTAAGAGTACGTTTCTCAAAATTATGATGCGTGAACAGGTTCCTAACAAGGGTACTGTTATTATAAACGGGTTTAACCTCAATAAGCTTAAAAAGAAGCAAATCCCTATGTTCAGAAGAACACTCGGCATTGTCTTTCAGGACTTTAGACTTATACCGAATATGACTGTTTATGACAATGTTGCCTTTGCAATGCGAGTTATCGGCGCAAAGGAAAAGGAAATTCGAAAAAGAGTTCCCTATATTTTGAGCCTTGTGGGACTTTCCTCAAAGGCACGTCAAAAGCCAAATCAGCTTTCGGGCGGTGAACAGCAGAGAGTTGCACTTGCAAGAGCACTTGTAAACAATGCCGGACTTATCATTGCCGACGAGCCGACGGGTAATATCGACCCCGAGATGTCCTATGAAATTGTCGATTTGTTAAACCACATAAACGCAAGCGGCACGACAATCGTTATGGTTACTCATGAGCATAACCTTGTCCGCCATTTCCATCACAGAGTAATTACAATCGATCAGGGCTATGTTGTATCCGATACGAGCGATTCCGATAAGCTTCCTGACGATTACTCGAAATATGAGGCTGTGCATCCGTCGGTTATAAGCCCTGCTTCCGAGTCAGTCTCGGATGAGGAAAGAAAAAAGATTGTTGAAGAAATAGTCCACGAGGATATTAAGGTTGATGAAAACAAATTGAGCTCATATTATGCGCCGCCGATGTCGGACAGTGAGCTTGAAGATTTCATTTCAAATTACGGCGTCAATGCCGATGACGATACGGCGGAGGATGATATAGATTATTCGATTTATCTTGACAACCTTACCGAAAAAGCAGGAGGTGAAGATAAATGAAAGGCTCATCACTTGGATATTTAACCCGTGAGGGATTCAGAAACGTTTGGGTTAATAAGATGATGTCAATCGCTTCCGTTGCGGTGCTTATGGCTTGTCTTTTGATTATCGGCGTAGGTGCGATGGCTTATTTCAATATTAACTCGCTTCTTGATATTGTTGAGGCACAGAATATTGTAATGGTTTATGTTTCGGACGAAGCCGACGACGTTAAGACCTCGGAATTAAGACTTTCGCTTGAGAATATGGACAACATTGCAAGCTGTGAGTTTGTTCCGAAGGAGGACGCTTTTCAACATCAGGTCGAGCTTATGGGCGGCGACTCCGCTTTGTTTGAAGGTTTTGAGACAAGTCCGCTTCCCGATGCTTTTAAGGTTACAGTTAAAGACCTTTCAAGATTTAAGGAAACGGTCAGCGAGATTGAAAAACTTGACGGGGTGTATAATGTACGTGAAAACAGCGACCTTGCAACGAAACTTGTGTCTGTACGGCGTGCAGTGACAATTGTCAGCGCAGGACTTGTTGCAATGCTTTTCCTTGTTGCATTGTTTATTATTTCAAATACAATTAGGATTACAATGTTCTCACGAAAGCTTGAAATCAACATTATGAAAGCCGTTGGTGCTACAAACAGCTTTATCAGATGGCCGTTTATGGTCGAGGGCGTACTGCTCGGTATTATTTCGGCAGGCGTTTCGGTATTACTGCTTTGGGGCTTGTATGAATTGATTATTTATGCTTTCTCCTCGGTAATTACAATGCTTGGCTTTAGCTTTGTACCGTTCCTTTCATATGTTTGGTACATCTTCGGCGCATTCCTTGCAATAGGTATAATTACAGGTAGCTTCGGAAGTATGGTTTCTATGAACAGATACCTCAAGGAGGAAAGGAGTGTCGTAACAAATGAGTAATATTAAATTTACACCTTTGTTTAGGCTCATATCAGTTGTACTGTGTATTGTCATGACGCTTGCAAGCGTTTCCTTCGGCGTGTATGCGGAAAGAGATTTCCAAGCTGAAATAGATGCGCTTGAATCTAAAATAGATGCCAATAATGCAAAAAAAGAGGATAAGCAAAAGAGTGCCGATGAGCTCAATGAGGAAATTGATACCTTGCAGGAGCAAATCGACGTTTATAACGCACAGATTTCAGAGCTTAACTCACAAATTTCCGGCTATGATGCGGTTATCAATCAGCATGAGGCGGAGATTGCAAAGCTTGACGAAAGCATAAACGAAACCGGCGTTCAGATTGATAAGCTTAATGCTCAAATTGCGAATACGCAGGAAGTTCTTGCGGAGCGTATGAGAGCGTCATATATGGCAGGCGAAACTTCAATTCTTGAGATTTTGCTTGATTCATCAGATTTTGAGTCGTTCCTTACAAGGCTTGAGCTTTTGAGTGCTGTTGCAAAGCGTGATAACGAATTGATTTCTGCGTATAATTCGCAAATTGATGAGTCAAATAAGCTTGTGGAGCAGCTTAATACTCAAAAGCAGGAGCAGGTTGACAAGCAGGCTGCCGTTGAGGCTGAAAGGGCAAAAATCGTTGATTCGAGAGCACAAATTCAGTCTGCAAGAAATTCAATAAGCAGTCAGCAGGCGAAGCTTGAAAAAAAGGTTGACTCATACAATTCAATTCTTTCAAATCTTGATCAGTCTTCCGCTCAGTACAGAGCACAGATGGAAAAGATTAAAAAAGAGCAGGCTGAATACGATTCAATTAAGCAGAATGGTATGACAAACGGTTCAGGCTCACTTAATAACGGCGGCGGAAAATCCGAAATCGGTAACTATCCCGTTTCTTCAAAGGGTATGATTGCTCCGCTTCAGTATAGCAATGTGTATGTATCTCAGCATTACGGGCACAACGGTCACAAGGGTGTTGATATCTGCACAAGAGGTACAGGCTCAACAATGGGCAAGGAAATAAGAGCTGCTGCCGACGGTGTTGTGTATTCGGCGGAATTCCACAAGAGTTGGGGAAATAATGTCTATATCAATCACGGCAACGGTGTATATACAAGATACGCTCATTGTAGCAAGATGATTGTTTCGGCAGGTGATCAGGTCAAGCAGGGACAGGTTATTGCTTACGTAGGAAACACAGGTAACTCATTCGGTCCGCATCTTCACTTTGAAGTATGGGTAAACGGAACAAGAACAAATCCCGAAGAATGGATTCCGGCGATGGCTAATAAATAAGGTTTGAGGTGGTTGTAAATGAACAAAAAAATATCGGTGGGCGTATCTGTTGCGATAACGCTTGTTGCGGTTGCGATTACCGTTGCCGTTACAATGTCCGTATCAATGAGAACTTACAACAGCCTCATTAAGGATTTACCTAACAGGGCACAGATGTATTCGTACATTTCCGAAATTGACAATATCGTAAGAACAAATTATTACGGTTCAATAAACGAAATGCTTTTGAATACCGAGCTTTCAGGCGGATATGCGGCAGGACTCGGCGACAAGTACAGTAAGTACCTTACCGCTACCGAGTACGAAACGTATAAGAATGAGCTTAACGGCGAAAAGGTCGGAATAGGCATTATCGCTTATTATGACGAAACGGAAACGGCTATTTATGCGGCGGAGGTTTCCGAAAATTCTCCTGCTGCGCAAAGCGGTATTTCAAAGGGCGACAAGATAATTGAAATCGACGAAGAGCCTGTTACCGCATACAACTATAACGAGCTTATGGATAAGCTTACGGGCGGAAAGCTCACAAGCGTTACGGTGCGTTTCGTGCATGACGGCGTTGAGCAATCTGTCGGCGTGGTTAAGGGTTACAGCGCACAGTCTGTTTATTACAGCGCAAACGGCTCGGTCGGATATGTTAAAATTACCGACTTCTATTCTACGACCGCATCACAGCTTAAAAAGGCTATAAACGAGCTTTCAAAGCAGAGTGTTACAAGTGTTATCTTTGATTTAAGAGGCACTTCGAACGGAACTATCGATTATGCCGCAAAGGCACTTGACGTTTTAGTTCCCGTTGCAAGTGAGGGCAGCGGTGCGATAGCAACGGCTCTTGATAAGGACGGTAATATTACCGATACCTTTACTACGGATGCTGACAGCGTTTCAATGCAGATGATGGTGCTTGTCAACAATCAGACCTCGGGACCTGCGGAGTTATTTGCCTGCGACCTGAGGGACTTCGGAAAGGCTCAGCTTGTCGGCACTACAACTAACGGAAACGGAACTATGCAAAAGGCATATCAGTTAAGTGACGGCGGTGCAATTATCCTTACTGTTGCGGAGATTAAGCCTTATGTCAGCGCTTCGTATAATTCTGTGGGCGTTGTACCCGATTACGAGGTCAAGCTTGACTCGGAAAAGGAAGCTAAGCTTGCAATTCTCTCACAAGAGGATGACGACCAATACAAGAAAGCATATGACGTTCTTGTCGGCGAAAATTAACATTTTATCAAAACACCTTGCATACAATTTCGTATGCGAGGTGTTTTTATGTTTGCCGTGTTGAAAATAATTCCCGAAGAAAAAGCGTTGTTAAAGAGAATTAAGTATTTTTTCTCTCCGCCGTCTCCGATACTCGAAAGGGTAAATGTCAAGGGTGCCGCACCGTTTTATAAGCTTGAAATCTATGAAAAGCAGTGCGGAGAGGATTGCTGCGAGGTTGCTAAAATGCTTGGCTTATGCTCAAAGGCGGTTATCTTGGCTGACGGCACAGACGCTTCAAAGACAGGTAAACTGAAAATATACAAGCCTGCCGTTTTACCGAATATAATGACAATAAATTCGGCGGAAAACTATCTTGAAAATAAAGAATATAATAAAGCCGCTTTTACGCTCGGTATAAGAGATGAAAAAGGTGCTTTCTCGCAGTATCTTGAAAAATTTGTGAATCTTGCAGGGGAAATACGGGTGTTTTCCAAAAACGAATTTGCCTATAAAAGCGTGTGTGAAAAAATATATGAAAAATACGGTTTGTCAGTAATCGTTTTAGCCAATGAGCAAGGGCTTTCACGGTGCGGTATGATAATTTCGCCCGAAAATGTCTTTAACCGATATTTCAACAACTGTATTCTCGAAAAGTGCGGCGAAAACGGGTATAACATATTAAAGGGAAACGGGATAAGCTTGCCGAAATATCCCGAAAGCCTGTTGCCTGTCAGCGTCGATAAGCTGACCTTTGCCTCGGCACTTTATGAGGCTTGTGCGCTCAAAAGTCTTTCAGAGCTCAAATATGACAAAATGAATGTAGCATTTGAAAATGTTTTTCCGTTCGGCTCTATTGACATTAAATGAAATTTCCCGTATAATATTCATTTGTATATGGGCAAAAACCGAAAGGAGTTTTAACAATATGTTACAGGAAACTTTGCTTAATGCCGAGGGCTATAAAGAATTACAGGACGAGCTTGAAAACTTAAAAACCGTCGGACGTAAAGAAGCTGCGGAAAAAATCAAGGTTGCAAGAAGCTACGGCGACCTTTCAGAGAACGCTGAGTATGATGAGGCGATGAGTGATCAGGCAAAGCTTGAGGCACGCATAAATGAGCTTGAAAATATGCTCAAAAACGCTAAGGTGTTTGATGAGTCCTCATTGAGCAAGGACGTCATTCACATTGGCTCAAACGTTGTAATCGTTGATGACAAGAAAAATGAATTTTCATATAAGATTGTCGGCTATGCGCAGGCTGATCCCGACGCAGGCAAGATTTCTGACGAATCTCCCGTCGGCAAGGCTCTTTTGGGCAAAAAGGTCGGCGATGACGTTCAGGTAGAAGCACCTATCGGTATTCGTAGCTTTACAGTTAAGGCTATTTCATAAAAATAAAATACTCGGGCGGCAAGTCCGCCCATATTTTTTAGTAAATCGGAAGTGAAAATATGGCACAGACAAACAATCAGAACAATGCGGCTCAGCAGGACGTTAATGAGCTTCGTCAAATCAGATTTGACAAATTAAAGGAATTGCAGGATGCAGGCAACGACCCCTTTGTTATTACAAAGTATGACGTTTCCCATCACAGCACAGATATTAAAGAAAATTTTGACTCTCTTGAGGGCAAGACCGTTACCGTTGCAGGCAGACTTATGTCAAAGCGTGTAATGGGTAAGGCTTCATTTTGCAATATTCAGGACTTAAAGGGCAATATTCAGTCTTATGTTGCAAGGAATTGCATAGGCGAAGAGGAATATAAGGCATTCAAGAAAATGGATATCGGCGATATTGTCGGTCTTAAAGGCGAGGTTTTCAAGACTAAAACGGGCGAGATTTCTCTCCACGCTTCTGAACTTGTACTTCTCTCAAAGAGCCTTCAAATTTTGCCTGAGAAGTTCCACGGACTTACAAATACAGACACAAGATACCGTCAGAGATATATTGACCTTATTATGAACGCAGAGTCGAAGCAGACCTTTATCAACCGTTCAAAGATAATAAGCACTATCCGTCGTTATCTTGACTCACAGGGCTTTATGGAGGTTGAAACCCCCATGCTTGTTCCCAACGCAGGCGGTGCGGCTGCAAGACCGTTCGAAACGCATTTCAATGCTCTTGACGAGGATGTTAAGCTTCGTATTTCGCTTGAGCTCTACCTTAAAAGGCTTATTGTCGGCGGTATGGAGAGAGTTTACGAAATCGGCAGAGTTTTCCGTAATGAGGGACTTGATACAAGACACAATCCCGAGTTTACACTTATGGAACTCTATCAGGCTTATACCGATTATCACGGTATGATGGACCTTACCGAAACTCTTTACAGATTTGTTGCACAAGAGGTTCTCGGCACAACTAAAATCACTTATAACGGTATCGAAATGGATCTCGGCAAGCCGTTTGAGAGAATAACAATGCTTGACGCTGTTAAGAAGTATTCGGGCGTTGACTTTAACGAAATAAAAACGCTTGAGCAGGCGAGAGCCGTTGCAAAAGAGCATCATGTTGAATATGAGGAAAGACACAAGAAGGGCGACATTCTCAATCTCTTCTTTGAGGAGTTTGTCGAGGAGCACCTTGTTCAGCCGACATTTGTAATGGATCACCCGATTGAGATTTCTCCGCTTACAAAGAAGAAACCCGAAAATCCCGACTATGTTGAGCGCTTCGAGTTCTTTATGAACGGTTGGGAAATGGCAAACGCTTATTCAGAACTTAATGACCCGATTGACCAGCGTGAACGCTTTAAGGCGCAGGAGGAATTGCTTGCACAGGGCGATGAAGAGGCAAACCACACCGACGAGGACTTTCTTTATGCACTTGAGCTCGGTATGCCTCCCACAGGCGGTATCGGCTTCGGTATCGACAGAATGGTTATGCTTCTTACCGATTCCCCCGCAATCCGTGATGTTTTGCTCTTCCCCACGATGAAATCGCTTGATTCGGACAAAAAAGCAAGCAAAGCACCTGTATCCGAAGCAGCAGAAAAACCTGCTGAAAAGATTGATTTCTCTAATGTGAAGATTGAGCCAATCTTCACGGAAATGGTAGATTTCGACACATTTGCAAAATCTGATTTCAGAGCAGTTAAGATTTTAGCTTGCGAAGCAGTACCGAAGTCAAAGAAGCTTCTGAAGTTTACATTAGATGACGGCGAACGCAAAGACCGTGTGATTTTAAGCGGTATTCACGAGTATTACGAGCCGGAAGAGCTTGTAGGTAAGACTTGTATTGCCATTGTAAATCTTCCGCCGAGAAAGATGATGGGAATTGATTCCGAGGGTATGCTGATTTCAGCAGTACACGAGGAAGACGGTCACGAGGGACTGAACCTTCTGATGGTAAATGACGGAATCCCGGCAGGTGCAAAGCTCTATTAAGATGATGTAAAGATGTACCGTTTTACCGAATAGACGGGACGTACTTCATTTGATAAAAACTAAAAAAACAGCGATTTACATCAAACTTACATCATTTGATGCAGAAATCGGTGCAAG
>ERZ1034719.1564-NODE-1564-length-10370-cov-4.257392_pt1 | contig 10370 bp, 13 predicted proteins | sample MGYA00520703_ERZ1034719 | MGnify/ENA primary metagenome ERZ1034719 (study PRJEB33766, sample SAMN09781716) | gut metagenome | biome: gut microbiome | host: Homo sapiens | place: Madagascar | study: EMG produced TPA metagenomics assembly of the PRJNA485056 data...
TTTATATAATGAACTAAAGTAGTCGGGGCGGCTGCGGAGGGGATTTGCTGGAAGGAATACATTACTTATGATGAAGGATTTTTCAATGCAAAAGGATGAAGAACTGTACAGGCAATATTTAAACGGAAAGGAAGAGGGACTTGACAGCCTGATGCAAAGGTATGGCAACTCTCTGACTTTATATATTAATGGTTACCTGCATGATTTGCATGAGGCGGAAGACCTGATGATCGAGGTTTTTGCTTACGTGCTTACGAAAAAGCCGCATATACGGGATGGAGGACTCAAGGCATATTTGTACAAGGCGGCCCGGCATATGGCACTAAGGCATAAAAGCAGATTGCACAGAGTCTTTTGTCTGGAAGATCTGTCTGAGGAGCCGGAAGAAAAAATACTGGTGGAGGAGGTCATCCGGACGAAGGAGCGTAACCGGATCCTTCATTTATGTATGAGCGAGTTAAATCAGGCTTACCGGGAGGTTCTGTACCTGGTTTATTTTGAAGATATGAGCTATCGGCAGGCAGCCGAGGTTATGAATAAGAGCATTAAGCAGGTTACCAATCTGGTGTACCGGGGAAAAGAGAGCCTGCGGAAGCTGCTGGAACGGGAGGGAATTTCAAATGCGGAGTAATGAGGAACGTGTTGTTGAAGTAAAGCGTCGGATAGAACAGAAGAAGAGGAAGGACAAGCTGCAGCGGAGCCGGATGGTTATGGCTTTGGCCGTGGCGGCAAGCCTTCTGCTGATTGTCAGTCTGTCCGCTTACATGCCGGGATTAACCGGGCAGCTCAGTGCAGACAGCTATTCACACTATGAGATGACGGCAAGCATCTTTCATAATAATAATGCCCTGTCCTATATCATTGTAGGACTGGCGGCTTTTATTCTTGGCGTGGGTATTACGATTCTCGGTGTTCGTATCCATCACCTGGATAAGACACAGCACAGTGCCATGGACAAGGGGGATGAAGAGGATGGAGCTGATTGAAAATGTACTGCAATTCCTGGTTACGCTGCTTGGCTTTTGTCTTTCGGTGAGCTATTATCGCCGGAGAGGCAGACAGGCTTATTTTCTGCTTGCCTGTTTTTATGGCTGCTTTGCGTTGGGCTCCCTTTACTGGACGCTTTATCTCATTCTGTTTTCAAAAACGCCCCAGGTGTTCTATGTATCAGAGTTTGGATGGATTGCAAGTATTATCTTTCTTCGTATTCTGCAATATACTCTGTCAGATGAAACAGAACGTACCTTTCCGTGCCGGACAGCATGGATTTCGGTATTGGTTGGCGCCTTTTTGTGTGTATTTTACTGTTTTTACGGGGATATTCTGTCAAACCTGCTCTGGTGTGGAATGATGATGGTCATTTCCTATTGTTCTGTCCGGGGACTTATTTTCACGAGAAAACAGATAGGAGTGGCACGCAGCAGACAGTACTTTCATATAGGGGTTCTCTGGTATATTGCCGCAGAATATGCCTTATGGACAACAGGCTGCTTCTTTAGCAGCGATTCCATAGGAAATCCATATTTCTGGATGGATATTTTGCTGACAGGCAGCTTGCTGGGATTATTTCCGGCAACGAGAAAGGCGGTGGAAGCATGACCTACATCGAAAATGTATTTATCTGTATGGTATCACCGTTGCTGATTGCCGCACTCTGCATGGGGAAAAAGCAGCTTCGCTTCTTCCTGTTTTGCATTGCCGGAATGGGAGTGTGCCTGTTTTCTGCCTATATTAATACCTTCTTTGCTGCAATTTATCATTCGGATGAGCTGGCAGCTGCTGTGGAAATTGCTCCGGTGACGGAGGAAGTGATGAAGCTTCTTCCGCTTCTATTTTATCTACTGGTGTTTGAACCGGAACCGGTACGCATCAAAAATGCGGCGATTACCATTGCAGTTTCCTTTGCAACATTTGAAAACATCTGTTATCTGACTCAGAATGGAGCAGGTCATTTCTCACTGATCTTCTTCCGGGGATTCGGAACGGGAGCGATGCATGTCGTCTGTGGCGTGATTGTCGGAGCCGGACTTGCATATGCGTGGCAGCGTACATGGCTGAAGGTGGCCGGAACCTGTGGATTGTTAGGGGCGGCCATCACGTTTCATGCGATCTATAATCTTCTGATTGCTTATGGCAGCACGGCACAATATATTGCATACATTTTGCCGATTCTTATGATGGCAGTCGGAAAAGCAGTTTTTGGAACAAAAAGGCGGTGATCGCTGACCTTTTTATCCGCCTCAGTGCAGCTTTTCGCGGTCCGGAGTCTTCCGTATTCTTCCATATGGACATAAAAGAGAGAAAAACAGGGAAAAAGTCCAAAATGAACGTGAAGCCAGAGGGAAATACCGAACTGAGCAGGTGAAAATGGACATAAGGCCGAGAAAAGCAGGAAAAAAGTCCAAAATTCTCCGAAAAGCCAGAGAGAAATACGGAACCGAGCAGGTGAAAATGGACATAAAGCCGAGAAAAGCAGGAAAAAAGTCCAAAATTCTCCGGAAACCAGAGAGAAATACTGAAACTGGAGTAAATGCTATTATGAAAATGGACATAAGGGAGGGAACATAAGGTGAAAATAAATTGATCGAAACAAAGATGAGATGAAAATAAACTGAGAATAGAAGTGCAGGCAATCAACATTTAACGGATGATTGCCCGCCCTTTTGAACGTTCAGTATTGTATTATATTAAGATCCATATCCACATATGGTACAGATTCCATGTTCCCATGAATGTGGATCATGTTCGCTCCATTTACAGAGGAGACATCTATGACTATGTTCATTAGAATCATGGCTCCATTCTCCCCAAATATGCGTACAGTCATAATTACATATTAGGCATTTTGAACCATTAGAAAAATTATGTGATTCGGTAGTCATAACACCATTACATTTCTGACACTTTTGTTCATGGGTTGTTTTTGTCACTTCATAGGAATCTCCCGCCGTACAAGCCTCTTTCTGTGTTTCATCTATATATCCACAACTGCTGCATACGGGAGCGTGAGTCAGGGTATTCCCGATTCGCTTTACATCATACTGATGGCTACATGGAGGCTCTGGAGTGGGCTCGGACGGGGTAACCTTCGATGGGGTAACTTCCGATAAAGTGACTTCAGAAGGGGGGACCTCCTCATAATCAGTGTTTTCAACAGGGATAATAGTAACAGGTACCGGCTTGGCAATTATCTGTCCGCGTAGTCCTGTTACTGTTAGGCCGGCTGTTACAGCCTGGGAAACTGTTGTAATTGATCTGTTTTCCTGCATTCCGTGAGTGGCATAATGTATATAATAAGCGATAAGATTATTACCAAATGCCTCCTGAAGATCCGGATATGCGGCACGATATGCAAATACATGAAAGTTTTTACTTAATGCTCTTCCTTCGGATAAGCCATGATTTACAAAATGATTCCAAAGAGCAGCTTCTTCATTTCCACAGGCTTCCACTACATCCGGATACAATTCCGCATAGTCTTGTGCGTAAAATAATGTTTTGATGATGGATAGTTCCGCCAGTGTCGCATTTGTTGTAAATTGCGTTTGGTTTTGCGATTGATCTGTTTGTGGTGCAGCGTAAACTGTTATAGTCATGCTTATACACATCAGAAGGGTAAAAAACAGTGTAAGAAATCTTTTCCACATAAAATTTTTCTCCTTTTCACAGTGAAAGTATTGATATGGTTCTATAAATATAGGTACATGAAAATAAAAAAACTCTCACCATTTAATTAAAAAAATTGTTCTGACCCAATTGATCTCAATTGAATTAATATATTTCTGATGCGAATGTTTTACGTTCGCTTCATTTACCATAGCATAGCCAAGGGTTGTATCAATCTTAGAATGTCCAAGTAGCTTTTGTACCTGTTCAATTGGCATCCCCTTGTCTATTGCTCTTGTCGCCATAGTTCTTCTAAACTTATGCGGATGAATTTTATTCAATCCAACCTGCTTACCCAACTGACGCATTCGTATTTCCACGCCACTGATCTGCAACCGTTTATATGGTGCGAGAAGTGATACAAACAATGCCGGGGACTTATCTTTCCTACCATCAAGATATTTCTTTAAATGAATCTTAGTTTTTGCGTCAAAATAGACTTTTCGCGATTTATCTCCCTTACCAAAGACAATGCACTCTCTTTGTTCAAAGTCAATATCTTCAATGTCCAGATTAACTAATTCCCCTATCCAATTTTGCCAACTGTACTACTTGATCTCTTCGTCCATAGATGACACCAGTAACTTGAACCTTCATGTTATGCTCATCTATCCAAAAGTAAATCAAAAAATTTTTTACAATTATTTTTCTCATGCCCTCAGTACGCCATGGCTCTTCATCGACTAATGAGTATCTTTCTGGCATTTCAGCCAACCCTTCGATACTGCTCTGAAATTCATCTAGCAGCTTACCCGCTGCATCTGGTGCAAAAAGTTCACCGGATATATATTTTACAATTTCCTGCATATGCTCATATGCCATCTTTGTAACTTTTACGGTATATTGTTTCATCCACCAATCTCCATTCTTAAGTTTGCAAATGCATCATCTACAGAATAAGAGTCATCAGCTTTTGCCTGTGCAAGTCCTGTCGCCATCATAGTATTAAATTCCAACTCCGACATTTGGTCTCTGGTCGCTAATTTATTAGGAATTTCCAAAGAAAATGGAATTCCATCATGCATTATCACCTGTCTATATGTCATATCAATAAAAACTGATACGGGAATTCCAAGTTTATTTAAAATTGCTTCTGCATTTTCTTTTATTTCTGGTTGAATTCTTGCCGTAACATTTGCACTTTTTGTAATTGCCATAATATATACCACCTTTCAATCAAAGCGTACCACCTTGTATGACTTTTTGCAATACATATTTGAAATTAAATAGGACAGATATTATCTTTTGTTAAAATATCTGTCCTATCACTATTTTTTATAAATATGTAATTATTATACGGAATAGTCAACCCTGCTTCCTACGATTTTTTCTTCTGCTTTAATAGAGTCCCAATCTATTTTCTTAATTTTCTCTAGAAGCTCCTCTTTTGAGTTTGCTTGAACTGTGGCTTTCTTTACCTCATTTGCTTCACGCTGCTCTTTTCTTTTCGCCTCTTTCTTCTCAGTAGCTTTCTTCTCCTGGATTTTTTCGAGATAAGCGTCAGCCTTCTAAATGTCAAAATTTCGAGGCTCAATCACACTCTCTATTTCCTCGCTGTCTACGCTTAGCGACTGCCATTACTGACAACCACCCAAGACTCGCTACTGGCAGTTGGTTAGACCTTACCAGACAGGCATTCCACCTGTTAGACTACTCGCCCTTGTCTGGGCGCACAATTCCGATTTGTTTGTTACTCATTATGAGAAGATTTGCCAAAGTAACTTCGACCTTTGTACTAGAACAACTGGAATTTACTTTGGCAATTGAGTTTTGGCGCAAAATCTTCTGTAAAAAATAAATGTGGGTGAGAGTTTTTTGGATTTTTTGTACCTAAATATATATAGAACATATAGGGTCTTGGAAATTGTGTTACAGTTCAGCCATGCAGAAATGATTGTGCAAGATGACCGTGGGAGCCTGCTCACTAAGGGAAGCTTATACTATCATTTCTATAGGGCGGGTGCCCGACATGAAATAAGTTGCCCGAAAGTATGGATATTGATTAGTTAGCCCGTAGAAAGCGGCAACTTATGAATGGAAAAGGCTGAGCTGCTGCGAAAACGCGTTACAATAAGGGGAGGACAGTGCAGAATGAGAAAAAGGACAAATCGAATTTATGGAATATTGCTGAGTATGAGCATGCTCTTAACATTAATATCGGTGCCGGTATGGGCGGCAGAGCCGGTTGAAACAGAAGTGGGATTCGAGCAGGAACAAGAACAGCAACAAAAGCAGCCCCAGGAGCAAAAACAGACGCAGGAGCAAGAGCAGAAACAGGAACAGGAGCAGCCCCAGGAGCAGAGGCAGACGCAGGAACAAAAGCAGATACAACAGCAGGAGGAAGTGCAGGCGCAGACACATGAATATACCGAGACCTGTGATACGCTGACAAAAAACTGCGTTCATGCGCACACATCAGAATGCTATCCGCAGACCACCGGAACCGGTACGGTGTCCGGAAATGATGCAATGGAATCCGAAGAAGTTCAGCCGACAGCATGTACTCATGTATGCAGCGAAGAAAGCTCCGGCATAAATGTTGAAAATGCGTTGCGAGCAAATGAACTGCCAATTGTTATGGCTCCCAATAACCGTGGAGATGTGGAATTGAAGCAGGATACTATTGAGAATTATAGAGTGCAATCTACCAGCGGCGGAATTTTTTATAGGCTTCCGCCTGGAAATTATCGTCTGGGAGAGAATATAACGCTGGATAAAGAGCTTGAAATTGGGGAAGTACTTAGTTCTTACACTGTTTCATTGGATTTGAATGGTCATAAGCTGGAGATGGGCGACAATGTAATAGCACTGCTAGTTTCAAGTGAACTGAATATAAAAAATACAGGTCAGCAGGAAGGGGAAATCATTAATGGATCGAAGAATGGAATTCAAATTAATTATGATGCAAAACTCAGGATTTATGCAGGAACGATAGATTCCATCATCAAGTATTATGATGGTGCTGAATTCTATCTGTATGGAGGAACAATTAAACGTAATATTCAATTTTATGAGAATAAAAATAGTATTCCAAATGCAGTATTATATGCAAATGGAGGAATTGTGGAAGGAGACCTGCCGATATGGTCAAATCAAAATGATAAGCTGACGATACGTACTGAGAATTCTGCTGCTTCAATGACAACTTTCAAGGGAACCGTGTCGAACTGTAAGATAGAAGGCGGTATATTTAGCGGCATCGTGAAAGGGAGTTGTCAAATCGAGAACAGCGCAAAAGTTACGGTCGATTTTGATACAAAAGGAGTCGGATCAATTCCTCAACAGGAAGTTCTTCGTGGACAGAAAGCGCAGGATCCCGGAGCTCTCGTGCAGGACGGTTATGTTTTTGAAGGCTGGTATGTGTCTGTAAATCCAAATCCTAAGTGGGATTTCAGTGATCGTGTTACAGAAAATCTGAAGCTTGAGGCTCATTGGAATAAAGTTTATCAGGTGACAATGCAAACAAATGGAGGAACGATTGCACCTGGTAAGGAGATTAAAAGCTATACCGGGGGGACATCATTACCTCTGCCGGGAGCTGGTGACATCACCCGCGGAGGCTATACTTTTGCAGGCTGGTTTGAGGACAGAGGCTTCTCCGGCTCTCCTGTTACGGAAATCAGCATCACTGACACAGGAGATAAGACCTTCTATGCGAAGTGGTCAGCCAAAACTTATATCGTGAAGCTGGAAACAAATGGAGGCAAGATTGCAGACGGCAAAGATGTAACCGACTATACCTGTGGCACGGGTGCGGCTCTGCCGGGAGGAGGTGACATCACCCGCGAAGGCTATACCCTTGAAGGCTGGTATGAGGACAGAGGCTTCTCCGGCGCTCCTGTTACGGAAATCAGCAGTACCGATACAGGAGATAAGACTTTTTATGCGAAATGGAAGCAAAATACAGTGCCGGTAACCCCGGCTCAAACAGAACATAATGACGCAAACCATGATAATACAAACCATGACAATTCAGGTGATACGAAGGAAAGCAGTGGCACAGCTCCGGTGAGCTATCCTGCCCTGACCTTTGATACCTGTGGTGGAAGCAGTATCAAAGCAGTTCGCGCATGGAAAGGACATATGATTAATCTTTCCGGCTACCGGCCAACCCGTGAAGGTTATGAATTTAGCGGCTGGTATGCGGATCGGAATCTGACACAGCCCATTACGGAAATCCGGCTTGATGGAAACAGGACGGTTTATGCAGGCTGGATCAAGCAGGCAGAGCAGACCGGTGAAAATTCCAAACCGAAGGCAGTTCCGGCACAGCTTATAGCAGGCGATAACGCAAAGACCGTAAGGAAAGACAACGGAAAATCTCTTATCGGAGCTTACGAACCGGGTTCATCGGACACACAGAAGGATACGGAGGATCAGAGCACAGAAGACCAAACCATGGAAGATCAAGGCACGGAAGACCAGGTCACGGCGGATCAAGTCACAGGAGAGCAAAGAACGGAGGATACCGGTGATGATCAGAAATCAACAGCGGAGAATAATCCCGCAGACAATAACCCAGCAGACAATGATTCAAAGTCGGATGACAGTACGAATCTGCCGTCAGAGGACAGCTCCCACAGTGGCGGCTGGATCCCGGTTATCTGCATTTGTGCAGGAGCTTTGGTGATTGGACCTGGCTTACATCTGGGATTTCGGAAATGGAAGAAAAACAGATAGGAAGTAATGCAGGATTGAAACCCTTATAAATAAGGCTTTGAAAAGGAGGTGACACATTCTATGTACAATAATCAAAAGCGGGTGGAACTGGTAAAACGGCGTATTTATGAAAGAAACTGTCAGCAGCAGAGACATGGAATTTACGGACTGTCTGCGGCGTGCATGGTTTTATTCGTCTTTCTTGCAGGAACGCTTTATGTGGTGGCAGGACATACACAGATGGCGGCTCAGGGCATGTATGGTGCTGTCCTGCTGTATAAAGATGCTGGCAGCTATGTGCTTGTAAGTGTTGTTTCCTTTGCTCTGGCAGTTGCGGTTACGTTATGCTGTATCAGATTGCGGGACAGAGAACGTGGGATAAGGGAGCGGAAAGGAAAGAATGAATTACCGGAAAAGGAGGACAAAAGAGATGGAAGGTAAAATAACAGGAACAGGAAAAAGAATCATGACTATGATGCTGTCAGTGATCATGGTGACAGGTATATTTGCCGGGATGAAACTGGAGGTAAGGGCAGCGAAGAATTATTCCTTTGATTTATCAGATCCTGGCAGCTTTATGTTCGCATTACAAAATACTTATTATTCTGATGATACACTTGTTTTTACCGGTTTTTCCCAGCCACCAGCAGGCGATAAATATATCTATATAGTTCGGTGGGACTATATTTATAATTCAAAACGTGTTGGAAGTAGTATAACAACTTGTGGTGAAAATCTAAGTAATGTTTCTATTACGATTCCCAATGATAGCCAATATGATTATGCAAAATTGGTTGACTATACCCCTCCGACAGTATCCCAGGGGCCGATTCAAGTTGTTGAATTTGTTTTTTATATTTATTATCCCTTTACTCCTTCGCAACCCACAGTTACTCCTCCTTCGCAGCCCACAGCTGCTCATTCAACAGAATCATCTGCCGCACCATCCCACGAATGCAGCTTCCAGTGGGTAACAACGGTAGAACCGCAGCCCGGTATAGACGGCTTGGAAGAGTATAAATGTATGTCCTGCGGTATGGTTAAGGAATCCCAGCCCATTCCTGCAAGTATGGCCACTGTGAAAAACCTGTATGGCTTCATCAAGGATGCACCGGAAAACGGAAATGTTACAATTGACTTTGGTAAGCCCCATACCATCAGCGATTATCTTTTAAATAAAATGTCGGAAAGAAGCGATGTAACAGTGACCATAAGCTTTGAATATCAAAGTGCACAGTACGAGATTACGTTCCCATCGGGAACAGATTACTCCGCTGTTTTGGAGGATGAAGATACGATGTATGGATATTTCGGTGTAGCAGCAAGGCTTGGACTTACGGTAGAAGCTAAATAATCATACTCTTAGGAAGATGCTTTACCCTTTGCCATGCAGAAACAGATCCACAAAAGCCGTACACACTGTTTGTAGAAAAAACAGGGGAAAGATGCTATTATAAAGATGTCGATAGAACCAATGCGATTCATGTAAATAGTATAGAGCTTTATCCCGGGAGTAAGTAAGAGAATGGATAAATAGTTTCTACCAGAGGTGACGGAATGATAAAAATAGCTTTTTTTGATATTGATGGTACATTGCTGAAAATAGGTCATAGGGAACTGACAGAGAAAACAGCTAAAGCATTAAACTCTCTTCGTCAAAAAGGAATCCTGTTATGTATGGCAACAGGCAGAGGTTATCTTTCGATTCCGGCCTTTGAGGATGTTACGTTTGATGTTCTGCTGACTTTTAATGGTTCTTATGTGACGGTTGGAGAGAAAATTATTTTCAAAAATCTATTGACATTGGCGAGAGCTTTGGTTAATATGATGGTGAAAAGAGGAAATTCACCGGCGAGAGCCGTTGAAATAACGAAACCTGAACAAAATGTTTAAGGAGGCACATCATGAAGAAACTGCTCGCAACGCTGCTCGCACTGTGCATGATATTTGCCCTGTGCGCCTGCGGCCAGACCGCTGCTCCCGCTGCCGACCCCGCACCTGCTCAGGCTGATCCCGCTCCCGCAGCAGAACCCGCTGCCGAACCC
>ERZ1034719.1572-NODE-1572-length-10302-cov-7.867864_pt1 | contig 10302 bp, 10 predicted proteins | sample MGYA00520703_ERZ1034719 | MGnify/ENA primary metagenome ERZ1034719 (study PRJEB33766, sample SAMN09781716) | gut metagenome | biome: gut microbiome | host: Homo sapiens | place: Madagascar | study: EMG produced TPA metagenomics assembly of the PRJNA485056 data...
TATAAAAATGTATTAAAAATTAATCACTAATAATTAATCACTACCCAATGGTTATCCAAATGCTTTCCTCCCTGTCTCTCGCAGCGGTGATGGCATTGATGAGGCGGTGGAGCCAGATGCGGGAGTTCACAACCATGCCTTTTACACGGTTCTCACCCACCAGGATGCAGCCCTGCGTATCGTCGGGATAATTGCCGGCATGGATGCGGATGCCCTCAAAATTGGGGATACCCAACAGCAGCGGCAACCACATCTTAAAACTCGGCGACTTACTGATCACCAGCGGATAAGTGCCCTCAGGTATCGCCGTCTTGCCCTTCATCTTCTGCGCCTTCTTGCCCGATACACGCCCCAACCGCACATTCTCCTCGGCAGGACTTAGCTCCACACCCAGAAGGTTGCGCCAGCACGGCTCCAGCGTATCACAGAAATACGAGTCCGCATTCAGCTTCTCCGGGGGCACCTCGCACACCGTCTTCAGCCCCCTGCACTTGTTCACACTCTCAATCGTGCGCTTCTTCACATCCTCATCCTTCAGGATGTAAAGGCGACCTATCGTGTAGGTCTTCTTCTTTGCTATACGTTTTAAAACTATCTGCATAAGTCAAAATAAATTTAAGATTCAATAACCATACCGTCGTGGCGGTACTTCAGCTTCTCAAAACTGTCACAACTGTCACAACTGTCACGCTTGCCCGTATACTGATACGCCCGCCTGATGTAATTCCGGTGCAGCCACTGCCTGATCATCATGTCGGTATCCTTCGCATCCAAACCATGCTCCAGCCGGATGGCAAGCAACTGCGCAGCCGTAAAGTTATCGGGCAGTATCTGTAAAAGATTCTGAGGCCCACGCTTCGAACTCCTCTCCGCCGTATAGTTCTCCTTCGCAATCATGTCGCCGAAGAACCGCATCTTGCAGTACAGGTCATACTGCTCACTCCAGCGGATAAACCCGTCAATCTCCGGCTCCCACTTGCAACCGTTGGCTACATACAGCACACACGCCTTCAGGTAAGCGATGACGTTGGCACGGAACGAGAGATTCTCAAACGTCCTGTCCTGCGACAGCCGGGCAAACTCAGCATTCTCATCCTTCAGTTTGAGGGCAAGCTGAAACGCCTCCTTACACTCAATCAGACCCGTTACTTTGTTCAGATTTTCGATGTAAGGCCTGAGCGCCTCACGGTACGATTCATCATAAGTTCCGTAAACAGGCATATCTTCGCCGATTTCCCTTTCGGGGATGGTACAGAAGTTGATACGGCTGATAGGACCATCGGTAAGAACCCTAGAGAAGTAACGCTGACCCTTCTGGATGGTGGTAGATGCATTCCAGTTGAACCGGATGGTAACACGCTCCGTTACGCTCATTGTTCCTACGCGAGTTTGTCCGTATTTATTACCCGGGTCTGCTGCCAGACACATGATACGGAACTGCTGGTTTCCGCTGCCCTTGAGCGCATCAAACTGGTCTAGCTCATTGAGCGAAGTATAGAGGAAATGTTCCTGCGCTTCGGCCGTTCTCATCACGAAAGCCGGGTTTGTCATATCCGCATCAATCTCCTGGATAATCAGGTTTTCAGGTCTCTTGCGCTTATCCTTGTTGGCACCCTTGCGCAGCATCTCATCCTTCCACGCCTTCTCGCGCTTCAGGTTTTCAGCATCCCTCAGCCTGATATCCTCCATAATAAAATCGATAGGCCTGTTCACGCTGCTCTTACCCGCTCCGGTATCCGCAAGCAGCAGCGTCATCAGTCTCGCCTCGTGCTCCACGTTGTCAATATACCGGAACCTCGTTTTCCAGAGATGCGTAGCCAGCGGCGGGAAGATAGCGTGCGCTACAGCCGGCTTATAAATCTCCGGCGTCCTCGATATCAGCAGTTCCACCAGCTTCGGCAGCTTCTTCGGCATCTCCGGCGGGTCAGGATAATCCTGCTCGGTACTTTGAACTTTGAGATTTGAACTTTGAACTGTATGATTACCATTAGCCCTATTAACTTTCAACTGTAAACTGTTTACTTGCTGGCTGGCCTTCTGCTCTGCCAGCGCATTTACCCTCATCACTTCTCTCGACATCGGCTTCGTATTGTCAGCATATTTCGCATAGAAGTCGTGAATCAGCTGATGGCAGTCGTTCTCCTGATAGTAGCTCGGCATTTTCACCCTCACCACCTTCATCAGTTCCTCTTCCTCCATCACCCTCGAAGCACCGGCGCTCATGATAGCCAGCAGCGAAGAGTGTCTCGACCCCACGGTATCAATCTCCATACCCCCGAGTCCGGCAGCCTGCGTAAAGAGGTCAAACGCAATCAGGTTCTTCTCCCTGGCTCCCAGTCCGCCAGCATTCTGATTGCTTCCAGAATCCCCGATATGAGGAGCATCAGCACCATGGCTATTACCAGATTGGGCAGGCTGAACAGCAGAGCCAGCAGAAACAGCAGTATTGCCGTCGTTGCCCGATAGTCTATTATTTTCATTATTCTTACCATTGTCATTAACTTTTAACTGTAAACTATTAACTTTCCCTCTTCCGTCCACGGTCAGTCCGCGGTCCAGATACGCCTGCCTTCGCATCAGAATCTCCTTCTCGCTCAGCACGGCGCACCACATCTTCGACCTGTAGATTTCCGAGTCCTTATCCGTGAGATAAATCATTCTCTCGGGTGTGATGCAGCTCTCGTCATACGGCACCCCCAGCGCCTCGCAATACGCTTTCTGCGTCTCCTCGATGGTCATTCCCACCGGCAGTCTGATACCGATGTGCAGCTTCTTCCGGGCACTGTAGCAGAGGTGCAGCAGCGAGCCGTTCCAGATGCTGTCAGAGCAGTTCAGCTCCCTTGCCTTCTCGATAGCCTTGTCTACATACTCCCTGTCATCCACGTCGATGATAGTCTGGAACATGAAGCTCTCGGGCTGGGCATTCTCCTGTCTGCGCACATTGTTCTTGAAAATGCCGTAGTGGGGACAGAAGAAAGGCAGTTCGCTCTTCAGCCTGTCCTGCGCCTTCTTCACCGCCTTCTCGTCGTTGGCATCCACCTTCGGGATAGGCAGTTCGCCCCTGATCTGCCGAATCATCTTCCTGATTTCCGGCGATGCAATCACCTTGTCATACACCGCCAGACTGTTGGAAAACACCTTCCCCTTATTGCCCTTGCGATAAGGGTTCAGTGCAATTACATGTTGTGTTTCTGTCATGTTATTTCGTTAATAAAAGATTGGTTTGTGGGGTAATGCCCTCTTCCGTTTTCACTACTCTCAGTCGTCTGTAAGAAGGATGACTGAACACATACGCTTTCACTTCCATCATTTTAAATAATTTAGAAGATTGGGGGCTCCCACCATGGTTGATGTGCAGATACACAAAAGCCCCCGAAACTCAGACCGCATTGGTTCTGAATTCCGGGGGCAAAGGTAGGGAAAAATTCTCGCTTCTACCTAGTACGTACTATGTACGCGTACTAGTACTACCTGCCAGATTAGCCTCTGATAGCAGGCATCACTTTTTCGAGGAAGGCACCCGTTTTCTTCTGTTCCATTCCCCGGTTGCAGGCGGCTCTCATCGAGTTCGGATTAGGACCCCAATAATTGCCGAATACGCTCCATATATTCTTGATTTCCAATTCTGTACCTATCTGGTTGGCAAGGACGGCAGCTTCGGATGATGACAGTCCTGAGGGCATGAAATCTTCGGTTACCACACCAATCTCTATCAGGTTGTTCTTAATCCTCTGAGCCTTTTCCGTTTTCAGCTCTTCCGGCATCTCAGCATTTCTGCATGAGGTTTGCTCACAGGCATTGCTGCCATAATAGTTCTCCACATGCTCGAAGTACGAGCTACCAGCGTTCATGATGATCATTCTTTGTCCAGACATTTCTCATCCTCCTTTCCCTGATAGTTGTTCATGTGCTCGATATATTGTCCACCATTCATCTGGATGGTATTGTTGATAACGATGGTGAAATGCTTTATTACGAAGCGAATAAATTTTCTATAGAAATATACTTTCATCTTCTTTTGTTATATTTAGGTTGATTATTAATTGTTTCCTCCTCATTTTAGTAGAGAGACGTGTGTTTGCGCTAACGTTTTTAGCGTAAGCCGCTGGAGAACTGCCGAGCGCCTACTATCGTAAGGTGTGGGGGCGGGTAGGGTTGTGTTTACTTTCTGGTTGTTGATATGGTGTTAAGTTTATACTTGGCTTCAGATGCTAGCTTCTTAACCGGTTATCTCTTATTTTAATCTGATGATTAAAATTCATACTACTCTAAGAGTTTCCATTTCTGTAACTCTTTCTACAATATTTTTGTTGATAAATATTGATGTTTTCTTCAAGAGTATTGAAATCCTTCATCAGATAAACAATATCCGAAAAATGATGAAAGGCTTGATTGAAATCCTCTAGGAATTGTTCCTTATCAAACTTCAGGTTGATAGCCCTGTGTTTTTTATCCAATTCTTCTACTATCTTATCCCAGTTATTCCAAATGCAGAGGCACCATCTCAACTGCTGCTCTGGTCGTAAGTGGGATGTATTTAGAATTCTGGAAATAGAATGTTCTGAGATTCCTGTAATATCGGAGAAAGTTTTGGGCCTTATAAAATCTCCTTGTTGACCAATAAAGGACTTAATATACGAGAGGATGTTTTTCTCCCGTATTTCATTAATCCTTTCGATAGACATCAGCTTATCCTCTTGGATTAACTTTGCTTTTAAGTCATTTATTGTTGCCATTTTATTTTTCAAAGTTCTGCAAAAGTACAATTTATGTATTAAACGGCAAAATGCGAATGTATGCTAGTATGGAATAGCATACATTGATTTTATGTAATTTTAGTGGTTTAATGGTAGTTTTTGTTTGAATGCAACTAAAAAGAAGGGAAAATAAGTAAAATGTCCTCATTGAAATCTACGCCCAGCCGAATCGTAACGAACTTCTTCTTTGGCTTGAATGCCGCCTGCAAGCCTCCTCGTAGACCGCACTGCAATACTCTTCCCGCATCCCTGCCATTCCCCTCACGCCCTGAAGGCCCAAAAGCTCCTAGCCCAGGGCGTGTGGGGTAAAACATGCGGAATTTCAGTTATAAATCTTTCGCCAAGGTTGAAGGGGGCATAAGGCAATGACGGCTACACTCCCTGTCAAGTAAATATAGCCTGTCAAAAAAAATGGGTCGTTCAGTCTTACATACATATTATGCAAACTGAACGACCCATTGTTTCAATATTTGAGGTTATCCTATTATTCATTCATGATTTTTACTATAGGCACAGTCTTTTCATTATACGATCGGGACATATAGCTGTAATTTCCAATTTGTTTTGCTACCTTTCCCTTCGGAATTTCAATCTTTTGGTTATCATAGAAAGACGTACCCTCGTTTCCCAAAAATAGAACAACCATACCGATATTATCATCAGAAAAATCATCTCCACTAGCCAAAGCACTTCCGTCAGGAAGTACTTGCATAACTCTAAAGGCTTTTCCGGGTACTGCATTGCGTGGATTATCAAACATAACAATATCTTCCTCTGGGGATGAAGATGAAGAATTTTCTGTATTAATAATGCAGCCTATAACAAAAAGTAACACGCAACCCGTAACAATACCTGCTACATAGGTCAAAATAAATTTCGTTTTTGATTCCATAGACAATTCAATTAAATTAATTATTTTATTGCGGTAAGTTATAATCGCTCGTCAATTATCCGCTAAAGCAAATTTATCTATATAGAATTTCTCCTTAACATCGTTTATGATAGCTTCTTTCTGCTCCTCGTTGGAGTCTGCTTTCTCAAACGCAAGTATCAGATAATCATTGGATTTCGATGGTGAGAATATCTTGCCGATAAGCTTTCTGAAATTCCGGCTGACGAATTCTTCTACTTGCGTATCTTCTTTCGGCGTGAGGCGATAGAAGTCGTATCTTTCGTCCAGCATCTTCTGGATTTCATCACGGAATATCTTGCGAACCCGGTTCTTCCAGGCGAATTTCTGGTGCTCGTTATGACGGGCATACAGAGATATTACATAGAGGAAGTTGACATCGTAGTGGAAGACGAGAAGGGTGTCGCGGTCGAACAGGCGGTCGTTGAAATGCTGGGTGTTGAAGCACTTCTTTTCCCTGTCGGTTGACGAAATCTGGTCTGAGAAAGAGAGATTCTCTGCCATCTTTGCGCTGATGAAGAAGTTCGGAATGATGTTGTAGCCTTCCGTCAGGTCATCGCGAAGCTTGGGTACGTTGCCAAAGTTACGCTTGTCGTATTGCAGTTCTTCATCGTCCTTATCGTCGTTCATAAAGAGGTTCAGGTTCCACTGGATGATGTTTCTGGCGTATGTAAACTGCTTATATACAGATTCTTTGCCGATGGCATGACCTAACTTGTAATACTTGCTGTCACCGATGTAATAAACTGGCTCCTGATTTCTTGTTGTAATCAGGTTCTGGTAGCTGTACAGATGGTCTATGCGCTTGCCGTCAGCCTGTTCTTTCAGTCCGGCTGGAATGTTCTTCTCGCCTAGAAGTTCATCAATAATGGCCTCGAAAACGATATTGAAACTCTTAACCAGAAGATACTCCTTGCGTTCCTGCTGGATGTTCATGCGCTTGGCATTGTCAAAGAAATCGTAGCATAGTTGCCAGAGGTGTAAAGCCTTGTCTGAGAAGTATTTATACTTAATCTGGAGGAGTCTGGTCTTTCCTAATCCATCCAGATAGGCCTTGAAACGATAGCCTGTTATCAGCTGGAAATTGCAGTTGATATGATTGGCGAAGCCGTATCTTTCGCTGATATAATTCAGGATGGAATAGAAGATAATCAAGAGTTCTTCATCAAAATTAATCTGTTTTTTCCTGTTGACAGGATGGGTATAAACAGGGCTGTTTTTGCTGATGATGGCACTCGTGGTGGCTATGGTCTTTGACCAATGAATGCGGTTGTAACCGGAATGGATGTTCTTCAGAATGAAGAAGATGAAATCCTGGTTATGCTTGTTGAAGTCGATGAGAGCCAGCAGAATATCGAGGAATGTGTTGTTGATTTGTCTGTTACTTTTACCGAGGCACGCTATTTTCTGGTGATAGACAATGCCGTTTCTGGTGGTATTGTTGTAAACCTCGATAGTGCGGTAAATCCAGACAGAGAACTCATAGATGAAGTCTTTCTCCTGTTGAGAGAGTGGGTTGTTCTGGTTCAGGTTGACGATGGTTTCCGGGGCGTATTTGCCGAATACTCTTTCCCCATCTGGAGTGTCTTCCAGCAGTACTTTCGGCAAAATAAAGACGCAATCGTTGAGCTGGGTATTGTAGTAATACCCAACGTAGTTGATGCTGACGTTGCCATCAATGTCCTGCATGGCGTCAATGCCGTGCAGGACATCCCTAATCTGTTCAGCCTGATACTGATGTTCTTCTATGAGGATTCTCATGTTATGTTATTCTACGGATTCAACAGTACATCCTTTTGATTTTGCTAATTCAATAATAGGATCGATATTATCTTTGCCCCATTGTGTTGTAAAATAAAATTTGACGTTATCTATTGTTGTTAAAGGGTAATCGAAGTTCCAACGTGTACCAGTGTCATATTTATGTATCTCTTTCCATTGAGGATAGTCCTCCACTTTAATAACTATTCTATCAGTCTTCTTCGGATTGATAAATCTGGTTATATCTGCTAAAATTTCAGAATATGTCTCTTTCTTATTATTAACCAGATATTCTATTACAGCAAGAGTCATTTCTTTCTTATTTAGGAGTTCGCTGCTTCCATTAACTCGATATTTCGTCTTGTCGTATGAACGCTGATTGCTATTGGTATTATTGTTAAGTTCCAAATCTGATTCGTTTTCGTATGAATCATCAGAATCCTCTTCATCAGAATAGTATTCCTCTACTCCCAAATTCTCCAAGAACTGCTCAACGATAGCTATATCAACGTTAGTTTTGCCGTTCTTATCCTCATAGAATCTATCGAAAGACAGAATCTTGCCTTCTTCATCCTGAAAATCCTTATCATCGAAACCATAGTCCTTGAACACATCATTCCAGAGATAGAAGATAACCTTGCTTACAAATAAGTCGGCATCGATTTCGCCATCCTTTGCCTTGCAGAAGAAATAGCCGAGTTTCTTGTCTTCTGAATTGGTAAGTGAACCAATCAGCTCATTAACCTTGCTGATAAATGACCACCATTTGTACTGCTTATCTCCCGTGTTGATGTACCAGTTGAGAGGAGCGTTGGTTTCTTTGTCACGACCTTCGCGAATAGGCACATACTTCCAATCCCAGCGGCGCTTAAAGGCAGAGTCGATAGGGAAGAGGCTCTGGTCGCTGGTGTTCATCGTAGCCCAAATATAGAGGTTTGAAGGCAGAACAAGGCGCTCTCCCTTCATGATGAGGTTTGCCATATTGGCTTCGCCATAGAGCTGGTTGATTTCGTCTTTATTCGTAATCTCCCATCCCGCAAATTCTTTTTCGAGATACTTCTGCATATCCTTATCTGCAACGATAGGATAATCAGAAAAACCATATTCGTTGCGATCGAGCAATTGGAACAGATCACCAAAGATTTGGGCACAATTGCCTCGGTTTATTTCTTCGATAATGAGAAATTGCTTCTTGCTGGAGCCTAGTTTCTTCCACGCTTCAACATAGGCTTCGAGAAAAGCCTGAGGAATGAACTTGTAAGCAATTCTTTCTTCCTTTACAACTTCATTCGTTTCTTCATCGATTACCTTTTTGCCATAGCAATCGCGCAGTGTAACTTCTTCTGTAATAGGTTTGTAGGTACCAACAAAAGAGGCGTAATCAGAGTCGGGATGAAATGTAGTACGAATCACGCTTTCTCCGAAAGTCAAGTCCTTGATGGTCTTTGATTTGCCTGTGCCAGGAGCACCATAGTAAATCTGCTGAAGAGTAAGATTTGAAGGGAGTTTTACCTTTTTCGCTTCGTTTGAGAAAATTTCCTTAGCGCATAGAAAACGCATGTATGTCTTTAATGCGTTAGAATACTGGTAACTACCTGTCTTCTCATATTGCTTGAATTCTTCATTGTTGTTAAGTGAATCAATGATGTCTTGTAGCTCTTTGGTATGTACACAAGAGTAGATATCAAAGGAATCAACTCCTTTGATTTTGGCTACAGTTTCATTGATGCGCTTAAAGTCACTATAGTTGTTGACACTTTTTGGTGAGGTAGTGCAATTCTTAATGAAATTTTTATATTGTTCTTCAGTTGTCATATTTCTACAGTTTATTTTGCTGCAAAAATAAGAAATATTTCTCTTTTATGCAAGTTTTTGGGCTTTTTCTTTTGTGTTTTCAAAGGAAAAATGTAAATTTGCAGAAAAAATAAGATAGCGTATGGGAAAGTTTATAAATCCATTTTCTGATTGGGGATTTAAACTGATCTTTGGACAGGAAATCACTAAAGATTTACTGATTAGTTTCCTCAATGATCTCCTGAAGGGTGAGCATACGATAACGGATATCACCTTTAAGGACAAGGAGCAATTGCCCGAGGCAAAGAATATGCGTGGTATCATATATGATATATATTGTACTACAGATCAGGGACAGCATATTATTGTGGAGATGCAAAACCGTTATCAGGAACATTTTGTAGATCGCTCTCTTTATTATGCTTCGCGTGCTATAGTAAAGCAAGGCGTGAAGGGGGAATGGGACTATCACCTCGCGCCGGTCTATACAGTATGTTTTATGAACTTCAATATAGAGAGTAGAAGCCCTGAGAAGTTTAGAACAGATGTTTGTCTTGTGGATACAGAAACAGGACGGGTTTTCTCTGATAATCTCAGAATGATATATCTTATGCTTCCCCTCTTTACTAAGGAGGAGGATGAATGTGAAACTGATTTTGAACGTTGGATATTTGTTTTAAAGAATATGAGTACATTGGAAAGAATGCCGTTTATGGCAAGAAATGCCGTCTTCCAGAAACTGGCAGAGATAGCGGATATCACTGCACTCAGTAAGGAAGACCGTGAAAAATATGATGAAAGTATCAAGGTGATGCGTGATAACATTGCAGCATATAAAGGAGCTATCATAGAAGGTAGAATAGAAGGTAAAAAAGAGGGTAAAAAAGAGAGTAAAATAGAAATGGCTAAGATTATGCTGATGGAAAACGAGCCTATTGATAAAATCGCAAGATATACAGGGCTTGCCAAGGAGGATATTTTAAAACTCAACTAATATTTGAACGAGGTTGCTGGTAAGAGTGACCTCGTTTTTATTTCTAAGTTACGTTAAAAGAAGTCTTTGTAAATAAAGAGTATGTC
>ERZ1034719.1575-NODE-1575-length-10290-cov-5.320762_pt1 | contig 10290 bp, 14 predicted proteins | sample MGYA00520703_ERZ1034719 | MGnify/ENA primary metagenome ERZ1034719 (study PRJEB33766, sample SAMN09781716) | gut metagenome | biome: gut microbiome | host: Homo sapiens | place: Madagascar | study: EMG produced TPA metagenomics assembly of the PRJNA485056 data...
CCGCCGGCATGCAGACGGAATAAGGCTTGACGCGCCGCGCGATTCACGATATAATCTGATTGATATGCAACAACTGGATTCTATCGTTTGATGGTAAAAGGAGCGTTTGGCCATGGATACGGGGTTTATCAACCTGGACAGCGGGAACATCGCATCGGAGCATTTGTGCTGCATCATCCGCACAAAAAAGCCGCATCCGGGCGTGGAGGCAAAGCGCGCGCGGCTCGCCGCGCAGTTCGTCCATGTGGACACGCTCGAAAAGGCAAAATCCCTGCCCTGTGCGTTCAACAACCGGGCGGTGTTCCATGACGGAAAGCTTGTAGCCGTCAATCAGATCGATGCCGCCGCGCTCGAAAAGCTCCGGCAGAAGTCGGCCAAAGAAAACCGTTCCTGAACGGCATACGAAAAGCCCGTTTTCGAAAGTGCAAACGGTGCGGAAAATACTTCATCATTCACCATTCTCCAGATCGACCGTTGCTGCTTCCGCAGATGCTGAGACAGGAAATACCATAATGGATGTGATACACATCACCATCAATAGCCCAAGACAAAATTTTTTTCACCAGATAAGGAAATGTGCTTCTCCTCATATTCGTCCTCCTCTCCAGATACAAATCTGTCCCTGCCGTTAAGAGCAGGGACAGAACATGGTTTATTCAAGTTTTTCCGGGTTTGATACAATTACCTCATGATCGTACCACTTTCCCTTTGTACCGATCAGCGCAAGGTTAAACGGCTCGTCCAGAGCCGGAACCGGAACATCAAAACCGTTGACTTCTTCGCTTATTCCATCCTCATAAGTTACGGTGTCCACAGTAGGCAGCAAAAGTTCTGCACCATCTTTCTGGGCATCCTCTGCGGTGCCCGGGAAAAGATTGACAATACTCTGAGAGGTAAGCGAAATGTGAATGGTCATTTTGCCGTCCTGAACCGTCAGCTTTCCTTTACCATCGCATGTCTCGTTGACACGGAACATGCTGCTGTCTGTTTCAAAATCAGCAGAATAGATGCCATCTTCCAAAGTTGTTTGTTGTTCCTGCGAAACAGCTGGCGGGCTGGAGCCGTCCTGAGCAGATGGATCCGTCTGATCGCTGCATCCAACGGCGAAAACAGCGATCAAAGCAGCCATACACAGGAGTGCCGTTCTTTTTTTCATGCTCGATCTGTTCCTTTATTGATCGATTACAGCACCAGTATGTGCAACATATAGCTCATGAATGGCCGGAAGCCGACCGAGGCCCGCAATCTGAGTATCAACGCTCTCAAAAGCGCCGGATGCGTTGAACATACTCTTCCAGGAATCAGCATCATCGCCTGCCATATCATTGTTTGCATGGTCACCTGCAACGACCATCAGAGGACGAAGGATGACTTTCTTATAACCAGCTTCTTTGATGCTTTCAATAACAGCATCGCAGGCGGTTGCTTCCGGTTCACCCTCAACGGTACCGATGAATACATTGTCGTATCCCAGAGCCTCCATCTGAGCCTGCATCTGGCTGTAAGATACCTTTGCTGTGTGGGAAGTACCGTGACCCATAAATACGAATGCAACGCCGTCTGCCTTTGCTTCATCCAGAGTCTGGTATCCGGCTGTCTTAACTGCTTCTGCGGTAACAGCCTCTGCAACAGCTTTTTTATCTTCATTGATGACAGTTGCATCGGTACCGACATCGCCCAGAAGGGGAGCGGCGATCTGAACCGATTCAAATTTATCCTGATAAGATTCTACGGTTTCTGCCAGCTCATCATACTCAGCACCATACATCAGATGGGTAGGCTGAATCACCAGATTCTTAACACCATTTTCTACCGCACGGTCAAGCGCCTGCTGGACGTTATCGATCTTTTCTCCGTCACGAGCCTGCACATGATTGATAATGATCTGGGCGGTAAAGGCTCTTCTGACCGACCAGTCCGGATAGGCTTCCTGCAAAGCGTCCTCAATGCTCTTGATATCAGCAACACGGCTGTCATTAAAAGAGGTTCCGAAGCTGACTACGAGCAGTTCATTTTCGCCGATTTCATCACCGTTGCGGGGATCATCTTTAGAAGCATCGCCAGTATCCCGTCCAAAATAGTCTGGATCTGCAAATTCGCCGGAAACCAATTCCTTTTGGGCATCCGTCAGGGCATCCCAGGCAGCTTTTGCGGCCTCACATTGTTCATCCGTGTTTTCGTTTCGTTCTTGCACATAGATTGCGTCAATCAGCTTGGCCACCTCATCAGCAGCAGCTTGATCGTCAGAGACTGGATTGGCAGAAGACACCTCTCCTACGTTGTCCGGTGTCTCGCTTTTCTGAGAACCGCAGCCGACAAGAGATGTTGCAAGGCACATCGCAAGCAGGAGTGCTACAAGTTTTTTCATGTTCTTCATTTTTCTTTCCTCCATTGATTTATATCTTTTTGTGGTTTAAGCCACGAAAAAGCAAAAGTAACCCCCCAGTAAAACTGGGGGTTCTTCCTATGCAGGCAAAGCCCTCTGTTCCTCGCGTAACGCGTAAATGTGTAATACGGTCTGCCAGCTGCGCGGGGATTGTTACTTGCTGCCCGCTTTTCTTTGTAGAATACTTTTCTTCGGTACCTCGGCGCAAACACTATGTGGTATTTGTAATTCCACTTCGCATGAAATAAATTGTTTATGTCATTCTGGCTCATTCTGAACTCCCTCCTTTTGCTTTTTAAGTGCATTTGCCAGACCGCACTTTTATTAAGCAAAAGGAGTTTTTGTCTCCCTCATCGCCAAAGGCTCTTTTGAACCACGCGTCTAACGCGTGGTTTTCGGGTATACAAAAAGCAGCAGTCATACATGACTGCTGCTGCCGTTTTTTCGCAACAAAATAGCCCATTTCTCCATAACTCAAGAGCAAACAGACTTTAACAACCTGAGCAGGTCTCCTGACTTGCGTATCATAAGCCTTCCGCACAGCCTTCTCAGGATTAACTCCCAATGACCGACTTTCGTCATGTGCGGTGCCTCCTCGCATACAGTGGCGGTACCGTTCCGGATTCCAACCGGATTCCCTATTCTCCATCAACTCTATACAAAATCGATGGCACTCAGATATCATATTTACTAAACAAAAATATCATAGTAATGCATATTTGTCAAGCAACTAACAGACGATAAAAAATTATTATTAGTAAAGCTTTGATCAAAGAATATATCCATACGAACGATTCCTCTGGTGTAAATGATGTGATTTTGTGTTGCCAATAAAAAAGCAAAATCAATTTCAACATCGAACAGTTCAGTACTAGTGTACCATCTATCTGCACTTTGGACAAGTATCTTTGACGCTGTCTAGCGTCGATTAACAATGCACGTCAAAAGAGCTATCTGACTTCATTTGAAATCAGATAGCTCTTTTCTTGTGAATAATGAAATTCTGTTGCCAAATCGTTGCCACGAGGGGCATCAAGGCTCAAAAAGTCCAGTGTTTACGGGCTTTTCAGCCTTTCGGGGATTATTCCCACTCGCTCCCAGAAACCGTGACCTAAACGATTTTGTATAGATGGTTTCGCTCTGATTATCAGGATTACTTAGATTATCCAAGAATTACGGTGTATCATAATTCCTGTTGTCATTTTGTTGTCACTTTTTCCTACTTGCTTATTGGATTGCCTTCGGCTTTTGATGTGGTAATATGCCTTTGATTTTCGCCAAAGAACGAACATTGCCAATCCATATAATTACAAAGGCTTTCCCAAGTAACATTTGCTTCAGAAAGTGCTGCTGGGTACAGGTAGATCGTCATTTTCTTTGATACAAACTCGTCCTGTGATTTAGATGCAAAAGAAAAGAGCGTTTCGTGAACAACATCTTCAAGGGTTCCATCTTTTAGCCCTGCCCTCCCCGTTCCAATCACTGGTATTGCAATAGGCTCTGTGTGCCCTTCCCTTGAAAGGAAATCCCAAAGGCCGACCAAAGCCTTTGTCAAGCTTTCCATAGTTACATTTTGTGGTTTACCTGTTTTGCTCACATCCGCTACGGCAAGAAAGTAAAAGTGCTGCCCTTTTATCGTAACTTTTGCCACTGTGCCAATATCATACCGATTGCAATTCGTTTTATGCCGATCAAGCACCCCCTCATATTGACTGGGGAAAAACTCATCAAGCGATCTCTTGATTGCCGCATCTAGCTCAGAAAAATCTGCACCATAATACTTCTTTTGGAATTGTCCTTGAATACTTCTTACGCTTATGAAATCTCCAGCCATTGTAGTATCGAATGTGGTGTTTGAAGGAATGACTACTGCGGAATCTTTTAAAGTAAGTATGTTGCCTATGCAAAGTGACAGAATCGTATCTTTTGCTCCTAAGTAAGCAGAATGAGACAGAGGTTTTTTGTGTAATAAAATTGCAATAAGCACAACAGCTATCAAAAAAATCCAGAAGTGTTTTCTAAAAGAATCTAGCAACACGGTCCTGTTCAATACAGCTTGCTCAATTTCACACAGCGAGTAATATCCGCCAAGTAACGCCAGTATCTTTGAGACAAAATCTAACGGTTTCCGTTTTATCGGGATTATCACGCTATTAAGAAATTTAAATGCCGAGTCCTTTATAAACGCTGTCATCGTAGTAATATGCTCCTGTTTTACCTTCTCTATGATACTGCTCGAATACGGATGGCCAATTTTCTAAAGCATATTGAAGTATTTTTGAATTAAAACTGATATGAATAGCCAAAGCATCTCTTATCAGTGCAGGACAACGATCCTGATCCAAACTCCGCTTTCCGTTTAGATTGACAACAATGCAGGGGATTTCTCTCTTAATTGCTTGCTCAATCTCCCATCTTACATATTTATACAAATATTTCGTGTGTTCCCCCACTAAGAGCACGAACACTTTTGTGTTTCTAAATCGTTCTTGAAGGCCGGCTTTGATAGAAGCTTCACTTTTGTCGTAGATGTTGTTTATATCGTGGGCATCATAAAAATTAAAGGATGAGTAATCGTTCTGCTTCCACGCTTTCATCAGATAGTAATATCGAAGATCATTATCTGCGTCCATAGAGACATATACCTTGTTTCTGTATGCCATAGCAATTCCCCTTCATAATTGTCATTCATTTGATGCCTGCTTTGTGGTATGATTGCTGTAAGTGTTCCACGTAGGCTCATAATCTGCGGTCGCCTGGTTTCCCCACATATCCCAGCCTTCACGGTCACCACGAGCAAATAGCTCAAGAAATGGCCCCGGAGAGCAACTTTCAATAATCGGGATAATCTCGTCAGGCTTCCGTGAATGTTCGCGCTTTTGTGTCCGAATAAGATTGACCTGCGAACGGGCTGGAGCCAACGTCCTAAAGTTGTCGCCTCTAACCCCAAAAAGGAGAATTTCAGTCACATTACGGAAATAGAAGCCGACTCCACGTCCGTCCGGGCCACCATCCTTTCGCACTTTTTCCCAAATGATATTTCCCTTATACTCAAACCCCCACGCTTTCATAACAGCCAGACCATCCGGCAGTAGAGCATTGGGAACCCAAAGGTACAAATGGCTTTTTGCAGCAGCGACCTGTTCAACGGGCAACGCCATTATATCTTCTAATGGCATTGTCTCATAACGGTTCAGCTTCTTGTTTTCCGGAGCAACCTTGCCAGTGCGGTTTTGAAAGCGCCAGGGCGGATCAGCATAAATCGTTGAATAATGCTTATCTCCGCAGAAGGAGAGAAGGTTTTCAGATGTTTCCTGAAGCGTGCTCATCTATGTACCCCTCCTTCCAATCTGAAACACAAGTCTTCTTAATACCAATAGCCAAAACGGGACATCCGCCATTACGGCGTGATTCTAAGCGATACAGCAGTTTCCCCATCCAAGTAGTGCTTGCGCCATATTTACGCATAATAGGCTTCCAAGTGCGGGAATTCCCATCATAGTCATATACGGTCCTGAATACATCGTTCAGGTCTTTCGAACGGGTGACAATAATACCGGCACTTACAATATCGCAATCGTAGTATGTCCGCATTGCCAGCAGATCCCGGTCAAAGGTCTGATCCTTACTGTTCCATTCGAGGTCAAATGCAATTCGCCCCTTCAAGAAATCAATATTATGACCATCGATGTAGTTCTCCGTTACACGCTCCTCAAAGGGAACGCTGGAAAAGCGTCCCCTTTGATCGGCTTGCCTTGGATAAAACTTGATGTGTAAGTCACCAGAAATCCGGATTTCTCTCCACCCATACGGGTAGAGAACATCGTCAAATTTTTTGGGAATCTTAGTCTCATTTCCGCCCGCTTCACGCAGGTCATCCGTGGTAATGTCAAATTTTCTTAGACACTCGACGACCTCATGCCACTCTTCAGGAAAAGCTTGGGTAATAATTTCAATAGCGTGGTTGTAGTTGTGGAACTCAAATTTATCTAAAAGATCGGCATCTATATAATCAGCAATCTGCATTTCAGTACCTCCAGATACTTATTCAGTTATTCAAAATGCAGTATATTATATTTTATTAAGATTTTCAACGGTTGGGGGCTGTTTCTCAACTATATTCTTCAAATAGTTTTGGATTGCGCTAGTCGGTATGCTCGTAGCTATAGTATATTCGCTCAATGTAATTTTCTTACGTCGGTAAGAATCATAGTATTTCCAAAAGATTTTTGGCGGCTCCTCATGTTCCTTTACAAAATCAGGACATATAGGCTGTTCTTCTTCACGACGACTCCAATTAGAAACAGAGTCGTTATCAAATTGCGTTTGAGTAACAGCCATTTCTCCAAAAGCTTTCTTTCCCATTATTTGTTCCTGCCTTTCATATTGTTTTACCTTTGATGCTTTATTCATTGAGACGTTTTTTCGTTCTTTTATTTTTTTCATCTAAGAAGTTCTTCTGGCTACTCCCAATTCTGTTGGACAGATGTGTCATTGATATGTAAAACAAATGCCATTTTCGCAGACATATTAACTATATTTGCTATGGATATTATACTAAGCAAATACAGTAAAGTCAATGGGCTAGATAATAGTTATTTACCTTTTGTCCCTCCATTATCTCCTTGATGAATATTAACTACATATGTTATACTGACGTGACACACTTTAAGGAGTAAAACAGCTATGGCTATCGGCGAACGAATCCATTTTTTCCGTATTTTGAAGAGAATGACACAGAAAAAATTAGGCCAACTGGTTGGCTTTTCAGAAAAAACGGCAGATATTCGTATAGCTCAGTACGAATCCAGCAGCAGAACACCCAAGGCTGAGCTGACGGAGAGCCTCGCCGATGCGCTGGGTGTCTCGCCGCTGGCGCTATCCGTGCCGGATATTGACAGCTATCTCGGCCTGATGCACACCCTGTTCACCTTGGAGGATCGCTACGGCCTGACGGTGGAAACCGGCGAAAACGGTGTTTCTCTGCGTGTTGATCCCCGGAAGGGGAAGGACGCTGCCGAGCTTTCCGAAATGCTTATTGCGTGGGCGGAACAAGCCGAGAAATATCATAACGGCGACATTAACCGTGACGAATATGACAAGTGGCGTTACAATTATCCGAAGTATGATGAAACTTCCGGCTTTGTAAAAGTGCCGTCACAGGATTTCAGTGACGCTATGGTAGAGGCGTTCAAAGACCGGCTGAAGAACGACTAAACGGGGGAATTTATGACAGACTGGAAGATATCTTTTTTGGAATCTTCTGTATTGGGACAATCAACAAACAAGTGCTGCCCATCGGAAGTGATAATAAAGTGCATCGAATTGGCATACTCAGATATGATGACGGCAGGTCGTTATTACAGCGCTTCTTTTCTGAATGACAAAAAGGAAATTTGCTCTGCTACAAACAGCGCCATTACTGAATCAAATTTTGTGTTTTCAAGAAAAATTATTAAAGATATTTCGTTGTTGTTTTGTGATAATACTATAGGCAATGACAATCATTATGTAACTGGGTTTGGACTCGCTCAAAAACTCATAAATATGACTTTCAAATATCTATATGTTTTTAGTGATTTGATATTTGTAGACAAAGCTATTCCTGATTTTTCATCGTGTGATTGCCCTCTTGACAGTATTATTATTCAAAAAGCGCATATTAAGGATTGCGTTTGGAGCAAGCTTACTGAGCAGCAGTATCTGGAATGTCAAGCAAAAATAACAGAACTACTAAATGCAAATACTTTAGATTTAGAGTTATCAAAGCTTGGCAATCTAGCTTATGACTTTATTAATTGGTAATCGGCAATAATACACGATAAAACAAAAAGAGCTATCTGACTTCTCTAACAGAAATCAGATAGCTCTTTATTCTTGGATAATCTAAAAATGTTGTCATTTTGTTGTCACGGGGCAATTCCGTAACCCAAAAGTCCAGCATTTTCAAGGCTTTTCAGCCTTTCGGGGATTATTCCCACTCAATGGTCGCGGGGGGCTTGGGGCTGAGGTCGTAGAGGACGCGGCTGACGCCGGGGACCTCGGCCTGCACACGGCGCGTGACGGTCTCGAGAAGCTCCCAGTCGAGACGGGGGACGCTCGCGGTCATGGCGTCGGTGGTGTTTACGGCGCGGATGATGACCGGCCAGAGCTCGGTGCGCTTGCCGTCTACGACGCCGGTGGTGCGGATGTCGGGGACGATCGTGAAGTACTGCCAGACCTTCGCGTCCATGCCGGACTTTGCGAACTCCTCGCGGAGGATGGCGTCGGACTCGCGCACGGCGGCGAGACGGTCGCGGGTGATCGCGCCGATGCACCGGACGCCGAGACCGGGGCCGGGGAACGGCTGACGCCACACCATGCTGTGCGGCAGACCGAGCGCCTCGCCGACCTGACGGACCTCGTCCTTGAAGAGGTACTTCACCGGCTCGACAAGCTCAAAGCCGAGCTTTTCGGGCAGACCGCCGACGTTGTGGTGGGCCTTGACGCCCTTGTCGCTCTCGACGATGTCGGGGTAGATCGTGCCCTGGCCGAGGAAGTGGATGCCCTGGAGCTTGGCGGCCTCTTCTTCGAAAACGTGGATGAACTCCTCGCCGATGATCTTGCGCTTGCGCTCGGGCTCCGAAACGCCCGCGAGCTTATCGAGGAAGCGGTCGGTCGCGTCCACGTAGGTGAGATTGGCGCCCAGCTCTTCGCGGAAGACCTTGATGACCTGCTCGCTCTCGCCCTTGCGCATGAGACCGTGGTTCACATGCACGCAGTAGAGCTGATCGCCGATGGCACGGAGCAGCAGCGCCGCCACAACGGAGCTGTCCACGCCGCCGGACAGGGCCAGAAGCACCTTGCCGTCGCCGACCTGCTCACGGATGAGCGCGACCTGCTCTTCGATGAACTTTTCGACGTTCAGCGTCTCACCGAAGGCGCGCCCGCCGATCTTTTTTTCTTCGCTCATAATTTACTCTCCTTGGGTCAAAATATTTCTATGGCTATTGTAATGTTTCGCACCATCATCATTTTTACGGTGCTGCTTTTGTGCATGCGCATTCTGGGAAAACGGCAGCTCGGCGAGCTGGAGCTATCGGAGCTGGTCGTTTCCGTACTGGTGGCGGACTTAGCGTCGCTCCCCCTGCAGGATATCGGCATTCCGCTGATGAACGGCCTTGTCTCCATTCTGACGCTTTTCTGCCTTGAACTCATTCTCTCCGGCGTCACGCTCCGCAGCCAGAAGCTGCGCGCGGCGCTCTTCGGCAAGCCGTGCTTTCTCATCGAAAAAGGCACGATCAACCAGAAAGAGATGCACCGCTGCCGGTTTTCCGTGGACGAGCTGACCGAGGAGCTGCGCCGCCAGAGCGTTACCGACCTCTCGTCGGTCGAGTATGCCATTCTGGAGACGGACGGCACGCTCAACGTTATCCTCACACCCGCGGAGCGTCCCGTTACCGCCGGGCAGCTCCGCTGCGCCGAGCCGGAGACGGGCTACCCCTATATTCTCATCAGCGACGGGACGGTGCTGCGCGAAAATCTTCGCAAATGCGGCAAAACGGAGGAATGGCTGCGCGGCGAATGCCGCCGGCAGGGTGTGAAAAGCCCCGAACAGGTGTTTCTGCTCACCTGCGATACGACCGGAAACGTCTACTTTGCCAAACGGGAGAAAAGGCCATGAAAAAAGCTGTCGCTGCGGCTATATTGCTCGCGCTGCTCTTCGGCGCGGCGGCGTGGAACATTGCGCACATCGATTCTCTCACCGGCTCTCTCACGGCGAGCGCGGACGAAGCGCTCGCACACTGCCGCGCGGAGGACTACGACGCCGCGGAGGACGCGCTGCGCAAAGCCATCGAGCTCTGGTACGGCGCGGAGAACTACACGCACATCATGATCCGCCACGCAGAGGTGGATTCGGCGAC
>ERZ1034719.1578-NODE-1578-length-10283-cov-5.997556_pt1 | contig 10283 bp, 8 predicted proteins | sample MGYA00520703_ERZ1034719 | MGnify/ENA primary metagenome ERZ1034719 (study PRJEB33766, sample SAMN09781716) | gut metagenome | biome: gut microbiome | host: Homo sapiens | place: Madagascar | study: EMG produced TPA metagenomics assembly of the PRJNA485056 data...
GGGGTTGTACTTCGGGTCGAGCATCTTGACAAGGCCCTTGATCTCCTTGTCGTCGGCAGCGTCGTTCTCGTTGAGATCGCGGACGTTCAGGATGACCTCAGCCATCTTGTGGATCGCGTTGTCGCCGCGCTCCGGAGCGGAGCCGTGGCAGGAAACGCCGTGCATATCGACGCGGATCTCCATTCTGCCGCGATGGCCGCGGTAGATGCCGCCGTCGGTCGGCTCGGTGGAGATGACGAACTCGACCTTGCTGCGTGCGTCCTCGGGGCCGTTAAAGTATTCGTTGACAATGGACTGCCAGCACATACCGTCGCAGTCCTCCTCCTGCACGGAGCCGACGACCATGATCTTGTAGCCCTCGGGAATGAGGTTCAGATCCTTCATGATCTTTGCGCCGTAGGCAGCGGAGGCCATGCCGCCCTCCTGGTCGGAGCCGCCGCGGCCGTAGATGATCTCGTCGGTCTCGTAGCCGGTGTAGGGATCAGCGGTCCAGTTTTCGCGGTTGCCGATGCCGACGGTATCGATATGGGAGTCGATGGCGATGATCTTGTCGCCAGTGCCCATCCAGCCGATGACGTTGCCGAGCTTGTCGAACTCGACCTTGTCATAGCCCAGCTTTTCCATCTCAGCGGCGATGCGCTTGACGACGCCCTCTTCCTCGCAGGACTCAGACGGGATCGCGATCATGTCGCGGAGGAACTTTGCCATGTCAGCCCGGTAGCCTTCGGCAGCCTTCTTGATAGCATCATAATTCATAAACGCAGGGTACCTCCCATTTATTTATTATTCTTTCTGATCTGCGGCGTCTGCCGTGCAGACGTCTTCTGCTACCATCATACCACATGAAAAGCAGATGTCAAACAAAATTTTTGCCTGCCTAAAATTTTTTATGAAGGTTTGCTTTTTACATATGTTATATAGGAATATATGTATTTCAAGGGAAAAGAAGGCTGCCTGGCGGGCGGCCTTCTCTGCAAATCAAAAACCGATTTTCATAAAGCGAAGCAAGTACACAGCGTCTGTAGGGGCCGACGACTCTGTCGGCTCGCTGGAAGCAGTGCTTTTTCCGGAAACCCAAGGCGAATCCGTATGCGCTTCCCAACACGTTTGTAGGGGCCGATGCCCACATCGGCCCGGCAGAGCGCACCGTTTTTACGAAAATCTTCGGCGAATTCGTAACTGCCTCACGGGCCGATGTGGGCATCGGCCCCTACAGTCAAAGCGGAAGGCGCGTACGAATTCGCCGCAAAACTCCAGCCAACGGTTGTATTCCGTGCGGGCGGACAGAGTCGTCCGCCCCTACAGGCAAGCTGGAAGCGCTGTATCATAAAACACAGCCTGCTTCTCCTGTTTTACCGGATCATATCCAGCAGCGCCTCCGGCGAGACATCCTCCGTAATGCCGAAGCGGAGCATGGCGTAAAGCGTCTGCGGCAGGCCCTTGACGACGGTGTTGACGCCAGGATTGGTCGAGAGCGTCACGTGCACGCCGAGAGACTGGAGCGTGACCTGCGCCAGCGTCGAGTACTGCCCCGCCGGATACGCCAGCACGTCGACCGGCCGGCCCGTTGCGTCTTCCAACAGTGCACGGCTGCGCGTAAAGTCCGCCGTCAGCGCCTGCACGTAGGCCTCTTCGCTTTCGCTGGAAAGCTGGAGAATGTTCTCCCGCACGGCGGAGCCTGTCTCATACGGCGGCCACTGGTGCATGTCGTAGGTATGGCTCTGGATGGAAATGAGGCCGGACGCGGTCATTTCCGCCGCCTCAGCCGCGCCGAAGTGCGGCGTGATGGCATAGTCCGTATCCTTGTAATGATCCGTTCCGAACGAAACGCCGATGGCGAAGATCGTCGCCTTCATGCCGTATTTCTGCAAAATCGGATAGGCCAGCGTGTAATTGCTCCTGTATCCGTCGTCAAAGGTAATGACGACCGGCTTCTCAGGAAGCGGTTCGCCGCGCAGGACATACGCCTGCAGCTCGTCAAACGAGACGCCGGTATACCCGGCCTCGGAAAGCGCCCGGATCTGCGCCTCAAACTGCTCCGGGGACACCATTTCGCTGTTCGTCACGTCCTCGGACAGATGGTGGTACATAAGTATGGGCACCTGCGTGCTGATCTCATCGGCCGAAAGCGCCGTCGGGGACAGGACGTTCAGGAAATAATCCTCCGGGGTGTCGGCGGTCACATAGGTTCCGAAATCGTCCGGGATCCAGAGATCTGTGCGGCCTGTCATGCGGGCGCAGATCATCTCGCCGACGTTGTTGCGGAAGTGCGTGCCGTCGTAGAAATAGCGCATCTCGCAGCTGACGCTGCTGGACGAAAAATCCCAGAACGGCGTGACCTGTGCCAGCGAGCGGTAAAACCGCGCGACGGTTTCTGGTTCATAATTTTTCAGATACTCAGCATATACCGGCCCGGCCGCGACGGTGAGGTTCACACCCGCTTCCTCGCACAGGGTCTTGATCGCCGCGACGCTCTGCATACACTGCTCCGTGTACGGAAGCGAGAGCGTCTGGTGCGGATAGTCGGTGAAGACGGGGTAGCTTTCGAGATAACGCTCCTCGCTGCCGATCGGCTCTGCGTCGCGCACACGCTTGTCATAGCAGCCTGTCCGCTCGTCAAACACGTCGAACGTCTGCGGCAGAATGGTGTCCGTGCGCAGCGCGTTCAGCTTGGCCAGCGCATAGCGCGGGTCGGCAAAGAGATAGCGCGTGTAATAGGACAGCACGGACGTGTCCGGGTCCTCCTTATAGTGGAGGTTCTTCGTCAGCCGGTCGGATTCCTCGTCGTAGGTCAGGCCGTTGTCGAGATAGACGTTCAGAATGAGGTTTTTGACCTCATAATGTTCGATCAGATACCGCGCGATCTTTTCGCAGTCGCGCATATCCGCACCGTACATGATGAGATTGTAAAAGCTGGCGCCATACGCCTCGTTGAACGCGTCTACCGGGAACGAGCTGGTCGATGAGCAGCCGAGGATATAGGAATCGTATTCGTCGTGGTGCTGTTCGAGATAGCTGAACTTTGCCACGCGGGGGTTATTCGTCTCGTCGTAGGAGAACCAGGAAAGCAGCCTGTCCCCGAACGCGCCGAAGGGGTCGGCAGCAAGATTCAGCGCCGCCAGCAGCGCGGCCAGCACAAGGACGGTCACGAGAAAGACCAGCACCCATTTTTTTGAACTCATTCGATCACCGCCTCAGAACTGCGTATAGATAAAGCCCGACGGGATATACCCGGCCCGGAACACGCCGAGCAGCAGCACGGCCAGCAGCAGCGCCGTCACGGCAAGCCACTGCACAAAGCCAGGTCTCTTTTCCAGCGCCGCCCGGATCTGCACGCCGCGCTCCTGAAAGCACTCAAGCGTCAGCAAAACGGCCAGACCCAGCGCGATCACAAGAAAATCCGTATTCGCGAGGCCGAACGACAAAAGCGTCCCGTCGAGCAGCTGCGACGGCTGCGGATGCAGCACGGTCGTCTTCAAGAATCGGAACACGCAGCTCAGACGCGGCGAACGCGTGAAATACCGCCCGATGAACACCAGCAGCATCGTGCGCAGCGTCATGAACACGCGCCATGCGGCGGACTTGTCGTTGATGTGCAGCGCCGCTTTCCAGCGCAAAAACGTCCGCTCCAGCAGAAGGGAGGCCGTAATGAGCACGCCGTTCCACAGGCCGAAGGCAATATAGCGGAAGTTCGCTCCGTGCCAGATGCCGATGATGAGATAGACGATGAACGTCGCGAGCGACGTGGCAAAGATCTTGCCGCCCGTGCCCCTGATGTGTGTGCGGGCCCAGCGGGAGAGTCTGCCGAAGGCTTTCGACAGCGACAGCGGATAAAACACATAGTCGCGCATCCACGTGCCGAGCGTGATGTGCCAGCGCCGCCAGTATTCCGTCAGGGACATTGCGAAGATCGGGCGGCGGAAATTCTCGGCCATGTCGATGCCGAACATCCGCGCGACACCGCGCGTAATATCGATGCCGCCGGAAAAATCGCAGTAGAGCTGGATGCAGTAGAACAGAATGCCGCTGGCAATGACCGCGCCGCCGTAGGGGCAGTTTTCCGTGATGACAGCGTTGACCAGCACGGCGGCCCGGTCGGCAATGACGAGCTTTTTGAAATACCCCCAGAGGCAAAGCTGGATGCCGAATTTGAGATCACGCCAGTCCAGACTGCGCTCAGCCAGAAGCTGCGGGGCAAGCTGGTCGTACCGGCTGATCGGCCCCTGCACCATCTGCGGGAAGAACGAGACGAACAGGCCGTATTTTAAGGGATTTTTCTGCGCGGGGAGCTTTCCGCGGTAAACGTCGATGACATAGCCCACGCTCTGGAAGATGAAATACGACAGGCCCAGCGGCACGACGAAATCCCACCGGGGAAGCTTGTCCCCGAGGGCGGACGGCAGCGCGGAGGCCGTGAAGTTCCAGTATTTCATGAGATACAAAAGCCCGAAGCACAGCACGAGACAGGCCGCGCAGATCTGCTTTTTCGCGTGGCGCACGGCGGTCTTTGCGGCCTTATCCGGTGCGGGACGCGCGTTCTGCTTTTCAAGCAGCAGTCCCGCCAGCCACGTGAGTCCCGCGACCAGCACGAGCCAGACGGCGCTTTTGACGCCGCCAACCAGGTAAAAGACCATGCTCGCCAGCAGCAGCACGACCCACTGCGCCCGCTTCGGAACCAGATAATACAGCACGACGCCTGCCGTGACGAGCCCCACAAAGGGCAGGGAGGCAAAGGACATCTCAGCTCTGACGGCTCTCAATGAGCTCCTCGATGGCCTCGACGCTGTTGAAGTTCTCCGGCGTCAGATCGTCCACACCAAGCTCCACGTCGAACGCTTCCATCAGCTCCGTCACGACCGCGACGATATCCAGCGAGTCGATCAGGCCGTCGTCGATGAGGGCTTTTTCGTTCTCAAAGTCGATGCCCGGGCAAATCTCCGTCAGGATCTCCATGATCTGCTTTCTCATAGTGTCAAAACTCCTTTATCTATCCCAGCCTCAGCACAACGGACTGCCATCCGTCCGGCTGAAACTGATTTTTTTCATAGAAATGCTCGGCAGGGGCGTTCCCCACCCGCGCCCAGACGGCGCATTTCTGCCCGCCGGTCTTCGCTTCCAGCATGGCCAGCAGCCGCCCGGCGTATCCATGCCCCCGGCAGTCCGCACGGACGGCCAGATGGCGGATCTCGCACTGCGCCCGCCCGGGTGTATAGTGCAGAAGTCCGGAAATTCCGTTCGCGTCTGTCAAACACAGCACCTGCCCGGCGCCGACCGCCTGTCGGAGTTCCTCGTCCGGCGGGATGCAGCCCGTCAGCGGGTCGAACTGTTCAAGTAAAAACGCCCGCACAGCCTCAAAGGAAGCCTCTGCCGGAGTCTCAGCGGTATTCTGGACAGGAATTGCCGCCCGTGTGCGCCGCAGACGGTGAAAGCACTCCGCAAAGCCGAGCGCGCACAGCGCGTCCTGCGCCCGGCGCATGGCGTCCTGATCTTTTTCCCGGCAGGCCAGCTCCGTGACGAGCGGGAGCGTCTGCCCCGGCAGGAAAAGTTTCGCGCCGGGGTGCAGGTAAAAGTTCAGGAGCCGGTATCCGGCCCGCTGCCGCAGCAGCAGCAGAAAGCCGTTCCCTTCCTCGTAAAAAAGCCCGGCGTCGATCTCACGCTGGTAGTCTGCCGGGGATAAAAAGCAGTTGGTCACCACACCGCGCCGAAGCTGTGCGGACAGAAGCGGCGTAAGCGCTGCATAGCTTTCAACTCTGCGCATGCAAAAACCGTTCCTTCAGCGCCGCGCGGTCAAGCTTGCCGTTCGCGTTGTGCGGCAGCGCGTCCAGCTTTTCATAGACGTTCGGCAGCATATATTTCGGCAGCGCCGTCCGCAGCGCCCGTGCCAGCGCGTTCGTGTCCAGATCGCCCGCATAGACGCAGACGATCCTGTCGCGCATCGCGTCGTAGAAGCAGACGGCCTCCCGCAGGCCCTTGACGCTGTAGAGCGCCGTTTCAATTTCGCCCAGCTCAATGCGGTAGCCCATGTGCTTGATCTGCCCGTCGCGGCGGGCAAGAAAATAGAAATTTCCGTCCTCCCGCTGCACGGCCATATCGCCCGTGCGGTAGAGAATGTCGCGGTAATCGGGGCAGAGCGGGTTCTGGATAAAGGCGGAATTGGTCTTTTCTGCGTCGGCGAAATATCCCGCCGCAAGTCCGGAGCCGCGCACGCACAGCTCGCCCGTCTCGCCGGGGGCCGCCTCGGTCAGATCGTCCTTTAACAGCAGCAGCTGCATATTGCGGCAGGCCCTTCCGATGGGGATCGGCTCGTCGTCGCGGTACGTGCGCGTCAGGTGGAGTGCGGCGCAGTCGACGGTCGTCTCCGTCGGGCCGTACATATTATAAAGGTCTGCCTCCGGGATCGCGCGCTTCCACATATTCACGTACCGCGCCTGCAGCGCCTCACCGCCGACGACGATCTTCCGCAGCGCATGCGGGACGCACTTTTCAAGCGCGCCGGAGCTTGCCGCCAGATGGAACGCGGATGTCGCCCAGTTCACGGCGGTCACGCCGTTCCGGTCGAGCGCCTGCAGCAAAAACAGCGGCAGCGCGAAGAATTTCTTCTCCAGAATCACGCACGTCGCGCCGAGCTTCAGCGTCTGGTACAGATCCTTGCAGGAGGTGTCAAAGTAAAACGGCGACTGATTGCCGAAGACCTCATGCTCCGTATAGCCGCAGAAGTCCGTCAGCCAGTCGGTAAAATCCAGAATGGCGCGGTGGGAGATGACGATGCCCTTCGGCGTGCCGGTCGAGCCGGAGGTGAAGAGCAGGTACACGGGGTCGAGATCGATAATCTGCTCACGCCTGGCCTGCAGAAGCGCATTGTCCGGGGCGGTCTTCTCCGCCTCCTCCAGACACACGAGCGGCGCGCAGTCCGCAAGCCGCTCCGCCTGCGGGCGGCACGCTTCCGGGAAGACGATCGCGCGGGCGTGCACCTGCGCGAGAATGCGGCGCATCCGCGCCTCCGGCATCTGCTCGTCGATGGGAACATAATAATTCCCACTCTGCAAAACGCCCTGCAGCGCCGCGACGCTCTGCACTGTCCGCCCCGTGAGCACGGCCACGGGCGCGTTTTTGCAGCCCGGAAGCCCGGCCAGAACGGTTCCCAGTGCCCGCGCACGCGTCAGCAGCTGCCCGAAGGTCAGACTGCCGGAGGCATCGGAAAAGGCGACCTTGTCCGGGACGCGGGCGGCGGTGCGCTCTAGATATTCAGCGGCGTTTGTCATCGGCATGGACGCATCCTCCTTCAGCTCGGCTTCACACACTTTTGAGAATTTTACCACATACGCACGCAAATGTAAAGGCGGAACGCGCCGCGCATTTTTTCGCCCGCGGCGGTTGAGTCCAGGCTGCTTTCATGGTAAAATAACAAAAAACACAGGAGGACAGACCTATGTATGATGTGATCGCGCTGGGCGAGCTGCTTGTCGATCTTGCGGAACGCGCGAAGGACGAAAACGGCTACCCCACGCTTGCCGCCAACCCCGGCGGCGCGCCCGGCAATTTTCTTGCCGCGCTGAGCGCGTATGGAAAGAAGACCGCGTTTCTCGCCAAGGTCGGCGACGACACCTTTGGCCATCTGCTGACCGGCACGATGCGCCGCGCCGGGATCGACACGCGCGGCATTCTGATCAGCCCCGATACATTCACGACGCTTGCGTTCGTGACCTTTGACGCGCACGGCGACCGCTCGTTCGCCTTCGCGCGCAAGCCCGGCGCGGACACACAGCTGCGCTGGGAGGAGATCGACCCGGCCATGCTGGCAGAAAGCCGCGTGTTCCACTTCGGCTCGCTCAGCTGCACGGACGAGCCTGCCCGCACGGCCACGCAGAAGGCCGCGGCCTATGCCCGCGCGCACGGCAGGCTCGTCACCTACGACCCCAATTACCGCGCCCCGCTGTGGAAAACAGAGCAGGAGGCAAGGGAACAGATCCTCTGGGGCCTTTCGCAGGCGGATATCGTCAAGATCAGCGATGAGGAGACGCAGTTCCTCTGGGACTGCAGCCCGGAGGAGGGCGCGGAGCGCGTGCTGGCGCTGGGCGCGAAGCTCGTCATGGTCACGCTGGGGCCGAAGGGGTGTCTGCTGAAAAATAAGCAGGCAGACTTCTCCTGCGGCTGCCCGAAGGTGCATCCCATTGACACGACCGGCGCAGGCGATATCTTTGGCGGCAGCGCCGTATCGCGCTTTTTGGAGCTTGGGAAAGCGCCGGAGGCGCTGACGCGGGACGATCTTGCCTATATGGCCCGCTACGCGGCAGCCGCAGCAAGCCTCTCCACCGAAGCTTCCGGCGCCATCCCGTCCATCCCAAAAAAGGAAGCCGTCCTGCAAAAGATGCAGGAGGCATATTGCGTGCAGGCGGACGCACACCGATAACGATCCGACGTTTTGACGCAGAAGCGGCATTCCCGGCCCGGGAATGCCGCTTCTGTTTTGCAGCTTACGCTTTTTTCTTCGGCCCCATGATCTCGGCGCTCAGGAGGGCGACGAGGGGGACGGTCAGGATGATGCCGATGGTTCCGGCCACGCCGCGGATGATCTCGATGGCGATGGAATCGGCGTTGAAGATCTGGATCATGGGATAATCAAAGATCTGGAACAGCAGGAGCGTATTGAGGCTCGAACCGGCGAAGGCAAGGATGAGCGTGTTCGCCATGGTGCCCATGGCGTCCTGGCCGATGTTCATGCCGGAGCGGAACAGGGCCTTGCGCGGCAGATCGGGGTTCAGCTCGCGCAGCTCCCAGCAGGCGGAGGAAATGGACATGGCCACGTCCATGACCGCGCCGAGCGAGGCGATGAGAATGCCGCTGACGAACAGACCGCTGATCTTCAGTCCCCGGTCGGACGCGCGCAAAACCAGTTCCTCCGCCTCCGGCAGGTTGAAGCCGTTGAGCGGCGAGATCGACCCGCACAGGGCGGCGAAAATGCCGGCCACCGCCACGCCGCCGATGCAGCCGAGCGTGGCGCAGAGCGTCTTGCGGCTGAAGCCGTTCAGGAACAGGAGGGAGGCCGCCGTCGTCAGCGCGACAAGCACGACCGTGACCACGACCGGCTGCGCGCCGCGCAGGATCATGGGTACCTGAATGAACCAGACGCACGCAAGCGTATACAAAAGCCCCAGCAGGGCCGTAAGGCCCTTTTTCCGGCCGATCAGCAGGAGCAGCGCGGCAAATATGGCAAGCAGGCCGATCAGAACCGGCGCGCGGTTATAATTCGGAATGGATATGATATACGGCGCGCCCTCGTCGTCCAGATCGAGGCGGACGACGATCTTTGTGCCGATCTTCGCGTCGACGTTGGTATAGATGGTCAGATAGTTGATCGCCTCAAGCGTTTCGCCCTTCCACGGGCCGTTCAGGATCTCGACCTCGAGATACTGCTGGCCGATGCGGCGGCCCTCCGTCCAGTCCTGGGTCTCCGCGTTGTCGTCCAGAATGTCCGTGACGCGCGCAACGGCGAAATACCGCTTGCGCGCGGCAGTCGCCTCGCGGTCAGGCTCCGTGTATTCCAGGACCAGCGCCCACGCGATGATCAGCACAAACAGCAGCGCGCTCACGCCGATCTCCAGCCAGCGCTTGCGCGTCAGCTTGCATTGTAAGTTTTTCATGGATTCTCCTTCAGGATGCGCAGTTTTTGAATGATGGGGGACTGCCCCGCCGGAAGACCCGGCGGGGCAGCTTTGTACTGTTGGGGAACTCAGCGCTCGAGATAGCGGTGGATGATCGCCGCGACCTGTGCGCGGGTCGCCTGTGCCTTCGGCACAAGGTTGCTGCCGGAGCCGTTGATCAGACCCTGGCCGACCGCCCAGTTCATCGCCTGAATGGCGTAGGCGGAGAGCTGCGCCGTGTCGGCAAAGCTGCCGAGATTTTCCTCGAGCGTCACAGCCGTCATGCCGCCGTAGACTGCGTAGCGGTACAGGATCGCCGCAAGCTGCTCACGGGTCACGGGGTCGTTCGGGCCAAAGAGGCCGGAACCGTAGCCGTTGACGATGCCGTTGGCAGCCGCCCATGCGACTGCCTTGGCGAACCACTTGCCGGCGGCCACATCCGTAAAGTCGGACGAGCCGGAAACGGACGGGCTGCCCGCCATGCGGTAGAGGATGGTGACGATCATGGCGCGGGTCAGCGGTGCGTTGGGAGAGAAGCGATCGGCGCCCGTGCCGTCCATGATGCCCTTCTCGTAGACATAGCGGACATCGTTATAGAACCAGTCGCTGCCGGACACATCGGCAAACGGGAGCCCTACCGGG
>ERZ1034719.1579-NODE-1579-length-10272-cov-4.744739_pt1 | contig 10272 bp, 7 predicted proteins | sample MGYA00520703_ERZ1034719 | MGnify/ENA primary metagenome ERZ1034719 (study PRJEB33766, sample SAMN09781716) | gut metagenome | biome: gut microbiome | host: Homo sapiens | place: Madagascar | study: EMG produced TPA metagenomics assembly of the PRJNA485056 data...
GGAATACAGATATCTGGTTTTTATTTTGAAATAAAATATTCTTCATGAAAAAGTTGCACAAAGATTGTATATGATATGATAATATAGATGTGAGAGTAAGGTGACAAGTCTTAATAAGAACAGAACATTATGGGATTATTTCATTAGGGAAAGAAATTTGGAAAGGAATAAACTTATGAGGGTTATGGAATACATCAGAGAGCACCGGGAGGATGAAAATCCGTTTGAGTGCGTGATTTTGCCGGATGGAAGTGTGGATGCGCCTGTACCGTCCCATATTGAGAAGCTGGCACAGATTGCGGGAGAGGACAAGATCTCTTTAAATAAGAAGATGGAGAAAAATATGGAGCCGTTGTTTTTCATGGTGGAGTATACGGGATGTATGCTCGTCTGGGAAACAAGGGTGGTAGAACCGTCCCATCCAACGAAAGAGCAGAAAGAAACGCTGGAGCTTCTTTATGATGCAGCGATGCTTTCTCCTGGATTGAAAAAGGAGCAGGCAGGACCGGAGTATGAGGCCTGTGTCAGACGGGTGAAAGCAGATGAGTTGCCATGCATATGAGAAAATGATCCAGTGGATCATTTTTTGAGTGAAGGAATTCATATCGTAACAGTTCAGCCATGCCCATTCATAAGCTGCCGGATGGTACAGATTGGCTGACAAATATACGTGTTTTCCGGCAGCTTATTTCATGTCGGGCGTCCGCCCTATAGAAATGATTGTATAAGCTGCCCTTAGTGAGCAGGCTCCCACGGTCATTTTACACAATCATTTCTGCATGACTGAACTGTAACACCCATATTGACAAGAAACCGATATACTGTTTATAATAACTTAGAACAAAGGCGTTCTTATATGCACGATAGAAATCGATGGATATGAGGATGCCTTTACGCTTTTTTACAGGGAAATTTTACAAGGAAAACAGAAAGGACACAGCTTATGAAGAAGGGTTATACGAAGGAAGACATTTTAAGAATGGTAGAAGAAGAGGATGTGGAGTTTATCCGTCTGCAGTTTACCGATATGTTCGGATGCCTGAAGAACATGGCGATTACCGTAAGCCAGTTGGAGAAGGCGCTGAACAACCAGTGTATGTTTGACGGCTCCTCCATTGAAGGGTTTGCAAGAATCGAGGAATCGGATATGTATCTTTATCCGGATCTTGATACCTTTACGATTCTGCCCTGGAGACCGCAGCCGGGAACCGTTGCAAGACTGATCTGTGATGTATACAGGAGCGATGGAACACCGTTTCAGGGAGATCCGAGACAGGTGCTGAAAAAGGCAGTTGCCCATGCGGCGCAGCTTGGCTATGAGTTCGAGGTCGGACCTGAGTGTGAATTCTTTTTATTTAATGTAGACGAAAACGGAAGACCGAGCACAGAATCCTATGAGCAGGCAGGCTATTTTGATCTGGATCCGCAGGAAATCGGTGAAAATGCAAGACGTGACATGGTTTTAACCTTAGAGGATATGGGACTTGGTGTGGAAGCCTCCCATCATGAGGCAGCTCCTGCCCAGCATGAAATTGATCTGAAATATGATGAAGCAATTTCAACAGCGGATAATCTGATGACCTTTAAGATGGCGGTCAAGACGATTGCAAAGCGTCATGGACTGCATGCGACCTTTATGCCCAAGCCGAAGTTCGGCATTAACGGCTCCGGTATGCATATCAATATGTCCCTGAATCGTGACGGACAGAACATCTTTAATGACCCGTCCGATGAACTGGGATTAAGTAAAGAAGCTTATTATTTTATGGGTGGAATCATCCGTCATATGAAGGGGATGACCCTGATTACCAATCCGCTTGTAAATTCCTATAAAAGACTGGTGCCCGGATATGAAGCACCGGTTTATATTGCGTGGAGTGCAAGCAACCGGAGTCTGGCTGTGCGTGTGCCGTTTGCACAGGGAGCGGGAAGCCGTATTGAGCTCCGGTGTCCGGATCCGGCAGCCAACCCTTATCTGGCACTTGCCGTATGTCTGGAAGCAGGACTCCAGGGAATTATTGAAAAGATTGAACCTCCGAAGAGCGTAGACTGTAATATTTTTGCCATGAGTGAGGAAGAAAAGGCAGCGAAGAATATTGAAGCTGTGCCGGATTCACTGGATGAGGCGATGGAGGAATTCGAAAAGGATACCTTCGTGCAGGAGATTTTAGGAGAGCACATGGCGAAGAAATATCTGGCAGTGAAGAAGCAGGAATGGGCAGAATACCGTGAACAGATTACCGACTGGGAGACGAAGAAGTATCTGAACCAATTCTAGAGGGGAGATCCGGAGATGGGTAATATTATCATTACATTTCTCAGGATAAATGATGCTCAGAATATCAGGAATATTCTTGTCCGAAACGGATGGGGCAATGTCAGTATCTGTACATCGGGAGCCGGAACCCTTGCCATGGCCGATCAGTTGGAGAGTGGTGTGGTCATCTGTGGATACCGTCTTCCGGATATGGCATATATGCAGCTCAAGGAGGATCTTCCGGCAGGCTTTCAGATGCTTCTCATTGCATCAAACAGTGTTATGACAGGGGCGTCTTCTGCTGAGGTGACGCACATGGAAACACCGCTCAAGATACAGGAGCTGATCCAGACCATTCATTTCATGGAGGAGGATGCAGCAAGACGAAGGAGAAAACGGCGGGAACAGCCGCGGCAGCGAAGTCCGGAGGAACGTGCAATGATCCAGCAGGCAAAGGAGCTTCTGATGAAGAGTAATCATATATCTGAGGATGAAGCACACAAATATTTATTAAGAACCAGTATGCAAAGTGGCAGGAATCTGTTTGAAACAGCGCAGATGGTACTGCTGCTCAAAAATAAATAAAAGAGGTAAAAGCGATGACACGTGTGAATGAAAACTATTTAAAGCTTCCCGGAAGCTATCTGTTTTCCACGATTGGAAAGAAGCGTAAGGCTTATGCAGAAGCACATCCGGACAGCAATATCATCAGTCTTGGGATCGGAGATGTTACCCAGCCGCTGGTGCCTGCGATCATTGAGGCACTTCATAAGTCTGTGGATGAAATGGCTCATGCCGAAACCTTCCATGGGTATGCACCGGATCTCGGATACGAATTTTTAAGGGATGCAATTGCGAAGAACGATTATCAGGACAGGGGCTGCGAGGTTTATGCAGACGAAATTTTTGTTTCGGATGGCGCCAAGTGTGACTGTGGTAATATTCAGGAGATTTTCAGTGCGGATGCAAGGATTGCAGTGTGCGATCCGGTATATCCGGTTTATGTTGACACCAACGTAATGGCAGGAAGAACCGGAGAGTACGATCCGAAGTCCGAAACCTGGAGCAATGTGATCTACATGCCCTGTGTGGCAGCCAATAACTTTGCACCGGAGCTTCCGAAGGAGGTACCTGACCTCATTTACCTGTGCTTCCCGAACAATCCGACGGGTGCAACGATTACCAAAGCACAGCTTCAGGAATGGGTTGATTATGCAAACCGTACCGGCTCCGTCATCATTTATGATGCTGCTTACGAAGCATATATTTCAGAAAAAGATATTCCACATTCGATTTATGAATGTGAAGGGGCGAGAACCTGTGCGATCGAGATGCATTCCTTCTCCAAGAATGCAGGCTTTACCGGCGTGCGTCTGGGATATACGGTTATTCCGAAGGAATTGACCTGTGGAGGTGTTGCCCTGCATGGCTTATGGGCAAGAAGACATGGAACGAAATACAACGGTGCTCCTTATATTGTACAGCGTGCCGGAGAAGCGGTTTATTCTCCGGAAGGAAAGCAGCAGTTAAAGGAACAGGTCGCTTATTATATGAAGAATGCCGCTTATATCCGCGAAGAGCTGGCTGATGCAGGATTTACGGTATCGGGTGGTGTGAATGCTCCTTACATCTGGTTAAAGACCACGAACGGCATGACCAGCTGGGAATTCTTCGATTATCTGCTGGAAAGAGCCAATGTGGTCGGAACTCCGGGATCGGGCTTCGGACCGAGCGGAGAAGGGTACTTTCGTCTGACTGCGTTCGGCAGCCATGAGAGTACGAAGGAGGCCGTACGCCGGATTAAGGCGCTGTAAAAATAGTGCCTTTAGCCACTTCCTGAAATGGAGTATCTGTGAATATCATATGACCAGAGCTGCCATGGCAAGAGCCCTTGCCAGAATCAGGGAAATGGAAAAATATGCAAATAAAGTTTGAACCAATAACAGTTGAAAGGGCGGAGCAGTTTGCTCCGCCCTTTCGTTTGGGGGTTGTTCCTAAATGATTCTAAATTTATAAATACAATTTTGTATTTATAAATTTAATTTTGGTAGTTGACATACAATATCCCGTATGCTATATTCAGCACAAAGCATATATTTCAAATAATCGAATCTGAATCGTCCGTTTCTGATGCGGATGAATTTCTAAGATGTTATAGATCGGAACAATGGGAACAGTAATTAGCTGTGGGTTGTTGGGTATCTATTCTAATTATGAAAACAGAAGTTTTCTGAAGTCCGTGCTTTTAAATCACACAAAAACCATTGCAAAAGCAGGAGGGAAGAAGACGAAAAACCGTTTCTTTTCTGACTGTTCGAAGGAGGAAGAGAAATGGGAGAAGTAAAAGTAACCCAAACAGCGACAGAAGAAGTAAGAACAACAGCAGTAGTAACAGTAGAAACAACAAAAGACGCAGCAAGAGAAACAAAAGTACAGAGAAATTATAAGGACACGGTAAGCCGGATGCTGTTCCGGGAACCGGAGAATGCGTTGTCTTTATATAATGCATTGAATGGGACAAGCTATACGGATGCTTCACAGATTATATTTAATATGTTAGATAATGCAATCTATATGGGAATGCAGAATGACGTTTCGTTTTTGATTATGAATGAAGTTAACCTGTATGAGCATCAGTCTACTTATAATCTGAATATGCCTTTACGGGATCTGTTTTATGTGGCAGAACTGTTGCAGGTTTATGTGAAAGATCAGTCATTATACAGTTCAAAATTAATTAAGTTACCAACGCCGCATTTTGTGGTATTCTATAATGGAGTAGAGAGTAAACCAGAGAGACGGATTCTGAGGTTGTCGGAAGCATTTGAAGTGCCTACAAAAGATCCGGAGTTGGAATTAAAGGTAACCATACTGAACATCAATCCTGAAATGAATGAGGAACTGAAAGAGAAATGTCCTGTTCTGAAACAGTATACACAATATGTGGAGCTGGTGCGATACAATAGTATTGGTATGCCATTGGAACAGGCTGTGGAAACAGCAATTGAATACTGCATCAGACACGATATATTAAAGGATTTTTTGTTAAAGCAAAGAGCAGAGGTAGTCAAGATGAGCATTTTTGAATATGATGAGGAACGTGAAATTGAGCTGATCCGAAGAGATGAACGAGAGATTGGAGAACAGATCGGAATAGAAAAAGAACGTGGGAGAGCCCAAAAAGAATTGGAGCAAAATCAGGAGAGAACCATACAAACCATTATTTCTCTTTGCAGGAAGCATGGTGACACCCGGGAGCAGACAATTCAGGAATTATGCGAAAACTGTGAACTGACCAGGGATGATGCGGAGAAGAAAATGCAGCTTTACTGGAAATGAGAGAGTTTGTCATGTGAAATGTAAATTTTATGACTGTACAGTAAAAGACCGCTGCTCCTTGACGGAGTCAGCGGCCTTTTTCACAACAACATTTAATAGAGATATGTAAAGATTACTCAACATCCTGAAGTGCATCGTAATCTTCTTCGCCGGTACGAATCTTTACAACCTTGTCAACGTTGTATACGAAGATCTTACCATCACCGATATGTCCGGTGTACAGAGCCTTCTTGGCAGCATCGATGACTGCGCTTACGGGAATCTTGCTGACAATAACTTCTACCTTCACCTTAGGCAGCAGGGTCGCATCCATTTCAACACCACGATACATCTCGCCGGCACCCTTCTGTACGCCACAGCCCATGACCTGTGTCATGGTCATGCCGGTAACACCTAAGTCGTTCATGGCTTTCTTTAAGTAATCGTATCTGGAAAGCTTTGCAATAATTACAATCTTGTGAATACCTGTATCAAGTGAAACAGGAGCGGTAACAACCTTTACGGAAGCATTCTTTGCAGCAGGTGAAGCTGCTTCGTAGGAATCGCTGCCAAGACTTGTGTTGGCATTTGTTTCCATTGTCATGGTGTTGGAAATATCCATGATGCTGAATCCGGAATAAGCAGATGCAAGACCATGCTCGGTAGGATCCAGACCAACAATTTCTTCTTCTTCCGTGACTCTTAATCCAACGGTTGCTTTAATAATTAAAAAGGTAATCGTAATGGTAACAGCGGTCCAGGCAGCAACACTGACAAATCCAAGAAGCTGTATGCCAAACAGATGGAAGCCGCCACCATAGAATAAACCGGTATATGAATCATTTCCGGGAGCAGAGGTGGTTGCAAATAAACCAACTGCCAGGGTACCCCAGATACCGTTTAAGCAGTGAACTGCTACGGCACCAACCGGATCATCAACGCGGAGCTTGTAATCTAACAGCCAGACACCGAATACAACTAAAACACCGGATACGGCACCAATAACAATGGCACCGAAAGCATCGGTTACATCACAGCCAGCAGTTATTGCAACAAGACCTGCAAGGGATGCATTCAGACACATGGAAACATCGGGCTTGCCATACTTAATCCAGGTAAAAATCATACATACAACGGTAGCAATTGCAGGAGCAATGGTCGTTGTTACGAAAATGGATCCGAGCTGCTCTACGCTTGTGGCTGCAGCACCGTTAAAGCCATACCAGCCGAGCCAGAGAATGAATACACCGAGTGCACCGATTGTAATGTTGTGACCGGGGAAAGCATTTACCTTTATGATTTTACCGCTTTCATCCTTTGTGTATTTACCGATACGGGGGTCTAAGAGAGCCGCACCGATTAATGCGGAAATACCACCAACCATGTGGATGGCACAGGAGCCTGCAAAATCATGGAAGCCTAACCGGGATAACCAGCCGCCGCCCCAGATCCAGTGTGCCTCAATGGGGTAGATCAATGCAGATATTACTGCGGAATAAATACAATAGGATAAAAATTTGGTTCTTTCTGCCATGGCGCCGGAAACGATGGTTGCAGTCGTTGCACAGAATACCAGGTTGAATACGAAATTGGACCAGTTGAAGTCTGCGTAGCTGGTGAAAATATCAAATCCGGGCTTACCAATGAGACCGACCAGATCCTCACCAAGTAAGAGGCTGAAACCAATTAAAATAAATACTACGGTACCAATACAAAAATCCATCAAATTCTTCATGATGATGTTACCGGTGTTCTTGGCTCTGGTAAAACCAGCCTCCACCATTGCAAAACCGGCCTGCATCCAGAACACCAGCGCTGCGCCAATCAAGAACCAGACGCTGAAAACTTCACTGCTTACGGCACTTAAAATTTCTTCTGTCATAATACATCTCCTCCTTTTTGACACATGATGTGGAATACCTGAAAAGTATGATTCATTTTATACGCCATTTTACCTTATGAGGCAAAACAGCGTGCATACTTTAGAAAGTATACACGCCATTGTGTCGTTTTTATGTATAACTATCCGGAACCATGTTTGAGGTGTGGAATAGTTACCGTCATTATTCTATTTATTTTTATTTACGATCAGATATGGAACAGCAGATCACCGTACTGCGGGAACGGCCAGGAGCTTTCGGCAGTATCTACTTCGAGTGCATCACAGTCGCTTCTTAATGCTTCCATAGCAGGAAGGATCTGATCCTTATAGAAGGTTGCCTGAGCAAGGCCATCGGAAAGCTTTCCGCCTTCTTCAAGGAGAGCAGCCAGTTTGTTTGCTTTGTCATAAGCAGAATCTTCCAGTACAGAAAGCTTTTCAAGCAGATCTTTTTCCATCCTGCAGGATAAACCTTCGGTAACCGACAGCTTCTTCTTTGCAGTGGAAGCGAGGTTTCCGATATAGGAATTTACAGCAGGCAGAATCTGTTTCTTTGCCATGTCAACCATAGTAAGACCTTCAATGTTGATAACCTTGCTGTAGGTTTCCAGTAAGATCTCGTATCTGGATTCCATTTCCTTTTCGGTAAAGATTTTATGCTTGGTGAAGAGCTCTACATTCTTCGGTGCAAGGAAGGCAGGAAGGGCATCTACGGTAGTCTTTAAGTTCAGAAGACCTCTCTTTTTGGCCTCTGCTTTCCACTCATCCGAATATCCGTCACCGTTAAAGATAATTCGCTTATGCTCCTTAATGGTCTTTTTAATGAGTTCGTTGAGCTTTTCGGTGAAGTCCTCCGCACCCTCGAGCTCATCCGCAAACTGCTTTAATTCCTCTGCAACAATGGTATTGAGAATGATGTTCGGTCCGGAGATCGACTGGGAAGAACCAAGGCTCCGGAACTCGAACTTGTTGCCGGTAAAGGCAAACGGTGAAGTACGGTTACGGTCTGTCGTATCCTTCGGGAAGGAAGGAAGTACATGAACACCGATTTCCATCTTTTCAATACCGCTTCCGTTATATGGCTTACCGCTTTCGATGGCTTCCAGGATAGCTTCCAGATCATCTCCAAGGAACATGGAAATGATAGCCGGAGGTGCTTCGTTAGCACCCAGACGATGATCATTTTCAGCAGATGCAACGGAAACTCTCATCAGATCCTGATATTCATCCACCGCTTTGATGACTGCGGATAAGAATAAGAGGAACTGTGCATTTTCATAAGGAGATTTACCGGGCTCTAACAGGTTGACACCGGTGTCGGTTGTCAAAGACCAGTTGTTATGCTTACCACTTCCGTTCACACCCTTGAACGGCTTTTCATGAAGCAGACAGACCAGATTATGTCTCTTTGCTACATTCTTCATGATTTCCATGGTGATCTGGTTGTGGTCGGTTGCAATATTGGTAGTAGAGAAGATCGGTGCCAGCTCATGCTGTGCAGGCGATACTTCGTTATGTTCGGTTTTCGCTAAAATACCCAGCTTCCATAATTCTTCGTTTAATTCCTTCATGAAAGCGGAAATTCTTGGCTTGATCGCTCCAAAGTAGTGATCCTCCATTTCCTGACCCTTCGGTGCCATCGCACCAAATAAGGTACGTCCGCAGTAAACAAGGTCTTTTCTCTGCTCGTATAAGTCCTTATCTACAAGGAAGTATTCCTGCTCGGGACCAACCGTTGTGATGACACGCTTTGCATCGGTGTTACCGAAGAGACGTAATACACGGACGGCCTGTTCGCCAAGGGCTTCCATGGAGCGGAGAAGAGGTGTCTTCTTATCCAGTGCTTCACCGCCGTAGGAGCAGAATGCGGTAGGAATACAAAGCACCCCATCCTTTACGAAAGCGTAAGAGGTAGGATCCCATGCGGTATAGCCTCTTGCTTCAAAGGTGGCACGTAAGCCGCCGGAAGGAAAGCTGGATGCATCCGGTTCGCCCTTGATCAGCTCTTTACCGGAGAACTCCATGATGATGCGTCCGTCATTCTGTGGAGAAATGAAGCTGTCATGCTTTTCAGCGGTGATCCCGGTCATCGGCTGGAACCAGTGTGTATAATGGGTAGCTCCTTTTTCGATTGCCCAGTCCTTCATGGCAATGGCAACCACATTGGCTACAGTAATATCTAAATCTTTGCCATCCTCGATGGTCTTTTTTAAGGATTTGTAAATGTCTTTAGGAAGTTTATCTCTCATTATGGCATCGTTGAATACCATACTTCCGAAAATTTCTGGTACATTACTTCTCATAAATGGCCTCCTTTAAAATTGTTGTGATAGCTCAAAACCAATTCTGTTTTGAGGGTGGCTGCACAAGTGCGCGTCTTGTGCAGCGCTTTAAGGAAAACAATTTCCACATAAAAAAAGACGCCACAAGGATAAACCTCATAGCGCCTTTGCTTATGATAGTTTGGATTTTAGACCTAAAATTTCCGGTTGTCAATAGGTTTTTTAAAAAAATCAGCAAAAATTTTCCGATAAACGACATACGGAAAAACGCATTAATTAGGAAGTAATGCAGAATTGAGAAAAATGTCAAATTTCTATTGACATCACTGTAGAAACCGTTTAAAATGGCGCTTAGATAAAAATTGCATTATTGTATACAGGAAAAGACAAAGGAGTCTGTTGAGGGATAAGTGCCCTCTGCAGGCTCCTTAAATATTTACTTTATTGTTTTTTTATGATTTTAGATATAAGGGTGAAATGAAAGGAGAACAATTATGTTTGACACGAAGAAAGATCTTCCACAGCCTGCTTTGTAC
>ERZ1034719.1581-NODE-1581-length-10245-cov-5.041609_pt1 | contig 10245 bp, 6 predicted proteins | sample MGYA00520703_ERZ1034719 | MGnify/ENA primary metagenome ERZ1034719 (study PRJEB33766, sample SAMN09781716) | gut metagenome | biome: gut microbiome | host: Homo sapiens | place: Madagascar | study: EMG produced TPA metagenomics assembly of the PRJNA485056 data...
ATATTACTCAAATAATTAAGGATATTAAAATAGTAAGTTTTTAAATAATTTATCTACTAAATAAAAATTTTAAAATTATACAAAAGTTGTTTGGCCAAATTCAATAAAATACAAGTAGTAGTTTATGAATTTTAGTATAATTATCTAGAAATATAAAGAAAAAGGTGTCTAGTACTACATTATTATGATGTAATACTAAACACCTTTGTTTTTTATTTAATGTTATTGTTTTTTACGACTACATAGTTTAACAATTTCCATGATAATTACTGTTAAGAAACTTAAAGCTATAGCAATTAATAAGTATTTAAGATCTAAAGCAATTAAGTTGAAAGCACTATTTAAGCCTGGAATATAACAAATTAAGATTTGTAGGGCAAGACCTAATACAAAAGCAATAATTAAATAGAAGTTGTTAAAAGTTTTTTTATTAAAAATTGAATGATGTGACTTAATATTAAATGCATGGAATAATTGACATGTTGATAGGGTAATGAAGGCCATTGTTTGACCTAATTCATGTGAGTGATTATTACCAATCGCATAGGATATAAGGGAAAGAAGACCTATCATGGTACCTTGCCAAATAATGTCAAAGCCAAGTCCATGTGCGAAGAAGTGTTCATTCTTATCTCGAGGGCTTTCTTTCATAACGTCATCTTCAGTTTTTTCCATACCTAAAGCAAAGGCAGGTAAACTATCTGTGATTAGGTTAATCCATAATAGATGAGTCGCAACAAGAGGGGTACCAAATGATAGACTACTTACTAAAGAGATGACAGAAGCAAGGAAGATACATAAAACTTCACCAATGTTACTTGATAAAAGATATTGAACAACCTTTTGAATGTTAGCGTAGATTCCACGACCTTCTTTAACAGCAGTTACAATTGTTGAAAAGTTATCATCAGTTAAAACTACATCGGCTGCTTCTTTAGCAACATCGGTACCAGTAATACCCATTGCACAACCAATATCAGCTTTCTTTAAGGCTGGTGAGTCATTAACCCCATCTCCAGTCATCGCAACGATGGCTCCTTTTTGTTGCCATGCTTTAACGATTCTAACTTTATCTTCGGGGGCAACTCTCGCATAAACGGAGTATTTTTCAATATTTTTAAATAATTCTTCATCACTAAGACTTGATAACTCTTTACTTGAGATAGCAGTAGTACCTTCTTTTAAGATTCCAAGTTCTAAAGCAATGGCTTTGGCTGTTAAAACGTGGTCACCAGTAATCATAATTGTTCTAATACCAGCATCACTAGCTTCTTTGATGGCTTTTTTAACTTCAGGTCTTGCGGGGTCAATCATTCCGACTAAACCTAAGAAGTTTAAGTTGTTTTCAATTTCCTCAATATTTAAGTTTTGAGGTAGGAAATCAATGATTTTGTAACCAACACCCAGAACTCTTAAAGCTGATTCAGCCATTTCGTTATTCGCAAACCCTGCTTTTTTCGTTTCACTAGTTGGAATAGAATGACTAATAACTACATCAGGAGCTCCTTTAGTAATTACAAGGTATTTTCCTGAATATGCGAAAATGGTTGTCATTAGTTTTCGGTCAGAATCAAAAGGTAGATCAGCAACTCTTTTTAAGTTACTATATGTAGGTTCTTTGACATACTTGTCTCTCGCAATAAGAAGAGCAACCTCAGTAGGGTCACCAATGGATTTAGTTATCCCATCTTTTTCTTCATATGAGGCATCAGTACAAAGAGCAAAGAATTCAAGCATTTTAGTTTCTTCAAAACTTAAATTATCAGTTATATCTTTAATGGCAGTGTGATATAGTTTCATTACTGTCATTTTATTTTGGGTTAGGGTTCCGGTTTTATCGGAGCAAATGATATTTGCACAACCTAAGGTTTCAACGGCAGGAAGTTTTTTAACGATAGCTTTTTGTTTAGCAAGGCGTTGGACCCCAATGGCAAGAACAACCGTAACAACCGTGGTTAAACCTTCTGGTATTGCGGCAACCGCAAGAGCAATCGCATTCTTAAAAGCATCTAAAACGCCGCCATCAGTTTGTTCGATTAACTTCAAAACAAAAACGATAACACAAATAGCAATACACATAATGCCAATTACCTTAGCAATTTGATTTAACTTTTGTTGAAGAGGTGTAATCTCATCAGTAGTATTGATTAATGCTTTCGCAATCTTACCAATTTCAGTATTCATTCCGGTTTCAGTAGTAATGGCATATGCTTTACCATAAGTAACATAAGTAGAAGAAAATAAAGTGTTACTCATATCCCCAATTCCGTGAATTTCTCCCGTAATTAAATCTGCATTCTTATTTACGGCGGTGCTTTCACCAGTTAAAGCACTTTCATCAACCATAAGGTTAGAAGAGGAAATGATTCTTGCATCAGCTGGTATGAAGTCACCGGCTTCTACATAAAAGATATCCCCAGGAACAATATCAGCAGATTCAATGGTTACAAGTTTACCATCACGTAAAACCTTCGAGTGGGGTGTACTTAGTTTCTTTAATGCATCCAAAGACTTTTCAGCATTATTTTCTTGGATAGCTCCAATAAGTGCATTGGAAATAATAACAACCACAATAATGATGGTTTCAATCCATTCTTTATCTTCTACCCAACCCTTAGTATCGATGATTACGGGAAGAACTGCTGCGATAGCTAAGATAATAACTAAGAAGTCAGCAAATTGAGATAGAAACTTAATAATAAAAGGTGTTTTCTTTTTGCCTTCAATGACGTTTTTTCCATAAGTCTGTAATCTTTTTTCTGCATCACTACTTGAAAGACCAAATGTAACTGAACTTTCAAATTCATTTAATAATTCTTGACATGTTTTTTGTTTCATTTTTACCTCCCAAAAACAAAAAAAATAAACCTTATTCTAACTAGTAGAATAAGGTCTTGCATTTCATTTATTATGAATCTTAGTTCCGGATTAAAAATCGAGATGACGAAACTAAGTCAAGATTAAATCTTGTGCTACTCCCCTTAAGAGTACTTACCACTAGTTACTTTCATGCAATAAATAGTGGTACGAATAATAGTTTGAATAATGGAGGCTCCGGCCGGATTTGAACCGGCGATCAGGGTGTTGCAGACCCACGCCTTACCGCTTGGCTACAGAGCCATTAAACCTCAATATTATACATTATTTTGTATATTCAGTCAAGTAAAATGTAATTATAATTCACAATTTACCAAAATAGAATTTCGCTATCTTCTTGCAAAAATATTATTTCTATGATAATATATTATAAAGAAATGGAGAAAAGTATGAAAAAAAGATCTTTACTAATAATTATTACTTTATTAATCACCCTATTATATTCAGGATGTAACCAAAATAAAGCAAATTTTGAAAAAATATTTCAAGAAAGTGAAAATTTAATTGAAATTCCAAGTATTGTTGATGATAATATTAACTTACCCCTAACTCTTTCTAATGGCGTAACTATCACTTGGACTTCATCTTATCCATCAGCTATTACTAATGATGGTAAAGTAACCTTTGGAAAAAATGATGTGGAAGTAACCCTTACTGCTCAACTTTCTTATAACCAAGAAACAAAGATTAAAGAATATAAAGTTACCGTTAATTCTTTTTCTAAACACTATGAAAAACTAATTAACCAAGTTTTAACAAACGCTAATCTTCCTGAAGTAATTAGCCAAAACTTAAAACTACCTCAAGATTTTGGTAATCTTAATGTTACGTGGTACCTAAATGGTGAAGAATTACCAAATGGAAAATTAACAGTAACTAAAACAAGTACCGACCAAACATTAGATGTTTTAGGTATCTTTACTGATGGCGTTAATGTTATTCAAAAACACTTAACCTTTAAAGTTGAAAAACTAGAAATTTATGATTATTTAAATCTTTTAAAAGAAGAAGTAAAAACAACATTAGATAGCCTAAAGTTTAATGAACTTCCATCTACTTCATATGATATCGATATAACTTATAGTTATACTCCTGATACATTGATTAATGAAGATGGTTCCATCAATTATCAAGATGAAGATACAGAACTTACAATAAAAGTATCTTACTCCCATCTAGATACAACCATTTATGAAGAAGAACATAAAGTTATGATTCCGAAAAAAACTAATGAGATGTATTTAGATGAAGGAATCAATGCTTTAGTTTTACCAGAAGAAACATCTACAAACCTTACCCTTCCTTTAGAAATCAACAATGTTACAATTACGTGGAAGAGTAACACCCCAAGTATCATTACAAATGAAGGTATCATTACGAGAAAAGATCGTGATGGTAAAGGAAAACTAACCGCGACTTTCTCATATCTTGGAACTACCAAAACTAAACAATATGAAATCAAGGTTTTAAGATATACCGATAGTGAATTAATCGATTTAGCTATTAAATTACTGGAAATGCCAACGACTGTTAGTACTAATATTGAGCTTCCAGCATATATTGAATATGATGTTTATGTTGAATGGACATCAAGTGATGAATCAATCATGACAAATAATGGTGAAATTACTTTAAGAGATATTGACCAAACCGTAACTCTAACAGGGACTTTCACCTTAGGAGGAGCAACCAAAATGGAAAACTATATAATTAAAATTCCGGCTCGCCCTGACATTACCAAGGGTAAGCCACACCAAAGATTAATGTATGCGAAAGACTATGAAACAGAAAACATGAATAATGTAGAAGTAAAAGAAGATCGCTTAGTCTTAAAAGATGGAATGGTTGAAGGATACTATGAATCTAAAGAAATTGAAACCATCGATTTTAGTGGCCTTGTTGCATCTTGGGCTGCAACCTCAAGTACAACTGCGACTGTTGAACTAATGGTGAAAGTTAAAGTAAATAATGTATGGAGTGATTACATAACCTACCATCCTTGGGGCTTTGGTTTAAACAATGCTTGTTATGACCAAAAGAAAAACTTAATCCGTCTTGATGAAGATGAAGTATCAACTATTGGCGGAAATGGTAAGGCGGTAATGTTTAAGATAATCTTAAGAAGAAGTACTTCAGGTGATGCATCACCTAAACTTACCCTTGTATCATTTGCTTTAAAGAATACTTCATACGCATATCCTGTTGACATCACCAACCTTCCAAAAGAAGTCATCTATGATGTTCCCCGCTTAAATCAAAATGTGGTACCAACTATTGGTAACATCATTTGTAGTGCAACTACATCAACAATGTTACTTAAATATAAAGGTGAAAACTTCTCCCAATATGATCAGTATGAACATCGCTATATTGCGGGGAAAGTAAAAGAAAATAATACGGGAATTTATGGAAACTGGGTTTACAACACGGTTTTAATGAGTTCCTTTGGTTATACATCATATGTTGCGAGAATGTATTCAATTGAAGAATTGATGTATCATCTCGCAAACGTCGGTCCTGTGGGCTTAAGTGTTAAAGGCCAAATGACCTCAAGTGAAAAGAGTTACTATACTAATGGTCACTTAATTGTAGGTATTGGTTATAAATACATTGATGGTACTTTATACATCTTATGTAATGACCCTAATGTTCCAAATGTTTATTGTGAATATAGTTATACTGTAATTAAAAATACATGGCGTAATGTAAGTTATGTAATAGAATAAGAAAAGAAAAAAATGAGGAGCTTTTAAAACGATGGTTTTAAAAACTCCTTTTTATATACCTTAAATACTTTATTTTTAAGACTCCTTCCTTATATTATAATAAAACAACAAAAATAAAAATTACTGAGAACGTTTTATTTAGTAAATTAACGTTAATATATTTCTTCATATGTTATAATTTAAGGGTATTTTATGAGGTGACATGATGAAAAATAAAGGAATTTGTCTAGTTGGTCAGTCAGGTGGTCCAACTGCCGTAATTAATGCTAGTTTACTTGGTTTAGTTAAAGCCGCATTTAAATCAAATGAATATGATGGAGTATTTGGTGCGATAAACGGAATTGAAGGAATCTTAAACGAAAACTTTTTAGATTTTTCTTTATATAAAAAAGAAGAACTAGAACTATTAAAACATACTCCATCAGCTGCTTTAGGCTCAGTAAGATTTAAAATGCCAAACGATCTAAATGATCAAGTATATGAAATGATTAAAGAAATCTTTATTAGACATAAGGTTAAAAGCTTTTTCTATATTGGTGGCAATGACTCAATGGATACTTGCAATAAACTTGCAAAATACTTTATAAAAGAAAACTTTCCATGTACAGTTATTGGCATACCTAAAACAATTGACAATGATATGGTATTAATCGACCATACACCAGGATTTGCGAGCGCTGCTCGTTTTATCGCCACTTCCCTTTCGGAAATCTACTTAGATACTTCATGTTACAGAGTCGGAAGAGTAACCTTTGTTGAAATTATGGGAAGAGACAGTGGTTGGTTGACCGCCTCCGCTGCCCTTGCTTCACACATGGGAATGGGACCAGACTTAATTTATGTACCAGAAGTTCCTTTTAATCTTGATAAATTCTTAAAAGATGTTAAAAATATCTATAATCAAAAGAAGAAAGTATTAGTTGCGGTATCAGAAGGAATCAAAGATGAAAATGGTACTTACTTCCTTCAAAAAAGACTATACAACCAAAATGATGACTTTGGTCACTTACAACTAGGTGGAGTTGGAATGGTGCTTGCAGAAATCGTCAACAAAGAACTTCACCTTCCGGTAAGATCCGTTGAACTTAACATTCTACAACGCTCTGCTGCTCACCTTTTATCAAAAGTTGACATCGAAGAAGCTATGAACTGTGGCATGGAAGGAATTAAAATGGCCATCCAAGGTAAAACCGGAGTCATGGTATGTATGGAAAGAACATCCAATAACCCATATAACATTAAATACTACCCTGTAAACTTAAATGATGTAGCTAACTACATAAAAGAAGTACCGCTTAAATACATCAATGAAGACCATAACTACATTACCAAAGAATACCTAGATTATTTACTCCCTCTAATTGAAGGTGATGTCTTAATGCCAATGAAACATGGACTTCCTGTATACTTTAAGATTAAACCCAATAGAGAATAACAATATTTTAATCTAATCAAAAACTCAAACTATGCAAACTTCTTGCAAAAACATGAGGTTTAGTATATAATATATGAGTCTTTGACGCACCCTTAGCTCAGTTGGTAGAGCAACTGACTCTTAATCAGTGGGTCCAGGGTTCGAGTCCCTGAGGGTGTACCATTATAGGACAACTACGTCAATACGTTGGTAAATTCCAAAATATTGACGTTTTTTTGTTGCTTTATTGTATCAAACCTATGGTATATCAAGGTTAAGGAAACTACTATGATAATACAATTTGAGTTTTCTAAGTGTATTTTTAAATTCATAAAAATTGCATTACCACGAAAGGTCTTGAAAAACCACGAAAGCTCATTGTTGACCACGAAAGAACCACGAAAGGTCTAGGCTATCGTGTAAAATAATTTAAAAAGATCATCATAAGAGTAGACTATTTTGTTAGTAAATGGTATAATATGGTATAAGTTGAATTTGGAGGTTTTAACATGGAATTTAAAGAAAAAATATTGTATGTTAGAGCAAAATTAAATCTTTCACAGACTGATTTAGCAAATGAACTAGGAGTATCTTTTCAAACTATAAATAGATGGGAACTAGGTAAAGTTTCACCAACAAAGAAAGCGGAATATGCTTTTGAGCTTTATTGTAAAGAAAAGGATATTAAGTTTGAAAAGGAGACAAATAAATAATGGATAAAACAGTTATAGAATTATTCGCAGGCGTAGGCGGATTTAGAGTTGGATTAAATAAGATTGAGCATATTGATGAATATGGTAGGGCAATAGAAAATGGTAATTTTAGATTTGTTTGGGCAAACCAATGGGAACCTTCTACAAAAACGCAGCACGCTTTTGATTGCTATAATTTAAGATTCCCAGAAGATTTTAATTCCAATTCTGATATTTCAAAAGTTGATAAAAAGACAATTCCTAATCATAATCTTTTATGCGGTGGTTTTCCATGTCAAGATTATTCAGTTGCTCATTCTTTATCAAAAGAAAAAGGAATCGAAGGAAAGAAAGTCGTTCTTTGGTGGCAAATTAGAGATATTTTGGTTGCAAAGAAAACTCCATTTGTATTTTTAGAAAATGTTGATAGGCTTACAAAATCACCAGCAAAACAAAGAGGTAGAGATTTTGGCATTATGCTCAAGTGCTTTGATGATTTGGGTTATGCCGTTGAATGGAGAATAATTAATGCAGCTGATTATGGATTTCCACAAAGACATAGAAGAACATATACTCTAAATCAAAGCAACTTAATTTATGATTGCCCAAAGAATGCTAGGGATTTCTGGAAAGAAAAAAGCTACTACTGAAATGGAAATAGCGGGCATAATATTTAGAACAATAACTATTGATAAAAATGGTAGACCAACTGAAGCAATGCCATTTAAGTCTTTTGAATTCGAAGAGCTTATTAGTACTCCATGGGAGGAATCATCAATTCGAGAAGATTTTGTCGATTTGAAATTAATGCTTTTTGTGTTCAAAGAGATTGATGGAGTTATAAGTTTTGATAGGATTGTTTTTTGGAACGCTCCAAACAAAGTAGTTGATGGAACGATAAAAGATATGCATGAAGAATGTGCCGATTTAGTTAGAAGAGGTGAAGCATTCTATTTTGACTCTAAGGGTAAAATTAAAGATAAGTTTCCAAAAGAAAATAGAAATACTAATCATGTTTGTCACGTTAGACCACATGCAAGAGTTGGATTGGATCATTATGTTCTTCCTGTTGCGGATAAACAAACAGGAATCACTTCATACACAAAGCAAAGTTTTTGGTTTAATAAAGACTTTATTGAGAAAATTATAAAGGAATAGAGTAGAAGAGGTGAATATATGGCAGAATCATTATTTGGCGTGACAACATTAGATGGAAAAGACTATACATTTAGATTAGAAAAGGGGATTCTATATATTAATTTTGGAAACAATTATCACGAATATATGTTTCAAAATACAAGAGAATTGCCTTGGGACTATATAGATGGTGTGATAGATAGAACAGCAAAAAAAGTGAGATTCCTAATATCTAAAACTGGATATGGCTCAAGTATGAAAAGTTCATTTTTTAGCTCCTTCTCAATTTCTGTTTTAGTAAAGAGCTATTTGCTATTAAAAGAGCCTTTGCTTGTTGGAAATAAAACTAGGGTAATCTTATCTAACAACAAGTTTTCAAAATGGCTTTCATTGTATCAAAGATTTAATCTGAAACCTTACAATAAAGACGAGGATTCTTGGAAAGTCGATTCCAGTGTTGATCTACGCACAACAAAAATGGTTGGTAACTTTTCATATAAAGATAAAAGTGTAGAAGTTAATCCTTCTGTTGCATGTAAATCTTCAATTGATTATGCAAATTTTACATCTGAACTTTGTTTCACTATTATTGGAATCATAGATATTAATTTTCTAACAGATTTTATAGTCGATTTGAAAACACTGATTTCATTTGCTTTTTATAGACAAAATGTGGAATTTGGTGACATTAGAATTTGTGTAGAGTATGGCGATAATAATTATCATGATGTTGGTTCCTTCTATATACCTGGTTTATTTGAAAAAGAAACGGAAAAACCTGAAATTAATAGTTTTATAGATTATGGTTTTATACCGTGGAACATTTTTTATAATAAAATTGGGAAGATAGTTGAAGCAATAGAACAAAACGAATTATACGTATATAATTTGCCTGAAAACAAGAAATATCAAAAATATATTTCTATAGTAAGTATACCTAAAGATGCTTCCGCATTTGAATTTGAGTTTTATAGATTGTATCCAGATTATGTTTCTGTGAAAATAAATAATGATGCATATAAAAAATATGAAGAAGAAATAATCAAGATTAGAGATACTAGTGAAAAAGAAGTTGCTAAAATTTGTAATGACCAGCTAGCAAATTTATTTAATCCATCTTTGAAAGAAAGAATAGAATATGCATTCGACCAATTTGAGTATTTATTGAAGGATATATATGAAAAGGTATTTGATACATTCGATAAAAAACAAATAGCTAAAGTAATTAGAGATGCTAGAAATGATGTTGATCATGGCAGTTTGAAGACAAAAATAGATGTTAATGTTGCCAACGCATATTATTGCATTAGGATATTAATATTAGCTATGACTTTAAAAAGGTTTGGCTTTTCTGATGAAGAAATAAAAAAATCTATTATTATGGTATTTGAAATAAGAA
>ERZ1034719.1583-NODE-1583-length-10243-cov-8.378190_pt1 | contig 10243 bp, 9 predicted proteins | sample MGYA00520703_ERZ1034719 | MGnify/ENA primary metagenome ERZ1034719 (study PRJEB33766, sample SAMN09781716) | gut metagenome | biome: gut microbiome | host: Homo sapiens | place: Madagascar | study: EMG produced TPA metagenomics assembly of the PRJNA485056 data...
TTGGTAGATACGATCAAAATTGTAAAATCGCTTCTTTGGACGAGCTGATGGATTAGGTCGAAAAACGGTGTGAACTCCAGTACAACTATATCTGGATTACTTCAACAATTGCAGAATCAGGGAAGGGTGAAAGGAAGGAAAGGACTTGCTGTCTGCAATTTGCAGACAGCAAGTCCTTTTGGTGATTTGAATGATTTGCGTGAAAATGCAGTTCGATGGGCACTCAGGAAGAAAAATACCAGTCGATAAAATCCTCTAAAGTATCCATGTATTTTGGAATGCTTGATGCAATAACATATTCGTTCGCTTTGTGATAATCATGTCCCTGTGGGCCAAACAGAATGGTTGGGATATGGAGGTCATGGGAGAAGATGTTTGCATCGCTGACGCTTTGATTCACCACGAGCGGGAGGGACATGCCATGCTTTTCTTTCACAATATCCAAAATGTGGGCGAGGTTGGGATTTTGGGGGTCGACCTGATAAGCACTGTATGTCGGCATGGATTTCTGGACGGACAGAGTTCCCGGAATATGATTTTCCTGAAACAGTGTGTAGATATCCTGAATAAAATCATCCAGAGATTCATGCGGCATGAACTGCTTGTTGAGTGTTGCAGAGCAATGATCCGGGATAGAAAGACTGTACCCCTCATAGCGGCTGGCAACCTTTAAGACACAGTATGAGCCTGCCTCCTTTGCCTTGTACAGGGCAGAGTACTTTGCCTGAATAAGATTTAGTAGGAGAGACATACTGTCGATTGCATTGATGCCGGTTTCAGGATTGGCGGCATGGCCGGGAGCCCCCTCTACATCCAGACAGATCAAAGCTTTGCCTGCTGCACCAATGACAATATCGTTAAAGTGAGGTTCTGCCAAGATTCCGAATTCCGGAATCGTTGTCCCTTCCTTTTGCAGTGTGTCAGCATAGTCGTGTGCTCCCAGAGAAAAACGCTCTTCGTCGCAAACACAGACAAAATCGATGTTCCCCTGATTCAATCTGCCCTCGTCGGCAAGCTTCTTCAAAACCGCTATTTGAGCGGCTAAGCCGCACTTCATGTCAGAGGTACCGCGCCCATAGTAGTTGCCATCTTTGAAAACTACCTGATAAGGGTTTGTATCCCAACCGCTTCCTGGGAGAACAGTGTCTATGTGCCCTCCCAATAACAGACTGCGGCCGATGTTTCTGACCGGGTTTTTCGCGATGACATTGTAGCTATTGCCCTCGATATGTTTTAGCTGCGTGTCCATACCGATCTCTTCAAGAATGTCCGATAGAAAACGGGCGACAGTCTCTTCATTCTGCGATTCACTCGGAAGTGCAACTAGTTTTGTCATTAAATCGACTGTAAACCTATAATAATCCATATTCTTTACCTCTTTGATAAAGGGGGTAGGCTTTCGGACTGGGAATCAGATGATTTCTAGCACACAACTCGGCGTAAGCTACAGAGAGCATGGCGGGATCATATACATTAACACCATATTCTCTGGAGATTTCATCGCCATACTCTGCCATGCCCAAGCACCCTAGCACTACGCCATCAATCTGTTCGCTTTCGATGGCCTGAGAAATCACTTCTTTTAGGCGGTTCTTGGTTGCGTTGGGGTCTTCCCGCAGATCCTCGACAGTAATGTCTAACGCGCGTACGGAGCTGACATGCTTGCCTGTCTCCATCCGGTACATCCGGCGACGGATTCGGGGAATATTGCTGGAGAGCGTTGTGATCACAGTAAAGCGAGTTGAAAGACGATGTGCCGTTTCCATAGTAATCTCACCGGGACCGATGACGGGGATACGAACGTTTTCGCGAACCGCTCCCAAAGCCAGATCGCTGAAGCAATAGATCACGACAGCGTCAAAACCATCTTTTTCCGCCTGAATGCAGCCTCGTATTACATCCAAAGAAGCCAAGGCTTCATCGGTGTCCGAGCAAATGCCGGTAGGGCCTGAGGGGATACAGTCGACAGAGATCACAGTGTCCCTAGACACCGCTCGGGAAAGCATGCTTTCCCGAGCGGTAAGGGTTTCGCGATTCATGCCGCTGTTTGGAATGATTACTTTGATTTTCATGTGATGACCTCAATCCTTTGCGGACATTTCCAGCCGGCGCTTCGCTCTCGCCTCGGCAAATTCCTTCGTCCAAATGTCGGTTTTAATGCCAATTCGCTCAGAACAGAAGGGAGCACCGTTTGTATCAATATAATCCTTCAGAGCAGCCATGGCGATTCTACCGCCGTAGAGGATGGTGGGCACGTTGACAAATGTGGCGAGGACGTTGACCAAGTCGGAAAGTCCCCACATATTGCCCAGCTCAAGACCGGCAAGAACGCTCAGACAACCAACGGGAACCATGACACAAACCATCATAATGCGGACGAACCAGGTCATCTTAGGAGACATGGAGATTTTGCTGGCGGAAATCTCACAGAAGACGATACCGCCGAGAAGCGTGGTGAACGCAAAGAAGGAGTAGGCAAGACAGACCACAATAATCGCGAGGTTGTCAAAAGCAGTTCCAGGAACCAAAACAGCAACTGACTGAGCAAAAACATCAATCAGAGACTTGGAAATGCTGTTCCAGTCATAAGCGGGGTTGTACCAGATGGCGCCCATGGTAACCATAAAGCCGGTCATCGTGCAAATGACAAAGGTATCCAGGAAAACGGCGATGGCCTGAATCAAACCTTGCTCGCAGGGGTGGTCGTTGTCCGCGGTTGCGGCTGCCATGGTAGTAGTACCCTGACCGGCTTCGTTAGAGAGGAGGCCACGCTTGATACCCTGAATCAAAGCGACACCGAACATTCCGCCAAAGATGGCGTCGGGGCGGAAAGCGCCGCGAAATACGGCAACAAAGAAGCCGGGCAGCTTTGTGATGTTTATCACTACGATGAAGATAACCAATGCAGAGTAACCGATGGCCATGAAGGGAACCATCTTATCGGTAAGTTTGGTAACACGCTTGATGCCGCCAAAGACCACGATAGCGAGGGAGATGACGATGAAAACGGCCAGAGCATAGTACAATGGAGAGGTACGCTCTGCGGGGTGACCGGTCAGAGTGGTAATCATCTTGCCCACTGCGGTGTACATGTGGAATGTAAGTACAGGAGTACTTAAGACGCGGTAGAAGAAGAAACCAATTCCGATAGCGACGCCGACCCAACGACGGTTGTGATAGAGCTTTTCGGCGTAGTGGGTTAGACCGCCGACATACTCATCGCCTTTACGCTCTTTGAAGATCTGCGACAGAGTGGCCTCAACAAAGGAGGTGGCCATACCAAGGAAGGCTGACACCCACATCCAAAACAAAGCGCCGGGACCACCGATTGCAATAGCGCCGGTTACACCAACAATGTTGCCGGATCCGATTCTCATAGCGGCCGACAGCATGAAGGATGCGAAGGGACTGATTCCGATTTCAGCGGTCTTTCGCTCCATTAAGATATGGACGCCTTTCTTGAAGAAACGAATTTGCACGAATTTAGAGCGAAGGGTAAAGATAATGCCTGCAGAGAACAGAAGAATGATGGGCATTGTGAACTGCCCCAGAATGGGAATTGCCCGCCAAAACGAAAACTGAGTAGGAAATGACCACAGGAAATTGCTGAATCCAACAAAGATTCCAAAAAAATCATTGACAGCCTTTAATACCTGTTGCATACTTTACCTCCTAAATATACTCATATATGGGTGGATTGATAAAATCAGCTCAGTGAGTGGGGATAAAATGATGCCTCTTATGCTGAATTATACTATAACCTTTTGGTACAGTTTTGCAAAATCGATGATCGTCTTCAGCCCATCTGTGATGCGGTTCTTATTTCTGACAATCATGGTTTCAATCATGCCATACTCCAGAGAGCGCTCATCAAGCGCGGACAGCTTGGTGATCTCGGCCAGCAGCGGGATGGGAGCAGAAAGATTGGTGTGCCCGTAACGGTCCTGATCAAACTTGGAAGAATAAGTCTGGAAGATATTGGTCAGATGGCGGGAGATGATTTTAAGGAAATCATTAAACTCGGCAATCTGATCTTCACGGATGCGGTCTCGTCTGCCCTGAACATCCAGCACCAAAGCCTTAGCCTCACGAACATTTGCCAGAAGGTCGCTGAAATCCACATACTTTCCATATTTTTCGGCCAGCGGAAGAAGATTGTTCTCAATGCGCTCGAACTTGGGGGCAAAGTCATAAGGGAGAATCTTGCTGTTGACCAAGTTATAGATGAATTCGGTGTGAATGACGGTGTCCTGATAAAGAACATCTGGATCACACTTGTCAACGCCATCTTCCTTTGTGTGGTTCCACCAGCCGATGGTGGCGCCGTGTGTCTTGGCGAGGTATTCCTCTGTGTAGGAGACACGCTGGCAGACAGATGGGATTCCGATGCCCATAAAGCTCTGATCACCGATTTTATGAAGCGGCATCATACGAAGATCCTTATCCTCGATAGCGGCGACATTTCTTCTGGCAAAACGGGACAGTTCATCGGAAATCTTGATTTCCAGCTTGTTGGCGTACAGCAATCCGGTAGAGTCGATGTGCATATAAGCAATGCACTTTTTGTTCAGAAGATCCCAGTGATGATCGAGGAAATAGGTGGAACCGGCTGCCTCTGCTACTTCGTGACCATTCCAGAACACCACATGAATATCGCGCTCCAACTCATCACAATGCTGAGAAAGAACCCGGCAGATTTCCAGCGTTGTAGCATTACCAGTAGCATTGCAGGTGACGCCGGGCTTCCAGGCATCCAAATGAGAAGCAATCAGAATGAACTCATCACTGTTTCCATTGCCGTGAATAATGCCATGAGGTTCATTTACCTGAGACCATCTGCGGTCGGCAATCGCAGTAATCTTTGCAATGACCTTCTGACCGCTCAAACACAGGTCTCTGATTTTTAGGCCTGCATTGCGGGTGACGCCAACGCCAATTAGATCAGGGATAGAGTGGAAGGATTCCGGAGTGGGATTTCCCCACACGGACTTTAGTCCACGATGGCAAATAACTTCCTCGTCGTTGCCCCAGTTCATACACATAATGCCTGCCGCACCCATCTCCATAGCGATATGTGCTTTTTCGGGAACAGGCGGGGTGTAGGATACTTCAACCAGAACCATTTTGCCCTTGACATCCAGACCTTTGTAGTCATTGAAGGAGCCGCTGGCAACATAGACGATCTCCAATTCTTTGCCATCTTCGGGAGTGGCCTTGATATGAGCACAAGGTAAGCTATCGACAATAAAATGCTCCGGTGCCAGAATTTCAACACGGGATCGCATGGGGGTACTGTTGTATGTGTCGAACTGGATGTTTTCTATCTCCATCCCGTAAGACCGCATCGTGTCGCACACATACTGCGCTGCCTGACGCTCGTCCTCGCTGCCAGAAAGACGGTACGGGAAATGCTCAGTTAAATACCGTACACGGTCCATCATCTGGTCAATGCTGATCTCACTCAGTACTTTTTTGACCTTTTCCATAAGTCCTCCTCCTAAACTCGTTGACGATATGTGGTGTGGTGCATTGTACCGATCTCAAATGGATAACTTGGTAACTTGGTAACTTGGTCACCCACTGTTGAACTGAGTATACCCCTCGCCTAAGAAAATGTCAAGATGCCATTTTGAAATTGTCGAAAAAGGATAAAAGAAAGCTTACAGTTTGTTTAACATATCAATGGTGGCCTGCAAATGCTGGAACATTGCCTGCTTGGCGCCTTCCTGATCTCGTCTGTGGAGGGCTTGAATGATTTTGCCATGAGCAACCAAAGCATCGTCCGTTTCATGCTGCTGCAGAAGATCCAGAAAGCGTGTGTGCATCAAATCCAGAATATTTGAAATCACCATATTTAACATGTTTTCGAGGTATGGGTTGCCGGATTTTCTAGCATAGGAGCGGTGCATCTCCATTTCGCCCTTGGTCTGTCCGGTTTGGACAAAGACGTTTTTCATCCATTGGTAGATTTGATCGAGTTCGCTGAGATCTTCATCCGTTGCATTTTGAACCACCAGTTCGACCACCTTAACCTCCAAAAGCTGGCGGACAGTGTACACGTCGATAAGAGAGTATTTTTCAAGGTTGCGGGTAACATCCTCGGATGTGCTGCTCTCAGGATTGTTCTGAGGGAGTATGCGTAGAAATCGTCCTTTTCCCTGCTGAGATTTAATGATTCCTCTGCTCTCGAGAATATGAAATGCTTCTCGGAGAACATTTCTGCTGATTCCCAATTCCGCAGTCAATTCTCGCTCAGAGGGGAGTTTGTCTCCTGGCTGCATGTGTTTTTCACTGATTTGCCGGTATAGATCGTCTACGACCTCTTCATAAAGCAATGTTCTGGAAGGCCGCTCATAAATTTTTCCCATAAGGCACTCCTATTTTAAATGATGTGTGCGGGGGATGTGCTGCTATCGTCGGGGCTGAGTTTAGATATCCGACAAAAGAGGTGAAAACTTTGTTATTTTTCATTATAGCACACTGAATCGGAAAGAGGCAAGCACAGAATAAATGAGACATAAAAGGGACAATACACCTCAGAATTGCAAATAGGAGCAGTTTATGCTCCGCTTTGCAATCACTGCGATCTGCACTATAGTATCCATTGGGGCCATTTTGACATGTTACTGATTCGCCGTGCTTTAAATATGCTTCCATCTATCCGCACCAGAGTCTTACTGAACTTTGTAAATTCCGGGCAGTGAGCCACATTTGCACGGAGGTTTAGCCCCAGCATCACGGGAAAACAGCCACGCCGTCACGGGGGCGGCCACACTTTGGAATTTTCTCTATAATGGTATCTGCACACGACAATGTGTGACATTTATCAAGGAGGAAATTCATTTGCTCGACTACAGAAACATCCTGCGGGTAAGCAGCGACCCGGATAAGAGCATACGCACCATGGAATTGGAATTGCGCAGCTCTTATCACACGATCCGTAAGGTCCAGGAGGCGGCTCAAAAGGCCGGAATCTCCTGGCCACTGCCGGATACCGTGACCAACGAAATGCTCATGGAACTGCTGTTCCCAGAGGAATACCAGAAAACGGCGCTCTATGTCATTCCGGACTATGCGTACATCCACACAGAGCTGGCTCGGAAAGGCACAAATCTGACTATTCTCTGGGAGGAATACTGCAGCAAGTGCAGCGCCGAGGGCACAGTGCCCTATAACACCCAGTATTGTGAGAAATACCGCCAGTGGGCCAGAGTGACGAAAGCAACCATGCGGATCCAGCACAAGCCCGGTGACGCTATGGAGGTGGACTGGGCAGGATATACGCTGGATATCCATGATCCAGTCACCGGCAAGGTGGGCAAAGCATATCTGTTTGTGGCTGTCCTGTCCTGCAGCTGCTTCACCTATGCGGAAGCCTGCGACGACATGAAGTTGGAGAACTGGATCAGCTGCCACGTGCACGCCTATAACTACTTTGGTGGTGTAACCCGTCTGTTGGTTCCGGACAATCTCAAGACCGGTATCACAAAGAATACCCGCTATGAAACTGTTCTGAACCGTACTTACCAGGAGATAGCGGAGTATTATCATACAGCCATTGTACCCGCCAGAGTGCGCCATCCACAGGATAAATCCCATGCCGAAGGCGGCGTCAAGTTTGCCTCCACTTGGATCCTTGCAGCTTTGCGGGACAGAAAGTTCTTCTCTGTAGAGGAAGCAAAGGCCGCCGTTGCAGAGAAGCTGGAGGAACTGAATGACCGCGATTTCAAGAAGCGGCTCGGAAGCCGTAGGGAGGCTTACCTGGAAGAAGAAAAGGAATTCATGCGGCCACTTCCCAGCGAGCCCTATGAGCCTGCCATCTGGTCTCCAGACCTGAAAGTAGGCAATGATTATCTGGTCAGCGACGGACTGAACAAGTATTCCGTCCCCTATGATCTTATTGGAGAAAAAGTAAATCTCCGGCTGACGCCTCATACGGTGGAAGTATTCTTCCGGGGAAACCGGGTGGCTGTCCATGCCCGCAGTAAGGTGTTCCGTCGTGACCCGGTGGTGAAGCAGGAGCATATGCCTGTGGAACACCGGATGTATCTGAGCTATAACGAAAAGGAATTCACCGACTGGGCCAATACCGTAGGCGCCAGTACTGCCGCTGTGGTGGAATATTTCCTGACCTGTGGAAAAGAAGCAGAGCAGGGATACAAATACTGTGCCAGTCTGACAAAGCTCTCTGACCGCTATGGGTCAGTTCGGTTGGAAAACGCCTGCCAGCGGCTGCTTTCCTTCTCATCCACACCCTCCATCCGCACCCTGAGCACCATTCTCAAGAACGGGCAGGACCGGGTGCAGAAGGAACCTGAAGTGCAGAAGTCATCCGTGCAGCATGGCATTACCTGTGGAGCCGGCTACTTCCGGAAGGGAGGCGACTCCAGATGAGGAACAATTCTACGATTGAATCCCTGAAAGCCATGCGATTCAGAGCCATGGCCGCGGAACTGGAACGGCAAATGGGAGACCCCTCCGCATACAGCCGAATGGGCTTTGAGGAACGGCTGTCCCTTTTGGTAGATGCGGAATGGAACTGCCGGCAGAATAACAAGCTGCTCCGCTGCATCCGGGAAGCACGGTTTGCAACTCCCGGCGCAGTAATTGAAGATGTTGAATACCACGAGGACAGGCATCTGGACAAGGCTCAGATTCTCCGTTTTGCCTCCTGTACGTTCATTGAGGAAAACCACCACATCATCTTTAAGGGTGCGTCCGGCAGCGGAAAGACCTTTCTTGCCTGTGCACTGGGCAACGCTGCTTGTCGGAGATTGAAGTCTGTGCGGTATATCCGTCTGCCGGAGCTGTTGGAGGAGCTGGCATTGGCACAGGCTGCCGGTGAGTTGAAGAAAACCATTAAAACGTACCAGAAATATGATCTGCTGATTCTGGACGAATGGCTGATTCGGTGCCTGACGCCTCAGGAATCCTACAGTCTGCTGGAAGTAATTGAGGCCCGGTGCAATAAGGGAGCCATGATCTTCTGCACACAGTACGAGCCGGGGGACTGGTATGAACGGCTCCATCCAAATTCGGATGAGCGCAGCGCCATTGCCGAGGCGATCCTGGACCGGATTCTCCACAATTCCTATGAGATCCTGATTGATGGAAAGGTCTCCATGCGGGAACGGCATGGCCTGAGAAGCAGAGAGGCCGGTGTCTGATATGACGATTACCCGCCAAATGCTGGACACGACATACGTTTGCTGGTTCCGAAACAAACGGAACACGGAGAAAGCCAAACAGGAAATCCTGAAACGGTTCTCCGAAGAGCCTGACGATATCCACCACTGGACAGAGCAGGACATTTACGAGCAGTCCCGAAAGATTATAGCCTGCTGGGACAACGCCTGACCTGCTGGCCAGAGGGACGCAGCAGCTCCTCTGGCCACTGTGGCTCTGCTCCGTGACGGTGTGGCTAAAAATCCGTGATACCGTGGCTAAAAGTCCGTGCATATGTGGCTGTGGGGCCGGAATTTACAAACAGTATGTTGCGGAGCGCAAGCTGACCGCAGCCAAGCACAAGGAGAAGCGATTGCAGAGCGAGCTGAAACGGATGACCAGAAGCGAGAGAACCCATCGGCTTTGCACTCGTGCTGGAATGTTGGAGACCTTTTTGAAAGAGCCGACCGTCCTGACCGATGAGGATGTGATGGAGCTGCTGACCTTCATCTTCCAGAGCGAAGCGGTTCAAAAGAAGCTGAATCTGCTGATTGAGAGCCGGAGAGAAACGCAGGAAGCGGACGAGGGCAAAAACCCTTGACGGAGACAAGGGCGCAATTATACACCTCGTCGTGGCAAGTTCCATACGAGAGCGACTTTGATCGTTTCCTCATGTTGGAGCAGTCGGCGGAGAATTCTGTGATGGAGAACTAACTCTTATTGACTACAGCGGCCCAAAATATGAATGGGCTATTACGCCTGTTTTGGCAAAGAGGTTGGTATCAAATTGTGATACCAACCTCCTGATGACTATATCGACTTTCGAAGAAGTTGCGGTGTTATCTGTGGCGCAGAGCCGATGCGATTTGCGCAGGCAATGTCTGCACAAATCGCTGGTTGACCACAGTTTCACCACAGACAAGCGTGGAAACAACGGAGACTGCACTTCACAAAAGTTCTGGAAACGACGTTGTTCGGAATAAAAACGACTAAAAACAAACGGAAATTATTATAAAAAACACCAAAAATCTCTTGGTAAGGATGAGGTCGGCAGTTCGAATCTGCCCAGCAGCTCCAA
>ERZ1034719.1585-NODE-1585-length-10241-cov-7.004123_pt1 | contig 10241 bp, 8 predicted proteins | sample MGYA00520703_ERZ1034719 | MGnify/ENA primary metagenome ERZ1034719 (study PRJEB33766, sample SAMN09781716) | gut metagenome | biome: gut microbiome | host: Homo sapiens | place: Madagascar | study: EMG produced TPA metagenomics assembly of the PRJNA485056 data...
ATATATAGTTATATATATAATAAGTTACCTCTAAAGAGAGGGAGGTGGGGGTAGGCGCTGAAAACTGTCACAACTGTCACAACTGTCACACTTTTGGGGTTGAGGAAGGGGGAAGCATTGATGGATGATTTCTTGCTTCCTGATGTTTTCGGAGTAAGAAAGCATAGAGAAACTTTTTACAAAATATAGTTTTCTCGCCCGATAAATTATGAGTTGGTAAGATTAACCGGAAGTGCTCGAAGTGTTAAATCCGTTTAACATAACTCTGCAGGGTGAAATTTGGTAGTATCAGAAAATTGCCGTACCTTTGCATCGTGATTCAAGAAAGGCTGCACTCGACAAAGCTTAAGCAAGCTTAGCTCTGTTCTCGTTTGCACTTTCTTTGCACTGTCGTTCGAAGAAAGGCAATAACTGAATATCAGTCAATAACATTTATATTAACCCTTTAATAATTTAACATCATGGAAGTAAAAGGAACATTGAAGTATCGTAAATTGCAGCGTACACCACAGAGCGGCGAGAACGCTGGTAAGAAAAAGTGGTATGCCACTGCTGTAACCGACCGCGAGGTGGATTTCGAGGGATTCGTATCGCACATCTCTGACCACGGTTCGCCTTACTCTCGTGGTACTATTCACGGTGTGCTGATGGATGCGCTCGACCATCTGCAGGAGTTGATTCTCGACGGCAAGAGCGTGCGTCTCTCTGATCTCGGTCTGTTCTCTATCGGTATGACTTCGAAGGCGGAGGATACCAAGGAGAAGGTAACTGCTGCCAGCGTGGAGGGCGTACATTTGATTGTACGTAACACGAAAAGCTGGAGCAACTCGGAACTTCGCAAGAAGTGCAAGATTCAGGAGTACGGCGGTTATACCGGCACTGATGAGGCTGGCGGTGGTACCACCGGTGGTGGCACTGACCAGGGTGGTTCCGGCACAACCGGTGACAATACCCAGGGTGGTGGTTCTCAGGAGGGTGGCGGCACCGAAGGTGACGCCGGCAACATGGGCTAAAGCTTGCTTGAGGCGGATCCTAGCACCTAACGGGGTTGCGTTTCTCCCTAGCATCTAGCGAGGTGCGCACCCCACCCAATTAACATTAAACACTTAACATTAAAAAATTAAAGATTATGAAAGCAAGTACCTGGAAAACAATTTTGCAAATCGCAATCTCTTTTCTCACAGCTATCGCTACCACACTCGGTGTAACTAGCTGCAGCAGCTTTTAAAGGTAAAAAGGTAAAAAGGTAAAAAAGTAAAAAGGTAAAAAGCCCCGGTGCGTGATGCATCGGGGCTTTTGTTTTATCTGCTTTTCTTCTTCGTTTATCGGATGTCTCTTCCTTCCTGGCTGTATCCTTCGAGCATCTTCGGGCTGCTGATAGGCTTGCGCGAACAGTAATCGAAATCTACCTTCTTGTAGCCCTGGCTGGAACGCCAGCGGATGGTGAGCTTCACTGTCTTGCCTTCTGTATCAGGCACGGCATCGTTCAGATTGAACGCTACAAGGGCATCTCGCACGTAGTTCTGAGGATCGCCATTGGCATTGTGACGAAGCTCTACCTCGTAAGGATTCTCAGGATTCACACCCGTAACCAGGTTGATGTAATGCACCTTCTGACCGCCCCAGAGAGCACGGAAACGGAGGGTGAGATAGCCATCTTCTGCCACCGTTACCCAGTCGCGCACGATTTCTACCAGACTGTTGCCATACTTCTCGCTGTTCTCGATATCTGAACCGAGCGATGGAACTGGCTTCTTGGTCAGGATGCTGTCTATCCAGTTGACGTGAATCACCTGGTTGTATTTCTCGCTCTTCTCCGAGGTCTGGGAGTAGTTGACGAGGGCGCGAACCTCCTTGCCATCAAAGATGGTTGGTTTCAGGTTCTTGGCGAGCAGCGTGGTGTTGTCGTCGAGCTGCAGATAGCAGGCATCGCCACTCTTCTTCACGGTTACCAGTGCGTTAGGGAAAACGCGGTCCCAATCGGTATCGTTATCGGTATCGCACGACTGGAATGTGAGGGCCGACAGGAGCATCATCGCTGCCAGCCCGATCTTCTTGAAATCAATTTTTCTCATATATAATGTTCCTTTCTTTTATTGTTTCACTTTCTGATAAGAAAATGAGAAAGGAACAGAAATCTTGCATCTGATTTAGAAAAAGATTGTTAAAAACTCAAGTTAAAAATAATACGTGCAGCCGATGGTGGCAGCGCGGTTGCCGAAGTGCTGGCTCGCCATATCGTGGAAGCGGCCTTCGAGCGTCCAGTGCTTGCCCAGATTCTTGTATACCCCCACCTCGGCATAGAGATTAGCCGGGGTGTAGGCTTCGCTGCGGCGGCGGGTACACCAGATGAGATTGCCCGTAAAGCGCCAGCCATCGGCCATTGTGAGCTGCGGTGCCAACTTGAACACGGCAAAATGATTGTACTCAGCATTGCGCTGCTGAGCCTCCTCAGAAGGGGTTTCGCTGCGCTGCCAGAAGTAGTTGACTCCGGCTGTGAGGCGCAGGATGCCCTTGTGCCAGAAGGCGGTGGAGCCGATGCCGAGCGTATTGTCGTGAGTGGCACTGAACAGGTGCTGGTGGATGTTCTTCACCGAGGTGCTGAGCACGAAGGCAGGGCGGCTGTAGGTATGCTTGAGCTCTACCACATTCGCCATGCTGTTGACGATATCGGCGGTATAAACCGGCTGCCAGGCGCCCTCCATATCGCCCGCGGTTACGAAATCGCCAAACTCAGGATTGAAGATGCGGCGGCAGTAGGTGGCCTGCAGGGTATGACCCGGCGTGAAGCGGTAATAGGCACTCGCCGAGTAGATATGGTTGTGCGTGGTATGCTTCCAGTGCTCTTCCGGTGCAATCTGCTTAGGACGGAAGTTGATGATGCGGAAGCGGTCGCCCGCCATGAATCCCCACTTGCCGATGTTGTAATCCAGCTGGGCGTAGAAATCCTGATAGTTGGAATGGTTGGTGTAACCGGCGATGCAGTTCTTCTCGATGGAGAGACCGCCCTCGAAACCTGCCGTAATCCAGAGGTTGGAGGTGATGACCGGAGTAGCGTATTCTACCACCATGAAGGGGTAGGTAGAGTGGTTCTGATAAGGCGCAGTCTGGGTTTCTTCCAGTGTACGGCCGTTGTCGCTGATATGCTCGGCACCGAGGGTAAAGAGGATGCTGGAGCCGTTGTCGGCGAGCGTGCGGGTATAGTCGGCCTGCAGATGATAGGCGCGTACGTAATCGGCTGGGGTGTGGGTGAAATGGTTGCGGGTGTAGGTCTGCATCGCATCTATTTCGAGCACATCCTTCGCGGTAGGCGTCCAGAGCAGGTTGAGTTTGGCGCCCTCGTGGGAGTAGTGGTTCACGGTGGTTCCTGAGATGCCCTGGTAGGCATCCTTATCGCTGCTGGAGGTGCGCTGTAAGTTGCCTTCTACATGACTGAGCACACGGAGTTTATCCTGCTGGCTGATGACGCTGACGATGCCTTTTGCGCCGCCGTAGGTATCACCGAAGAGTCCCCATCTGCCGGTGGTTCCGTTTTCCTTCTTCCGCAGTGTGATGTCGATGACTTTCTTCAGGCTGCTGCATCCCTTCATCACTTCGGCGTTCTGGCACACCTTGATGGTTTCAATCTCCCGTGCCTTGAAATGGTGGAGGAAGGTGGCGTAATCGAGTCCGTATTCCTGGTTGTCGATACGGATGACGAACTTGCCGTAGAGGTTGGCGAATGGATCTCCGCCGATGATGTTGTTGCCGTCGAGTGAGATGACTTCCGGGCACATCATGAGTACATCGAGGAGTGATTCTTCGCCTGTGAGTTCCATTTCTGGAATATGCATGATGTATCTGTCGCCGATATGTTCTATCGGGGCGGCCTGTGTCTGGTAAGTAGTGCTGGCCATCGCGAGTGCGATGATGAGCAGGCTTTTCTTCGTACTGTTGTTTATCTTCATTTTCTTCTAATTTATATTATTGGCAAAAGGATTGCTTCGTGCCTAATTTCCTTGCAAAGATAAGGCAAAAATCGGGGAATAACGAAAAAATGGAGACTTATTTTATCGTTCAATGCGTAAAAAAGGTGTCATTGCGTAAAAAAGTGGGGAGAGGGGCGAAAAAAGAGGGCGTAAAACTTGCATGGCATCATATTTTTTACTATCTTTGCAAAGAACAAAGAAGAAATTTCTAAGAACTATACATATTTATATAATAACCCTTTAAAGATAAGAACTTATGAAGCGACTATTACACTTCCAATTCCTATTGGTATTGTTGCTGGCTCTGGGATACTCTCCTCTGCAGGCCAAGCGAATCACACAATGGCAGGCTCAGCAACAGGCCTACAGCTTCTGGGGAAAGCAGATGCCGCAGAAGGCGAAGGCGAAGAGCAGGGCGGCTACTACCGCATCGCGCTCTGATGCTTACTATGTATTCAATAACGACGCAGGCGGATTCGTCATTATCGCTGGAGATGATGCCGTAACGCCAGTATTGGGCTATACCTCAACGGGATCATTTGATGCAGAAAATCTGCCTGACGGACTGAAGGACCTGCTGAAGAGCTATGAACGGCAGATTGCGGCGCTGGGTGACAATTATGTAGCGAACCAGACTGCCACGAGAACCGCTTTTACAGGCGAAAAACTGCTCAAAACCGCAGAATGGAACCAGTATGCTCCTTTCAACAAGTATACGCCAAACAACTATGTAACAGGCTGTGTAGCAACGGCTGGAGCCATCGTAATGAAGCACCACGGATATCCTGCCAAGGGTACCGGAAGCCATTCTTATACCTGGAACGGCAAGACCCTGACTGCCAATTTCGAGCACGATTATGATTGGGCAAGCATGCCTGCTAAATATGACGGCACCAACGATGCCGCTTTCGACGGCGTGGCAAGATTGATGGCAGACCTCGGTGTGGCTGTGGAGATGCAGTATTCTAAGAATGGAAGCGGTGCGTATATCGGTAATATGATATCTGCCCTGCAGAAGTATTTCGGCTACAGCAAGCTTACGTATCTGGCGTCAATAGATGATATGGAGGCTGAGGCATGGAATGCGAAACTGCGTGGCGAGATTGATGCCAACCGTCCGATTCTCTATTCCGCTTCCGATGCTTCGGCTGGCGGTCATTCCTTCATCATCGACGGATACAAGGACGATAGCTTCAGCGTAAACTGGGGCTGGGGCGGCTATTGTAATGGCTTCTACCAGATTGGAGCCCTGAATCCGGAAAGCGCAGGAAAGCCAACGGGCGATAAGTATAACCTGGGACAGACGGCGGTAATCGGTCTGCAGCCATCCGATGGTAAGGAGAAAGTTTCAAGTTTGGGATTCTTGAAGTACGATGGTCTGATGCAGGTACTGAATATGAATGTTACCGATGTGAAGAAGGGGCAGAAGTTTGATGTTTATTCTTTGCCTATCGCAAATAATGGAGATCATGCGTTTACCGGTGAGTGTGCGTTGGCTTTGATGAACGCTAAGGGAGAACTTCGTGAGATTCTTTCTTCTGTGGCAATTAAAAATTTTGAAATAGGACATTATTATTCTGTTTTTAATTTCTATACTACAAGCAAAATTGATGCTGAACCGGGTGATTATCTGGCAGTTATGGCAAAGGAAAATGGTTCTGAGGAGTATATAGAACTGTATGATTCAAACTATGAGAGAATGCGTCTGCCTGCAACAGGATATGAGCCTCTCACGTTTGAGATAAAGAGAAAAATTGGTAAGGGTGCTACTTTTGAGCCTGCTTCCAGATATAATCCTTCCAGCAATTTCTATAATGGTAAACCTATCATGGGTACCTATTATAATTATTACCTGACGATAGATGAGGATATAACAAAGTATTTTGTTGAACTGGATGGTAAGCCTGTTAATGATATCAAATTGGGTACAGAAAATAAGAATAGTATCAGAGGCGTGAAGCCTGTTTACAAACTCGAGGTAAGAGCTTATCGTGATTATCAGGAAAAGGATACCACAATCAACCTGACGGGGGCTGGAACGCTGAAGCAAGCACTTGCCAACGGAAAACCTGATTATTTTGTATACAGAAATATCAAGGTGAACGGCGAGATAGACAAGCGCGACTTTGATGAGCTGGCGAGCCATTATTTCAAGAGCATCGACCTGAGCGGAGCCAAAGTGGTGGCTTATGATTATTTCAAGGCTGATATGGTTCCTGATTATGCATTCGACAGCAATGCTTATCTGGAGCAGTTCAAGATGCCTGCTGGCGTTAAGGAGTTGGGTTTCAATGCTTTCAGGGCAACCAAACTGAAGGAGATAGATTTGCCTGAGACAATAAAGGAGTTCGGCCGCAACACATTCTTTGCCTGCTTCGAATTGAAGGATGTATATATGCGTCATAAGGAGGCTCCTTACTGGATTAGTTGGTGTGTATTTGCTAGCAAGTTCGATGTATACCGCACGCTGCATCTCTATCCGGGCAGCAAGGCGAAGTATGAGGCTTATCAATACACCAAGAACTGGATTAAATACTTTGATAATGTGGTAGAGGATCTGGAGCCTACTGGCATCCATTCAGTAACATTGGATAAGGAAACAGGCAATAAGGCGATTTATGACCTGAACGGCCGCCGCATAACTGAGGCGATGAAGAAGGGTGTATACATCAAGAATGGCAAGAAAATCAGCGTTAAGTAATGTTGAATGTTGAGTGTTGAATGTTGAGTGTTGAGTGTTGATTATTACAATTAAAAGATAAGAATCCCCTGGTGCTCTCTGTAGCATCAGGGGATTTTTGCAGTAAGATACGCAAGTACGCCAGGCATTTCACCCTTCCTGCATTACGAAAAGAGGAGGGTGATGAGCGGGATGGTGATGATGCTGCCAACCGTGGTGATGAACGTCATCTCGGTGATGAGCGAAGGATTGCGGCCGTATTTCAGACAAAACATCGTGCCGAAACTCGCTACTGGCATCGCAATGACAACCGTATTGATGTCGTTGACCTGATCGCTTACACCACATACCTTGAACAGGAAATAAATGCTCAGAGGTACTACCACAAGACGCAAGAACGAGGAGAGGTATACCTTAGGACTGCCGATAATCTCCTTTACCGGCAACTTAGCCATCGAGGAACCGATTATCATCAGGGCTGCAGGAACCGTAATATTGCCCACCATCGTTACCGGACGCGCAATGATATCAGGCGTATGTACCCCGAAAGCTACCAGAATGGCGGCAACGAAGGCACCCAGAAGAGCCGGAGAAAACAGTACCTTAGGATTGAATTGCTTGATGCTGTACTCGCCCTTGATGAGCATGACACCTGCCGTAAAAATAAAAAAGGTGTTCGGCATGTTGAGCAAGGCTGCATAAAAAATGGCTTTCGGACCGAATATGCTCGAAACGATAGGGTAGCCGATGAAACCTACGTTGGCAAACATCAGCGCAAAACCTATCATGCCCTGGTCGTCATGATTGCGAGTGATGAGACGCGGCACCCAGAAACCGAATACCAGCAAAAGAATGTAGGTAAGGAAACCTACGCCTAGAAGGGGAAGGATGAGCGTGCGGTCGGGCAGCTCATCGCCCATTACTGACGAGAGCACCAGCAGAGGACAGGTGATATCTACCACCATGCTGGATAACTTCTTGTCAAACTTGTCGCCCATATATCCCAACTTGCAGGCGACGTAACCTAAAATCACGATGATGAAAAGTATCACCATCACTTCCAAATTCTCCATTTATCCTGAAAAACTATACCTTATATATATGCATGCCGGAATCCCGATATTCTCTCGGAATTTCCGGCAAAAAATGGTTTAATCGATAAATCGCCTGGTAATATCCCCGTAGTTCTCGATGCGGCGGTCGCGGAGGAATGGCCACCAGCGGCGCACATTCTCGCTGTGCTTCAGGTCGATATCTACCACCAGGCTCTCTTCTTCCTGATCGCTGGCACGGTAGTAGAGCTCGCCCTGAGGACCGGCTACGAAACTGCTGCCCCAGAACTGGATGCCCTCGGTCTGACCGCTAGGATCTGGCTCGAAACCTATGCGGTTTACGGCGATGACTGGCAATCCGTTGGCTACGGCATGGCCTCGCATCACGGTAGTCCACGCCTCGCGCTGGCGCTGCTGCTCCTCCTCGGTATCATAGGTAGCGTAGCCGATGGCGGTAGGATAGATGAGCATTTCGGCTCCCTGCAGCGCCATCAGACGGGCTGCTTCGGGATACCACTGGTCCCAGCAAACCAGCACGCCGAGCTTGCCTACGGAAGTCTGGATAGGGTGGAAACCGAGGTCGCCCGGTGTGAAATAGAACTTCTCGTAGTAGGCAGGATCGTCGGGGATGTGCATCTTGCGGTATTTTCCGGCAATGCTTCCATCCTTCTCCATCACTACCGCTGTATTGTGGTAGAGGCCCGGAGCGCGGCGCTCGAAGAGGGAGGTGACGATGACGACGCCGAGATCCTTGGCAAGCTTGCCGTAGAAATCGGTTGAAGGACCCGGAATAGGCTCTGCGAGGTCGAAGAGGTCAACATCCTCTACCTGACAGAAATAGAGGGAGTTATGAAGCTCCTGAAGCACGATGAGCTCTGCGCCGCGATGGGCGAGGTCGATGATGCCTTCTGCCAGGCGCTGCTTGTTGTTGGCGATATCTGCCGTATTATGAAGTTGTAATAAACCGACTTTCATATTTAATTTTTAATGTTGAATGTTAAATGTTAAATGTTGATGTTGAGTCTCTGAGGGCTCCTTCAGGAAGCTGCATGGTGATGCAGTGGATGCTGCCATGCTGGCGGATGATGGTCTGCGAATCTACGCCGATGATTTCGCGGTCGGGGAAGGCGAGCTGAATCTGCCTGTGTGCCTCCTCGTCCTTTTCTGGCTGATTATAGGTTGGATAAATCACAGCCTTGTTGAGTATCAGGAAGTTGGCGTAGGTGGCTGGCAGCCGGTCTCCCTCGCTCTCAGGGTTGGTGGTGAGGCAGTTGCCCTCATCATAGATTGGGTCGGGCATCGGCAGTTTGAGCAGGCGGTATGGATATCCCTCCCAGGTAAAGAGGCTCTTGAGCTGCTTTTCCAGCGCCTGGAAGTCCTCATACTGCTCATCTTCCGGATTGTCGCAGCCTACATATAATAAGGTGTCGTGCGGAGCCACTCTCACGATGGTGTCGATGTGGCCGTCGGTATCATCGCCAATCAGATTGCCGTGATCCAGCCAGACGACTCTCTTGAGCTGGAAGAAAGTCTGCAGCAGATGGTCGATGCTGTCGTGGTCGAGCGGCTGGTTGCGGTGAGGCGCCAGCAGGCACTGTGAGGTGGTGAAGAGCGTACCCTTTCCGTCGCTCTCGATGCTTCCTCCTTCGAGCACGAAGCCCTGGTGGTTCTCTATATCGGCATTGAAGGCTGCCTGATAGTATAGTTTCAGGGTGATGGCATTATCCTTCTCCCATCTGAACTTTTCGCCCCATCCGTTGAACTTGAAGTCGAGTATGCGGTAAGGCACCATCCAGGTGTTCTGCTTTCTGCGCAGCACCATGGTGAGGGGTCCGTGGTCGCGCACCCAGGTATCATTACTTTCCACCTCGTAGAGCAGCACGCGGCTCATCTGCTCGGCAGAGAGCTTTTTCTTGAGCTGGTATTGGGTGGCGGGCACATCGGGTGTGGCCACAAGCAGCTGCTCGTAGCGCGTGATGATATCTGCCAGTTCTAGATAAGTATCTGTAATTTCAGGCAGATACGGCTTCCAGTCGGTGCCGGCATGTGGCCATGTGAGCATGATGGCGCTCTGTGGCTCCCATTCGGCAGGGAGTGCGAAATCGCAAGGTAATGTAGATTGATGCATAAGCTATACCATTTTTATTATATGATGTTCTATACCAATTTATTATACTCTGTTCGTCATCGGGAACCTTTCCTTGGGGACGGGCTCCGTTCTGCTTTTATGAAGTATGCTTGCAAAATTAATAAAAAATCTACAACTATCGGCTGTTTTTATGAAATATTTTGCGCAAAAGCGAAACTTTATATTAAAAAAGTTTAAACGGAGGGCTGTATGGAGATAAAATCGGGGAAAAATGAGTAACTTTGCAGTCTAAAAAATAAAATATTGAATAGGAGCGTGAAAATTAAACAGGTAGTTGATGCCCTTGAACATTACGCGCCTCTGCCCTTGCAGGAAGGATATGATAATGCCGGCCTGCAAGTTGGATTGACAGAGGCGGTAGAAATGTCAGGGGCATTGTTGTGTCTTGACGT
>ERZ1034719.1590-NODE-1590-length-10230-cov-10.569631_pt1 | contig 10230 bp, 14 predicted proteins | sample MGYA00520703_ERZ1034719 | MGnify/ENA primary metagenome ERZ1034719 (study PRJEB33766, sample SAMN09781716) | gut metagenome | biome: gut microbiome | host: Homo sapiens | place: Madagascar | study: EMG produced TPA metagenomics assembly of the PRJNA485056 data...
TAACACAAAATAAAAGTGACATGGTGAACTGATTGAAATGCTTCTGATGTTTATAACGAATGATTGATTGAATGATAAGGAGATTCGATACGATGATAAAAATATTTGCAGAATACAATCCACACAGGAACAGCATTGATGTTTATACTTCTGCTGGTTATACGCTTCGCATTGACTGTTAGGAAGCTGAGAAGAACTTAAAGACCACTCCCGGATCGGATTGTGCACATTAAACGCACTTGCCATTGATGAGCCATTAGAATATGCCCAGTTATATCTTGACGGTTTCTCTTTCCATCTGACCGCCCCATACAGTGAAGAACGCCGAGAGGCGGCGTGGGAGTATGCCAGAGAACACGATGCTGCCGACAGACTGAAATGATGTGGATTTGTTTATAAGTTTGTGTTATACTTCTTTAATAACTGGTCAACAAACAGAAAATGGAGGAATCTATGAAACATAACAACATTATAATCATGTCTGCATTAGCACTTGTGATTAGTTTAACCGGGTGCGGAAATACAAATAAGCTTTCCGAATATGACATGACCGGAATTAGCTTTATAGAATATACTGACATAGATACAGTATGCGAAGATAAAGAACTGATAACTGCTGGAAGCAATTTGCTATCTGACCAAGAGGACAATTTGCTCCTCTCCTATGTAGTAGATAGCGCTATTGAACTTTCTGCCGAGCTGGGAGATTATGACCATTTGGTGTTTACAAATCCCAAATGGATTGAAAACTTTGGCGATTCTGGCAAATTAAAACCCATAGAATATAGCAGCTTATCAAAAAGTATGCAAGAGTTTTTAGACAGTCAAATGCCGATATTGACAAACGACGGAAGTGTATTGCCAGAAGGAACAGGGTTATACGAATACGAAGGTGGCGGTCTGCTTGCATTTCCTGTAAATGTAACTCTTGGAGCAGCGAAGCCGATAGAAGCAAAAAATCCTCTGGTTATGCTAATAGACAATCCGGCAAAAATACTGAAAGCTGATTCTTGTTTGTTGCCCTTGACCTCAAGTGGAAATGTGTTGTTTTTGGATAGCGATAATTTACAACAAGCTTTTGAAAATAGTGAGCTTAAAGATTACGGAGATATTCAAAAGTTTAATGAAAAATAACATTTTACAATTACATAACCAATCCGAGAGGACAGTCGAGAAAATCGATTGTCCTTTTTCTATGCCTATGAGCAGAAAGGAGCGACCACCCATGACAAAGCCAAGAGAGAAAACCCGCGAGGAGCTGCAAGCCGAGATTGAGGACGGAAAGAAGAAAATCCGGCAGTTTGAGAACCGGGAAAAGATGTTGCGTCAGAAGCTATCCAAAGAGGAACGCAGAACGCGCAGCCACCGCCTTATCGTCCGGGGCGCAGTCTTTGAAAGTATTGTGCCAGAAGCAAAGGGCATGACTAACGAGGAATCTGCCACCTTTCTCCGGCTTGCATTAACGAGGCAAACTGTATTTTATATCTAGTACAGTTACCAATGTACTTATTGAATGAATGGTTAAATGAAGGCGCAAAAGAGCCGCCCATAAAATAGTAGCTCTATGCGTCAGCTATTTTACGGGCGGTATTCTTTATTAAGAATATATTTAAGTAAATGGACTGCTTTTACTAATACATTTATTCTTAATAGTATCCCCTTGTTTCCCGCCATCCCTTTACATACCACCTGATTCCAACATATACTAGTTGCACGAATAATAAGAGAAATAACAGATTGATTGGCAATACTGCCTTTATCCAATCCCAAAAGTAGATAGCTATTGCCATACTTACGAGTATCACCATTATGGTAATCATATCCCAACAGTATTTCTTATATAACCCTGCAATCTTTATTTCGATGAACGCCAAAAGTATTCCCACACCCACCAGACATCCACCGGAAATCAGTATTCTTATCATCCAGTATATAATTCCGGCAACGACAGGATTGGATATTCCATTGCTAACTTGTGCCACATTCTTCCCTGCCAGTATAGTCAATCCTGCAATGTTCTGTATAAAAGTGGCAATTGTATCAAAGAATACCACGCAATCAGAAATAAATATTTTTGACCGTATCATCTGAAAAAGAGTAGTTGATACGGAATACCATATCAGCAGAAACATCAATGCTTCATATATAGCTGTTTTTGCTTTATATCTGCCTGCCAGTTTTTCTCTCTGTGTATCATACCTTTCCTTAGCTTTCAGATAAGCTGTCTGTTTACAATTCCCGCACTTTTGATAGAGCACCGGCTTTTCAACCGGTATCTCTACTTTTTTCTGATGGGAGAGTGCATAATCCCGTTCCTGTTCTGCCTGCCTTAGCTTATCTTGACATTCCTCTGTCATGATTTTGGCGGCGTGCGTTTTCTCTTTCTCGCTCTGCAACAATTCTTTTGTTTTCCTCAAGTCGTTCTTTAAGGCTTGAATGTTCCCTGCTCTGTTCTCGCTGTTTAACCTCTCGTTCAAGGTCAGCGATTCGTCGAGCTGCACTTTCAGTTCCTCGATAGTCCGGTCTTTCTGGTCGAGTTCTTCCTGCATCTGCTCCGTCAGCAGTAGCAATTCTTCCAGTTGATCGTTGCTCTTTGAGTTTTCGTATTCTATCATCTATATCCCTCGCTTTCTCTATCTGCTGTTCAATGTCAGCAATTCGCTGTTCTGTTTCTGCAATAGCCGGTTCTCGCTGTTTAATTTCTGTGCTAATTCCTGCCATTGCTGATTCTCGTCTGTAAGTCGCTGTATCTGGTCTGCCTTTTCTTCCAGAAGCATCAGCAATTCTTCTGTATCCGGCAAGATTTGAAGCAGCTCTGATAATTCTTTCTCTAATTGCTGCAATCGTTCTTCCTGCTCCTGAAAGCACATCAGCTTCTCGTCCTTTTCCTGTATCTCCTGAAGCATCTCTGCCATGATATTCTGCTGTTCCTCTATCTGTGTAATCATTGCTTCCATCATGGGAATTACTTCTTTGCTTTCTTCTAATGTCATTCAACCACTCCTTCCATATTGACAATGCACCGGATACCTTACCAAAGGTTGCGATTACCTTTTGCAGCAGTGCATTTTGTTTTTTTATCATCTGGTTTTCCTCAACCTTCCATGAACCTTTCCTTATCTGTCCGGTGAGATATTTTTCCTCAATCTTTCTTGCATCCGCACCCTCATGAATCGTAGGGACTTTTAATTTGCCCTGTCTTTCATAAGAGCGGTGGTCAATCTGATTGTCTATGGATAAATGCCGGTTACACATCCTAGCCCATTCGCTTCGCCATAACTCACAATTCTTTGGATTATTCCAGCCGGTAGCATCGGTCAGAACCCGTTTCCATTGTTTTCGGTTTCTTGCCCCGACTTTCTGTACTCCGTTTTCATCAAGTACCGGAATGCGGATTCCATGCCGGTCAGGATTTTTCTTATCCTGCCACCAGTCCGGGTGGGATTCATCAACCACGATATTTCCGTCAGTATCTCTGACAAAATCCCAGTCCTTGACTTCCTTGTTGCCCCATGAGTGGTCTGGATTGAATGGTCGCATGGTTACAAGTAAATGCACATGTGGATTTCCATCGTTCTTATCGTGTATGCTCCAGTCGACACACATTCCCTTATCCACGAAAGTCTTTTGAATATATTCGGTTGTATAATCAATCTGTTCCTGTCTGCTCCATTCTTTCGGCAGGGAAAATTCAAATGAGCGTCCAAGCTGTGCATCTGCATTTTTTTCTATCTTTAAGACCTCATTCCATAGACGCTGTTTCTGAAATGTGATTTTAAACTTTTCCAGTGCGGCATCTTTATCATCCGCTCTTTTATAACGGATAGACTGTTGAAACCTTTTTATATTTTCTTCCGGTACATGCAGCCATTCAGGAGGTGCATTTTCGCACATCATCAGACTGGTGTAGACGACTTCCTTTTTGGAAGTATAGTAACTGATTCTGCCTGTTTCCTCATTCTTCATCACATCTCCATTAAGATATGCCGATGCGGATATGACAGATTTTCCTTTACTGCGTCCGACAATCTTTACTGTAAAGTGAAATATCGCCATGATACGATTCCCCCTTTCTGCCGTATCCGGCATTGATTTCCGACAGCATCTTCTTCTGGTTTGGCAGGAGTGAAGCTGTCGGAACGCCCTCTGCGCAAGAGTGCCCCCTGCGGCATGAGCAGGTCTGGCTGAAAGCCCCGCCGACGGAACGAGCCCGGCAAGCGTAAGCGCAGACCGGTTGCCACTTGTGGCAAACTTATAAGGACGACCTCTGGTTGTCCATAAGTGCGCCCTTCATTCAAAGGCAATGAAGGGAATGGAAAACCCACTCCCTCCGCCATTACACTTCCTCCATGTCTGTAACTAATTCTTTCTGCATCGCTTTTGAGAAAAACTTCCCGTTTATTTCCTGCCTTTTTAAGAAGCCTATCAACTTTGGTAAATCTTCCTCCTCAATCGGACAGCCAAGAACCGATTCCACCGCTCCTCCAATCTGACAGAGCCTGTGGGTTCGTTTTTTACTTTCTTCCGCTTTCTTTCTCTTTTCCAGTTCCTTCCGCTGTGCTATGAGCTTTTTTGTAGCTTCAATGCTTTCCTGTTCCTTTTTCTCTAATGCACGTATTCTTTCTTCATAAGTCTTTGTTGATTTCGCCATATCGTCTTCATCCTTTCTTTTTCCGATAAACAACAGTTCCCGGTTGCATATCAGGAGAAGCACATGGTATAATCCTCTTGCGTGTAGGTATATCATGGCTTCGGTCTGATAGAACCTTTGGCGGTTTCTTAGGAAGCCGCCTTTTTAAGTTGCCACATTTCTTGTGACAGCTTTTACATTCCCTTTATCCCTCAGATCTCGCCCCTCGTTGGCTTCCATGAACTTTTCCAGAATGTCAGTTTTAATAAGGACTTTTCTTCCGACCTTTAATACCGGAAGCTTCTTCCATTCAACCAGCTTTCTCAAAGTGTTTCTGCCAATTCCTGTATAGTCGGCTGCTTCCTCGATGGATAATGCAATCTTTCTTTCCGTCATCTTGTCACCTCCTGTTAAATTGCATTATGCAATTTTTGTTGTGCTGTTAGTATAGCGGTTTTATATTGTGTTGTCAAGCGTTATGAAATTTTAAAAATAATCATTAAATTGCATATTGCAATTATGTAAGGTACATGCTATAATTCATACATACCGAAAAAGGAGGCAATCAGCATGAAAGATAAAGAACTACGCAAGCTGATAGGCAGCAGGGCAAAACAGCGTCGTCTGGAATTAAATCTGACACAGCCTTATGTTGCAGAGAAGATGGGAGTTACCGCTTCCACAATCCTGCGTTATGAGAATGGTTCGATTGACAATACCAAAAAGATGGTGCTGGAAGGTCTTTCGGAAGCACTTCATGTATCTATTGAATGGCTCAAGGGGGAAACCGATGAATACGAAACCGATATTACGGATAAGAAAGAATTACAGATTCGTGATGCAATGGGCGATATTCTCAAACAGTTACCTCTCGACCTTAGTAAAAAGGAAGATGCTTTTTCAAAAGATTTACTGCTGTTAATGTTAAAGCAATATAACCTGTTTCTGGAATCATTCCAGTTTGCCTGCAAGAATTACAAGGGTAACACGAATGAAGCGGATATTGCAAAGGTAATGGGGTTTGAATCGAATGATGAATATAACGAGATTATGTTTCTCCGGGAGATCACCCATACCGTTAATGCCTTTAATGATATGGCAGATATTGTAAGGCTCTATTCCAAGAAACCGGAAATGGCAGAACAAAGGCTTGAAAATCTTTTATCAGAAGTTTTGTATGAGGATTCCGATTCGGTATAGAACGACAACCGGAGTTATGATACAATGAGCACGAGCAAGTCAGGCTGTTTACAGATTTGACGAGCGGCGAATTGGCTTATGGACTTGTCCATAAGATGCCTACACGCAAGAAGCATTTCATCAGTTCCGATTGTCTGATATCGAAAGGAGACACACGATTATGGCAAAAGGATCTGTAAGAAAAAAAGGAAAGAAATGGTACTACCGCTTCTATGTAGAAGATGCAAGCGGCAATCTGGTTCAGAAAGAATACGCTGGAACAGAAAGCAAAAGTGAAACGGAAAAACTGCTCCGTCAGGCAATGGACGATTACGAAAGCAAGAAATTCATTGCAAAGTCGGAAAATATTACAGTTGGAGAATTACTTGATATATGGGCAGAGGAAGAATTAAAGACCGGTACTCTCAGTAATGGGACAGTCCAGAATTACCTCGGTGCTATTACCAACATCAAGAAGCATCCAATTTCAGAGAGAAAGTTGAAAAATGTAACATCTGAGCATTTACAAGCCTTCTTCGATCTGCTTTCCTTTGGTGGCACTTATCCAGATGGTTCAGAAAGAAAAGGTTATAGCAAAGATTACATTCGTTCTTTCTCGGCAGTATTACAGCAGTCATTCCGATTTGCAGTATCACCAAAGCAATATATCACTTTCAATCCGATGCAGTATATTAAGCTGAAATACCAGACGGATGAGGTTGACCTGTTTTCTGATGATGACATGGATGGCGATATACAGCCAATTCCACGAGAGGATTATGAAAGACTGATTGAATTTCTACAGGATTACAATCCACCGGCAATACTTCCAATCCAGATAGCTTATTATGCAGGACTTCGTATCGGTGAAGCCTGTGGTCTGGCATGGCAGGATGTAAATCTTGAAGAACAGTGCCTTACAATCAGACGCAGTATCCGATATGATGGTTCAAGGCACAAGAATATCATCGGACCAACCAAACGAAAAAAGGTAAGGATTGTTGATTTTGGAGATACACTGGCAGAGATTCTTCGCAATGCCCGAAAGGAACAGCTTAAAAACCGAATGCAGTACGGAGAACTTTACCACAAAAACTACTACAGAGAAGTAAAAGACAAAAACAGAGTTTACTATGAGTTCTATCATCTGGACGGAACAGAGAATGTTCCAGAAGATTATAAGGAAATATCCTTTGTCTGCTTAAGACCGGATGGCAGTCTGGAACTGCCAAGCACGTTAGGAATTGTTTGCAGGAAGATTGCTCAGAAACTGGATGGATTTGAAGGATTTCATTTTCACCAGTTGCGACACACCTACACAAGCAACCTTCTGGCAAACGGAGCAGCACCAAAGGATGTGCAGGAACTGTTAGGACACTCAGATGTCAGTACCACCATGAATGTCTATGCACACTCTACAAGAAAAGCCAAGCGTGAATCTGCAAGGCTACTTGATAAAGTGGCAGGCAACGACTAAATAAAACTTTCCCTTATTTCCCTTACGATTATCTCATAAGGGCAAAAATAAGGGAAAATACATATCATTTCACTAATGAATGGGCTAAAAAGCCTGTAAAATAGGGAAAGTTAGAAAGATATTTCGGCAAATCGGAATTTGTAGACGGAGGTACACAACATGAAAAAAATCAGCTTAGTGGTTTTTCCGGCTTTAACAATAGTGTTAGAAGCATTACCACTGGGAGCAGTTTGTACTTTTGCTCCATCTCCAACAGAAAGAGTAAGAGAAACATTTTCATACTTTAGCCTTATACCGTTTGGATATGCAAATTTTGCTCCACTTATTACAGCCATACTTACTGTTGTTATCTTGTTGCTTTCGTTGATTTCTTTGAAGAAGGATAGCGTTTTTAACGCCTTGTTTGTTCTTTCGATTATTACAGCAATTATTTCTCTTATGCCGTTGATGTATGGATTAAACAATTACTCCCTTGTAGGAGCTTTTATAACGATAGCCCTTGTAACAGAAAGCATTTTTGTTAAGGCACAACAGAAATAATGCGAAAAATCCAGTTGATCGAGCTGGAAAATATGAACTTGTTGGAGGAAAAACATCATGAAAAAAGATGTGTTTTTGTTGTTTGATACAGCATGTATATATGAAATAGTATGCTTGAATTATTTCTTAAAATTCACTGGCTCAGAAACAATATTCTGTTCTGTCAGAGGAAGTGATATAACATCGATGGAGGGGTACCGAATTGGAATTGATTGCAAGATATTCAATTCTGGGGAACTGTAGCAACTGTTCTTATCGTTGGAGGAACAATTGCAGAAGATGTGATTACAGGTGGTGGCGGAATTGCAGATGATGCCGCATCATTCTATCTTGCATACAGGTTGATGTTTGGACTATAACAAAGGAGATTTTTTATGTCGTTTAATTCACAGTTTAAACTTATTTTTGGTGAAACATTTCAAACAGAGGGTTTTCGATATTGCTCAAAATTGAATGTTTTTGTTAAAATGCTCAACGAAGATTTGATGGCTTTTTTTGGAGTAAAAACAGCTCCGGCATGGAATAAAGGGGCAAAAGGATTTTTCCTTACTGCAGGAATTATTTCTACCTATCATTCTTCTATCGATAAAAAATCAATATTGTATGCTGGACAGGATTTAAATTCATTCCTTCCACGAAATGAAGCAAGAGTAAGTTTTGAATATACCGAAGATACAATGGAAGAGATTATTTCAGCGACGGCTTTATATGTGAAGGAACGTTTGATGCCTATATTCAATCGAGTTTATGATTTAGATTCTTTTATTGATTTTTTAAAGGAATATTCGATTAATAAATTGCGCGCATGTGATACTTTTGAAGGGGAATCTCTTGTCTTGATTAAAACAGATAACCATGATGATTTTCAAACGTATTTCCAGCAGCATCTGGATGAATTATACGCACAAATTGATGCAGGAAATGTTGGTGATGGCTATACGAAAGAAATGGCTTATGATGATTTGTTTCATGGTATTATCGAAAGTATTGTATATCCTCGGGATAAAGTATATTCTGACAAGAGTTTATATAATGAGGCGCTGGAAGAGGCTGAGAGAAGAAAAAGTGAAAATATGAAAAAATTATATAGCTATCAAATATTGAAGAGCTGATTACTATAGCAATTAATCAAATTGATTTCAATAATGGAAGTTTAGTGTGATTTCTTGATGATGAGTGTTCTGAACTTCATTTTTGGAAAAATTAAGCAATGAAATTGAGGGGCGATTATCTCGCCCCTTTATCTTTGCTTTGATAAGGTCGATTGGCGTTCTGGTTGTCAGACTTTTCCTGATACCTTTTTATTTTGTCGTGTATGGTTTCGAACTTTGGAGTAACTTTCTCTCCGTATGCTTCTTCCCACTTAGAACGTTCTTTCTGATATGCGTCAAAGGCACGCTGTGCAGTATAGAATGCTGTGTAGAAGTCTTGTACTGTTGCAAATTCATGCTCTCTGACGATATTGGATAATCTGGCTTTGAGAGTTCGGATCTCTTCCTCTTTGGTGGCAATCTTGCTTTCAAGCTCTTTTTTCTTAGTAAGTAAATCGTTTTCAGTATGGAGAACTTTATCAGCGGTATTTTTACAGAGAGGTAATGGAAAAGAATCGGGTGCATTACGAGTATTACCATTTGGGAATGACAGAAAATGTGCCAGAGGATTACACCGAAATCTTCTTTGTATGCTTAAGGGAGGATGGCTGTCTGGAACTTCCGGCAACCATAGAAACAGCCTGCCGGACAGCAGGAAGAAAAGTACCGGAGCTTGAAGGTTTCCATTTCCACACATTAAGGCATACCTACACGACAAACCTCTTATCCAACGGGGCTCAGCCTAAGGATGTGCAGGAACTGTTAGGACACTCAGACGTGAGTACCACCATGAATGTCTATGCCCATGCTACAAGGGAAGCAAAGCGGACTTCCGCAAGAATTCTTGATAAAGTAGCAGGCAATGATTAAACAACTGAATAATGAATTTTCCCTTGTAATTATCCCATAAGGGCAAAAACAAGGGAAAAGGATACATATATAGAATTTTCAATGGCAGAAAGCCTTGAAAATAGGGGAAAGTTAAGAATGTTAATAGATAAATTTCAGTTTGTGTGTATGGTAAATCTAAACTGTATTTTAGCAATATTTCCTTAGTGGGGGCAGAAAGTGCCCCCACTTTCACTATTTGGGGGCGAAAAGCGCCCCCAGAATTCAAAAATGGCTCCATTTTGCGCCCCCGTTTTTGAAATCTGGAATCTAAACAAGATTACAATGAAATCAGAACATAAAAAGTGGTGGCAAAAAGCGCCGTCAAAATCGTAAAGTGGTGGCAGAAAGCGCCACCAAAATGATAAAATGGGGGCAAAAAGCGCCACCACATATAATAAACAAAGGGTTCAAGGGAAAAATCC